>Ga0326728_10008226_pt1 | contig 26063 bp, 23 predicted proteins | sample MB3enrmetagenome_FD_207602 | JGI IMG/M metagenome (GOLD analysis project Ga0326728, IMG submission 207602) | Lab enriched peat soil microbial communities from McLean, Ithaca, NY, United States - MB31MN | ecosystem: Environmental > Terrestrial > Soil > Wetlands > Peat | place: USA: New York... | reverse complement strand
GCGGAGGGCTGAATCGAGCGATTTGGAGCGCGTCATGGTGTATGTATATCATATAATATACATACTGCAAGCAAAAAAATGGAAAATCTTTCCAGGTCCGTTTTTCCGCCATCACTGAGGCATTACAAAAATCATTAAAATAGGGCTTGATTTTCGGGGCCGAAAGGCCGATATTTATCGCAACTTCTCGCAATTGCGATTGGGTGATCCGCAAGGGTTGCCCTCTTTTTTTGCCCGGCCAGACCGTCGTTGGGCAATCCGATACGTATCTTCAATGGGATTCGCTTCCTCATAAGAGCACTGCCGAATTGGCAACAGCCTGTGACCGGCCATGAATTCGGCAAGCGGTCTCCGTCGAATCTGCGGTTTCACCATAAGCCTTCATGCACAATCGTTACGGCGGCGTATCCTGCATGGATGAACGAGTAATGTCACGATTGGAACCATTTAATTTCGCTTGCTCTTGTTTCTTCGACATTCCTTAATTCCAAAGAGTGGTTGAAGGAATGAGGATTGGAATTACGATCAGCTTTTAGAATAAATGCACTTGACTGCATTCACCTTGCTGGCGATCAGTTCGCTCTTCGCCGTGCTGGACCCCATTGGGGTCGTGCCGGCCTTCCTGGCCATGACGCCCAACGACTCCCCCGCGGCCAAATTGCGCATGGCCCGCCTGGCCTGCTCGGTCGCCGCCGGGGTCCTCATCGTCTTTGCCGCCACCGGCAATTTCATCTTCAAGGTCATGGGCATTACCCTGCCCGCCTTTCAACTGGCCGGCAGCATTCTGCTCCTGCGCATCGCCCTGGACATGCTTTACGCCCGGCGCACCGCGGCGCACGAAACGGAGGAGGAGGTCGCCGCGGGGGCGGCCAAGGAGGACATCGCCATCACCCCCCTGGGCGTGCCGATGCTGGCCGGCCCCGGCACGATTTCCACCTCGTTGATCCTGCTCCACCAGGCCAAAGGCCCGCTGGAAGTGGCGGCCTTGTTTGGCGCCATTGCCCTGGTCTGCTTGTCGGCCTACGTCATTCTCTGGCTCGTGGTGCATGGCGCCCATTATCTCAACCCCCTGGCCCTCAAGCTGGTCACGCGCCTATTCGGTCTTCTCCTGGCCGCCGTCGCTGTCCAATTCATCCTCAACGCCCTGGAGCAAACGTCGCTGTTTCGCCGTTAACAGCGGTATGCAATCCGGGTGCTGGCACATCTCCGCTCGCAGCACACCCACAAACGGCAGGTTCCGGTACCGCTCCGCGTAATCCAGCCCGTAGCCCACCACGAACTGATTGGGGATGGTGAACCCCACGTAATCGGCCGCGATCGGTTCCACCCGGCGCGAGGGCTTGTCCAGCAGCACGCAAATCTTGATCTGCCGCGGCCCCAGCTTCCGCAATTTCGCCGTCACCCGCGCCAAAGTCCGCCCTGTGTCAAGTATGTCGTCCACCAGCAGCACGTCCCGGCCCCCTACGTCCAGCCGCAACTCCTTCGTGAACACCGCCTCCGACGGCTCCGTCCCCCCTCCGTAACTGGACACGCCCATGAAATCCAGCCGCAGCGGCAGCGACAGCCGCCGCAGCAAATCCGCCAGGAAAACCACCGTCCCGTTCAACAGCGCCACCAGCACCAGGTCCCGCCCGGCGAAGTCCCTCTCTATCTGCCGGGCCAGCGCCCCCACCCGCCGGGCGATGCGCTCCTGCGAGATGAGCACCGACTCAATCTCCTTGCGCCAGTGCGGCGGGGGCTTCTTGCGGCGCGATTCAAACATAATCGAGGCGGCGCCTGAAAGCCCACTCTCGAAGGCCATTGACAATTTGTAATTGACAATTTGTAATTGGCCATTCACCGGATGCGGAAGCGGGACTCAATTGCAGATGACAAATCTTCAATGGCCAATTGTCAATCAACGCTTTCGCACTCTCTGGCGTTTGGAAACGGGTTTGGTCCAAAGGGCGCCGGCAGAACCGGAAGTCATTTTTGCGCGCTCGCTTGGTCGGGTGACTATTCTTAATCTTAATCCTAATCATAATCTTAATCTCAATCCTCGTCCCCTTCCCACTTTACCTCCAAACTTTTAGGTTTAAACATCAATCTGAAACCGCTATATACCTCCCATGCCTCATATTTTGTCCGAGGGCGGGGTGATCATCTGGGTGATTGTGGCCGCCAGCGCCGTGGCCTTGGCCGTCTTCTTTGAACGCCTCCTCCAATTCCATCGCGACCAGATCAACTCCACCCAGTTCCTCAACGGCGTCCGCAACGTCCTCAAACGCGACAACATCGTCGAAGCTCTCGCCATCTGCGACGCCACTCCCGGTCCCGTGCCGCGCCTGGTCAAAATCGCCATTCTCAACCGGGAGAAGGGCCGCGAGGCCGTCCGGGAGGCCCTCGAAGACGCCGGCGCCTGGGAGGTCCCGCGTTTGGAGGAAAAGCTCAACCTCCTGGCCACCATCGCCCAAATCGCTCCCTTGCTCGGTTTGCTCGGCACCGTCCTGGGCTTTATGTCGGTTTTCCGCGCCTTGCAGGACCAGGGCGTCAACGCCCACCTCGCCCAACTTTCCTCCGGCATCTGGCAGGCCCTCAACTGCACCGCCGCCGGCCTGGGCGTCTCCATCCCCTCCTACGCCGGCTATAATTACCTTGTCGGCCGCGTCAATTCCATTGTCCTGGACATGGAGCAGGTCTCCAGCGAAATCCTCAACATCGTTTCCACTCCGCCGGGCGCCGCCGCCACCCGCCCCGCATGAGATTCGCCCGTCACGCCAGGATCTTCCGCGGCCCGCTCGACCCGGCGCCGATGGCCTCGGTCTTGTTGTTGCTCCTCATTTTCCTGCAACTCGGCTCCCTGCTCTACACCCCCGGCGTCCTGGTCCAGCTCGGCCACGGCCTGCCCATCACCGTCACCTCCAACAACGACATCCTCTTCGACGGCAAGACCTACCCGGCCGGCGATTCCAACCAATTGCGCTCCGACTTGCGCGCCTGGTCCGGCGACCTGTGCGTCAAGCTCGAACCCGGCGCGGACCCCAAGGTCGCCCAGGCCCTGAGCAACCTTTTTGACATCACCCTCCCCGACGGAAAAAATCTGGCCGCGACCGACGACGCCACTGTCGTCGTGGCGGTCAATTTCCGCGGGCAGTGCTTTTTCGAGAACCAGCCCGTCCAGGACGCCCAATTGAAGGCCAAACTGGCCGCCCGCCTGAAAATCTCCCGAAAACTGACCCTCATCCTCTGGATGGACAAAGCCGCCGAAATCCAGGTCCAGGCCCATCTCTTTGCGCTCGCGCGCGAGGTCGGCATCTCGGATGTCAGATTGGCGGAACGTCCCCCCCTTTTTGACGGCCGGCCATGAAGAAGTCTTTCCAACACGGCGCCTCTTGGACACGCGGACGGTTGCTCGCGGTGGCCGGCGTGTTTTTCGCCCTGCAGGCCGGCCTGATTTTTCTGTTCGGCGACCGCTCGCCCCCACTGCCGCCGCCGCCCGCCCTTTCCACTCGAGTTCGCTGGCTCGGCGCGTCGGGGAGCGAGCTGCGGTTGTTGCAATGGCTCTTTGTCGGCGATCCGGCCGTCTTCCCGCTGCCCGGTCCGCACGGCTTCTCCGGCCGCGCCTGGTTGACCCAACGGCCCCCGTCCTATCATTCCCAAGTCCAACTCGAACCGCCCTCCTGGCTGAACCTCGACCCGGCGCGCCTGGGAACCTCTTTCCCCGCCCCGCCCCTTGGTTTCCCCGCCATTTCCTCCGACTTGGCGGAACAACAATCCCTCCGCGTGGAACCCCCGCCCGCTTTCCTGCCGCCGGAGATCGTCCCGACCCAATCGGTCTTCCGCCTGCAAGGCGAACTGGCCGGCAGTCTCCTGGGCCTGCCCCCTCAACTCTGCGCCCGGACCAACCTCCTCTTACTGCGCAACTCCGTCGTCCAAATCGCCGTGGACCCCGCCGGCGCCGTCCTGGCCGCCCACCTGGACACCCGTTGCGGCTCGGCCGACGCCGACGCCGACGCGGTGGCCATAGCGCGCCAGTTGCGTTTTGCTCCCTCCTCCGCGGGGCGGACCCGGTGGGGACAGGCGGTCTTCCAATGGCAAACCACCGAGCCGCCCCCCGCCGCCCCGCAGAGCAAGACCCCTTGACACGCACCACATTCGACTTTTTTTGGCTGGCGCTTCCCGACTCTTGATCCTAATCTTAATCCTAATCTTAATCTCAATCTTAATCTTAATCTGAAATGTCCGCCGAGAAACTCATCAATCTTTATGTTCTTTCTTTGCTTGCCGCCCTTTCCCTCCTGGCGGTATATTCGGAAATTCGCAGCCGGCGCTTCGGCCCGGCGCGAAAGCAGGACCGCATCTTCCGCTGCGAACGTTGCGGTTTGATTTACACGGACGACGCCGACGTGGCCCGTTCGCGTTGCTCGCAGTGCGGTACGCTCAATGAACCCTTTGAGTTTTAATTGACCTATGGGAATGTGGATCGGACGTAATCGAAAGGCGCGCGTCACCTACGGCTTTGACGAAATCGCCCTCGTGCCCGGCGAAGTGACCATCAACCCCAACGAAGTGGACACTTCCTTCAAAATCCCGCGCAAGGACGGCGGCGCCATCGAACTGCAAATCCCCGTCATCGCCAGCGCCATGGACGGCGTCACCGATGTCCGCTTCTGCATCGAAATGGGCCGCCTGGGCGGCCTGGGCGTCATCAACCTGGAAGGCGTCCAGACCCGTTACCCCAACCCCGCCGAGGTCCTCGACCAGATCGTCAACGCCGGCAAGGAGGAAGTCACCGCCTTGATCCAGCGAGTTTATACCGAGCCGATCAAGGAGGAGCTTATCGCCCGCCGCGTCCGCGAATTGAAAGCCGCCGGCGTCCTGGCCGCCGTCAGTTCCATCCCACAGAAGGCCGAACGCTTCGGCTCCATCGCCCAGGAAGCCGGCGCCGACCTCTTTGTCGTCCAGTCCACCGTCTCCACCGTCAACCATATTTCTACCGAATACAAGTCCCTCGACCTGGCCGATTTCTGCCGCAACATGCGCGTCCCCGTCATCATTGGCAACGCCGTCACCTACAACGTCACCCGCCAATTGATGGCCTGCGGCGTCGCCGGCGTCCTGGTCGGCGTCGGCCCGGGCGCCGCCTGCACCAGCCGCGGCGTCCTGGGCCTGGGCGTCCCCCAAGTCACCGCCACCGTGGATTGCGCCGCCGCCCGCGACTATCATCACAAGAAAACCGGCCGTTACATCCCCATCATCACCGACGGCGGCATGAGCAAGGGCGGCGACGTTTGCAAGGCCCTGGCCTGCGGTTCCGACGCCGTCATGGTCGGCAGCGCCTTTGCCCGCTCCCAGGAGGCCCCGGGCAAGGGCAACCATTGGGGCATGGCCACACCCCACGCCAACCTGCCCCGCGGCACCCGCATCAAAGTCGGCGTCTCCGGCTCCTTGAAGCAGATTCTCTTCGGCCCCGCCACGGTGGACGACGGTTCCCAGAATCTGGTCGGCGCCATCACCACCTGCATGGGCAGCGTCGGCGCCTCCACCATCCGCGAGTTTCAAGAAACCGACATCATCATCGCCCCCAGCATCAAAACCGAGGGCAAACTCTTCCAAACCGTCCAAAACGTCGGCATGGGCGCCAGTTGATTTGTCCTTGGCCATTGAGCAACCGGGGAAGCAGGACTCAATTGCAGATGACAAATTTTCAATGACCAATTGTCAATCAACGCTTACTCCTGATCTTAATCCTAATCCTAATCTTAACCTTAATCCTAATCCTAATCCTGCTCTCCCTTCGCATTAGGATTCAGCATACTTTGCGCCCCGTGGAATTTCCTCTTGCTTCCTCCGGCCTCCCGCCCGATATTTGCCCTGTTGTCTTATGTAGCCTATGAGCAATGATCCTCTCTCCGCCAATGGCGGCGCTGTCTGCCGCGATGCCATTCCCACCATCTCCTTTTCCCAGCAGCGCGCTGCTGCCGAGGAACGCAAAAAAGCCTACCCCTTCCGCTTCCCGCGCGACAACCGCCGTCTCGGCGGCAAGTTCTCCGTCGCCGAGAACGCCCGCCGCCTGCTGCGCTTCTTCTACTTTGAGCGCCGCCTCATGCACGGCTTGGGCGCCTGGGCTTTGTCCGTCCCGGAGTTTGAAGTCAAACTCGAAATCGGACGCCACATCTTCTATCACGCCGATGCCGCCCGCGCCTTGCGCGAGCGCCTGCATGAACAGGAAATCCGCCTCAAGGAGATTGACGCCTGCCGCAACGCCGAAATTGACCGTTTCATGGACGAGATGCTCAGCGCCGCCTCCGCCGCCGAACTGTTGGCCGGCATCCACCAGGTCCTGGGCGCGGCCCTCGCCACCGCCTACCGCCACCACATTGACGACACCGACCCGGTGACCGATGCCCCGACCATTCGTTGCCTCCGCCGCATTTTGACCGATTATGACCCCATGCTCGCCTGGGCCGACGACGCCCTCGCCGCCTATGTCGAAGGCGGCGTCGAGGAAGCCGGCCTAGCCGTTTGGCGCTGGCATCTCCAGCGGCTCCTGGCCTCCATCGGCGGTGTCACCGGAAGCGACGAGCGCTCCCAGGCGCCAACGCCTCTGCGCACCGACTCCAAGCCCTTTGCCCGCGGCACCGTCCCCTTGCGCGACGTCCGCTTTGACACCTTCAAACACACCGGCGATTACGACACCGCCGACGCCCAGGAACGCTTCCCCAAAGATTCCTACGAGAATCTGCGCCTGCGCTTCATTCGCACCCAGCGCGACGAGGTGGATGCCATCGAGGCCTTCGGCACCTTCTGCTGGGACATTCGTTTCAAGGATTTTGACTCCGAATACAATCTGGCCCGCATCACCTGGGACGAGGCCCGCCACACCGAAATCGGCCACCGCGCCCTCCTGGCCGCCGGCTACGATCCCTTCGAGCTGCGCAACCGCCTCGTCGGCTCCACCTGTCGCGGCCCGATGGACCCGGCCTTTGCCATGGCCGAGATCAACCTCTTTGGCGAAGTCGGCGTCCTCAAAACCATCAACAATCTTATTGACACCGCCGCCAAGCGCAACGACGCCCTCCTCAACCACGTGGCCGACTTCATTCGCGCCGACGAGCGCACCCACGTGCGCAAAGGCCAGGGCATCCTCAAGGTCATGACCGATCTGGACGCCAAGGCCCTGGAAACGCGCACCCGCGAATTGTTCGCCGAATGTCTGGTCAGCCTCGGCGCCCTCAAAAAGGACATGGACGTCTTCACCGTCTCCCGCGAAGACATCGAATACCTCGTCGGCGAGTAAGTTTCCCGCCCCTCGAAATTTCTCGGTAGCCAGTCCTAATCCTAATCCTGATCTTAATCTTAATCCTCTTCGCGCAACCGGATTGGGATCAAGATAATGTTCCCAGTCAGTTCCCGGGGGGAGCGCACCCGCCCCGCGTGTCCCAGTCGGCGCCCTCGCCGAGCGCTTCTTCCCTCTTCCACACAAATTGCATGGATCCCCGCCGGGCGCTGCGTCCCGCGCTGCCCTTCATCCTGTTGATCCAATAGCCGGATAATGTCCCGCAGAATACTCGAATCCGAGGACCGGCGCCAATGGCCCTCACTGTAAGCGTCCGATGAACCACAGGCTTGCCCGGCTTGGCCTGAGATTTCCACCACCCACGCGCCCTGAAAACATGGTTTGACGTGAAGGGTACTCACGGCACAATGTGCTCCCGCCTGATGAAATACGCCGGCAAGAAGAGAGTTGACAAACCCATGCGCATGGGTTTTCTTATGAACAGCATACCTGCCAAGCCTCTGGCGCAAGCCAAGCTCAAATGTGGCGGGTTTTTTATTGCCAGGATTGCGGCGGGGAGGCTGGCGTGAAATATACCAAACCTGCGCTTTCCTTTGAGCAACAAGCAGATCAACTCCTCAGCAGAGGACTTCAAGCGGATCGTGCCCGGTTGATCGAAACTTTGAGCCTCGTCAACTACTATCGCCTGAGCGCCTACTGGCATCCGTTCAAACGCCCGGATGAATCTTTCGCGCCAGACACGACACTGGACAAGATATGGCGGCGCTACACGTTTGACCGGCAGTTGCGCCTGCTGGTGATGGATGCCATTGAGCGCGTGGAAGTCGCTGTTTTGCGAACATTGATGGTGGAACACCACGCACGGAAATACGGGCCATTTGGTTATCGCGACGCTAAAAACTTCCGCCCGGAATTTGCTGGCGCCGACCATCAGCGCATGGTGGACGAAATTGACCAAGCGACGAGTCGTAGCCGCGAACCGTTCGTGGACCAGTTTCGCACAAAGTACTACAGCGAACCAGGACTGCCGCTGTGGATGGCTGCCGAGGTCGCGAGCTTCGGAACTCTGTTCACCTTTTACCGCTACTTGCACCTGTCAGAACAAAAACATGTTTCGAGTAAACTCGGACTGCCGGCCAACGTGCTGCAAAGCTGGCTGTTTTGTCTGAACTATATCCGCAACCTCTGCGCCCATCATTCTCGCCTTTGGAATCGGGAATTGGGAATCCGACCATTCGTTCCCGACCGAAAAAACCTCCCGCAGTGGCACGTACCCATGACCCCGGACAACCGCAGAACTTTCGCAGTGCTCACGTTGCTCAAGTGGCTGTTGCGCCGGATAGCGCCGCGAAGTCAGTGGGCAGACCGTTTGCGCGAATTGCTGAAAGATTACCCTGACGTTCCACTGAATTTGGCGGGCTTCCCATCTGCATGGGATTCATCCCCGATTTGGAAATGAGACAGGCCAAATGCGAGTGAATCCGTTACCTTCTCACCCCTTGCACCGGCCGGATGGCATTCCCCGCCCGAATCCGGCCCGACCGGATCACTTCCGCCAGCACCCCTTGGCGGCCCTGGGACATCCTCGCCTGCAATCCGGGCGCCATGCGGTCCATTTCCCGGCGCGGCTGGCGCGTCTCATAAGAGAGCAGCACCGCCTCGCCCATCTCCACTTCGCGCCCGGGAAACGACTTCCCAAATAAGAGTAAGAAGCGGCCAATCAGCAACTTGCAAATTTCGCCGCCCAAATTCCGCCCGCTTCGGCAGAAAAACAGCGGTCCCACAAAAAATATTTCTAATCAACTTGAAAATGTCACTTAAAGTCGTCCTCCCCAGCCATCTCAGCGCCGAAGCCCGATTTTCCGGGCTGGCGCCCATCGCCCAAAGTCGCTACTCTCTTGCCATGTCGCAATCCGCCGCGCCCGTCACCGTGCCCCACACGGACCAAGAGCAGCAGACCAGGTCCAAAGACCAGCCCGATCGCGGCTATCTGGTCATCGCCTGGAATGATCCGGTCAATTTGATGGATTACGTGACCCATGTCTTTCAGGTCGTCTTTCGCTGGCCCAAGGCCCGCGCCGAACGCCACATGTTGCAAGTCCATCAAACCGGCAAAAGCCTCCTCGTGCGCGAGACCTTTGAAAAGGCCGAGCATTATGTCCACCAATTGCAAGCCTACGGCCTGCAGGCCACCATGGAGCGCGACCAATGAAGTTCCTCCCCAATTCCAAACAGACCGCCGCGGAGCCGCTGCTGGTTTTTCAAATCAGCCCGCGCGAGGAGGCGCTGCTCCTGGCCACTTTGCGCCTTTTCCCAATGCTGGAAAACGCCTATCACCGCGTCAGCAAGGACCCCAAGACCGCCGCCCCCGCCGTGCAGCGCCTCCTGGAGGATTCCATGTCCCAACTGCGCGCCGCCCACAGCCGCAAGCTCGACGAGTTGTTTCGCGCCCCCCAGCGCTATTTCAAAGACGCCCCCGGCGAACGGCGCCTCGTCCTCACCGCCCCGCAATTGGAATGGCTGCTCCAGGTCTTGAACGACATCCGCGTGGGCAGTTGGGTCCGCCTGGGCTGCCCGGAACTGGAGCAGGCCCGCTCTGTTGAGTTGACACGCCTCAACGCCCGCGCCCTTCACGTCATGGCCATCTGCGGCGAATTCCAAATGGCCCTCCTCGACGCTGTCAAGTAAAATATATGCCCCCTCTATTCCGGGCTTTTGGAGTCAATGATTATGGTCACCGGCCCGTCATTCACCAGGCTCACCTTCATCTCCGCCCCAAACTCACCCGCCGCCACGGGCTGCCCGAAGTCCTCCGCCAGCCGGCGCAGAAATTGTTCATACAGCGGCACCGCCGTTTCGGGCCGGGCCGAGCGGCTGAAGGAAGGCCGGTTGCCCTTCTTGGTGCTGGCCAGCAGGGTGAACTGGCTGACCACCAGCAGGCCTCCGCCCACCTCCCGCACGCTGCGATTCATCAGCCCCTGGTCGTCGTTGAAGATGCGCAGCCGGACAATCTTGCCGCTCAGCCACTCGATGTCCGCCGCGCTGTCCGTTTCATCCACCGCCAGCAGCACCAGCAAGCCCGGCCCGATGGCCGCCTTGGCCGCACCGGCGATGACCACGCTGGCGGCGGCGACACGTTGGATCACGGCCCGCATCGGCCATGACTTTAAAGTTTAAAGTTCAAGGTTCAAAGTTCAAAGTGAACCCGCCAGGCCCGTTTTTTTGGCTTTACAAAATGGCCCGCGGAGCTATCCTCCACCGAAATCTGGCCAAAGATATTTGAATTCTTCGGTGGGGCGGCGCTGCTGCGCCGCCCAAAAATCTGAGAGATAATTTGACGAGATTTTGAAATTAAGAATCTAATGATACGAATATGAAAAGAAATATGCTTCTCGCAGCCGGGATCGCCCTGATTCTGGCTTTCAGTCTGGACAATTCTCAGGCGCAGTCCAACGCCGCCCCGGCGCCTCCTTCAACTGTTCCCCCTCCGCTCATGAAGGCGGGGCCGCGCCAGCCCCCGAGATCCCGCGGGCCCCAGCCGGTTTTCTCCAGGGCCGTCAATGACTTGCGCATGGCCAAAATGCAGTTGCAGCGTTCCACCAACGACTTTGAAGGTCACAGGGATGCCGCCATTCAGGCCTGCGACAAGGCCTCGGAGGAATTGGAGGCCATCATCAAGATCGCCATCGCCGAACAACAGAAAGAGCAGCCGCCGCAGGCCGGCCAGCCTCCCCTCCAGCCGTCGGCCCCGCCCGCCGCAACGCCGCCTTCGGCCCCGCCGCAATCTCCCCCGGCCCCGGCCCAGCCTTAGCGCCCGCGCAAAAACAAGTTCGGATGATGGGGCGCAATTCAAACATGTTTGAGGTTGCGCCCTGAATGCCCATTCTCGATGGCCATTGAGCGGCTGGGGGAAGCGGGACGCAATAGCCAATGACCAATTTTCAATGACAAATTGTCAATCTTATTTCTTGACGGCTCCTTGGCGCGCCACTTGGGAAAGGTTGGTTGACAGAGCCTCTGCCCGCAACGCCGCCCGCCGCCGATCCAGCGCGTCCAATTGTCTGATCACGTCCGCCTTGATCCCGCCCAGCAGCGAAGGCGCGTGCTTTCCCAACATCGGGCCGCGCTCCGCCGTCTGGCTGGCGTTGAGATAGCCGGCCAGCGCCTTGAGGTAAAGGCCCGCCAGCAGCCGCAACTCGGGCGTGGCGTGCGCCCCCAGCAAGCGCAAGCTGCCGATGGCTCCCTGCACCGCCCGAGTGGCATCGGCCGGCGGCCATTTTTTGATCACCTCCTGCAAGGTCAGCCGGGCCTCCGTCGGCAGCCGGTTGGTGTCGAAATACACCTCCACCGGAACGTCCAGACTGTCTTTGAGCGCCTTCCAGCAATCGCCCGCCGTCCACGTCAGCGGCGCCTGGCCCCGGACGAAATCCACGTAGCTCAACCCCCACCACTTCTCCACGTCCAGCAGTTGGCGGAAATGGGAGCCAAAGCCCAGCAGAAAGGCCGTCTGCCAATTCAAATGTTGCCCCGATTGCGCCAGCATCGAACGCAGGCAGGCCCGGCCGTCCGGTAACCGCAGCAGTTCCTCCAAGAATAACGCCGCGCAAGTGCGATACAACGGCAACCCCTCCGCCGTCAGGTCCGCCGCCTGGGGCCAGCTCAATTGCTGGAACGTCAGCGCCGCGTGCTGGCGCAACTCTTCCGGCATGATCCCCGAACCCCTGTTCCACACCACCCCTCCCGACCTGCGCTCGCCCATCTGAAGTATGAATGTCGGCAGGTTGTTGGCCCGCAACCGCGCGCTCATCCCTTCCACCAGCCACAGCGGCACCTCGGCCGATTGCGCGCCCGCCTGCCGGTTGGCTATTTCCAGCAAAAGCGTGTGCAACACTGCCCGCATCAGGATTTCCTGGTCCAGGCTCTTGGGCAGCTCCAATTCGTAACTCCACCCGCTCGCCCAGTATATCCCCGTCAACACCGGGCCTTGTTCCTCCGTCAACTGCGGGTTGATCGCCAAATCTACCCGCCCCTGCCAGCGGTCGCTCATCTCAAGTTCCGTCAGCAGCAATGTCTTGATCTTCTCGCACGAGACCAGCAGCGTCGAAGCCTCCAGCGTCACCTTCTCCGCCCCGCTGATCGTTGACGGCCCTTTCGACGGCAGCAGAAACGCCCAGCCGCCGGCGATGCCGATCCGCTCCAACCCGCCGGCCGGCAGGGGGGCCAATCGCCCCTGCTTCTGCCGGGCCGTGAATTGGCCCGATGCGCTGCGGAGGGGAATCACCTGCGCGTCAACTGCGGAGCACACAAGCGCCGCCGCCAGACAAACGCGCAGTGGGGAAATCAGGACATTCACGCTTTCAACCTCACTAACTCCTTATGCCCAACGCCCCGCCCGCCGTCAAGCTCCGATACCCCCCCACGGCCCGCGGATGTATTATATTTTTATGGAAAGCCTCTCCTAATCCTAATCTTAATCTTAATCCTAATCCTAATCTCCTTCGTGCAACCTGTGCCCGGAATCAGCTTTGATCAGGAACCCGAAACCGCCACCCAAAAAACTGACACGCACGCTGGCCCGCAGAACCAAAAAAAAGGGACGCCCGCTCTCGCAGGCGTCCGATGGTTTTACAAGGGGGGTTACCCCGCCGGGGGCCTTTGCCAACTCCGCCAACAAAACCGTAATCATCTTCTGGCCGCCCCCGGATATGCCCTTTCAGTAAGAAAGAACCATGCCATCGCCAATTCTCATTCGCCCGCCATTCGTAACCGCCTCTCGCAAAATCAGTTACTCCTGAAATGACCTTCGGGGCGTTCCCCCCAAAAGTGGCAAGAAATCCGACGCTTATCACCGTCCCGTCGGCTTTTCCGTCGCCCGTCCAACCCCTGCATCGCCCCTAATCCATTGCGCCTCAAAGGAATCGAGCTTCCCCCGCCCTCGCCTCCTCCCCCTCTCCCCAATCTGTAAAGCAATCCGACACAAATCCAATTACGTATCGATCGGGGGTCAGTTAATGGTATTGAATCGGGGGTCAGTTAATGGTATTGTAATATAATTTAGGACGCCATTCAACGCCCCCCGTTCGCCGGGACTGAGGCGGGCGGAAACGGTTAAGCCAGGCCCCTCGACCGGCGCTCTGCCGGAGGAGACGCTCCAGCACAAATCGGCAAGAAAAACAAAGAAAAATGTTTGCAGTCCCATAAAAATGTGGTAACGTGGCTTTGTGCGGCGCTCACGCGCCTGTTCTTTGACATTTTGCGGACCTCGTGTGCCGGGCCAAAACCCGCGCGCGGCGGAAGACGGACGGCGCGGCGGGGGGATGCAGGACACTGCAATCTCCCCCGCCGTAGCGCCAGCCAACCGCCGCGCGAGGGCCTTCTCTTCGCCTTTCTCCAAGGGCGACCGGGCGCACAAACGCATTGCAACGTCCGTCGGAAAGGGAGTAATGGCCATTGAGCGGTTGGGGAGGCGGAATTCCATTGCCAATGACCAATTTTCGATGACCAATTCTCAATCAACGCTCGCAGCTTCTGATGCCTTCCGAAACGGCCTTGCTCCAAAGTTTAGCACCTTTTAGCACCTATTAGCACCTATTAGCACCTAAAACACCGTGTGGATGGCAAAAAAGGGGAAAATGTGGCCTGCGTGATTTCAAACCACGGCTCCGGTTCCTCCACTATCTCGCGCGGCACGTTGATGTGCTCGCGGCTGATGAAAATGTGGTAGGGCCGCTTGTAACGCTTCTGGAAAATGCGCTTGGCGGAAATCTCCCGCGCCAACGCATACGCCAGCCCCCTTCGCACGGAATCACCATGGAAAACACGCCCGAACTACTGTCATATAAACAGTGCATCTCCCGGATCGCAACGGCCACAATCGGTCGGAGAGTTCTTGCGGCGTCATGCCGATACCGGCTGCATGACAGATGACAAATTCTCAATGGCCAATTTTCAATCCTCTCAACCGTTGAAACCCTTCCCAAGGCGCAAAAGCGCCAAAGAAGATGAAATGCGCCCCGCCCTCCGCGCGCCCCCGCCTATTGAGTTCCGCTCTCTTCGATGCGGTAGAGATCGGTCTTGGTGCGCAGAATCAGCGCATGGCCGCACACGGCCGCCGAGGCCATGAAACCGTTGGCCAGTTGATTCGTCGCCAATGGCTCACACACGCGCCCCGCTTTTAGCACCGTCGTCCGCCCTTCCTGGCTGAAACAATAAATCCGTCCGTCGCCGCAGAGCGCCGAGGCCGAATACTCCCCGCCAATGCGCTCGCGCCAGACTTCGCCCCCCGTGGCCTCGTCCAGGCACGAGGCAATCCCGCCGTCGTTGACCATGAAGATCAGCCCGCCGTCCAGCACCGCCGAAGGCTTCTGCGGCTGGGCTTTGCCCGCCCGCCAGACGATGGCCGTATCGGTCACGTCTCCATGTCCGTTCACCCGCGTGGCCAGCAATTCGGACCGGCCGAAGCCGGTCGGCAGAAAGGCCACTCCGTTATCGAACAGCGGGCGGGGAGCGGGCGCATAGCCCTCGTGGCGCACTTTCCACAACTCGCGCCCCGTGAACGGATCGTAGCTGTAGGCCGCCCGCGCGCCGATGCTGAGCATCTGCTTGGCGCCTCCAACGTCAATGATCAGAGGCGTCGAATAGGCCTTCCGCAGGTCCCCGCTCAGCAGCCCGCCGCCGGGGCCAAGCTTGCTCCATTCGGCCGAGCGATCGGTTTTCCACACCGTCCGGCCCGTCTTCTTGTCCAGTCCGGCCACATACTGCGCCTCGATGCCGTCCATCGTCAGGATCAACATGTCCCCGCACAGGACCGGCGACGAGCCGGGGCCGCAAAGATGACGGCACGGCAGATCGTCCCGCCGCCACAGAACTTTAAACGTGGCCGTGTCCAGACACGCCGTGCCGTAACTGCCGAAGTTGACATAGGCCCGGCCCGGCTCCACCACCGGCGAAGGGGAGGCATAGCAATTGACGTCGTTGCCCAGCGGCTCCGGATCGTCGCAGTGAAAAACCCTTTCGTCAAATATAATGGTCCCCGCGCCCGCTTCCGCGCAAACAGCGAAGAAATCGTGCCCGTCCAGCGTCGCGGTAGTCAGCCAGATCTGCCCGCCCACGATCACCGGCGTGGACCAGCCGCGATGCGGAATGGGAGTTTTCCACTTGACGTTCTCCCTTTCGCTCCAGCGCAGGGGCAGGCCGATCCGGTTGGTCCCCGCGGCCGCCCCGGCGCGGCCGTCGCAGCCGGGGCCTCGAAAGTCGGGCCAGTCGGCCCGCGACCACGGGGCCAGGCAGCCGAGCAGGAGAAAAACGCCAAGTTTCATGAGCCAACTCTTTGCCACAATTCTCCGCCACGCCGTGTTATGGAATCAAACAGAAAATGGATGAATCGCCTCACCGCGCGTATTTCCGGATTTGTTCCTGCCACCACGGGGCCAGCGTCCCGCTGGGACGCAGCCACGCCTGCCGATGCAGCCACGGCAGCACCTCGGCGTCGCTCAATATGACCAGCTTCTCATTCCGTCGCAATGGCTCAGGCCCCTGCCTCAGCAGTTTCTCGCACAAGCTCCGCACTTCCGGCCGGCCCGCCCCCAGCTCCGCCAGCGCCTGCGCGTAGGCGGGATTCTGCCGCCTCTCCCGCAACAACGACACGTGGATCGCGTTGACATAAGGGTCCAGCACCGCGTCCGCCAGGCCGGCATCCGGCGGGCGGGGGCCGGTCTCGCCCTCCTTTTCCAGCGCCGCCATCTGTGCCCGCAACGCCGCCAATTCCGGCGGCGGTGCCGTTTCCTCCGGCGTGACAAACAGCCCCAGGCCCCGCGCCTTCTCTCCCAGGCTGGCGCGGCTGGTCCACACGCTCAGGGGTATGCTCAACACCATCCCCGCCACCACCGGCGCAAACCACCAGAACGTCGGACGGTCCAGCCTCCATATCGCCCCGCCCCAGATCAAGCCGATGGCCGTGTGCCCCCAGTGCTCGCGCATCGCCTGCGACCACGTCGTGCCCTCCGCGCTGCGCTCCTGCGGCCCCCAAGGGACCCCGGCAAACAAAAGCGAGGCGGCCACAAATTTCGAGTGCCAGAGCATTTGCAATGGAGCGTGCAAGGCGGAAAAGGCCGTCTCCGCCACCGCCCCCACCGTCGCGTGGACCAGGCCGCCAAAGGCCCGCCGGCGCTCCTTGTCCCGCGCCAGGTCCGCCAAAGCCAGAACCTTCGGCAGAAAAAGCATCACCATGCACAGCACGAAAATGAGCAGGGCGTGCTGCGTGGCGCTGACTTTTAAAAACGGGGTCAACGGCCGCACCGTGATGATGGACAGCCCGGTGTGCGCCTCGTACCACAGCATCCAATTGAACGTCAATAGGAAAAACAGCCACAGCGGGCTGGCCAGGTAACCCAGGATGCCCAGGGCCAGATGCACACGGCTGACCCCGCGCAACCCGCGCGCCCACACCACCATCCCGTGCTGCATGTTGCCCTGGCACCAGCGCCGGTCCCGCCGCGCGTTCTCGATCATCGTTTGCGGCGCCTCCTCGTAGCTGCCCTCCAGGTCGTAGGCCACCCACACCTGCCAATTGGCCTTCAGCAGCAGCGCCGCCTCCACGAAATCGTGGCTCAGTATCTGGCCCCCGAACGGTTTGGCCCCCGGCAACTGCGGCAGGTCGCAATGCTGCATGAACGGCTCCGTGCGGATGATCGCGTTGTGGCCCCAATAATTGCCGAACCCCTGCGCCCAAAAATTCAATCCCGTGATGAACACCGGCGCATAAAGCCGGTTGGCAAACTGCTGCATCCGTCCGAACAACGACACCGCGTTGACCAGCGCCGGCACCGTCTGGATCAGTCCCACCTCCGGATGCGCCTCCATCAATTTGACCAGCTCCACCAGCGTCTCCCCGCGCATCACGCTGTCGGCGTCCAAGACGATGAAATAGCGGTGGCGCGGGCCCCACGTGCTCAGGAAATCGCGGATGTTGCCGCTCTTCTTCCCCTCGTTGACCACTCGCCTCCGGTAGTATATCCGGCCCAGCGCGTCCAGGTCGTGGACCAGATCAAACCACCGCCCTTCCTCCTCAACCCATTTGTCCGGATCGGACGAATCGCTCAGGATGTAAAAATCGAACCGGTCCAGCAGGCCGGTTTTTTGCAGGGACTGATAGGTCGCGCGCAGCCCTTCGCATACGCGGGGGACCTCCTCGTTGTAGATCGGAAATACCAGCGCCGTGCTGGCGCCCTGGATGCTTTCGCCCCGGTACTCTTTCAACCCGGTGATGCGCCGGTCCCCCATCAGCCGCAGCACGAACCCGAACACACCGTGCATGCACCCCACCGCGATGAGCAGAAACAATACCGTGAACAGGCCCAGCAGCACGACCCCCGACAGCGACCATCCCGTCCGCCAGATCAAATCGGCAAAAAGCCACGCCGCCAATCCCGTCAATATTACCGCTGAGGAATAGAAGATGAACACGCGCCACCCCCGGCGCAGGCGGGGCATGTGCGCCGGCCCCGGCGGGGTGCCCGGCGCCGCGGCGGATCCGGCGGTCGGCGGAGCGGTCCTCATGGCTCAGTGGTGGGTCAGATAGAACAGCAAGACCAGCAGCAACCCGAAGAGCGCCCAACTGGCCGCCATTTTGAAATAGGGCAGACGGCTCAATTGCGTCAAGGTCGCTATCGCTCCCAGGTCCAGCGGCCGCGGCGTCATCTTCGCCAATTGAAAGTCCGGCCCCGCCCGCAGATACGCTTCCCGCATCTTCAGCGCGAACTCCTCGGGCCACGGTCCCGGCCGCAGAAACTGGTCCTGCCATTGGCCCGGCATGTCCGCCAGCAGCAACGCCAGCCGTCCCCGCGTCGAAAGCATTTCCGCCCCGGCTGGCGGCGCTTGCAAAACCTGCGCGAACCATTCGTTGACCAGCCGGTCCATTTCCTCCACCGCCAGTTCCGTCGCCGGCCTCCCGGTTTCATCGCCGGACCGCTGCATCGCCCGCTCCAGCACCAGCGCCACCAATTGCCCCAGCAACACCTTGTTGCGCACCCGCAAGGCGTGAAAATAACTTTCCACCTTCCAGTAGGCCGCGTTCCATTCCTCCAACGGACGGCCGGCCAGCATCCCTGGTGCGTCCTTGCGTGCCGTCGCGCTCATGGTGGGCTCCAGTGGTAGCTCCAGGTCTCGCTGCTCAATCCGTCGCTCCTCCGCACCGTGCATTTCAGGTCCACCGGCTCGGTGTTGCCCGCCTTGGGCAGCACCTCCAGGAACACCCGCCAGGTCTTCTCCGCCTCGTTGCGGAACACCTGCGCCAGCGTGATCGAGCCGTTGTCGCCGCAACTGGTCAACACCTTCGGCGGGTCCTCCTCCCCTTTGAGCAGCGGCAGGTCGAAATCTATCACAAACTGCCGCTGCCGCTGATCCCGCGGGTTCAGCCCCACCCGCGTCGCCGTCACCACGTTGGACGACAGCGCGATGTCCGCCTCGCGCGTCCAGTAGAGCGTGTAGCCGAACTTGAGCGGCTGCAACGGCGCCGGTTTGCCCGCCGGATTCCAGAAGGCCACCACATTGTCCAGTCCCTCATACTGCGTGCTCAATTCCACCAGGTGGACCTGGCCCGCTCCCCAATTGCCGTCCGGCGCCACCCACACGCTGGGCACGTTCTCATACGAATGAAACAGGTCCTGGTAATGGTTGAAATTCCGGTCCCGCTGCAGCAGCCCGAATCCCCGGATGTTGTCGGCCGGAAAACTCTGGTGCCGCAGCGTGCTCCCGTTGTCCAGCGGCCTCCAGACCCTCTCGCCGCTCTCCAGGTGCAGCAACAATCCGTCGCTGTCGTGGACTTCCGGCCGGTAATCGTCGAACTTCCTCTCCGAATTCTCCCCATACCAAAACATGCTCGTCAACGGCGCCAATCCCATCGTCGCCAGCGCCTTGCGTTGCGGGTCCGCCGCCAGGATGGCTTGCCCTTCCCGGAAATACAACACCGCCTCGATCTTCGCCACCGTCGTGGCCCCGGCATTGGTCGCGCCCGGATGGATCAGAAACTCGTAGGCCCCCGTGCAACTGGCGCTGTCCAGCAGCCCGTAGAGCAGCAGCGCGTCGTCCCCAGGCTGCGGTTTGCCCAGCCACCAATCCGTGAAGATCGGGAATTCCTCCGGCCGGCCCCCTTCCCCGCAGTCCAGCGCCAGGCCCCGGGCCGACATCCCATAAACCTGGCCCTGGCCCAGCAGCCGGAAATAACTGGCCCCTTGAAAGGCGCCCAATTCGTCCCATCTGTCCGGCGCATTCAGCGGGTAAAGGACCCGAAACCCGGCATACCCGGTGTTGGCCGGAATCTCCGACGGCAGGCGCAACGTCCCGTAATCAAAAAAGTCCGGCACGAACCGCACCGGCTGCACGTGCGTGGAGGAAAACTCGTTCAGATGCACCGGCTCCTGATACAAATAGCCCAGGTGGAAAAACTCCATCCGGAAGGGCAGTTCCTCCCGTTTCCACAGCGCCTTGTCCTGGCGGAACTGGATTTGCCGGTATTGGTCGTACGTCAGCTTGCTCAAAAACTCCGGCAAATCCGCCCGCGGCGAGCGGAACGGCTTGCGCGCCCGCGCCTCGGCCTTCTTGGCCACGTACTCCAGCGTCACGTGCACCGCCTCCAGCCTTGGAAGGGCCAAGACGGCAGGCGCGCCCCAGAGCACCAGCGTAAAAACGAGCAATCGCTTCATCCCGTCAAAGCTGACAACTAGCAAACCGCCCCAACTTTGCAAGAACCGAACCCAGCCGCCCCCGCCCCGGATCCCCCCTCTTCCGGCGCAATATTTGCTAAGGAATTGGCAAAATTTGAAAAGCCCGCCCAGGCCCCGCCCTTGTAGTCTCACCACGTTTTTCACAACTGTGTTAATGACATTCATCAAATCTAATGTATGCCCATGACTCTATGAGCCAAACCACACGATTCTTGTTGTCCCAGGCCGATATCCCCAAGCAATGGTACAATCTCCTGGCCGATTTCCCTCAACCCCTTCCGCCCCCGCTCCATCCCGGCACCCGCCAGCCCGTCTCCCTGGAGATGATGACGCAAATCTTTCCCGAAAACCTCGTGCGGCAGGAAATGTGCCCCGATCGGTGGGTCGAAATCCCCGAACCGGTGCGCGAGGTCTATGCGCTCTGGCGCCCCACCCCCCTGTTGCGCGCAGTGCGCCTGGAGCGCGCCCTCAAAACGCCCGCCCACATTTACTACAAGTACGAAGGCGCCAGTCCCGCCGGCAGCCACAAGCCCAACACTTCGGTTCCGCAAGCCTTCTTCAACAAGGCCGCCGGCACTCAACGGCTGGCCACCGAAACCGGCGCCGGCCAATGGGGATCGGCCCTCGCTCTGGGTTGCCAGTTCTTTGGCCTCGAGTGCAACGTCTATATGGTCAAGGTCAGCTACGACCAGAAACCCTATCGCCGCATGCTCATGCACACCTGGGGCGCCACGGTTCATCCCAGCCCCAGCAACCAGACCCAATTCGGCCGCAAACTCCTGGCCCAGGACCCCAATTGTCCCGGCAGCCTGGGCATCGCCATCAGCGAAGCCATCGAGGACGCCGTGACCCATCCCCACACCAAATACTCCCTCGGCAGCGTCCTCAATCACGTTTGCCTCCACCAGACGGTCATCGGCCAGGAAGCCATCCGCCAGATGGAATTGGCCGGCGAGGAACCCGATTCCATCTACGCCTGCGCGGGTGGCGGCAGCAATTTCGCCGGTCTCACCTTCCCCTTCCTCCAAAAGAAAATCAAGAACCGCAAAAATTATCGCATCGTCGCCGTCGAACCCTCCGCCTGCCCCTCCATGACCGAGGGCCGGTTGCAATACGATTTCGGCGATACGGCGGAAACCACTCCGCTCCTCATGATGTACACCCTCGGCCATCAGTTCATGCCCCCTCCCATCCATGCCGGCGGCCTGCGCTATCACGGCATGTCGCCCATGGTCAGCCACGCCCTCAAGCTCGGCCTGATCGAAGCCCAAGCCATCCACCAAAGCAGGGTCTTTGAGGCCGGCACTCTCTTTGCCCGCACCGAGGGAATCGTCCCCGCCCCCGAATCGGCCCATGCCATCGCCGCCGTCATCGCCGAGGCGGAGCAGGTCCGCGAGGCGGGACAGAAACGCGTGATCCTGTTCAATCTCTCAGGCCACGGGTTGCTGGACCTCAGCGCCTACGAAACCTTCCTGCAGGGCAAAATCCAGGACGTCTAAACCACACTCAATAACAACAAAATCCAATGAATACCCGCATCATTCCCTGTCTCCTCGCCGCCGTGCTGGCGGCCGTTCCCGGCCCGCTCCAAGCCCAACCCACCGCCCATTACATCCCGGGCGTTGAAGGCATCCAGGGCGCGACACTGCCCCCGCCCGGCTTTTACCTCCGCGACTACAACTACTTCTATGTGGCCGATCAGTTAAACAACGGCGCCGGGCACAATGCCGGCCCGCCCAATTTCCATGCGCTGACCTATGCCAATGTGCCCCGCGCCATCTGGATCACCGACACCAAGTTCCTCGGCGGCAACCTCGGCGTGGACGCCTTGCTTCCGCTGGCTTACCAAAGCGTGCGGGCCGGGCAGTTCGACACCAGCAGCTTTGGCATCGGCGACTTCTTCGCCGAGGGCACCCTTTCGTGGCATCCCAAACAATTCGACTTCTCGGCAGGGTGCGGCCTCTGGATGCCCACCGGCAATTCGGCCAAGCAGCCCACCACCCGCATCGGATCAGGCTTCTGGACTCCTATGCTCACGGCCGGCGCAACTTGGTATCCCGACGCGGCCAAAACCTGGTCCCTTTCGGCCCTCAGCCGCTATGAGTTCAATACCGAGGACCGCGACACCCACGACACCCCCGGACAGGCCTACACCCTCGAATGGGGCCTCGGCAAGTCCCTCTCCAAGACCATTACTTGCGGTCTCGCCGGCTATTACCAGCAAAAGACAACTGCCGACACCGGATCCGATCACCCGCAATTGAAACAGGACGACCGGGTGGCCGCCGTCGGCCCCGAAATCAGCGTCGCCATTCCAAGCGCGATGCTTTTTGTCTCCTGCCGCTACGAGTACGAGTTCATGGCCGACAGCCGCGCCCAAGGCCACACCGTAACCCTCACCCTGACAAAACGATTCTGATAGTCTAAGAGCGTGTTTTGAAAATCGTAGCGCGACCGTCCCGGTGGCGAGTTTAAGCACCGTCCCGGTGCGTTGTCCCTGCCGTTGGGGCGGCGGAATTCAATTGCCAATGACCAATTTTCAATGACCAATTCCCAATCAACGCTTGCTGCTTCTGCTGCGTTCCAAAACGGCCTTGCTCCAAAGGTCGCTGGTAAAACCGGAAGCCATTTCTGCACGGCCCCTTATGGCTGATCCTTGGCCGGGCAAGCGGCCGCGCCTTGCGGCGCCGCCGCCGCCGGTTTCGTCTCCGCATCCCCGGAGAGATAGCGGCGGTAGGTCCCGAACCATCGGTCCAGCGGCAGTTCCTCGCCGCCAAAGTTGACCGTGAAAATGCGGTGGTGAACGTAGTGAAAATAAGACCCTGACGGCAGCGTCTTCTCCGCCAGCGGCTTCTCAAACCCGTGATGGCCGGTGGCGGGGGCGAAGGCCCCCGTTTGCTCGCTGTTGAACAGGAAGTGAACCGGGTGGGACGGGACGACAAAATGTATCAAGACGGAGCTGAAATAGAGCAGATGCTCGATCGGATGCATGGACAGCCCGGACCACGGCCCCGGATTGGTGTTCCGGTGATGCACGGAATGCGCCCATCTGTAGAGCGGCCCCCAGTGGATCAACCGGTGAACAAAATAGAAATGGATGTCCCGCCAGAAGGGTATCGCGCACATCCACACCAGGCAATAGACCGGATGGACTCTCCAATCCACGTACGGAATTTTCTTGTTGGCCAAGGCCCAGAAGTAAAGCACCTCGTAGGCCGTCCAGATGGTCACACCGCTGGCGCAACTCCAGAAAATGTTGTCCAGGGTCTGGTTGTGGAACAGAAACTTCGGATCGTTCCGGCTGGGCCAGCGGATGTCATACTTCCGCTCCGTGCCCTGCAACTTGAAAATGTAGAGCAGCAGATGCCAGCCGCCATAGACCGCCCAGGCCAATCCCAGGTTGCGCAGAAACAGCAGGCCCATCCATCCGGCTTTGAGCTCGACGCAATGCGACACGGGCGGTTGGAGATAGCGCCAGATCAAGATCGTGATCAGAAGGTAAATCCCATTCCACGGCCACAGGAAGCCGGGGTAGGAGAGCAGCCACTTGAGCCATCGGAAGGGGCGCGGCGGCCACTCAAAAAGCGGCGTCGCTTTGACCGAGTTGGCGGGTGTCCATTCCCCACGGGCGTTGCGAACACACGAATCCGACGCGGACGCAACGGCGTCCACAGGCGCGGACTGTTTCAAATTATTTGGCGGCGGCACGGCTTCATCATCGCACGACCCCGCCGAAAGTCAAGCCCGCCGCCGCGCGCCCTTTCTTCTCGGGCGCAAATCAGCTCTTCGACATTTCCCAGGTAGGGACGCCGCGCCGCGGCGTCCGTTCGGCGCAACACGCCGACCCTGCCCGAAAACTCAGATGCGCCCTTTTCCTTTTCACAACCGCCGCGACCGCCCGGTGGACGGGTTGATGGCCATCCACGAACCCCGCGCACCGAGATCGCGAACGGAGTCCGGCAGCCAGCAGTGCCATTGATAGGCGAAGGGCCTTCCGTCCACCAGCACCCGCGTGTGCGTGGCGAAGCCGCGCACCCCGGTCGTGATCTCATATGATTTCACCATCGGATCGTCTGCTCCGGCGATGGCGTGGAAATCGCGCGCGTAGGCCGCTTGCGCGGGCGTCAGCGGGTTGGTGGGGAAGGGTGTGTGTTCTTGTTCGGTCCGAAGTTCTTCCGCGGATTTTTCTTGCGTCTCGTAGATGCTGAGGAGCAGAATCGAACCGCTATAAAAAAATGCTCCCAATGTGGAAGGGAGATGCAGGACGAAGCAACCCGATGCGAATGCGGTTTTGATTCGGGTGGTGTGACGGAGCACGCGCCAATTTCACGTCGCGAAAAGCGCTTATGGTGTGCGCGTGCTTGGATAGTGGCATTCATTGCCTTCGGGCTCCTGGGCGGCCTGGCGGGCATCGTAGGGTTTCCAACGTTGTCGCCGGTCGGGGCGATCGTTTTGCTTGGAATGTCGAGTCGTTTAGGGGGTTAATTTTTGATTATTTTTTGCCTTCGGCGGTTGTTGGTTGGATGTATTACGTGGCTCTGACCGCTTGCTGTCTCGCCTCGAAGCGTCGGCGGCGCTTTTTTGTCGTCTATATTATACTCTGCGTATCTTTGCTATTAAACATCGCCGGCTGTGTAGCGATGAGGCTCTCACCACCTGTCCCGATGTTGGGGCGGGAATGAAGATGTCCGCAGCTTGAAAGGGAGAGCGCCCTCTTCAAGAAGATCGGCAACAGTCCCATCCAAGCGGCCAAATTTCACTGGTGAAACCAATTGCACCGTGGATTTGCATGATGCAGTATCCGAACGAATCGTTCGTTGAATAAATGTTAGGCGCATCGGCACGTCATGCAGACCACAACCCCAGTTCAGCAGCCGCCCGTGCGAATGATCTTGGTCGTGCTTGCGTCCGCCGGCCTTGCTCTGCTGCTGGCATCGGGGTTTTCTTTTCTTGCATCTTCTGGTGGCTTTTTATTCAGTGGCATCTCCACCCTCTTTGTCGCGCTTGTTGCCGTGGCTGTCTGTGCAGTCGTGACGTCGGTCACTGCGCTGGTTTTGAGGCGCAGACAGAGACGCTTCGGTTGGCGCACGCTTTTCATGGAGGTTGCGGTGTCAGCGTTCGGCGGTTTATTAAATCTCCGCGGTCAATTTCGACGGCTCTCCCTTCCGCGAAATCCGTGAAATCCGTGGTAAAATATCTCCTGAAAAGCGCAACCAGCAGGCGTGAAAACCGCAAAACGCTTCGCGCCGCCAGCCGCCACCAAAGGGATGGCTTCTTCCTATTCCCCTGCCGTTCATTCCTCTGCCATTGGCTTTTCCCGGCAACCCCGCGGACCGGGAATTTTGTCGGAAATCCGTGGTTCTTCATGGGAAAAATAAATGTGAAAATAAATGTTGCATTCCCACTACACTGTGGTAATATGCAACCTGTGCGGCGCTCACGCGCCTGTTCTTTGACATTTTGCAGGGCTCGCGCAAGGGATTTCCCCGGCGCCTGCGGCCGGGGGTGCGTTGCGCTTCTTTGGGTAGCCTCTCCTAATCTTAATCCTAATCTTAATCTTAATCTCCTCTTTTGCATTGAGGTTAGGATTAGGAGCCGGCAAACTCTCCATCAACGTTTCCAAGTTCTGCTGCGTTCCGAAACGCTCTTGCTCCAAAGGTCATTAGCACCCATTAGCACCTATTAGCACCTATTAGCACCTAAAACACTGTGTGCATGGCAAAAAAGAGCCACTTCGGGCTGGACCTTGAACCTTGAACCTTGAACCTTGAACTCCGCGCCGCCAATAGCACCAAATCGCACCAAATCGCACCAAATCGCACCTTTAAAAAAAAATTTTATGCCAAAAAAGAGCCGGTTCGCGGCATCCGGCCCCCCTCCCAGAAAATCCTTGGGCGGGATTGGGCGCAGGACAAAAATCTTCACCTTTTTGGTGGGGCAGAGCTGCTGCTCTGCCCTGAAATCTTGGGCGGCGCGGCAGAGACTGTCCCAAAAGTATTTTTTTTGATCGGATTTTTCATGCCGCTTTTCATGTCGCCCAATGGGGAAGCCATTCACCAAAT
>Ga0326728_10008225_pt1 | contig 26067 bp, 27 predicted proteins | sample MB3enrmetagenome_FD_207602 | JGI IMG/M metagenome (GOLD analysis project Ga0326728, IMG submission 207602) | Lab enriched peat soil microbial communities from McLean, Ithaca, NY, United States - MB31MN | ecosystem: Environmental > Terrestrial > Soil > Wetlands > Peat | place: USA: New York... | reverse complement strand
ATACGGAGTGAAAGGGCCTGAGGGGTTGGGGGATTCGATTAGGACTGCGTCTCGTTATGTGTCGATCGTTGCGATGCCTATGGCGTTCGCCTTACTCGCAATTGCCCGGCCCGCCCTAACCTTGTTTGTTGGTGGGGCGTATCAAAGCGGCGCTATCCCACTCGCTGTACTGGCGCTTGGATCCATTGCTAGCATAATCGCACTGGCGCTCGGTCCAGTCCTAATCATTTTGAACGAGACAACGCTCGCAGCCCTAGCCTCGATAATCCCCCTCTCCCTCAGCGTCGCGGTTGCATTCATCTCAATCCCGATGCTGGGCATAGTGGGCGCCTCAATTGCCCGCGCACTCTCAATGCTCCTCAGCCTCTTGTTGACATGGTATTTCGTGCGGCGAAAAATCACTATCAAACTCGATTTCCGAGCCATCCTGAAGAGCGTCTTGGCCAGCGGGGCTATGGCCTTGGTAATGGAAGCCCTCCAGCTGCTCTATTACAGCCGATTTCTACTCCCCGTTTACGTCTTGGTCGGGTTGCTCGTCTACCTTCTTGGGATGCGGGCCTTGAAGGCGGTGGGTACGGCCGACATTGACCTACTCCGGCGTACGCTGGGACCGCGTTTCAGCGGCGTGTGCGACCCTTTGTCGCGGCTCGTCGTACCCCAGTAACGAAGGAGGCCTTTCCTTTTGTTATCAACGACTAGGGAATAGGAGGATTTGGGGCGCATTCGCGGGAGTTTGGTCCGTGGCTCTACTTCTTTGCGTCTTAGTAGGTATAGTGATGCGCTAACGCTGAGAAGGCGACGAGGGCTACTGTGCTGAACTCTGGAACGGGGATCTGGCTTTGTTCCACGTACACGTGAACATGCAAATCGATAACAACGAGAAGATAGTAGAGACGCCATGTTCAGGGGAAAGTCCGGAAGCCGAACAAGTAGAGTTAATTCTTCAAAGCCTTCCTCTGTAGCCGTAACCTCATATCGATTCCCGTTTGACGGCGAATAATTCATGCATACTAATCCAGGCAATGCTTCAGCCGTCGTGATCGGGTTGAGCCCGACCGGTCTCGGTGCCGTGCGTTCTTTGGACAAGTCTCTTTCCCGAGATGTTCCGATAATCGGCGTTTGTGAATCAATATGGCCAGCAGGAGCTTACACTCGCCTTTGTGATAAGAAATATTATTGCCAGGGCTTCGGCTCCCCCAAACTAATCGAGAACCTCATAGAACTTGGCCGAAGGTTCTCAGTGAAACCTATTCTACTTCTCACTGATGATATGACGGTTTTGTTAGTATCAAGACACAGACAGCGACTCAGCCCATATTACCATTTACTTCTTCCCACCAACGACGTAGTCGAATTATTAGTAGACAAGACAAGGTTCGCCCTCTACGCGAAAGAGAACGAGTTTCCGGTTCCGAGGACCTGGGTAATCAATGATAAAGATGACTTAGAAAAGGCGTCGGAGGAGATTCGTTTTCCTTGCTTCCTGAAACCACGGTACCGCAACGAACAGTGGCTGAAGAGGGCCTACCCCAAAGGGTTTCGCTCAAAAAGCCGAGAGGACCTTATGCCCTTGTACGATATGATTCATTCGACCGAAGAGCACTACGTACTTCAAGAGTGGATCGAAGGCCCGGATTCGGAACTTCACATGTGCCAGGTGCTTTTTGATGACAACTCACGGTGTATTGCGTCATTTACCTGCCGCAAGTTGCGACAGTGGCCTACCGAAGCAGGGATCGCCTGCATGGCTGAACCGATCTATTGCCCCGAGATCGAAAAGGAAACAATCCGGCTTTTTGAATCACTTCAGCTGAAGGGGCTAGGAGCTGTCGAGTTCAAGCGTGATGCAAGAGATAACCGATACAAAATGATAGAACCACGTATCGGGCGCGTAGGCACGTTGTCGGAGATAGCCACCGCCAACGGAGTGAACTTTCCACTACTGACCTACGCATACTTGACGAAGATGAATGTCTCAGAAAACCCCGTACGTGAGCCCGTTCGTTGGGTCCAAGAGGAGGGCGACGTCCAATCATGTCTTCATCTAATGAGAAACAAGAAACTATCATTACGCGAATTGGTTCGAAGCTATGCCGGACCTAAATGCTTTGCGCTGTTCTCCTGGAAGGACCCGTTGCCACTAGTGGCGACAATATTGAAAGACCTCCGCGGAAATGAGAGCGGGACATTATGGTCTTCTATTCGAGGCGGCGAAAGAGCGGGGAGGCCCTCCGCTGTTGTAGAAGCGGTGGACTTCTTGAACAAGCGCTCGTAAATATCTATGTACATCCTGATTCGGTTAGCAGGTTTAATGGTGCCCTAAGTGGCCCTTTTTCCAATATAGTCTTACCGATGGCATAATCGTTCTCTCCTTCTCAATCCCATTGAAGTCATGCTGGTCCATTGCTGGACCTAAGCAATCTCTTTGCAATCTCTTTGTCACATCCCCCTAATTCGATTAGCTCATGTAACTTGACAATTCTCGGTGAGGTGACACAAGTGTTTCATCGCCACAGCCGGTTACGTCCCGGCAATGAAACGGGGTAAGATGATGAATGGTACTCGCAGGCTTGGAGATAAGTCAACGCACAAGGGTTCGAAGATTTTTGTGTCATGGAACTCCAGCTCAAGATCCACTTTGAAACGAGGGAGCATGGAGTTATTCCTGCTGATTTCACTGGCCGTCGCTCCAACAATCTTCGCCATAGACCCGACCTTCGCGATGGTTTCACCGGTTAACGCTGCCTTCACCATACTCGCTGAGGTTAACGGTCAATTGAACATCTGTCATCCACCCGACCCATGTTTCATGGCTACGTTGCAGGCTAACGCCAGTGGTCCCGACGCCGAAGACTTAACGGGCATGCTGCTGATTTACCGCGCCGCGCCATCTCCTCCTCAGCCCTGCATGGCTGCTGTGACAGGCGACGCTTCCGTTCAGATGTATGCTCCGACTGCGACGCTTATGGGCACGCTTGGTCCAGCCGAGCCTGCTACTGCGGCTTGTGTGGGTGGGTTGCAGGGGTTTTCGGTCACATTGTTCGTTGACTCCGTGTCTGGCTTTATCCGACTGACAACGGTATCCTCAGCTGGGTATACAGAATTCTTGGGCTCAGGAACAGGAACCCTAGTCATAACACAGCTGGGACAGAGCCCCTAGAACAGCCGCTAACTTATTGGAGACAAAAAATACGCAAATAATCTTCCAAATCATAGTCTAACGTGAGTGATCCAATTGTTTTGTCCGGCTCGAATATTCCAGCAACCAAGGATATGGGATCGCTGAACCGCCTCGAAACAAGTTAGGGTTGCTGTACGCCGCTCAATCCTGTAACTCAACCGTCGAGGGGCTGGTGACAACCAAGGTGGTCCTACGTGGGTGATTTCATGGATCTGGATCCTCCAGCGGAGCCGGATTTTTTAGAAATGCAGGTTGCTAATTCGGTTGGGGGAGTGCGGGGAACGCAAGCAAAGTCAACTCGCAAAGGACTTGGACATGGAACCACACGCGCTAAGCCGCATACTTGCAAAGCTAGAAGCTCATCGGTACATCAGCAGAAAGCGCGATGGGAAAGAGAAGGTAGTATCCTTGCTAGACAAGACGCCTTCTCCGTGCTCAAGCCCTTCCAGCATATGAGATCTGTCTCATCGGATTAACCAGAAAGCGACTGGAGAAGTACTAACATAATTATACGACGGAATTTCTCAGCACAGAAAGCAAAGTCGGTACAGCGGTAGGTACAGTATCGGTAGAGGCTTAAACTACTCTGACAGTATTGAGAATGCCTTCCCTAACCTACCCGTCCTAGGGCAGATCGACCCGCGATACTCATCCGTACCTGCCACTGCGTTTTTGGATACTCCTATCGGAACTCTTGAGGATTCACTAAGTTTGATCCAAAAGGTAGCCAGCGCGTTATGACTAGGAAGACGCGGTTGGCTAGTAGAGGGCTATTTAGTGTCGGGACGGGAGAATTAGAAGGCACCCGGCTAATCCAAGTACACTCAACACTGCCAGCAATGCTCCGATCGGAAACGTTTGCGTTGGCGTTTGAACCGAATTAACCGCTTGGCGAGTTAACGGGCTTACTGGGGTTCCTGCTGGAGGCGTACTTGTCGTACCTATTGGCGCGCTTGTACCTGTCGTTATACTTGGTGCGAAGCCGTATGTCCCAATCGACGTGTCGACACTTGGGAACATGCGGCCATTATCATCCGCTAGACCGTAGGCTTTGACGTAGATTGTAACGGTGCCAGTAAGCGATGTAGGTGGCGTGAATGAGTACGTATATGATCCGGGGGCGGTCTGCGTTAGGGTTGCGGTAAGCGTTGCGCAACTCGTGTTGCAGACGTTAAGGATTACCTTATTTGTGGATAGGACAACTGGCGTTCCATCGGCGTAGATTACGTTTATTGCGCCGCTGAAAAGGCTGGGAGAAGCCAAAGCTGGCGCACCCGTAGTGCTAAGAATCGGTAATCCAACCTGACCTTCGCCAGTAGCTGCATACACCGAAGCAACTCCAAACGCGAGGAACATTGTAAGCACGACTAACGCTAGGCGAAGACCTTTCATTTACGATCAAACAAAAAGAGAGCACTCTCAGCTATATAGGTTACGCGATTACTTCCAGAATGTTTTGCAAAAATCAATATTGTTAACCAATCTATCTCGTGGTCCCCAGAGAGCTGAATATGTTATGCGGATCTAGGACTAATGGAAAGAGGCTTCGAAACGCAGCGTTGAACAGCAACAGAACTAGAACCGAAACGAAAAGGACGTCGAAAGTTCTGTACTTCGGTAGACTTACGATAAGAGGCAGCACCAGAATCAACGCAGCGACTACGATTACTAATCGGACATTGGGATCCCAAAACATGAACAGCCCAGCACCCGCAGCTACGAATGGTGCGATCGAGAGAAGAGGAACGACTCTGAGCAGGATGCTTTTAGAGCTCTCAGTAGTTATCGGTTGCTTTGTGATGCTGAGGCATTTCTCCATCCCCAACGCAAGAAGAAACGGCAGCGGGGAAACGTATAGCATTCGCCAAAGCCCGGTCTCACTGAGCGCTGGATTTGTAGGGTTGAGCCCTGATGGAGCCACAAGGATTGACCCTACACACCAAACAGCAATCCATGCGATCACGTAGTTTGCGGTTATGCCTCGGCGTCGGGAAAGGGCGTAGGCTCCCACTAGGCTGAGCAGAAGAATAGCTGGGGAAAGGATGGGCCCCAAATTGGCGAACATATTTGTCAGGGCGTCGCCGAAAGTCAGCAGACTAATCGGATTGACGGGACCGCTGATGTACAATTGGATGGTGTTCAGGAAATCAGCTCTGAGGCTTGGGGAAAGCGAGTAGGCGGCTATTCCGATTGGAAGGGCAAGGATTAGTGCGGCGACTATCGTCCGGACACAATGCCGACTCCAGTTGCTCTGCCTTGAAAGAATCGCTGTCAAGAGCAAGGTTGTAGCGAAGACACCCCAGGTCCAAGGGTGAACGAGGAGAATGATCAGTGACAAGACGGCTAAGATGATGTAGGTCGCTATCTTCGCTTCGCTGTTTGCGAAGTAGATTGCGAGGAAGACCATCCAAAAGAGAAGTGCAACCCAGTTAGCCTGGATCGCCACATATATCCCAAGAATCGTTGGCAGCCAGAGCAGGGTAGAGATTGAAGTTAGGATTGCGAGTCGAAAGTTCCATCCTCCACGCAATGCTGCGAAGAAGGAAGCTGTAGCAGTGCAAAATGTTAGAACGAGGGGAGCGTACTTCACGATTGAAACCGGACTAAGTCCGGTGGCCGATTGGATGAGGTAGAGGAACACCACATAGACTCCGTGGCAATATGCCTGGCAAGACTGACCCGCTGATGTGTTCAAGGTCTGGGATGGTGTGAGGCCGACGAGGGCGTTAAGCGGGTCTACGTACCTCCAGAATGTGTCCTGACCCACGACCCATGTTTGTCCTGCGAGGTATGTGTAGAAGAAGACGATTATCGATACGATAGCGAAGAGATCTAACGCTGCCACAATGGTTCTGAGGCCAGGCTTTTGCGGAGACGGTTGATACCGAACGACCAAGTGACTTCTCAGCCGGGGCAAGCGAGGAATGAGTGGAACCCACAACCATGAGAACAGAAGCAACAGCATTATCGGAATCGCAAGAGGGTAGAGGAAAAAGGTCAGGTTGGCTTCAAACTGTTGGCTAAGGCCTGCACCTCTCGTTTGGGGGTTGAGTGCTGCGCTTAACCAATAGAAGAGAGAGGGCCATTCCACTAAAGCAAAAATTGAGAGCGTTGAGGGAAGGATCTCCGTAATTGCTACTCTGCGACTCTCCGATCGTAACACGTTCAAAGCCACCGCACAGATCACAACGACATAGAGAATTGGAACGCCGATGGGTTGGCCGAGTACTGCCAGAGCTGTTGACGCGGCCCAGACGGATAAGGTTCCTATCGAAACTGGAATTGAGAATCGCTTCCAAAAAAGCGCAAATGTCCAGGGTACGCTGACGGTTGAGATTAGGAAGACGTAGTAATCGTAGGAAGCGGAAATCAGTATAGTCTGGGTTGTTCGCGGATAATAGAGGTAGTAGGGAATCTGCAACTGGTTGAGGAGAACGAGTAACCCCACTCCCAGACCAATCCCAGTAACCCAGTGAAGTACCTTCGTTTGAATCTCACGCATGTGCGTATCCTCGCATCCAAGTTTACTTAAAGCCATTCTGTCAAGTCGTCGGGCCGGCCGCCGTCATTCAAACAGAGTTGAGGCTTAGATCAATCAACTCAGCTCTCGCTGAGAAGTGGATCGACCGTGGGGGTGCCCTCGGTCAAGGTACGCGGCTAGGACGTTTGAGTCTACCGCCAGATATTTTTGATCTCTCCTGGCGTTGGCCACTCTGGTTTACCGGTCCTGTTGGGTGTTATTCCGCAAAGCTGCTTCCAAGATCTCTTAACTTTGCGAACGGGCCTGATCACTACTCCCTCGTCCTCGAGGTATAATTCGATGACTTCCCTGAGATTGTCCATCGAAGCCTCCACAGTCTTACCTTAGCTTGTAAGCGCCAGGCTGATGAGTCGCTGAGAGAAGCTCGGGAAGCTACGTCTCGACTAGCTAAGGAAGCGGAGAAGCGAACTTCAAAGTAACACGTTTTCCACGCAAACCAAGGTACTTTCTCGCAGCTGCGTCGAAGGTTAGAATGATCGTGAACTCGGCTAGGCGCGCCGGTGTCGAGGCCAGCGTTATTTCAATCGGCGTGGATCCTAGTATGACTACTGGTACCAGTTGTCAGCTGTACGGATGCTGAATGGTCCGGGTCCGTCTTCGCTGGTTCCTGATCAGGCTTGCGGTGGAGGGGGAATGGGGGTCGTCATGTTGAACCAGACTTGAAGCCATGCCGTGCGATGTCCTCCATTGCTGTTCCAGCCGAATGTGAGCGTATTTGTATTCGTCTGCCATACCCAGAGTTCGAGGATCAGTCGGAAGTCGTAGCCGTTAGTGGCGAACCAATTCGGTATCTGGTAGGTTTCATTGTTGATTTGTATGCTGAGAATATGTATGGATCCAGCTGTCGTTGTTGCGTTGGTTATGCTCCAGACGAATGGGAACTCCCAGGTTTCGTTGTTCGCCAGGAATCGGTCGAATGCTGTGAGTTCAGGCGCTGATGAGGGGGTATTGCTCGTGTCGTTGGGGGGAGTTGTGGTTTCGTTTCCTAACTTCAATCTTATCTCAACTAACTGCACGTTTCCCATGAAGTTGGTTACGCCAACATACCATGAGACGGGTGAGGCTAGGTGAATGTTAGTGTTGTTTTGGGGGTAGTAGTCCGCTGCAAGTCTGTTTGAGCCGAGGACGTAGAATTGGAAGAATTGTTCCTGTGGGCGTGGCGTGGTTGCCACGTAGGCGGCAGTTTCCGCGACTACAATGAGGACGATGAAGACTGCGATTAGGGTTCGTTTATTCTGTGTTGATTTGAACTTCATTTCGCTTTAATCCTCATCTGGAGAGTTCGTTTGATCCGATATCTCTGGTAAAATTCCACGCCAAATACGTAGGCGAACGTTCCGACGACTGCTGCAGCTATGCCGCTGACGTATGTCATGATCGTGTTCGTGTAGGTTCTCTGGGCTGATGTGGTGGTTAGGTCGTTGGCCTGGTTAGTTACATTCGTCAGAATTTGGTTCACGGTTGATAGTAGGGCATTGCGCTGGTCGGTTTGATTGGTGGGCAGGCTGGATGCTTCCTCGTTCAATTCAAGCGCTCTGTTAAGCATAGCCACCAGCGGAACAGTTTCGTTCGGAGTAGCCCCCGCCGCTTCCGCATTATTGACGGCTACGATGGCTTGACCAAAACTTGGTTGCAGAGGCCGGTTGATCTGAGCTAATGGATACAGCGGGCTGATCATGATTACCGCGACTAGGATTACAATGGTAAGGATCAGCCAATCCGAGGCTCGTGCCATCTTAGATTCAGTGAACCAGCGTCTCGCTGATCACATATAGCCGTAGTGGATTCGAATATCCTATCCTCTTGTAGGACTCGTGGTAACTGGACACGCAAGCCCTACTGAAGAGCGTCGTGGCCAGCGGGGGTATGGCCTTGGTCATGGAAACCCTCCAGTTGTTCTATTACAGCCGATTCTTACTCGGATGTATCTTCGACCCACGTTCTAGCAGAATAAGCGGTCTTTTGTCGCGCCTCGTCGTATCCTCCCAGGAGACTCTCTCGTCTTGTTTCAAAGCAACGACTAGAGAAATGGGAGTGTTACGCGCACGAAAGCGCCCGTTTGGTCTGTGGTTCTACTTGCGTCTTCGTTTGAGTAGATATAGTGATGCTGCTAACGCTGAGAAGGCGACGAGGGCGATTGTGCTGAATTCTGGTACGGGGATTTGGCTTTGTTCCAGGTACACGTTCGCCCCTGTGCCGCTCTGGCCTGCTGTGACCGAGTAGGTCCAGGTTTGCGGCGCGTAGCCTGGTTCGTTGATGGTGAACTTGTAGTTGCCTGCTGGCAGGTAGGCTTGGTAGAGGCCATCAAAGGTGGAGAAGGTTGCTAGCGTGGCTCCGCTGGCGCCGACCACGCTGATCGTGCCCCAGCTTTGTGTGCGGAAGTCTCCGGCGTACGTGAAGCCGAGCACGTTGCCTGAGACGAAGCCGTTCAGGTCTACTTCGAAGATTCCACTGGCTTCGCCGCTGTTGTGGCTTCCAGCTATTTGCCAGACGCCTTCCTGCGAGTACGGGCCTAGGTGGTTGGCGGCGAGGCTGTGTCCGATCAGTTCAGGTTGGAGCGCGGTATCTTCGGTTAGGCTGATTCCTGATGTGGCTGTCGTGCCTGGGATTATGTGGTATGATTCGCCCATAAGTAGGCCGTTGACTGGCGGATAGTATTGCGGGAAGACGGTACATGTTGGCGTAGTAAGAGTACACCCAGCCGGTAATACTCCTAATTGTCCACCGCCGCTTGCAAGCTCCATTGTGCTTGTGTTGTTGGCGTACAATGGGACGAAGTCCGCTTCAGCCGTCCAGCCGCCAGTATAATCTGGCGCCGCTGAAATTCCACTGTTCGGGAAATATCCTGGCACACCTACGCCTAGTCCTGTGCCTGGGCTTGTGTAGCAGTTTATTTCAAAACCGCAGATCGTGGTCGCGAATAATGGATCGTTGAAGTATGCTTGTTGAGGTGCGAAGGGTGATATGACTCCGGCGTCGGTGCCTGCGGCTGGTACTTGAGGTATTCCAGCCATTAGGACATGCAGCAACGTCACGCCTCCGGGCAGGTAGTTGTACGTGTTGAGTGGCTGCGGTACTGGGATGGCGGGGTGTAGTGGTCCGAACGGGTACTGGTCGGTTCCGTCAGCTGCCCTTGCGAACCCGTTACCCGTTGCGTATGTGCCTTCGCTTGACATCCACTCCGCGACCAAGTTGCCTGAATCATCGAACAACCTTACCCTTGCCGACATGTTTTCGTCGGTTGGCGAGATGACGCTCTCCTTCTTGAACAGGATGTCTAAAGTCACGTTGACGCCGATTACGAGGTTGATTCTAATGTCGGCTACTTGGGTTGCTTGTGCGTAGGCGGAGAAGGTTTGGTCTTGTATGTACCCGTAAGTGTACCCTCTCAGATTGTATTGGCCGCTCGGGATCGCTGAAGGGTATAGTGGTAGGTAGCCGGTGACGGCTTGACTGTATGTTCCTCCGTCGGGTAGGGTAGTTGGGCTCCAATGGGCTGGACCGAACAATAACCCCCGAGTCGTGTAGTAGGATATGCCTCCTGAGTAACCGCCCACGAGGCCGAGATCACCTAACTCCTGACCGAAGTACGTATCATTCGAATTACCCTGGTAGGGTATCAGAGAGCCGCCTGGTTGCTGGTATTGGGCGTCCCAGCCGCCTCCGCACATTTGAACGGTGGAGTTTGAATCGTTCTGGAACAGGCAGCTAGTTCGGACGGTGTCTTGCAGGTTGGATGGGACATCTCCTATGAAGTCGATTAGGGTGCCGTTCGCGTATACTCCGATGTCGATCTCTTCACCGACCATGTATGGGCCGGGCGCACCAGTAGCCAGTACCGAGTGGCGTGGGTCACCTATGAAGCTCGGATCGCTCCCCGTCATTTGGGGACTCGTTGGTATTCCCGTAACCGTGTAGCCGACTGGGTTGCCCCAAACCCAATTTCTGCTGACTGTTGGTCGTTCCCAGTCGATGCTGTAGACGGTGATGTTGAAGCCTGCGCCGCGGTACATGTGGTCGCTGACATCGGTCGGGTTACCGCTGAGTGTCACGGACACTTGTTCAGTTGGGCCGTGTTCCAAGTAGCCAAGCACGTATACATGCGGTGAGTAAGTGCCGCTCGGAATGCCGTAGTTCTCCCCTCCCCATGTGTCGTTCCATCCCCAGAACTGAATATTTGCTCGACCCGTCTCAACTGCGTGGGCGTTCAGTTTCGCCTTATCGAGGTCGTTCCCGGTGAGGCCGTTCGTGGTGCGTAGAGTCGAGGAAGAGATGAAGGCTAATGCGGCCCAGCCAGTTTTGGCGCCGAAAGTGTAGTGGCCTTGGTAACCCAGTAGTGTCTGGTTGTAGGACCAGACAATGCCGTTAGCGTCAGCCAATACACCGGACATGACTCCGGCGCCTGTATCGATTGGTGAGGTTGTAATTGTGTCGGCGGTGTCGTGGAAGTAGACGGTCTTGTTAATCCAGCTTGATAGGCGTAGGTCGATTGGTAACGTGACGTCTCCGGCCCACTCGTTCGGAGTCACATCGAAGTAGTATTCTTGGAAGGTTGCGCCATCCAAGCCTGTTTGGACGTAGCGGAAGACCCATGCACGCGCATAATACCTGCCCGGCGTGAGCCCGTTCACCCAAGTAGCGTAGACCTGTGGAACCATGCCGTCAAGATCCCTAGGCGCACCATACTCACCCTTAACACCAAACTCAAAGTGGAATGGGGTTGTTGTGCCCCCGTTCACGAACCAGTGCTGTGGTGGGCCAACGCCCTGCGGGTCTTGCATTAGGTTTCCGAAGTAAACGCCACTGCCCGCTCCATCACCCGCGGAGACTTGGTAGTAGCCGCTGCTCACCGCAGTTGTGGGGTTAGGAACGCCGTAGCCGTTGCTCGGCGTGTACTCATGCCACGGGAATGCTACCTCACTCCCAAGTCGCGGGTCGTTGCAGGCACCCGCGTCATACTTACCTGTGTAAACTTCCTGTCCTCCAGCAACGCATGGAAGAGGAGACCATGAAACTAGATTCGCGCTGGGATCGGGGATGTTGCTGAGTGTTGGGCCGTCGTAGAGTTCAATCTTAATGTATTCACCGTTAACGTCTGTTCCTTTGCCAGCCAACCCATTTTGTCCACCGGGCACTCCTGTGTCTCCAAAAGGCCAAGGTTCGTCGCCGAACTGGTGTTTCGTGAACACGTTCCCATGAATCACAGGCCCAGGCTGAAGGTAACAGTCGAAGTGTAACGATTGACCCTTCAGGACGGTTACACTGCTCGTGCACAAGCTCTGTGGGTACCCTGCAGCTTCTGCGTAGATATCGTAGACACCGGGCGCTAGGCCCTCAACCTCATAGTGGCCGTTGGCTGTGGCGTTGAAGTAACCGATCGCATCAATTGTTGGCAGGTCGGGTCTCTGTTGACCAGTGTAGGGGTCAATGCGCATACTCATCTTTGCCCAAACTCTTCCCGCCTCCCCAATTGGTTGGCCGTAAAGGGTCGCGTTGTAACCGGCATAACGAATCGTACCTGTGACTATGGCTGGGTCAACCTCACCCTTCACCAGCATGACGGGCCAATTCTCAGTTGGAATAAATTGTGAACACTTGGAAGAGCCGGGAAGACCGGAAAGATCGGGAAGAGCCCCGGGGCCCGTACCTGTTCCTTCCTCTCCGCAAATTGACGGGGTCCCGCCAAGGAGTAGGATCTTGAAGAAGTACCGTCCTGCAACGGACGGTGCTAGTACGCCGTTGATTCGAACGTAATACCATTCACCTGCGCTCGAGAAGTCGATGCCTTGGTGATCGTAATAGGTGGTTGGTGTGGTTGTGCTTGGGTTTGATGAATCAAAGCCGGCGTCAGCTAGAACCTCAACCAGCGTCCAACCAGGCGCGTAACGGTCATTGGGGCTGATCCTCGCCACAGCAATTGAGGAGTAATCGTTCGTAATAGTCGATACAACTTGGGGTGTTCCGGGAACACTGAAGCCGGGCGGGATTAGGATATCTACCCCCTCCCACCTGCCCGTGTAAGGTGCGTCAGTGATGACGCCGGAGGATATTGGTCCATTAGTGCACGACGGGGTCCTGCCGGGCCTGGGTTCTGAGCCGTATCCTGCGCATGCGGTTGCGTTGAGGGCGAAGATCAAGTCACCAGTCGAACCCGTCAGCACAGCGCCGAAAGGCGCGTATGAGTTGCCTTCAAGCTGATACCAAGAATTGCTCGGTGCACCCGGCGGATTACCGTTCGGGTACGGTGCCTGATAACCAGGCGAACAATTATCACTCGCCACGTTCGGGTATCCCAAATACGCACATTCACCGCTACCCGGCCACACGTAGCCAATAACACCCGGAACATGCGGATCAAAATTGTGAATGTCGTATGGGGTTGTTCCTGTTAGGTTGCCAAGCGTAAAGCTTGCTTGGACGGGGATCCCGACTGCTAAGATCCCCACGATGAAAAGTCCGATGAGAAAAAGTGCTTTCCATCCATTACCCAATTGCAGCCTATCCAATTAATTTGCCCCGATTTCGTTGCTTTTCGGAGCCAAATTTCCTTCTGTCGTTTTAATTATATATAAGATGGGCGGTCCATTCCTGATATAATTCTTCGACTGGAAATTTCGGCTAGAGATTACAGACAGTGAAGTCGGATTTTGGCACATTGATGTTTCACTGTCTTCTATCCTCTCTTAGGTGTCAACTGGGTTCCGTTAACTTGTCGGCTCATGATGTCTTTATGCGCGCACGCCTCGACTTCGGTGTCAATTGTAGGAAGAAGAAGGCCAACGCCGAAACCACGAACGCCACCATACCCGTCACATCGACGCGCAGGTTGAACGGAAAAACGTTGATGTGAGTAAGTGGTGAGCTCATCAAGCCGAGGTTCAAAACTAAATCCGCCACCTGTAGAATAACCACGTAGAGCCAAGTAAGTAATCCAAAGAGAAATAATGTAGAGAGAAGAGCGCGGCGTGTTTCCGTTCTAAGCTTCATTTTACGCGCGTGTGCTTCCAGCTTGTAGATAGCTCTTTTCGTTGCTTCTGTCAAGTTGCAGAAGTCAAGTGTGACTTCCCATAATTATTTGAAAGCGGTACGGGAGCGTTTCCAATGAGGATTATGATGCCGAGAGCGGTAAGCACAAAGGCAAATTTCCAGCTGAAGTGAGAGCTGATCTGTCTCCCCGCAGCCGGGGAAACTCGTGCAAGCTGACCGCAATCTGCAATGTGCGCGTTAGAATTTTCCAGTTACGATAGTTTTTTCCCCGTTTAGGATAATGCGATTGTGATGGTGTTGTTTGTTGGGGCGGTGACGATCGCCTCCGCTGATATTTGTGCTCCAGTTGTTTCGGATGCAAACGTTAGGCCTACGGTCAATCCGTTGCCGGGTCCGCCGTTCACCACGATGGCTTGGTTTCCTAACGGGTCTTTCAATAGCAACAGGCTAAGAGCAGTGCCCACGTTCTGCTGAGAAGTTTGCAGCGAACCCACAACATCACCAATCGTGGAGCCGGACGCAATAACCACGATTTTCGGTTCAAGATTGTACTGGTCAAAGTTGATACTGTAGAACCCATCAACGCCCAAGCTGTTCAGAATTAGGTCCGATTCTTGTGCGACGCTCATGAAGATTAGTAGCTTGACCACGAAGAACTCCCCCCCACCGTTACTGGTCACCTTGACAGTCGCGATGTTTTCCGATCCTGAGTTAACTTCGCTCGAGAAGACAGCAACCACTCCGTAACCTGAGAATGGAATCGCGGGGCTGCTTGGGGGCGGCGCCGCTTGAACCACCGCTAAGGTGAGTAGGCTGATTATGATCACAACTAAGGCGATGGTCTTAGTGAAGTCACGGAATTTAATGTAATGTCGCATAGGAGAACAGTTATTCGTCTGAGGGTCATCTGACATATCGAAGCGCGATACATAGGTGTACCAAGTTAGGTATATTAGTGCTTCATTACTCATCTTCTATCGACTCTGACAAAAGCGGCCATCAACCTCACACAACTCCGAAGATGAGTTCATTCGGTCTACCTCAGTTAACTAGCTACGTTGACTCGTAATCAAGTTAGGTAGAGAGGGTGGAACCATGATGGAAAAAGTGGAACCTCTTGGGCAACCCAGAAACGGGTTTACTCATCTACCATCGCATAAAGGTACGAGGATTCAGCAGTATCAACAGCACCGTAAGTCGTTAAGCCGAACAGGTCTCAGAGAACTCGCATTACGAGTTAGACAGAATACCCCAGAACTGCAACCCTCCGCCTACTCAAAGCTGTACGGGAGCATGACATTGAACTGACACGCAAATACCTAGGGACAAGTGGCTTACTAATCCAGAATGCAGGTAAAGTCAGAGGTCCTGCCACGAAGTTACAAGGAACCCGATAGCTGGAGCAACTAGCAATGCTACGCCTGCGACAAGCATGCTTAGCGGAAATATATCAATCATCGAGATTAAACCTTCAAGCTATACAATACGCATGGACCAAGCATAAGCGATACGTCACCGAGGAAGACCAACTATGGTAACAACGAGGAAACCCGTCCCGGTTTGCAACGGTCAAAATCCAGAAAACAGGCGTAGATGCAAAAGAACCGTGGTGGTGGTTATGGTGCTCTCAGCTCATTCAAGATTAGGCCAATGGAAGCGCCAATTAACAGGGACATTCCACACAGAAACATCGCAAAAGGAAAGACGCTCAATTTGTTCACCATTTCTCACGTTGAATTTGAATTGTTTTCATTTTTCTTCGAGAATGCGATTAGGCTGGGCGAGTAATAGCGAAATCTCACTGTAAACTTGCGAAGGTACGTGGTAATACACGATTCATATAGCTAACGTGAAGTTGTCGGTTGAAAAATGTCCCGCAATTTGACAGTCCAACTGGTGTCCCGTAGATTGGACAAAACCTTCGGAAGCGTTAGACGTCATCCTCGTCGCTAAGTAGCCGTAATCATGCTCTCGGCAATCGGTAGGTGTGAAGAGGAACACTAGCGAGTTAGGTGGCGCGTATCGTTAGCTTGCGGCGGCCATGCTCAACTCTACGTAGGCGAATCAGTTCCTTATCGAAGGTTACGAACTCTGCAATAGAAGGGTTGGTAAAGTTCGCCAAAATTAGCGCGTCCCTGCCACCGAGCCCGTACCGTTCTGCGAATTTCAAGCCGATCTTAGTTGTGTCCTTAGTCTGGTTTAGGAATAGGATGCGGTTGTCATCAAGCATCTCCCTGAGGACTTCCGCAGCGTCATTTGATGCCCATTTCATCTTGAACACCAGGGTATGGTAGGTTTCATGGACAACTGTCGGGTTCAATGCAACTCTGCGAGAGGCCAGTGAGGTTACTTTGCTGTGCTGAGGGTGCCCTAGGTCAAGGTACGCGGCTAGGACGTTTGAGTCTACCGCCAGATGTTTTTGATCTCTGCTGGTGTTGGCCACTCTGGTTTACCGGTCCTGTTGGGTGTTATTCCGCAAAGCTGCTTCCAACCTCTCTTAGCTTTGCGAACGGGCTTGATCACTATTCCCTCGTCTTGCGTCTCCACTCTAACGACGGTTCCCTCGTCAAGCCCAGAGTCTTCCCTGATATCCTCAGGAATGAGTACTCTACCACGTTGATCTACAACAGTCTGGGTCATACATATTCCCACTGATTAAGTGGGAAACACCATAAAGGTTTACCTCGCCACCGCCAAGGTTGCCCTCACCACCTTTGTGGGGCAAGCGTATGTGGGTGGAACCGACTCTCTCGCAATATTATCACTCTTCTTCGCCCTAACCGCGTTCGGCTCAGTTCTAGGCACTATGTTAGTAGCGTTATCAGAAACCCGAATGGTGATGTGGATCACGGTTGCGTCCGTGCTATTGGCAGTCGCTTCCGAGTATGCGCTCCTGCCTCTCATGGGGATTACGGGGGCTTCCCTCGCCCGCGGACTCGTGATGGTCGCGTCCCTCGCCTTAACAATCATTGCCTTGAGGCGGAAGAATGCGGTAAGCATCGACCTAACGACGCTGTGGAAAACTCTGGTTGCGGGGGGACTCATGGCGGGCATCCTCGTCCTCGTGCAGATGGTGTTCTACAGTAGTTTCCTCCTCCCCGCCTACGTAGTTCTTGGCTTAGTCGTATACTTAGCCGCCCTTCGCTTGCTGAAAGCGGTGCGGGAGCATGACGTTGAACTCATACACAAATACCTCGGAACCCGACTAGGTTTCGCTTCGAAACTCCTAGGCGCCATCCTCGTCGCTGAGTAGTCGAAGCATTGTCTATGCAGAAGAGGAATACGGGCCATGGTAGGGTTTGGGAGGGTGTAGGGCTTTTATGTATGCATATACATATGCATGCCTCGAAACGGTATGGCGAAAACAATAGCGATCTCGGATGAAGTCTACGAGCTTCTCAAGAAGACTAGGCTTCCTGGAGAAAGCTTCTCCACGACGATAAGGCGAAATTTGAGGAAGAATAAGTTGTCCGACATTGTTGGTAGCGGTACGATCAGTCTGGAGGATTGGCGGGAGGCCAGAATGCGTCTGCTATCTGCTGAAGCGAGGACTGCTGAGAAATTGACGGGCCGTTCTTGACTTGTATTTGTTTGATACCAGCTTCCTTGTTGACTTGGTCAACGCCGATGCTGGAGCCGCAAGACTGGCGAAAGAGGTTGACGAGGAAGCGTCTGCATCATTTATTTCCGTGATATCTCTGCACGAGTACTTGTTTGGTGTCTACTTTAGATATCAAAGAGACAAGTCTTTGCTTAAAGAGAGGCTCGATTCGGCAGAGAGAGATCTCAGCAGATTTGAGCCGGTGCCGCTCACTCCCGAGATTACACGACTGAGTGCCAGCATGCATGCTGAGCTCACAAGGTCTGGGAAATTAATTGGCATCAATGATATCTACATCGCAGCCACAGCCATCAGATATGACCTCACTCTGGTTACGAGAAACAAAATGCATTTTCGCAGAATACCAAGGCTAAACTTCGAGGCATATTGAATCCTAGGTCATAGAAAACCTGTCATCAGGTTTCCCACATAGTCTTAGGAAGGAAGACAATATCAAGCTCGTAAAGGGCGACGTAACAGACCAACCCATTGAGTTTCACTTCGAAACTCCTAGCCGCCATCCTCATCGCCAAGTAACCACGGCCAACAACCAACGAAGAACGCACCTACAAGTATCGGCTGTATCCATCGAGCGTGCAGGAGATGCGGCTGAAACGCAGCCTACACGCCCTACGTGAACTATACAACAGGCTGAGAGCTGAGAGCATTCAGCAGTATCAACAGCACGGTAAGTCGTTAAGCCGAACAGGTCTCAGAGAACTCGTATTGCGAGTTGGACAGAATACTCCAGAACTGCAAATACCTAGGAACGAGTGGCTTACTAATCCAGAATGCAAGTAAAGTCAGAAGTCCTGCCGCGAAGTTACAAGGAACCCGATAGCTGGACCAACTAACAATGCTACGCCTACGACAAGCATACCTAGCGGAAATATATCAATCATCGAGATCAAACCTTCAAGCTATACAATACGCATGGACCAAGCATAAGCGATACGTCACCGAGGAAGACCAACTATGGTAACAACGAGGAAACCCGTCCCGGTTTGCAACGGTCAAAATCCAGAAAACAGGTGTCCGTAGATGCAAGAGAACCGTGGTGGTAGTTATGGTGCTCTCAGCTCATTCAAGATTAGGCCAATGGAAGCGCCAATTAACAGGGACATTCCACACAGAAACATCGCAAAAGGAAAGATGCTCAATTTGTTCACCATTTCTCACGTTGAATTTGAATTGTTTTCATTTTTCTTCGAGAATGCGATCGGGCTGGGCGAGTAATAGCGAAATCTCACTGTAAACTTGCGAAGGTACGTGGTAATACACGATTCAAGGTAGTAGCCAAGGGAACTACATCCTATAGGCTGAGCACACCCTCCGGCTCCACGTCAGCCTGCTCCCGCAAAAGCCGCAAAACGCCCCGAACGAGCCCCAGAAAACTACGCCCCCCACCCCCCTCCCCGCCACGCGTGCGCGAATCAAGTGACAGGCAACCGTGACCTCAACATCACGCCTCCAGGGGGGTCGCAGGTAGAAAAACTCACACTATAGAAGTCGTCCGTTTCGAAACTCCTAGCCGCCATCCTCATCGCTAAGTAGCCGCCGCTCCACGAAGAATCATGCGGAACGGATCGGTGTCCAAAGAGAAATGCTGTGGAGAGGAGCGCGCGGCGTGTTTCCGTTCTAAGTTTCATTTTACGCGTTAGCTGCATCAGCTTGAAGATAGCTCTTTTCGTTGGTTCTGACGGTGAATGAAACTACAAGCAACAAGTTTACTTGGGCTTCTCAGCCGTCGAAGACTTTACGGAGTCGCGTTTTCTATCATTCGAGTGATTTCGCGGTAAAGCTCCGGGCCGCATCTTCAGCCAGCTTCCACCATGTCATCGACGGCTCGCAGGGCATCCTGCTTAGCGAGCAGCCGACTTTGAGTTGCTAAAAGGAGTATGAAAGGTGTGCCAACGAAGTCGATGCCATAGGTTTTTGCAATCCTGCGGGCTAGGAGGTCGTCGACAACTGCTCTGTAGTCGCGTTCTTTGGCCACGGCCAAAGTCTCCGCATCTGGTTGTTCAAGACCACGGACTTTTCTCAGTGTCCTTAGGATCCCCCTGTCTGAAGGATCTACGATGCCAATCGCTTTCACCTCGAAAAGATGTGCCAGAGCAAGCGCATCAGCGTGGCCCTTTGCCCTTCCATGTTCCACGACTTCAGTGAACACTGATCGCGAAGCAAACTTCGGCGCAGGTATCGTTTCGAGTAGGTTCGACAGGCCGATTCGCGCGAGGTAGATGAGGGGGGTGGCGTCGAAGATGAGAGTTTTCATCCGTCCGTATCCTTTACGGCCTTTCTCACTTCCTCATCCAATTCTCCCGTTCGTATCTTTACCCACTCGATCTCCCTATCTCTGACGATGTCAGCGAATTCCCATAGGTCTAGCTTGGCAAATTTCGCGGCTTTCGCAAAGGTCACTTTTCCATCCCGCAGAAGCTCGAGGGCAGTTCTTTTTTTCCACTCAGAGATTCCAATCTCCAGAATTATTCGGACGGCTTGAGCCTTCTCCACATCCATGTAGTCCGTGACTTCTCGGATCTCTTGCTCAATCTCCCTCGGAACTCTCGTAGCCAAAGGGCGGAGTGTCATTTTTGTCGCCGTATACAATCGATATCGGTTGCATACTTGAAGCCGTATGGAAGCTTGGCATCTTGAGTTGCTCGCCCTCGGATGGGGGGTGGTCATCCGCAGAGCCAAAAGCTCTACCCATACTGACGTTAAAGCATGGGCAAGCAGCGGTATTGAAGCGAGAAGCCCACAGCCGTTAGGCGCGGGTGAGGTTTAGAGATTTCCACTAGGGCGGCGTGGTTTCTACCAAGTGGAAGTATCTTTAACAGATTTGGTGCGAGCGTGAAAATTGTGGTTCAAGAAATGTACATCTCAGTTCGACGCGGGGCTCTTCGCGACGCGTAACACTCTGAGTTATGTTTCGCGTCGGTCTGTTGAGCGTTCTGTTCTTGGAATCGTACTTCTCCTACTGGTTTTCGTAGCGGCAGTTCCAGTCCATGCTGCTGAGGTCTCAATACCGATTATTGGACGGTACTCGACTTTAGTTATTCCCCTATACATTCCGCCTTACCCGAAGTGGGCGCATGATGTTGTATTGAATGCGTCGATCGCATGGAATAACGCTGAGCTCTGGCAAAACCAGAACAATAACTCTGCGTCAGTCTACACTTTCGTTGAGACGAACGATGGGACGGCAACGTCCACGATCAGTTTCAGCATGCCCCAAGCCTACGCGGGTATTGCGGTTGGGTGGACTAACTACAATTTTGCCGCCGGTTCACGAACATCCATTGTAGGGACGCAAACATTTCTTGATCCATCGGTGTTCAACCAGTCGCAGAGTGGGAACGTGACGGCCTGGCGATACGCGTTTCGTTTGGCATTGCATGAATTGGGCAGGGTTCAGGGATTGGGAAGCGTGCTCGACGGCCAAGATATAATGGACCCGCTATGCACGCCACAACAGGCCGGGGAGGTCCCTAAACTCTCAACCCTAGATCTTTTCGCTCTACACGTCCTAGCTTTGGGAAACTCACCTCAATTCGTCACGTTACCAGCCGGAACACAAAACCAACTAACAGTTGCCGCTCACTTCCTCCATAGAACCTTCACACATTCAAAAACAAACACAATAAAGAATTACGAAAGCTGTCCGATCTGAACGGCAGGATAGCGGTCTCTTTTTATCTGCAATGAAGGGGGTGGGTTTTCCCGCTCGTTCACAGATCAGCTGCGTTGAAAGACGCAGATTACGGGTCAAAGATCAACCTAACGGAAGGTTCAGAAATGCGCCGGGAGACGATGACTATGACAGTTAGCAGGATGAGAACTGTTAGGAAGGTCACCGTACTCCTACGCCAAAGCCCATCCAATCCGTTGGTCCTGGGTATGCGTATACAGCTAGGGCGAATGGCCAGGCGAGGTCAGTCATCTACTCACGCATTTGCGGTCTGTGCGAGGCGCATTGGTGGGGTTGGTTGGGTTACAGGGAGTGGGAAAGAGCAGCGCTCTGCTCGCGCTCGCTACGAGTCTGCGGCAGACCAAGGTGCCTGGCCCAACTTCGTCTGAATGTTATCAAAGCGAGCGGGAAAACCCACACCTTTCGGTAAGCTTGAGGCCCAGCCCGAAACCTCGATCATGAACCTTGACAGCTTATCTTATGGTTCAAATCCGGCGAATCTTCGCGGCATTCCGGAAGTCTCTGCGCCAACGCAAGTCCGACATGTGTAAGCGTATACTCGTGTATCATCCAGATATTCTCGGTGCTCGTTCCGACCAGCAGCCCGTATCCGAATTACTTATATTGTCGGATAAAGCTTTCACTTCGGAGGTGGCGCGCTCGTGCAGAAAAGGGTTGAGTTTACGGTTGGAGCGAAGGGCGAGATCTATACGACTGAGGAAGTTAGACGCGCGGTGGGCATAGAACCGCCGACTGTAGTAGTTGTAGAAGTCCGTGAAAGGCAACTGATACTGAGGCCTAAAGAAAGTGGAGAGCATCTGCTCGAGAAGCCTAGGTTTGAAGTCCCGCCGATCAGTCCGAAGCAGCTATCTAAGCTGAGAAGAAAGCTGGCAAAGGATCTTGGAGAGAGATAAGGCTCGAAACGATCGCGAACTATTCGTAGACACAACCTACGTCTTGCCTTTCTTTCAAGTCCCGATAACGGTTGAAGGTTTTGAGCTGTCGGACTTCAAGATGTTGATCGCAAATCTTTCAAAGGTTCATGTAGCGGAACTTTCCATCTACGAGGCTAAAGCGAAGCTTTTGAGGCTGTCCAAAGTTCGCCGGAGATACGAGGAAGCCCTTCGAGTATTCGGTCAAAACCTAGACGTGCTGCGCTCGGACGAGAAGTTCGTGTTCCACAACTATGCGAGTGAAGCCGACGAACACTTCAACCAACTAGTCCACTTCGTGAAACCACTAGACGCCTTCGACCTAATCATACTATCCGAAGCGTTCACCGTCGGTGAACTCTTAACCGAAGACGAAGATCTCCTCACCTTCAGAGATTCAGATCAATTTGCCGAAAGCCCCTCCTCCGAATCGATCAGGATCAGATGTTGGAAGGAGATTTCTAGGGAACGCTCTGTCTGAACATTGTTGCCCCCGTCCCCACCAATCTCATATACGTTCTTTTCACGGCGCGGTGCCGGAGTCCGTCGTTCAACTGAGTGTGCGTAGGTCGATGGTTGTTATTCCGAGGGTGCGAGAGTTTTGTAGGACGAATCTATCGCTCGTGATTAGGGGGAGTTCGAAAATCTTCGCGGTTGTTACGTGAAATGCGTCAAAGTAATGCAGTCTCCTTGGGCCACCGAATTGTGAGTATAGCAACATCGCTTGTTCCGCAATTTCAGGGGTGGTGGGCAGGGTTTCATGTGGTATCTTACGAATATCCTTTAGAACTTGGATTACGGTTTCTAAGTTCACCCTTTCCGTACGTAAGGCTGTGATGACATCGTCATACATCTCGGAAGCGGCGTAGAGTCTCACCTGCGTCGCGTCCGCTTTGTCCACAAGCCGCTCTGCATGGTCGGACAGGTTATCGGAGGTTAGGTATGAGATGAACACATCAGCGTCTATCAGCACCCTCTTGGGTATGGTTTCACCGCTTTCCTTCTCGGACATAGCGGTCCGCCTTCTCCTCGAGTTTCCACCACGCCTCCTTCAATAGTCCCTTGTGTTTCCCTTTCAACGCCTTCACACTACCCAGAGGAATCAGTTCTATTCGATCGTCCAGAAGGTTCACTTCGAAGCGTCGTGCGCCTAACTTCTTCCGGATTGAGGCAGGTAGGAGCGCCCTTCCTTTCTCGTCAAGTTCGACGGTGGTCAAGTCACCCACAATCCCACTAGTGGGAGACTCAGCTAATAGCTCTGCCGGAACTACAATAAACACCACCTGGCCTCACTAAAGGAAACAGACAGCCCAATCCTAACAGGCTACCCAATCTAACACAACTACATACGCCCGCAAAAAGCCGCCAACCCTTACAAAGGAACCCTAGAAAACAACACGCCCACCCGCTAAACGCACGCGAACTGCGCACGTAGTCCTTGGCGGCACCACAAACCTAGCAACCCCTACGCTTTCTCTCAACCTTCCTCAACCCCCCACCCGCGCACGCGCTAACGCGCGCCATAGAAAACTATGCCCCCCCAGGGGTCACAAGTAGAAAAAAGTCACACCTTGGAAGTCGTTCCTTTCGAAACTCCTAGCCGCCGTCCTCGTCGCTGACTAGTCGAAGCATTAACGGAGAGGGTGTGGGATGGTTTGCCTATCGCTCCTTAAAATTTCATAACTGACATCCAATCATTACTGCGGAAACCAGGCGGTGCGAACGTTTCAGCCTCCAAAACTCGGTGTGGCGCAACAAAAGTGGGTACCTGCTAAACTTTGGGATGAGATCATCCAGAAAATGCCGATTCCATGCGTAGACCTAATCCTTCAACGGCCTAACAATTCCATATTGTATGGTTGGCGGCTAATCTCTCCCTACCGTAACGTTTGGGCGCTAGTCGGGGGTCGAATGCTTCATGGCGAAAACCTTCTCCAATCCGCTTCCAGAATCGCTAAGGAGTACGGTCTCCTCTTCGGACGGCTCTATCTCAATGGCGTCTTCCCCGTCAACTTCCCTAACCGAGCTGATGTAGCAATCTGCCTCGCCGCACGCTCCATATCAGGCGAACCCCAAGTTGACGGCTACGAGTTTTCAAAATTCATCTGGGCAACGAAACCACCTAAGGGGTTGGGGGCAAATTATCTTCGTATGGTTAAGAAGTGGAGTCGCGCTGCCAGGTCGAAGGAATTCCTACGACTCAACCGTCTCGCATGAACAGTCGACGGTTTGAACGCGTCTTCCTATCTGCAGTTCCTGTGCGGTCATGCGCCGCTTCAACTGAATATAATACGTTAAACCCAACGGCTGTTTCAGTTATTTTTAGGGATGTGAGGCGCCCGTATGTGAGGTAGGGTCGGGTCGCAAACTTACCGAGTTACTTTTTCCCTGCCTTTCCTCGTTTCGTCATGGCGAGGTATGCTACGACTGCGATGATTACTATTACGATGGCTATGGCTGCGAGCGTTGTGGGGTCGGGTCCGCTGCTCGTCGGCTGCATGGTCTCAACGGAGGTTTGCATGAGGGTTTGAACCATTTGTTGGGTTACGGTTGAGTAGGCGACCGTTGTGACTAGTGCGGGTGCGGTTGCGGAGAGGTTGGCGTTCACCTGCGCGACGACGGTTGAGTGGGACAGGTTGTTTACGACTAGGTCATAGATGCCGTTGGAGGGGATTGTAACGGTGAAGTTGTAGGATGTTGTGGCTAGTTGGCTCGCGACGGGGCTTGCGGGGGTGCACGTCCCGCCTGCCACGATCTGGTGGCTCCAAGCTTGGAACGCCGGCGTGGTCATGAGGTAAATATCGACGTTACCGGTTGCAGTGATGGATCCACTGAAAACCTGGTTCGCTGTGCCGTTGAAAGCTTGAACGAAGTACACACCACACACTCCATGTGTGCCAGGTATGGTGACCGACCCAGCGAAGACTCGTGTCGACTGCCCCTGATTCGTGGTCAAGGTCTGCGTTCCAACTGTAACCGTGTTAACCTGGCTCCCTGTAGCGAGAGTGGTGAGCGTTGTGGTTGAGTACTGCTGGCTCTGCGCGATCTGGGCGGCTGAAAGGAGAGGGAGAAGCAAGATGAGCGCGGTAATGAGATACTTCCCGTGATTCATGTTGATCGTGAAAAACACTAAGGTTTCCCTTTTTATGATTACCGATAAAGCTAGAACTGTCATCTCTCCGAAAACTCAAGCCCGAGAGCAGACAAAACGGCTGGTTCTAGGTGTAGTAATATGGCGAAAATGCGGATGTCGCGGTTGCAGAGCGTTATTGCTCGGCGATGCATTTGAGTAGGTTAATGGATTCTCCTGGGGAGAACTTGACTGGGGATTTCGTGAACACTGGTTCCTTTTCGCCTATGCGGTCTACGAAGCCGTAATTCGCGAGGAATTGGAGCACGTCTGCCACGGTGCTTCGTGGTTGGCCCGTCAGGTTGGCTAGGTCGTGGATGGAGTAGTATTTGCCTTGCGTCATTGTCGTCCACATGCCGTCAGCCCAGGATGGTTGCATGTCCAATCGAGTATATCTACTACGGGGAGCCGGGTAAACGTCGTGTGACCCCCCATCAGACTCATTCGTGACAGAAAACGCACGGGCAATCTTCTAACTCATAGTCCAGCCTGACTTTCCCCACTCGAATATTCCAGCAACCGAGGCTATGCGATTACTGATCCTCCTCGAAACAGGTACGGTTTGGTTGGGTTGCCTGATCTTGTAACTCAACCGCCGAGTGGCTGGTGACAACTAGGTGGTCATACGTGGGTGATTTCGGTGGGGCTGATTCTTCTGGGGAAGCTTAATTTTATAGAAATGTGACTGCCGTGAGCATAGAACGGTCACAGTGAGTCATTCTAGACGATTTAGCTAGATTGTCTAGACGAGTATGGGGTCACTCAAATGCACCACCTACGTTCTCCCGCTAACGCTACTGGCCCTCATAACCCTCACCCCCGTTCACGCCTCAACAGAACCCTCAATCCCCATCAACGGGCGCTATACGGTCCTGACGATCAAAATCTACATCCCGGCCACTCCGAAATGGGCGCATGATATCGTTTTGAACGCAACGATCGCATGGAACAGGGCTCAGCTGTGGAGCCTCGAGAACAATTCCACCGCCACTGTGTACAATTTC
>Ga0326728_10008224_pt1 | contig 26076 bp, 17 predicted proteins | sample MB3enrmetagenome_FD_207602 | JGI IMG/M metagenome (GOLD analysis project Ga0326728, IMG submission 207602) | Lab enriched peat soil microbial communities from McLean, Ithaca, NY, United States - MB31MN | ecosystem: Environmental > Terrestrial > Soil > Wetlands > Peat | place: USA: New York... | reverse complement strand
TTCTGGCAAGCTGCTTCGGTAGCGAACCTCGACTGGAATTCCTGCAGGGTTCTTGGAAACGATGGGCGTGGCACGCCCCTATACTACAGCTTGTGGCTTGCTGAAACAACCGGATAGGCACGAGGCGGCTAAACCACCGCGGCGGTTTCGAGGACGGTCTCGTACATCGCCACAACATTCTGGGGAGGGACATGGGCCAGGATATTGTGCACCTGCGAGAAGATGAAGCCACCCCCCGGGCTGAGGATCCGCAGTTGTTCACTGACGTGCCGGCGCACCTCGGCCGGCGTACCGTAAGGTAGGATCGTCTGGGTATCGCAACCTCCGCCACAGAAAACCAGGTCCTTGCCGAATTCCGCCTTGAGCTCCCGGGCATCCATACGGGCGCAAGAAATCTGAACTGGGTTGATGGCGTCCAATCCTGCGTCAATCAGGTCGGGCAACAGTTCCCGGACTCCGCCACAACAGTGGAGCATGACTTTCACGTTGGCCAGGTCCTTGGCCCGTGCCCACATGAGTTTGTGGCGGGGCTTGAAGAATTCCCGGTACATTTTGGGGGAGATTTGCGGGCCGCTTTGCATCCCCAGATCGTCCCCAAACCTGACAATATCGATAAACTCCCCCACCACTCCCAGAAAGTTCTCCAGGTTCTTCAAGTGAATTTCCACAAGATCATCGAGGAACTTGTGTGCCTTCTCCGGTTCGGCCGCCAGGAGCATGTAGAAGTTGTCGTTGCGATAGAAGAATTGCCCGGTCTCCAGCAGATTGCCACCAAACCCGCCCAGAATGGCCTTGTCCGTATTCTGCCGCAGACGCTTGGCTCCCTCCCTCAACTGCGCAGCGTCAACCCAAGGCCCGGGGGGACAACCTACGGCGTGCCACATGGACTCTTGCATGGCCTCGGGAATGGTCCTGGGCCCGTTTTCATCCGCGAAGGGAAAGTAGATTTGGTCGAAATAGAGCGCGCCTTCCGGCATGTGGGCTATCTCGCGTCCGGTCTGGGAGCGGAATACCCACCTTCCATCCACCTTCTCCGGCAAAGCCCATGCGGGAATCTTGCAGGGGGTACCATCCGGCAGGACCCAATCTGCCCACGACTTTTCATCGAGCGCAAAACCGCGCCCGAGATCGATAATGTCAACGCCGAATCTCTCCAGGAGGTCGTCGTCCACCAGGGCCAATTGTTGAATAGGATCGTAAACGCGCAGGGTCTTCTGGGGGAGTCCAAGATACCTGCGCAATTTGGCATAGGCGATGGCGGCGATCCCGGAGGAAGGATGGGAAGAGAGATCAATGGGCACTCGGTCGGGGCCGCGGTGATGGTAGGAGGTAAGAACTCGTTCTCGTGAGGTCATGGGATTTGCTCCGAATTCGAATTGCGGCCAGCCGGCAATGGATACCCGGCGCCGCCTGGCGCCTTAGCTCAAAGGGCGATGTCGAATTCGCCCAATTGCAGCGGGTATTTTCCATACTGTCGAACTAACTTGACCACGTAGTCATAGCTCTGACCCGGCACGTTACTGGGGACCGAATGATCGGACTGGAAGATATAGCCGCCACCTTTGGCCGCATTCAGCTTGGTCAACACAATCCGCTTGAGCTCGTCCGGGCTGGCTTCCGCCCACGCGACCACGTCCATGTTGCCGCAAAAGCCAATGCGGTGACCGAAGCGGCGCCGCAGGTCGATGACATCCATGCCCGCCTTGGCTTCGAGCGGATTATAGGCGTCGACGCCGATTTCGGCAAAGTCCTCGAAAATGCTGTTGACGTTGCCGCAGCCGTGATAGATCACCGGCAAACCATGGGAGTGGCATTCCGCAATGATGGCTTTCACGCCCGGCTTGAAGTATTTCCGCCAGTACTTCGGTGAAAAGAACATACCGCTCTTATAAGCCACGTCGCCCCAGATCACCATGCCGTCGAGCATTCCGCCCGTGGCTTTTATCTGCGCCTTGGTAATCTCCAGGGCAAAGGCATTGATCCTTTCCACGAACCGCCCGATCTCATCGGGGTACAATCCGATCCACAGCATGACGTTTTCCGAGCCAATGATGCGCCAGAGGGTCTCTTGGGCTTCGCAGACTCCCCCGAAGATCGGGAAGTCCGGCCAGGGCGTTTTCGCGCGGTCCACATAGGGCGCGAGATTGCGCACAAAACCATCGCCCACGCCGTTGATCTGGTCATCACCTCCGCGGAAGTAGCGGCGCTCGTCCCAAGGGTCGTCGAACTGGAAGGCCTCCATCTTTTCGATCGTGTCGGTCTCGAACCTCAGGAAATCCGGCATGGGATACGCCAGCTTCTTGCGGATGAGAGCTTCGAACCCGGTGCGGACGATGACTTCCTCATCGTTCTCCAGGATAATTTCGAATGGCTTGATGTGGGGATCCAGGTTGGGATTGAACTGCATCCAATCGAGGTCGTAGTAGCGGTAAATATCGGTGTCGGGAGCGAAACCGAGTTCCTCACGCCACCGGCGCAGAAAGCCCCCCCAGAAGAAATCACTGATGGGCACACGATCGGCTTCCACGTGACGCAAGGTTTTGTTCATGCGCTCCAGTTTCGCCAAGCAGTTTGCTGTCCGTTGCATGATTTTCCCCTAACTGCTGAGCCGGCTATCCCGCCGCCACAGCAACTGTTTTGCCTTCCTTAGCACATCATTACCGGTGTCCTCGCGGGTGAAGTCTACCTGCAAAGCGATTGGATGTCTATGATGCCAGTTACGGAGCAGCGGCGCCGGACGTCCTCCACCCAATCCTTGGGGATGAGTTCGACGTGCCGTTTCCCTTTCACCATGAAGGTCAGGACCCGGGCGGCATGGCCTTCTCCCATGGCGCAGTGGGAGCGAGGATGACCACACCGGGTGGGGTTGAGAGTGAGGGAACCGGGGAGAAGGTCGGAGGGCAGCAGAAAACGCCGCAAGAGTCCAAACTTCCGTTGGCGCAGACGTGCCGCCTGCGGGCCGCGTGGTTCGGTTTCCATATTGTAGTAATAACCCTACAAGAAACACGCAAAAGCAAGCACCTTTGACGAATGCGAAAACAGGAAACTGTCCAACACCATTACCACTGCCGTTTTTCGATTCGCGGCCGCTCCGCGCGGCCCATCGATTTGACCTCAATGGCCGGATGTTTGACCCCTCGGAGTTCCTCGATATTCGTGCAGACTTTTAGCACGGCGTCGGCGATGTCGTCGGTATCCTTTTTCGAACCAAGAAAGATGTGGTGGGGGAGCCAAACGGCCTCTTCGTAGGCGGCGCGCTCGGAGACGGGGCAGTGGAAGCTGGTCTTCAAATCGAGGGGCTTCTGGCGGCCCCAACTGAGCGCCGGCCAATCGCTCGGTTCAACGGGGAAGAGCGCGCTCTTGTATACCGGTTCATAGAAGAGGCCGTCGCAAGGAATGCCCTCCATCTGGAGCGCACCCAGGACCGCCGCACGGGGAATACCCCCGAAATGCTCGGGCAGATACTTGAAGACGAATTGGTACGCGGCGATGCGCGTCTGGCGCTTGTCGTGCTCGAGGAACGCGAGGCCCGGTGCGCCGCGCAGGCGTTTTTCGAAGCGGTCCATGTTGGCTTGGCGGACCTTGGCCTGCTTCGGCAGGCGCTCGAGTTGCGCGGCCAGAATTGCGGCCTGGAGCTCGGTAATGCGATGATTGAACCCAATCAGACGGTGCTGGTATTGATCGGTCGCGCTGGCTCTACCGCAGTTCGTATAGGATTGCGCGCGCTCATAGTATTCCAGGTTGCTGGTAATGATGCCGCCGCCTTCTCCGGAAGTCATCAACTTGCTCGACTGAAAGCTGAAGCAGCCCACGTCGCCCGTAGCGCCCGCCCCCTTGCTGCGCCACTTGCCACCGTGCGCGTGCGCGCAATCTTCAATCACCACCAGATGGTGGGCCTTGGCGATTCGGCAGATTTCGTCCAGGTCGGCAAAGCGCATGGCAAGGTGCACAGGCAGGATGGCCCGTGTCTTGGGCGTCAAGGCCGCTTCGATCAACTTCGCATCCAGGCAGTACGTGGCGGGGTCGATATCCACAAAAACCGGCACCGCGTTGAGTAGCAAGACCGGCCCCACCGTTCCCTCCCACGTGTAGGCGGGCACGATAACTTCGTCACCGGGCTTGATACCCGTTGCTTTCAGGGCAACCTCAATGGCCACGGTCCCGTTCGAGACCGCTAAACCATATTTCGCACCGTGATAGTGTGCGAATTTCCGCGCGAAATCGTCCGCGATCTTGTTGGGGAAAGGATAGCCGCCCCAGTTGCGGCTGGCGAGCACCTTCTTTAGCCCGCGCGCTTCCTCTTGTGTGTAGGCCGGCCACGCCGGGAGAGGTTTCTTGCGGACCGGCTTGCCACCGGTAATTGCTAGTTTTCCCATCAAAGTCCCTCCTGTGGGGATAACAACTCAGACCTTGCCGTTCACGCTCCCTCATACGCTCCGCGCAACTGCGCCTTTAGAGTTTCAAGATCGCGCCGCGCAGCCGCCATCACTTCATCAACTTTTTCTCGTGACAGGGCGACTCCCTGTTCGTCGGACACAGCGGGAATCTGGTACTCAACATGAAGGGAGATCGGGCCATGGAAGCCGCCCTCCGCAGCCATTCTCAAGAATTCCCTGTGTCTACACATCCCTTCGCCCAAGGGGCAGGGGGCCACCTGCCAACCCTTCGTCGCGGTTTTCTTCCAGTAGAAATCCTTAACCGCCATCATCTTCATGCGTGGCATGACCAGATTGGCGGCGATTCTCCAGCCTTCTAATCCCCCTTCCACAGCCGCGTTTTCGAGATCGTAGTAGTACCCTGCCCACTTCGGGTCCAGGGTATCCATCACGCGGGCTGCGTCCCAGCTCTGACACCCAATGTACCCAGCGTGATTATGAAACCCCACCTGAATCCCGTACTTCTCCGCCCGCTCCACCAATCCGCGGAATTGATTGCCCGCCTCTTCAAGTTCTTTGCGAACATCGACGAACTTATAGTGGTAGTACCCCGGCTTCAAAAAAGGAATGGAGAGCTTGGCTGCTGTACTCAGGATAGGCGCCGCGACAGGGTCGTCGCCGCTCACCAGCTCCGAGGTGATCATTGGTACTTCCAAGCCTTCCGCACGGATCGCCGCGACGGCCTTGGGGAGGTCTTCCACCGCGCGTTGTGGCATTACATGTCCACCGCTCCGAACCGTCAGATCGATTCCCCCGAATCCGGCGCGCCTGGCGCTCTGCGCCAACTCCTGCCAGGTCAACTGGGGAACCGGCTTCGAAAATAGGCAGAGGGTGCCCCGAAAGGGTCCGCGGACGGGTGAGAGGCCTTCCGAACGTGCGGAAAGAACCCTTGCACCCGCCAAAGTGGCTACGGACGACGCTTGCAGGAACGTGCGTCTGGAGACACTTTTTCCCATACCCACTTCAGTTCCTCCGCTTAAGTTGATCCCTCGGACGGAGCGCGGGCATCCTGCCCGCAGTACCCCTCGTGGCATGGCCATCTTGGCCATGACTTAATGCGGGCAGGATGCCCGCGCTCCCCCTCCGCTTTCTCACACAGCGCCGATGCCGAGACCATTCAGGTGAGAAGTATCCATGGTTCCATCCGTGATGTGAAAGATGCCCGGAAAACGCTTCTCCCAACCCTGGTTGGCAGCAGGCACGAACTGCCGTGAATTCGCTTCAATCGCCTTCACATCCGGAACGTGCGCGGCGAGACCTGCGGATTGAATCAGGGAAGCGCCGGGGCAAGTCAGGTCCTGCACGCACAGGAACATCTTGTTTTTTTCCATGACCGGAGCGAGGAGCATCATCGTGCTCTGCCCCTTGCAGGCTTTTAACGCCGCGCCCGTGTACCCCATCTCGCGCGAGAGCTTTAGCGCCTTGAGGTCGGTCAAGGACTCATCGATGACCACGGGTTTCAGTTTTGCCGCCTCAAACATCACATTCTGCCGGTGAGTTTCGAGATCGCGTGCCGTGGGCTGCTCTACGTACTGAATCCGCGCATACCCTCCGGGCGCCTTATCCTTTACCCTGTGCAGGAAATCGACGAGATACTGAACGTCGGGGCAGCGCTCGTTGAAGTCGAGCGAGTAGACCCAGTCGGTGACCCCGCGCTTCTCCTCCGCCTCCGTGGCGACCCGGTCGACGCTGAGCACGCGCTCCGAGTCCCATTTCAAGTCGTCGCCGTCCAACTTGACTTTGAAGTGGGTCAGCCCGTTGTAGTTGATCCATTCGGGAAGTGTCTCTGGCAAGCCGTCGTTGACTCGGTGCTTGATTTCGGAATCCACCAGCGGATCGATAGCTGAAACCAGGTGGTACAGGGGCATGCGGGGTTTCGGTTCCTTCAGAACGTACTTTTCCGGGTATTCTCCTTTATATTCCGGCCCTACGTAGTAGGAGAGGTCGTGATTCATGAACTCGGGTCCATAGGTGTGGTAACAGTTCAAGCCGTGCAGTTTGCCGTAAGCATCGTGGACCGCGGCGTCAAAGGCACTCGCGGTTACCAGCGTGCAAAGCTTGGGAATGGGCTCGGCCAGCTTTGAGGCCTGCGCGATTTCTTCGGCCGCCTGCAAGTACTGGGGTTCCAGCACCCAGTTGAGATCGATGGGATGGCCGTATTCTTTGAAGCTCCCGGTCAGGGTGGAAATGCGCTCCGCCAGGGTTTTCATGGCGCCCAGAGTGGCGTCGAACGAAAGGAGCCGGGAAGGAAACGACCAGGCATTCCCCAGCGGCATCCCGCCGAAGCCCCTTGCAGTCTTGCCACCCATGGAGCTTACGGTACAGTTCACATTTAAGAGAGTGATCCGCGAACTTACGATACCCCCGAATTTGATGGGGACGCGATAGCCGTAGTCCTGGAACTCGATACTCACATCTTCAATGCGGATGTCGGTGCTTTTGGGCACACTCGCCGTAAGGATGGCTGGACCGCACGCCAAACCTGCGGTTATGGACTTGAGAAATATGCGCCGTTTCACTTTCCCCATCATGACCTCGCGCTTCAGGAGGGGGTTAAGCAGAGGCGGCTTTATGCCGCCATCTGGCGAGGTAAAGTCGCCGCTACGGCATCGAATGGTACCACGACCCGTCTGCGACCAAGTACCATTTCCGATGGTGGTGGCACGGCCATCTTGGCCATTGCTGCTCACGGGCGGACCCCGATGAATCGCGGCAGGCTGCCCGCCACAGGTCCCGCCCGTCCAGGGTCAGAACCTGATTTTCCGAGTCTTCATTCCATGGGCAATTCGGGTGCCGTTATCGACAGCGATTGTGGTGGTGGCGGGGCGCGGGGCGGACAATGGGGGAGAAGGGTAGGGCGGACCTGTTCTGTAGGTCTGCTACGCTTGCTGATGTCGCCACTACCATGGGTCACGCGCTGCTTTGCGCTGCGCAATCCCGCGGCTGCCGCCGTGGGCCAAAATGATCTCGCCCGCTTCGCGGGGGCTTTTGTGGTCAGAAGTCCGGGTTAAACCTTGGGTGTCGTGTAAGGTTTCCGATGCTCCCTGGTCAGATAGGCGTTTGCCTCCTTGTCATGCCCAAAGGTTTCTGTCTTGGGATCGAAGGTTACATCCCGACGGAGGTGCGTAGAGATGTTTCCCAAGTGGCAAATCGTCGTCGACAGCCGGCCGACCTCGACGTCGGCATTGGGTGTCCGGCGGCTCCGCACGCAATCCAGAAAATTCTTCTCATGCAAGCCACTCTCACGCACGTCCTTGGCCTGCTCACTAGGCCCAGCGCTACCATCCTGGAAAGAGACTTCCCAACCCTGATGGGTGAGCACCAGAGTAGCGTCGGAACCGATAAACGCGATTCCTTCGCGATGTCCATATATGGGGTGGTGTGGGGCAAAGCTGCGCAATTCCCAAGTCAGCATGAGGTCGCCGTATTCGTAAGTGAGCACCTGAGTGTCTGGCACCTCCTTCGCATCCTTGAGCCAGTAAATCCCGGAATTGCCCGACACGCGAGTGGGAAGAGAGTTCTGTATGCCCCCGCGTAGCGTCTGAATCCCCCAAAGAGCTGCGTCCAGGACGTGCACGCCCTGATTGCCCAGTTCACTATTTCCGTAATCCCAGAAGAATCGCCAGTTGTAGTGAAAGCGATTGATATTAAAGGGCCTTTTTGGCGCCGGGCCGAGCCAAACATCGTAGTCCACGGTTGCCGGTGGATCACTGTCGGGCGGGTTTCCGATGGTCGGGCGTAACTGGCACTCCCAAGTGTTGATTTCACAGACTTTTCCCAGCTTCCCGGTCTTCAGATATTCAATGGCGCTTTGAAAGTTCGGCGCGCTCCTATTCTGCGTGCCCACCTGGCCAATCCGCTTGTATTTACGCACTGCATCTCGGACAGTTTGCCCGTCCTGGATGGTTTGCGTCAGCGGTTTTTCGATGTAAATATCCTTCCCCGCTTGGCACGCCAAAATTCCAATTCGCGCGTGCCAGTGGTCGGGCGTGGCAATGAGGACGGCATCAATGTCTTTGTCGTCCAACACCCGCTGGAATTCCTTGGTAGTCCCGGGCGCCTTGCCTTGGGCCTTTTCCAGTTCCGGGTTGATCTTGTCGAGTATCGCCTGGTCAACATCGCAGAAGGTTTTAAACTCGGCCCCATGGGAGATAGCACCCAGGGCATCATTCCGCCCCTGATTTCGGCCTCCAATCAGACCCATCACGACCTTGTCATTGGCCCCCAGGGCTCGCGGGTTCCAATTCAAAAAGGAGCCAGCGGCCCATGCCGAGGCTGCTCCTACCTTTTTCACAAACGTTCTACGGGTTTCCTCAGCCATAAAGTGCCTCCTTGAAGGGCACAGAAAGGATCATTGCAAAAACTCGTCAATGTAGGCGTCGTCCTGGGCGTCGGCAAGGTCCGTGGTGTCGCCCAGGATGTATCGATACTGATAGGGACCGCGAAGAGCCACAATCCGGTTCATCCAGTTCGCCGGGTCCGTCCACATCACCGGCCTGTTCCCCATGGCTTTGGTCAGATCATCAAGATCCCAGTGAAGGGCAAAGCCGGGAATTACGGCGTCGAATAAATCGGTGTTCAGCGTGTTCTCCAGGGCGGCCCGCAGGCTGTAAGGGCTTCGATCCAGCCAGACCTTGCCGATGCGTGGGTCTGCCGCCGCCGCGAGCAGAAGCCAAATCCCTTTCACACTACGGGCACTGGCGTGAATAGAGGCCGGGTCCACGTCACTCCGCGCCGATAGAAGATCGACTCCCCGCAGCAGGTCATGGGCCCGCATCGCCGGCAAATTGAGCCCGATCTGGTTGGCCCGTGAATTGGTAATCCAATTCCCGACGAAGGGCGCGTGGGTATCTTCTCCTGGAGAGTCGCGCGGCTCGAGCGTCAAAACCACGCGGCCCTTCTTGGCAATCCTGCTCGCGAGCGATTCCGTGGACGCCGCCTGGAAATATGGGCCTCTGTCTGCCACCATCAACACCGCTGGCTTCCGGCCAGCGGGAGAAGACGGGAGGTAGAGGTTTCCTTCAATCTCAACCCCGGGCTCAGTCTCAAACTTAATGTGCTGCCGCCGATATTCCGGAGTGTTCGACTCCTCCAGCACCTTCATTTCCGGAGAAGCGCCATCGGAAGGAATCTTCAGCCGGCGTAATTCCGCTTGCAGTTCGGGGATCGTTCCAGGGCGCTGCTTGGCACGAAAATCGTCAAGGATCAGTTGGTAGACTTTGCGGCTCCCCGGAATATTATCGACATGGCCCGTGGGCGTGACCCGCAGTTCGAAATTATTGTAGAGGTGAACGGGCTGTTCGTGAAAATCGCCCTGGCCGTCTTTGAGCCAGCGGATCATCCACTGATAAACGGCTTCCCGGCTGACCAGGGGAGTTCCGTGCGGGCCGGGCCCGACGAAGAAACCTATTTTGTCCTCCGCCCCGTAAATTCCGTACCAATTTCGAGCCTCCTCGTAAACCATCCGAGCCCCCGCGGGAGTATAGTAGTCGCCCGCGGTTCCTTCGATCAGCCAGGGGATGGGCGCGGTTACTTCCACAAAATCCGCCACGTCGAGGCCGCTCGCGAGGAATTTTGGGAAGCTCATTTCGGTGTCGGGGTCAGGGCCGGCAAACAACAACTGATAGGAATTGGGGTAGCAGGCGGGAATGACCGCTTTAAGCCTCGGGTCCAGGGCGCCAATGAAGGTGGTCAAAGCCCCGCCTCCCGAGCAACCCGCGGCGCCCAAATGTGTGGGGTCGACGTCCGGCCGGCTGACCAGGTAGTCGATGCCGCGCTTCGCATCCCAAATAAAGAAGCGGGCCGCACTCTCGCCAATCAGCATGCTTTGGGCTCCCGCCTGGATATGCTCGGGAACTGACCATCCACCCAAGGCCCCGGAGAGTTGCGCATCGTACGATTGTTCCCTTTCGCCTTGACCGATGGGATCGGTGGCCAACACTACAAAACCCTTCAAAGCCAGATTGGCGGCGGCTCTCTGCGGCTCGGGCTTTCCCTCCTGAGTATGACCGGACTGGAAAAGAACGGCGGGGTATCGGCCGGGTTTATTGGGCCGGTAGACGTTACCCGTGACATAGAAACTCGGCAGACTCTGGAAAAGGACTTTCTCGATGGTATAACCCTCTGCCTGAATTTGCCCCGTGATCTGGGGATTCAGCGGCCCTTTGTAGTCAGGCAGGCCGCCCAGGAGTTCCAGAAGCTTTATGCGGACCTCTTGTTTCCGGCGCTCCGCCTCGGCCACCGTTTGGATTTGGTCTATCACCCTCTGGCGCTCTTGCAGTTGCCGCTGCGCGATTTGGTTCATCCAGCGGAGGAGAGGGTCGTGAATGGCCTCCTGCGCAGAGAGGGAGCAAGGGATAAGAAACACTGCGCACAGTATGGCGATTTTCGTCAATTTCATGAGGTGCTTCCTCGCTTGGACGGGGCTAAACAGGCCGCGGAAAAACCCGTCGGGATTCCCCATCCTTGATCCCCGCAGGGGACCGATTTAATAGCCGGGAGCAACGGAAGGGCGCACGACACGACAAAATGCTCCGTCAGCGCGTTTGCCCTTGGAGATAGCTCACGACGGTGCGCGTCAAGTCGCCTTCTGCCTGTTCTGTATAGGGCGAAGTGCTGGGTTCATATCCTCCGTACGCGAACTCTGCCTTGGTAGGGAAGTAACCCAGCCAGCCGTTCGAGTAACCGAAGTAAAACGTGTAGGGGAACGGCGACAGGCTGCGGATTTGCATCGCGATCTCGCAGAAGAGTTCCACCGGCGCCGACCATATCGCGACGTCATTGTTGATCCGCAGAAACCTTATGGGAAGAAGAACCGCCGTTTCACCCGTACTCGTCGTGCGAGTATACTTGCTTAAGTCTTTTGCCCAGCCCAGGCCGGCCTTGCGGGGTGTTTCAACGGTCATTGCCCCCAGGGAGAGCCGAACCTCGGATGTGGTAGGGCCCATCAGGTGATTGGCGGCAATGATTTTGTCTCCCAGCAGAACCCTGAACTGACTGAGGTGGCCACTCTCGAAATCCGGGTAGACCGTGTAGATCGGGGCAAGATTACCCGCCGCCCCATTGATGTAAAGCATGGGCGCTCCCAGTTTCTCTTCCACGTAATCCGCCACAATTCCCGGGGCGTCTCCGCTGATCGTTTTATTCTCGCCCCCCAAAACCGTGCCGTGCATGGCATAGTTCGCCACCAGCGCCAACAAGCTCCCATCGGTTTTCTCGAACCGCAGAAGCCCGATCTGACGGTCTGCTGGCCCATCGGGGTTCAGTCCCAGGAAAGCGGGACCTTCCTCATCCCGCGCCCGCCGGTTGATATTCGCCATCGCCATTCCCCACCCGACGCCCAGCCGCGCGGGTTCGAGTTTGGTCCGCGCCTCCTTCACTCCTTCAATCAGCTTATTCTCGACCCAGGCGGAATACTCCGTGTTGTGGTCGTGCTCGTAGCGCTCGCCCATAAAGACGGAGCCCAGCCCGGGAGGTCCGACTTCCGGCGCCGCATGAGTGTGGGTTACCGTCCACCAAATTTGCAGAGGTTTGATCCCTGTTTGTTTCTCGATCTCTTTCGTCACATCGTCATAAACGGAAGGGGAATACAGGCAAATATCGGTGGAAATCAGGAAGAACTGGGTGGCGCCATCGTCCATGGCCACGATCCGATGATACAAACGGTCGTGCACGCCGGTGGACTGCCGCGGCCCGTAGCCCAACAGCCATTGTGGCTTATCGGGGGTGATGTCGATCTTTACGACCGAAGCGCGAAATTGGGCAGCCCCAAGGCTGGAAGTGCTTCCCAAAACGGTTAGAACGAAAGTAAATGAAAACAGGTACCGCCAAAGGGGGCTTCCTTCTGCCTTCCCTAGATTAGTCATAGATTGCCTCCGCCTTTTGGCTGGGGTAGCCGAGAAGTTAGAAATCCGTCCTTTTCAGCATGAATGCGCTACGGAACAGGCATACCACCATTCCCATGCCCCACCTCCCCTGGAGGCGTTGCTGAAGCTTTGAGGTCATAAACCAGCTTCCCATTCTCCAATCTGGCGTAAGCGAGTCGTGCCCGTTCCTTGCCTTCTCCCACAATCTGCCAACCGCTTCCGTTTTTGACAACTTGCATCCGGCTCCTCTGCCTCCACCATTCGCTGAGCTCGCGTGGCAGCGGAATCCACAGGCCAGCCTTGGCACGCAACCCGGCAATATACTCCAGGAGGTCCTTGAATACCTGCATTTCCTGATCCCCTCTCACATAATCCGGATGGATTATGAAGTTCATTACTCCATGCCTCTCGAGAATGCGGCTGGTCTGCTCTCTCCAAAGATCGAGGGAATAGTCTCGGAGAATGTGGAAAAGCGTATAGTCCTGGGTCGTCGTCACAGGAATCTCCAAGATGTCTCCCACAAAATAGGGAAAAATCGTACAGCATCCACCACGCTGGGGCTCGAGATGGGCAACATTGGGAATCGACATGTCATACTCAAAGCATAGCAAGTTCAACCAATCAACATTCCGATACAAGAGGGCGGACCTAAACCCACGTGCCTTGAAAAGGCCGGCATACTCATTGATGGCTTTCGTCCGGCGTTGGAACTCCTCATAGGTGTCGAATAGCCGTCCATCGTGATTCAGGTCCTGGATATTCACCTCAAATCCACGTTGTGTGATGCTGGTGAGGTAGGTTCCCGGAACCTCATAGCGGCGCTCCGGAACGACTTGGAATGACGCCTTGATCCCAAAGGAGTCATCAACGTCCATGAGACTTTCACAGAAATCCCTGCCGTCGAGCGTCTCCACGTCGTGAGTCATTAGGGCGCATGCCTGCTTCCCTTCCGGCCAAAACCAAATAAAAGGTATTGTTTGGTCCTTCCTCACGCGGAGGATCAATCGGAGAATGGATTCAATAATCTGCTCGACGGTCGTATCCACCGGCCAGCCAGGAAAAAGTTGTTCGTGCCATCCGCGCAGTGCAAACCTTTGAAGATGCTTGCGAACCGAAACCGGCAGCAAGGGCCGAGCTAAGTAGTAGCCCATCCGCAAAAAGCGGTTCTGCGCCCAATTGCGCGCCTTATCCCCCAGAGCGGCGGTGTATTCTTCACGGCGGAGCGTCTCGACAACCTCGGACAAATCAAAAGGAAGGGACACAGCTCTCTGATCAACACGGACGTACTCCAGAGCGTCGTGCAGAGGCCGGCTAAAGGTCCGGCTTGGGGTGAAAGCGGAACACTTCCCGTAGCAGGTGAGGTCGCTACCGAAATTGAAGAACCCAGGGTTCCCAGACAGCTCCCCGACCATCCCTATCTGAAGCAAATCGTCAGGGCATCGGAGGTGGTCGATAATCACCTTGTTAGATTGATTCACGCGGCCTCATGCGGCCATCTAGGGTCATTCAACCCTGGGCCAGATAAACAGTCAGAGACGACTGAAAATCTGTTTGCCCAGGTACTCCGTCCACCTAAGGGGCGACCGCTGCCAAAACCTCTTTAGCAGTCGCGCATTTCCACCTTGAGCGGGCGCGTCCGCAACTTCTTCACTCACTCCTGGATGGTGGTATCTGTAAAGGAGAATAGGCTTCGCGCACCATTTGGACTTGAAATCAGCGAGCCCTTGTCGTTCCTCGGCCACCTCTCCAAAGTCATAGAACCGGATCCCCTCGCGCTGGGCACGCTGGATCGCCTCCCGCTGGATCAGGCCATTGACGTGGAGACCCAAAGAGTCTGCACGACACCCTGTAAATGCGTGGTGTACCGTTCGCCCGTACATCAGAAGAATTGAGCCTCCCAGAATTCTGCACGGCCCCCACCGGCCCAGGCCAGAGCTCCCCTGAACCCTTCGCCCGGCCGTACATCTGTCAGAAACCAGTGGCCGGCGGCATTTCCGTTCTCCTGCACTTCATACAGCTCGGCTGGCCCATCGGGGTCAACGGATACGGAAAACCCCGATAACGCATACGAGAGCCCGATGCCGGTTGCTTTCAGAAATGCCTCTTTGCGAGTCCAGCAGGCGAAGAAAGCCTCCTGCCTTTTGTTCTCGCTGACCGCGAGTATAGCCTGGACTTCACGGGCGGAAAAAAAGCGCCTGGCAATGTCCAGAAAGTCCGGCATGGGGCGAACTTTCTCAATATCCACACCAATCGCGCTCCCGGACCCGAAAGCCATCAGTGCCAACCCGCCGGAATGCGAGACGTTGAAGCGTAGGCCTCGGGAGTCTTGCCGCGTAGCTATTTCGGGCTTGCCATTGTTCGCGTACCGGATACATATTTCAGCCGGAGACATTTCAAGGTAACGGCCCAGAAGCATCCTCAGTGCACCGCGACACTCAATATATCGCTTGCGGTCATCCTCAAAGTGAAAACGGGAGGCGCGGGCAACCTCATCCCGCGCAAGGATATCCCGCAAATCTCGCTCTGGCCGCTCGTGATGATCAAGTCGCACCCGCCAAACATCGATCCGGTCCGAGGGAAACGTCAATTCGGCACTCGCCGTTTGCCACAGCTCAACCTTGCTACACATTCATTCCGCCACCCCCCTGTTGAAGGATCCGGCGTAGCATCCGCAGATCGTTGAATATCCGGCAGCTCGTCTTGCCGTGGGACGCAAGCTTCCCCCGGTTGTATTCAATCAGGCGCAGCGCCTCCACATGGGAGGAGATCTCAACTCCCCTTTCCCTTGAATGCCCGCTTGAACAGCCTTTTGAGACTCGAGAAGCACATATGCCAGAAGTCCGAGGTACTCCTGCGCGCTTTCGGTACTCTCGAAGGCAGCAGCGGCCCCGAAGTTCATAGGGACTTCCCTTCACGCCGCCGTCCTTTCGCTCGTCTCTAGCGAGCCTTCGTGATCTTCTCCATTATCTTCGCATGTCCCCAGTGCGTTCGTTATTGCGGATGCAAGGGTCTCGACGTTTGGCTCATCCAACATCGTCTGACGGAAGCCCGGGACTTCTTGGACTCGAAACTCACCACTGAACAACCCCGCCCACCCAAGCATAGGATCTATTCGAAGACCAAATGGCTGGCGTTTGGCATAGAACTGAATTACTTTCCCACCATAAGTCGTAGGAACATAGGCATCTCCTGTCCGATCATGTGCCATCCTCAGGCTTTCTAACTGGTAAGTGACGGAATGAATTGGAATATGGCCATGCCACCTGCTCAATAAGCTTTCCAGCAACATTTCGGCTCTGGCTTGGCACAAATCTCTCAACCGCCTAGCTCGCGCTAACACCTGCGCAAAGATACTTCGAAAGGGCTTTCCCGACAGGTTGCTCCATTCAAGCGCGAGCCTATAGGCCAGCCTGTAAAATAGGCGATGGGGCAACGGGGTCGCCATCTGGCGGCTCGAATACTCCGGCGTCGGGGCATTGATCATGATCAACAGACCCACGTTTTCGTTTTGAGCAGAGAGTTGCTGGGCCACCTCGAGCGCGATCAACCCACCGAAACAGAAGCCACCCAAATAGTAGGGGCCATGGGGCTGTACTGATCTCATCTCCTTTAGGTAATAGGAGGCCATCTCTTCAATCCGATACTCCTCAATCATGTTTCCGTTCAAGCCCCTCGCCTGGAGTGCATACACAGGTCGGTCCTTCCCCAGACGGTTTGCCAATGAATGATATTCCAGAACGTTGCCCCCATGGCTATGCATCAGAAACAGAGGGTGCTTCGAACCCGAGGCGTGAAGCGGCACTAGAGAAGACCACGACGGCATCGCACGCTTTCCGTCGACGAGTTCTGAAAACTGTTGAATCGTTGGTGCTTGAACCAAAGACGCAAGGGGAAGTCGTCTCCCGAATACCTGCTCCACCTTAGTCTGGATCGCCACCGCCAAAAGGGATTGGCCACCCAACTCAAAGAAATCGTCGTGAATCCCGATGTTCTTTACTCCGAGCACTTCTAGCCAGATTCCTGCTAAAACCTTCTCTGTTTCGGTTCGCGGAGCCTCGTCCTCACGTGTCAAAACGGGTGTCGTCGGGGACAAGCTTTTACCAACATTCCGCCCGCCACCCAGAGCATACAAAACCTCGGCTCCCGTGGACTTTCCTTCCCCCTTCAATCCTGCAAGTTCCATCGCTTCACGAGATGGGTCCGCCACCATGTCCCTGAGGATTGCCTCGAACGTCTCCAGCCACGCCTGCACGGCGCTGCTTTTGAAAAGCTCCGTATCGTAATGGCACTTAAGGTCCAGGGCGTTGCCCACCTCCACAGCATTCAAGTACCACTCAAACGATTGAAAGCTCATGGGGTTGGCATCGTAATCGGCGCTGAAACCGGACTGTGGCAGCTCTTGCGGCTGGTATTTTCTTGCGTTGGTTAGGCCCACCGAAATTGGTGAAACGCCGCGCAGAGTCGCAACGGGGCGTAATTCCTCAAGCAGGTTAATCAACGTAAAAGCCGAGTGATCTTGAGCTGCAGCCAGTTCGCGCTGCACCCTGGCAAGAAGAGCCCTGACCGCTTCGCCCTCGACCAAATCGACGGCGAAGGGCAGGAGACTTACACAGTGGCCAACTAAATCGGGCTGGCCAACGACGGGCTGGTCCGCCGTGGGCAGCGCAATCACGAAATGGCGCTGACGGGAAATGCGGGCTATCAATATGGACAGCGCTCCAAGAACCACCGCGAAGAAGCTACATCCCTGCTTGACCCCGAGCGCCCTCAGGCCCTGGACTACAGGTGCAGGGATCGGATGATCGATGCGCCGGGCGGCGAGATTCCGTCTGGCAGGCCGAGCGTGGTCGGTGGGCAATACAAGGGCCGCAAAACCCGCGGAGAATTTGCTATGCCAGTAGTCGCGTGCCTCTCTGAATTCCTCAGAAGTTGCGCGCTGCGTAACACCCCGAACGTAGTCGGCATAGCTGCCCACCGGACGCAGCCGCGCCGGCTCGCCCGAAATCTCCTCCGAATAGAAGGCGCAAAGATCGTGAATCAGAACATCCAACGACCATCCATCGCAGATGATATGGTGCCCGGTAAACACCACCGCGGCGGAGTCGGCGCCCAGCAGCACAATCTGGCTACGGAACAGCGGCCCCCCAGGCAACGGGAAGGGCCGCGCCGTCTCCTGCGCGACGAGCTTCCCGAGGCGCGCTTCCCGCACTGCCGGGCGGGAAATCGTCGAGAGGTCGATCACCGGCACCTGGACCCTCTGGGCTGTCGCGATATGCATCACGGCGCCGGGATCATCAAAGGCAGCGCGCAACGCGTCATGACGCTCGACCAACCGTTCAATGGCTCGAGTCAACTTCTGCACAGAGATGTTACCCTTGAGGCGCAGTGTCATCGACTGGTTGTAAGATGCTGACAGATGGCCAGAGAGCCGTGATGAGAAGTACATGCCGCGCTGTGGTACGGTCGATCCGACCGTGAGCAGACCCGATGGCGTACCACTGTCTTCCCCGGAACTCTTTCCTTTGGAGACCAAAGCGCTTCCGTCCCCGGGAGAGCCAGGTTTTCGCGTCGGCTCAATCCCCGCTTTCTCAAGAATGCTCACCAAGCGACCGATGGTGCGCGCTTGTTCGGCTACTACCTCCTCGATCGTAGCCTTTGTCGATTGTGCCCCCGAGGCAGAAAGAGGAACAACCGAAGATGGAGCCGTCGCCGCTGCTTCTGGGGGCGCCTGGTCGGCGAAAAGATCGGGTGAAACGGCTTCGCCGAGATAAGCAGCCAACATGTCAATGCTGGGCAAATCCTTCATGAGCTGGCTAAAGCTCACCCTAACACCGAATTCCTTGCGGATTGCGAACGCGACCTGAGTCAGGGAAAGAGAGTCGAAACCCTGTTCCAGAAATGTTGCTGATTTGTTGATTTGCGAACGGTCACGTCCGGAGACGGGAACAAGGATTTCCACCAGCCTCGCTGCGAGGCGCGCTCTTCGGGTTTCACCCGATCCCGATTGGTGCGCGTCAGGCAAAGCAACGGGAACCGCAGGCAGTTGATCGACGAACGCCCTTCCGGAATTAGCAGCAGAAGCCGCAGATATGGCCGAGCTACCCACGGCAGGAAGGGGGGCAGCGCCAACGGATGCCGTATTCATGAACCCAGTAGAGACCCGCGCCTGGGCAGAGGATTCTGCAGCACCAACGGCAGGGTCAACCCAATAGCGCTGGTGCTCGAACGGATACGTCGGCAAAGAGATACGTCGGCGTTCCTCGTGGGCGTAAAAGGCGTCCCAATCAATGGACACTCCGCTCTGCCAAAGGCTGCCGAGGCCAATAAGCAGAGCTGCCCATTCCGCATTGTTCTCGTGTGTGTCGGTGAACGAGGGGATGGCAGTACAGGATCGATCCGGCGCGAAGTGCTGTCTCGCCAGAGTGCAGGATGTCGAGCGGGGACCACATTCGAGGAAGAGGTCGTAATCCCGCTCGACCAGCCACCGAACCGCCTTGGAAAACTGGACGGTAGCGCGGGCGTGGCGTGCCCAATAGCCTGGATCGGTAGCTTCGGCTGGGGTAATAGGTTGCCCAGTCATCGTCGAGACAAAGGGGTGGGTCGGCGGTCTCAGGTGTACCTTTGCCACCTCGGCACACAACGGCTCCACAATCGGGTCCATCATAGATGAGTGAAAAGCGTGGGAGGTATGCAGAATCCGGCACACGATTTCCTGACCTTTGAGCAATTCTACGAAGGAAGCGATTTCGGCGTCAGGGCCCGACACCACACAAAGGGAGGGAGCATTGATGGACGCGATTTGGATTGTTGGCGGCAGGATCTTCTCCACATTTTCAGCACCGCTGCCCACGGCGAGCATGGAACCGCGCGGCTGGTTCTGCATCATCTGTCCCCGTAACGCAACGATCCTGAGGACCTCCGGCAAATCCCACACACCTGACAATGTCGCCGCAACGAATTCACCAATGCTGTGACCCACCATCATGGCGGGTTGCACGCCCCAGTTCTGCCACAGCCGCGCCAAGGCATACTCGATCACAAAGATCGAGGGTTGAGTAAAAAACGTGTCCTGCAATGACAGCCGTGCTGTCTCCTCGTCGCGGCTTCGGGGGTAGAGCAATTCCCGAAGATCACGGCCAAGATGTGGTTTGAGGTGCTCGCAACAGTCGTCAACGATGGCACGGAAGAGAGGTTCACCTTGGTAGAGGTTTTGACCCATGTTGACGTACTGCGTCCCCTGCCCTCCGAAAAGGAAGACAACAGGCGGATCACGACGCTCGCATCTTTTGCTCCCGCAACGCATAGGGTGAGGTTGTCGCAGGAGTTCAACCCCTTCTCTGGAATCTGCGGCAACTACGAAACGCCGCTGTGCCAATTGTTTCCGCCCTACTTGCAAGGTATAAGCGGCATCGGCAAAGCTATTCTCCGGTGCCTTTTCCAAATACCTTGCCAGAGAGACTGTGTAAGCATCGAGCGCGGGGGAGGTTCGTGCCGAGAGGAACAAGAGTTGCAGGGGACGCGGTTTAGTGAGAGGCCTCCGTTGTGGGGCCTCCTCCAGAATCATGTGGACATTGGTGCCTCCGAAGCCAAAGGAACTGACCGCGGTCCGTCGCGGTTCATTGCCCCGGGGAAATGGGACTAGCCGATCCGTGACCATGAATGGACTATTGGCAAAATCGATCTTCGGGTTGGGCTTCCTGAAATGCAACATCGGAGGGATTTCCTCGCGATGGAGCACCAAAGCAGCTTTGACGAAACCCGCAACACCTGCCGCGTTTGTGGGGTGCCCAATGTTGCCTTTGATTGAGCCCAGATAGCAGAATTGCTTCCTACCGGTTTTCGCTTCGAAAACCTTACACAGGGCATCGAACTCAATGGGATCGCCGACCGGCGTGCCCGTGCCGTGCGCCTCGACATACCCAATGGTTTCAACCGGCACATTGGCACGGGCCTGCGCCATGGCGATGACTTCGGCTTGGCCTTCAACGCTGGGAGCCAGGAAAGACGCCGGGCGCGCCCCATTGTTGTTTTTCGCGCTGCCGCGCACGACCGCGTAAATCGTGTCTCCGTCGGCCAGCGCATCAGCAAGCCGCTTGAGGACGACAATGCCGGCACCGTCACAAAACATTGTGCCGGTCGCATCAGCGTCGAAGGGACGGCAATGCCCATCCCTTGAAAAAGTTCCCCCCTCTTGATAGAGGAACCCGCTCTTCTGGGGCACTGAGATGTCGATGCCGCCAGCCAGGGCCATGTCACACTCGAAGTTGAGCAGGGCATTGTAAGCGTTGTCGATCGTGGTCAGAGATGTGGAGCATGCCGTGTTCAGGCTGATAGCAGGCCCCCGCAAGTCCAGCATGTAGGCCACCCGCAAGGCGATGTAGTCCTTTTCGTTGCCATACTCCACAGCTAGTTTACCGGCCATGGCCAGCAGGTCAGGGTGGCTCAACAGGTTCGTTGTGTAGTAGTGGTTGTCCCCTATGCCTGCAAACACCCCGATCATTCCCTTGTAGCGGCTGGGATCGTAACCCGCGTTCTCCAGGGCATGATAGGCCAACTCCAGGAACACTCGCTGCTGGGGATCCATGACTTGAGCTTCAAGTGGACTGATGCCGAAGAAGGTGGCGTCAAACAGATCAGCGCCGTCGATTATTCCCCGAGCCCGAACGTAATCGGGGTCGTTCCTTAGGTACTCCTCAATGCCCGGTCCCAGGTCCTCCGGCTTGAAGAAGGATATCGATTCCACAGAGTTGCGCAAATTCTCCCATAGCTTATCGATGTTATCTGCGCCGGGGAAGAGGCCAACCATGCCGATCACAGCGACAGCCTCTCGAGATGAATCCTGGACTGGGTAGTTGTGGCGCTGTGCGGCAATCTTGCCTTCCATTTCTTTGGTCAGCCCCGGACCAGAATCGCATCCTTCGAGATATCGACAGAGTTGCGAAACGGTTGAGTATTGAAACACTTTTACCGGCGGAATTTCCCGCTCAAACAAGTTGTAATAGAGACTTACCATCCGGACTGCCGCCAGCGAGGTGCCACCCAGGTCAAAGAAATTGTCGTCAATGCCGATTTCGTCCAGCATCAGAAGCTCGCACCACAAATCGGCCATGCGTCTTTCCAAAGCCGTCCTTGGAGCGATGTAGTCCTGGGCGAGCAATGGTCTTTTTCTAGTGGGTGGTGGAAGTGCCTTCCGGTCTAGCTTGGCGTTGGGAGTTAGCGGAAATTCCTTGACCCGCATGAAAACCGACGGAACCATGTACTCAGGCAAAGTCGCCTTGAGGGCCTGGCTCAAGACGTCGGAGGTCAAACCATTCCGGCCGATGTAGTACCCAACCAAGCGTTTGTCGCCCGGCCGATCCTCCCGCAGGGTTACCACAGCCTCCCGAACACCCTCGATCTGCGCCAGTCTGGTTTCAATCTCCCCCAGTTCGATGCGGAAGCCGCGAAGCTTGACCTGTTGATCAAGGCGGCCGATATACTCCAGTTTGCCGTCTGGCCGCCACCGTACTTCGTCGCCTGTACGGTAAAGGCGCTTGCCGGGAACAACGCTGAAGTTATCGGGAATGAACTTCTGGGCCGTCAATTCGGGCCGGTTAAGATACCCCGCCGCCACCCCTTCGCCGCCAATCAACAACTCGCCAGCCACATCCGTCGGCACCAACTGTTGTTCCTCGTTGACGACATAAAACTGAGTATTGGCAATGGGAGCTCCAAGGCAAATTTCGTCCGCGGAGGTAATCCGTTGGAGCGACGACCAGATCGTGGTTTCTGTCGGCCCGTACATGTTCCAAAGTTCTCGGCATCGGGGCAACAAAAGACTCGCGAGATCAGGCGTCATCACCTCGCCGCCACAAAGAATTCTCAGGTCACTCTTTCCGGTCCAGCCGCTCTCGGCAAGCATCCGCCAAGTTGTGGGCGTAGCCTGCATGGCCGTAATGCCGTTACGATCAATCAGCAGCTTGAGTTGGTCAGCGTCGTACGACTGCTGATTATCGGCAAGGACAAGTTGCGCTCCCGTCATCAGCGGAAGTAGCAGCTCAAGAATCGAGATATCGAATGAGACAGTCGTAACGGCCAGGACAACGTCTGCTGAGACCAACCCCAGCGCTTCTGTCATTGATAGCAGGAAATTCATCAAAGCACTTCGGGGAACCATCACCCCTTTCGGGTTTCCCGTTGATCCCGAGGTGTAAATCACATAAGCGACATCAGAAAGCGGGCTGACCGGTGTCAGGTTATCACTCGGAGAATTAAGAAAGGTCTGTTCCTCGTCCAGAAGAATGATGCGAGCAGAGGTTTCAGGAAGGCCGTCCCTTTTTGAGCGTTGGGTGAGAACAAGGGTAGGTTGAGCATCGCCCAGCATGAATGCCAGTCGTTGCTCAGGAAAGCTCGGATCGAGCGGGAGATACGCGGCGCCTGCCTTTAGGATCGCGAGCAAGCTCACAACCGTGTCGAAGCAACGGTCGAGGTACACGCCCACTAGATTTTCCGGGCCAGTTCCCTGCTCCCTGAGGTGGTGGGCGAGTTGATTTGCCCTTGTATTCAACTCTCGGCAGGAAAGGCTTCTTGCCCCCATTAGGAGCGCAGGAGCATCAGGCGTCCGCTCAACTTGTTCTTCGATGAATTCATGCGGGCTTCGCCCTAAGGGGTAATCCCGTCGAGTGTTAAGCTGGGGGGGAGTCATGCGTTTTCTGTTGTCCCTGGTCACCAGCAGCCTTGGGTTTCGTTCAAGTTGACCTGGGTTGGGCAGTTTTCAGGTCGCAAGTTCTGCCAAACACTAATGATATTCTCACGATGGATTGAAGAGTCAACGTACCTTTGGTGCTAGGCTGATAGTACTTTAGTACCGTCTCCAACGAATATATCGCGGCGCATTCAGCCTTTCCTTGAGATCACCATCACTCAGAACAAAAAAGTGTTGCCTATTTTCCTCGGCAACTCGCTCATTATTATGTGTACGGGGCCGGCCCAGGAAAAGCCAGCGTTTGCGCTTCACCGCCGTAGGGCGGATGGCATTGTCCACCAGGTTGTTATCGATCTCGAAGCGCCCGTCGCGCACCGCCTGGTACAGATACCGGCGGGCATGCGTGAGACAGCCGATACGTCCCGGCGTGGGCTGCCGGCGGCGCGGGGCGTCATAAACTTCGTAAGCGTCGGTCTGCATCGTTCTCACCAAGTACTGCAGGCGTCGTCGCACCGGCTCCTGCGCGCGGCTGCGATCAAATTCCAGAACCTCATCTCCGCCGGGCACCGCATAGAACTAGAGGAAGAAGCGGGGCGCCTGGCCCGTTGCCTCCGAGGCGAGCACCTTCTAGCGGTGCCTCTTTGGGTTCAACAAGACTTAACGAGCAAGACACGCCCTCGCAAAGCAGCCCCGTTACGATCAGGTCATATGTTTGATAGTTCGTGTCCGATGGCGGCATTCCCAGCTCAGCACGATTCTGACCTCGAAATCTCCCTGTAGAAAAATGGGGCAAACGGCCCGGCCACGCGGTCGACATCAACACCATGCTGGACCACCTACTCCACCACGGGCACGTGCTGAAGTGCGGACCGCGAACCTGGAGACCTAATATCTTACTTGCCGCTGGAGGGTGTCATCGTGAAATGGCAGGTTCAATCACGGCGCACGGGGCAATTGATTAGATCACTTCCAAGTTCGAACCCTTACTGAGCCCCACGAGTCCCACCGTGTGTTTCCACCGTCGCAAGCGTGACTGAGCAATTGTGACCAAGCGCGTGAGCCATGTTGAACAGACACGCAAATTACCCCCGGGTATAAGAAGTGTGCCTGAAGCTGCCAAGCGGAATCTGGCGGGAGGCGAATGTGGGGGCGGAGTGACGCGTTTGCGCGAGGACTGGTAAGCAAGGAGACCTTCACAGCTCGTGCCAAAACGATAGCGGCACGCCGATATCCTGCGGAACACACCTGGCGAACTCCGATTCGCCGCAAGTCCCCTGATGGATAGTCACCAGAGCCCGTAGTAGGTAAACAATATAGTCCCGGACGGTTGCCGTCGGCCGGTTTTGACCGGACCAGCCATGGCTGGTTTTGAGGTGATACGGCAGGGTTTACCTACCGAATACGCCAAAAGTACTGGGGGGTAGTGAGTTTTCAACAAGACACGTGGTTAGGCCTATGCGATGAAGTTATCTAATCGACTGTTTTCATATGGTTAATTGAAACTTCGGTTTGGCGGAGCGATTGCAGGCCCGTTCCAATGGAAAACGTGCCCCCTTATCGACTGCACATGCTAGGCACAGCAATGGGCACAAAATAAAAAAAATAGGCGTGGCTGGCTCCAGGGTAGGTCACCGGCGAGGTTCGGGATGGAGACATGAACCAACACCGCCATTGGAGACGGAAATGCGAAAAGGGGGAATCTCGGGTATGAAGAGGCCCTTGTCCCACCGCGATCGTGCTCATCACAATCCTACGCGACTTGCACTCTTGGTCATTGGGGCGCTTGCTTGCTGGCTAGCTCCGGCCAGCTTGGTGGCGGCACCAACCATCTCCTATGTGCAGGGAAACTACGCTACGCCGCAAACTCCTCAGACCACGGTGAAAGTCACCTTTACAGTCGCGCAGTCTGCCGGCGACCTCAACGTTGTCGTCGTGGGGTGGAACAACAGTACGGCCACGGTCAGTGCAGTCAAGGACTCAAGCGGTAACACATACACACTAGCCGTGGGCCCTACGGTCCTGAGCGGAAGCGCGTCGCAGTCCATCTATTACGCCAAGAACATTGTGTCGGCGGCTGCCGGGGCAAACAGCGTCACCGTGACCTTTACGAGTGCTGCGGCATCCCCCGACATTCGTATACTTGAATACAGCGGGGCGGATCCTAGTAACCCGGTGGATGTAACGGCTGCGAACTCCGGTAACAGCGCCACCAGCAGCACTGGCTCGGCGACAACAACAAACGCGACGGATCTGATCTTTGGAGCCAACTGTGTTCAGACGACTACCAGCGGTCCGGGTAGCGGCTTCACGAAGCGCTTGCTTACGTCACCGGACGGCGACATTGCGGAAGACAAGATGGTCACGGCGGTGGGGAGCTACAGCACCGCCGCGCCTCTCGGCTCATCCGGGTGGTGGATCATGCAGATGGTCGCCTTCCGTACTCCGTCAGGAGGCACAACCCTCCCCACGGTGAGCAGTGTAGCGCCGAATAGCGGGTCGACGGCAGGTGGTACAGTGGTCACGATCACCGGCACGAACTTCGCCTCGGGAGCGACGGTGACGTTTGGGGGGACGGCGGCTACCATTGTGGTGGTCGTGAGCAGTACAACCATTACCGCCACGACGCCGCCGGGCAGTGCGGGTGCCGTGACGGTGACCGTAACCGTCAGCGGGCAGAGCGGAAGTCTAACCAGTGGATTCACTTATGTAGTTATCCCCACGGTGAGCCACGTATCGCCAAACAGCGGGTCGACGGCAGGTGGTACAGCGGTCACGATCACCGGCACGAACTTCGCCGCCGGAGCGACGGTGACGTTTGGGGGGACGGCGGCAACGAACGTGGTGGTGGTAAGCGGGACGCAGATCACGGCCACAACCCCAGCGGGCAGTGCCGGTGCCGTGACGGTGATGGTGACGGTGAACGGGCAAAGCGGAAGCTTAACCAGTGGGTTCAGCTACCTTCTTCCGCCGACGGTGAGCAGTGTAGCGCCGAATAGTGGGTCGACGGCAGGCGGGACAGCAGTCACGATTATCGGCACGAACTTTGCCTCGGGAGCGACGGTGACGTTTGGGGGGACGGCAGCAACGAACG
>Ga0326728_10008223_pt1 | contig 26078 bp, 25 predicted proteins | sample MB3enrmetagenome_FD_207602 | JGI IMG/M metagenome (GOLD analysis project Ga0326728, IMG submission 207602) | Lab enriched peat soil microbial communities from McLean, Ithaca, NY, United States - MB31MN | ecosystem: Environmental > Terrestrial > Soil > Wetlands > Peat | place: USA: New York... | reverse complement strand
CACCAAGGCCATCACGGTCACCGGTGGGGTCACCTTCCCGCAACTGGTCGAGAACTTCTACCAGCAAGCCCACGCCCTGGTCGCGGGCGGCGCGGACATTCTACTGGTCGAAACCTGCCAGGACACGCGCAATGTCAAGGCCGCTCTGCTGGCCATCGAACGGCTGCTCACTGAGCTGGGCCGGCGCATTCCCACCATGGTCTCGGGCACCATCGAGGCCATGGGCACCATGCTCGCGGGGCAGACGGCGGACGCGTTCTGTGCTTCGGTGGCGCACGCGGACCTGCTTTCCATCGGGCTGAACTGCGCCACCGGGCCGGAGTTCATGACGGACCACATACGCACAATTAGTGAGATGGTCCCGGTGCGCGTCTCGTGCTATCCCAACGCGGGGCTGCCCAACGAGGATGGCCAGTACCTGGAAACGCCCACTTCGCTCGCGGCACAGCTTGAACGGTTCATCGAGAACGGCTGGCTCAACATAGTGGGCGGCTGCTGTGGCACCACCGATGCCCACATCCGCGTCATCGCGCAGATGGCGGAAGGGAAGCGGCCGCGGAAGGTGCCCGGGCGCTCGCACCGCGCGTATTATTCGGGCATCGAGTTGGTGGAGGCCGAGGAGAGCAACCGGCCGCTGATTGTGGGCGAGCGGACCAACGTCATCGGCAGCCGGCTGTTCAAGAACATGGTGGCGGAGGAGAAGTGGGAAGAGGCCACCGAGATCGCGCGCTGGCAGGTCCGCAACGGCGCGCACATAGTCGACGTGTGCCTGCAAAGCGCCGACCGCGACGAAATCGCCGACATTCCGCCGTTCTACGAGAAGCTGATTCGCAAGATCAAGGCGCCGCTCATGATCGATACCACCGATCCGCAAGCCGTCGAGTTGGCGCTCACTTACTGCCAGGGTAAGAGCATCATCAACTCCGTCAACCTGGAAGACGGCGAGGAGAAGTTCGCGCGCATTTGCCCGCTCGCCAGGCGCTACGGCGCCGCCCTGATCGTGGGCTCCATTGACGAGGACAAGCAGCAGGCGCAGGCGTTCACGCGCGAGCGCAAGCTGGCGGTGGCGCAGCGCTCGGTGAAGCTGCTCACGGAGAAGTACGGCATCCCGCCGGAGGACATCATCATCGACCCGCTGGTGTTTCCCTGCGCCACGGGCGACGCCAACTACATCGGCGCGGCGGTGGAAACCATCGAAGGCGTGCGGCTCGTCAAGGAAAGGCTGCCGTACGTGAAGACGGTGCTGGGGATTTCCAACGTCTCTTTTGGCCTCCCGGCGGCGGCACGCGAGGTGGTGAACTCCGTCTTCCTTTACTACGCCACCAAGGCGGGGCTGGACCTCGCCATCGTCAACGCCGAGAAGCTGGAGCGGTTCGCGTCGATTCCCGAAGAAGAGCGCCGCTTGGCGGAGAGCCTCCTCTTCAACACGCCGCCGGTGGACGCCGAAGACGAGCTGCTGCGCACCGCGCCCGAGGACTGGCGCGCGCAGACCGCCGAGCAGAAGGCCGCCATCAACCAATGGCACATCGCCGCCGTCACCGACCATTTTCGGAAGGCGGGGAAGCGCGTGAAGCCGCGCGCCGAGGACCTGCCGCTCGACCAGCGCCTAGCCAATTACATCATCGAAGGGACGAAAGACGGCCTCATCGCGGACCTCGACCGCAAACGCGCCGAGGGCGTAGCGCCTCTCGATATCGTCAACGGTCCGCTGATGGCCGGCATGTCCGAAGTCGGCCGCCTGTTCAACAACAATGAGCTGATCGTGGCCGAGGTGCTGCAATCGGCCGAAGCCATGAAGGCCGCCGTGAACCACCTCGAGCAGTTCATGGAGAAAGCCGACACGGCCGCGCGCGGCAAGGTGATCCTGGCCACGGTGAAGGGCGACGTTCACGATATCGGCAAGAACCTGGTGGAGATTATCCTGGCCAACAATGGCTACCAGGTGATCAACCTGGGGATCAAGGTGCCGCCGGAGGCGCTGATCCGCGCGTACCACGAGCACAAGCCGGACGCCATCGGGCTTTCCGGGCTGCTGGTGAAGAGCACGCAGCAGATGGCCATCACAGCGGGCGATTTCAAGGCGGCGGGCATCACCGTGCCGCTGCTGGTGGGTGGCGCGGCCCTGTCGGAGAAGTTCACGCGGACGAGGATCGCGCCGGCCTATGGCGAGGCGGTGTGTTACGCCAAGGACGCCATGACCGGCCTCAGCCTCATGAACGCCATCATGGACCCGGAAAGGCGCGCGGCGGTCCTCGCCAGCCACCGGTTCACCGAAGCCCCCGTCGCCGCGCCGACTCCCACGACGCCGGTTGCCGCCACCACGCGCAGCACCAAGGTGCGCACCGCCATCCCCATCCCCGCCGCGCCCTATCTCGACCGCAAGCTGCGCGCCGTTCCGCACCTGGCCGAAGTGTGGAGTTACATCAATCCGTTCATGCTCTATGGCCGCCACCTGGGCTACAAGGGGAACTTCGAAAAGGCGCTGGCGGAGCACGAGGCCAAAGCGCTGGAGCTGTTTCACAACATGGAGCAGGTGAAGCGGGAAGCCGCGCGCTTCATGCAGGTGAAAGCGGTGTGGCAATTCTTCGAAGCCGAGCGCGATGGCAACGCCATCCACCTGTTCGCTCCGGGTGACGGTACACCGCTCCACACCTTCCGCTTCGGACGCCAGCCCCGCGAGAACGGCTTGTGCCTGAGCGATTACATCCTGGATGCCGAAGACGGCCGCCGCGACCACCTGGCGCTATTCGTGGTCACGGCCGGCGCAAGCATTCGCGAGCGGTCCGAGGAGTTCAAGCAGGCGGGCGAGTTCTTCAACGCGCACGCCATTCAGGCGCTGGCCATCGAATCCGCCGAAGGCGCGGCGGAGTGGCTGCACCGGCGGATTCGCGAGGATTGGGGCTTCCCCGACCCGCCCTCTCTCACCATGCATGATCGCTTCACCTCGAAGTATCGCGGCAAGCGTTATAGCTTCGGCTATCCGGCCTGCCCCAACCTGGACGACCAGCAGGGCCTCTTCGCTCTGCTGCGCCCCGAAGACATCGGCGTGCAGCTCACCGATGGCATGATGATGGATCCCGAGGCCAGCGTGAGCGCGCTGGTATTCCACCACCCCGATTGCGCCTACTTCACAGCGGAATGTGGGGCAGCTTGGTAAGCTGCGGCCGATTGCCAATCGGCCTTTTCCCTACTGCCCTGGCACCCGCTTGGGAACCAGGAGCACTTGGCTGGCGCACCCTTTCTTTTCCACCTCGACACGCGTCGGCCCAGCCAGCAGTTTGACCACTTCAGGGTACCCGGCATCGAAAACCGAGACGCTGTACTCTCCCCCGGCCAGCCCATCGAAGACGAACCTGCCGTCGCGGTCCGACTCGGTGTAGCGCCGGCCCTGGCCGGAATTCAGTTCCAGAATGACGCCGGGCGCCGGAAGCTTTACTTTTTCCGGGTCGTGCGCGTTGTCCAGATCGCGCTGGTAGAACTCGTCCGACGTTACGAACCCTTCCAGCCGCGCCGATTTGTCTCCGCCGTTCTGATAGAAATAAAGATAGGCCAGATCGTCTCCGGCATCGGACAACCTGCGGTTCCGGTAGCACACGCTGGTGTTAATGCGGTCCGTTTCCTCGTCCTCGTCGGCATACACAAGGTATGTCTCGCCAACTTGAAAATCGTAGCCGCAGTCGCCGGAATCCGTCCAGACTTCGTCGGGCTCCTCGCCGCGAAACGTGGTCTTCACCTTGAAGCGCACGCGCCGTCCCTGGGCGATGATCGAATAGAAAAGTCTGGCGATGTCCTCGCTCGTTTTGGCTGCGGCCAACCTGCGCTTGTAATATTCGGGGAGGTCCATGCCCGCCAACTGCTGGCGCAACGGCAGTGATGAGGATTTCGATGGGTTCCAGCGATTCAGAAAGCTCGGCTCGACCGATTCCACCGTCCCGATGAACACCCGGTCGGCCACCGCCACTTCATTACAAGCCGACAACGTCAATAAACACTGGCAAGCCGGCAGCGCGGTTGGAACAGATAGCAATGCCATCAGCAACGCGCGCCGCATGGCTTCATCCTAGCATTGGCTACTGCTGCGTATCCCGCTAACGCCCATCCGAGCCGCGACCGTTAGGGAGCGTTCTTCCCCCTAGCATCGGCTATTGCAGCGCATCCCGCAGATGCAGACTGCGGATCAGGCGGCGCAGCGAATTGGGGTGGATGTTGAGACGGGCGGCGGCCTGATTATGGTCGCCGTTCGATTGCCGCCAGGCTTCCATGATCGACTGGCGTTTACTTTCCGTGATGGAGGATTGTAGCGCGCCGGGAACCTCCGGAACGTTGGCCGATTCGAGCACGGTTTCGGGCAGGTCTTCGGGCAAGAGCGTGTCGGATTGCCCCAGCACGACTGCGTGCTCGATGGCGTTCTCCAACTCGCGCACGTTGCCGGGCCAGGAATAAGTCGTCAGGTACCGCTCGGCTTCGGGAGAGACGGTGGAAACACGGCGGCGGCAACGGATGGCAAACTGGTCCAGAAAGTACCGCGCCAGGGCCGGAATGTCTTCCGGATGGTCGCGCAACGGGGGAACATGCAGAGCCACCACATTGAGACGGTGATAGAGGTCTTCGCGAAAAACTCCGCTGCGGACCTCGGCGGACAGGTCTCGGTTGGTGGCGGCAATGAGACGCACATCCAGCTTCAGGGTGCGTGTTCCGCCAACGCGCTCGAATTCGCGCTGCTGCACCACGCGCAGTAATTTGGCTTGCAGCGCCGGCGCCAACTCGCCGATTTCGTCCAGGAAGACAGTGCCCCCTTCGGCCACTTCGAGCTTGCCCTTTTTCTGCGCTACGGCGTCCGTGAAAGCGCCCTTCTCGTGGCCGAACAGCTCGCTTTCGAGCAACGTTGCCGTGAGCGCGGCGCAGTTGATGGCGACAAAGGGTTTCGCCGAGCGGGCGCTCTGCCGGTGCAGTGCGCGCGCCACCAGTTCCTTGCCCGTGCCGCTTTCGCCGAGGACCAGGACGGAGGTCTCCTGCGGCGCGACGCGTGCGATCATTTGCAGCAGCTTGCGGATGGCGGGGCTTTCGCCCACAATACCGGCATCGCCGGCCCCCAGGCGCTCCAACAATAGGGCGTTCTCGGCCTGAAGGCGCTCCACTTCGCGAACGTTCTCGAGTGCGGTGGCGCCCAGCGTGGCGATGGCGCTCAGGGCGTCGCGGTGATCGGAAAGGTTGGCGGCCTCCTCGGGAGGGAACCAGGCGGCCACCACCCCGGCGATGGCGCCGTGGACATACAGCGCCAGCGCCACTACGAGTGCCGCCGGATCGGCCACAGTGCCTTCCTGGCAAGCGCGCGCGACGATTTCCGCGAGGTCCACGGGACCGGGGATGTCGCGGGTGGCCGAGCGGAGATCATCCGCATCGCGGCCCAGCAGCACGGCGCCCCCACTCGACGGAACCATCTCGCCGATGAGCCCGACAAGCTGGCTTTCGAGCGTGGCCCGATGGCTGCCGCTCTGTGCCATGGCGATGGCGCGAAACAGGAACAGGAATGAACAGGCACGAAGCAGCGCGTGCTGCGGGGAATCTGGGGGCAGCTCTGGCGGGTCCTCGCGATAGACCAGCACGGTTTCGCAGATGCTCACTTGGTCGCCGGGCTCGAGCCGGTGTTCGCCAATGCGCATTCCATTAACGTAGGTCCCCACGCCAGTGCGTTGATCGACGATGTGGTAGCGGCCGTCGCGCGCGCGAACGACGCAGTGCTCCCAGGCCGTGTTCGCCTCTTCAAGCCGGATGTCCGCGGTGGGGGCGCGGCCGATGCGAGTCTCACCCGGTCCGAGCGGGAACCGCGCTCCGAGGAGAGATCCGCTGACGATGATCAACTCCGCCTGCATGGTCCGGTTGCCGATAGTTTAGCAGGCAGGGAAGGGTACTGGTGAACCTCTCTGTCCACGGCGGTGAACCGATCAGATCGCAAATGGCGGAAAACCACGTCGCACGTACGGCTTTTCAACGACTTACGAGCACCGGCGCGATGGCACGCCAGTTGCTCCCTTAACGTGCGTATCGGGGGCGCCGTAGCGAACCCGAAGGAGGGTAAGACAATGAAGAAACTGACGACGAAATTCATGATCGCGACGGCTACCCTGGTGGTTGCGGCCGGTTTCGCTTCGGCGCAGACGATGACGGCCGGGATTCCGTTCGAGTTCCGCGCCGGGAACCAAGTCATGGCGCCCGGAACGTACCAGGTCGACCGCCTGGCGACGCAGACTGGCGTACCGATCTACAAGCTCTTGGACGTGCACTCACGCCGGTCGATAGCGCTGTTGGCGCAGGCTTCGGTCGACCGGCGGACAGGATGGACAGAGGAGAACGCGAAGCTGGTGTTCGCGTGCACCAGCGGAAGCTGCGCGCTCGCTGAGCTCTGGTCCGGGTCTGAGAGCCATGGCTACGCGTTTGCGCGTCCCAAGCTGGGCAAGGACGAAGACGCGGTTCTGAGGGAGATCCCGATGCAACCGGGCAAGGGCGAGTAGCTGCCCGTACAAGGCAACATCGGAGGAGGCGCCATGCGGCGCCAGCCGGAGACGGCTGGCGCCGCATTTGTGCGCCCGGTTCATTTGTTCGACGCCGGAACGCGCCGCCGCAGTTCGTCGAAGAAGTTCAACAGAATCGTAAGGTGCGTAATCGGCTTCGGGTCCACCGCGAAGCGCTTGCCATCCGGCGCCAGGTCGTAGGTGCCAACCGGCGGGGAACCCGGATCCAGCATCGGATGTTGGGACCACACGCGGGGCTCGCCGAACACAAGAGCATCGCCCCTGGTGGTGTAGCCGGCAACCATGCTGGTGCGAAAGTCCGCGGTGCATCCGGCAAGACCTTGATCGCAACCTCGTGGCCCGGCATCGTGTCCTTGGCGCGATACACTTCGCCCATGCCGCCCGCGCCAATCGGGGCAAGGATCTCATACGGACCCAGGCGAGTTCCAGCCGAGAGAGGCACTCTCCTATTGGATCGAGAGAGGGGCGCCGATGAACCGTGTAGTTCACGCAGTGAACTGTTTTGGTCGCGAATGGCGGAAATGCGCGCGGCCGGAGCAGGTTTTCAACGCTTTACGAGCACCGGAGCTATGGCACGCCAGTTGCAAAGTTTCCATGCGTATCGGGGGCGCCGTAGCGAACCCGAAGGAGGGTATGACGATGAACAAACTGACGACGAGATTCATGATCGCGACGGCCGCCCTGGTGGTTACGGCCGGCGTTGCTTCGGCGCAGATGATGACAGCCTCGATTCCGTTCGAGTTCCGCGCGGGGGATCGGGTGATGGCGCCGGGAACATACCGGATCGATTCCTCACGGCTGACCGGCACACCGATCTTCCAGCTTTCGAACGTGAACGCAGGCGGGTCGATAGCGCTGTTGGCGCAGGCTCCGGTCAGTCCGCGGAAGGGATGGGCAGCGGGGAACCCGAAGCTGCTGTTCGCGTGCACCAGCGGAAGCTGCGCGCTGGCTGAGCTCTGGTCCGGGTCTGAGAGCCATGCCTACACGTTCCATGGTCCCAAGCTGGACAAGGACACAACCGCGGTTCTGAGGGAGATCCCGATGCAACCGGGCAAGGGCGAGTAGCTGCCCGCTCAAGGCAACATCGGAGGAGGCGCCATGCGGCGCCAGCCGGAAGCGGCTGGCGCCGCATTCGTGCGTTTGGGAGACACCGCCGGCAAGACCCGCATCCGGCCCTAGCTCCGCCGCCGGCGCTACGACGTGCTACCATCCAAGGGGAAGCGCGTCCTTTCCCGAAGTGAACCGCTCTATTACATGAATCTACGCTCTCTTTTTAGCCTATTCTCGTCGGACCTCGCCATCGACCTGGGAACGGCCAACACCCTGGTCTACGCCAAGGGCAAGGGGATCGTTGTCAACGAGCCCTCCATCGTCGCCATCAATAAGAATAACGGTGAGGTCGTTGCCGTCGGCAAGGAAGCCAAGGAAATGCTGGGCCGCACGCCCGGCAATATCGTCGCCATCAAGCCGATGAAAGACGGCGTCATCGCCGATTTCAAAGTCACCGAGCGCATGCTGAATTACTTCATTCAAAAAGCGCACGGGCGCAAGATGCTGGTCCATCCGCGCATCGTCATCGGGGTGCCGAGCGAAATCACGCAAGTGGAGAAGCGCGCCGTCACGGATTCGGCGTACCGCGCCAAGGCCAGTGAAGTGCACCTCGTGGAACAGGCCATGGTGGCGGCCATCGGCGCGGGGCTGCCCATCACCGAGCCTTACGGCAATATGGTGGTGGATATCGGCGGCGGCACCACCGACGTGGCGGTGATCTCGCTCTCCGGTATCGTCTACTCGCGCTCCGTGCGCGTGGCCGGCAACGAGATGGACGAAGCCATCATGCAGTTCCTCAAGCGCAAGTACAATCTGCTGATCGGCGAGCGTACGGCGGAGGCCATCAAGATCGAAGTCGGCTCGGCCTACCCGCTGGACAAGCCCCTCCACATGGAGATCAAGGGGCGCAACCTCATCGAAGGCGTGCCCCGTACCATCACCATAGACGACAGCGAGATTCGCGAATCGCTTTCGGAGTGCGTCGCCACCATCGTCAACGCCATCCGCGTGGCGCTCGAGCGCACCCCGCCCGAGCTGAGCGCGGACATCAGCGACCGCGGCATCGTGCTCACCGGCGGCGGCGCGCTGCTGAAAAACCTGGATAAGCGCATCCGCGAGGAGACTGGCCTGCCGGTCTCCATCGCGGAAGATCCGCTGGCTTCGGTGGTGATGGGGACGGGCCGCATGCTCAGCGATTTCCGGCTGCTGCGGCAGATTTCGATAGACTAGGGTCAGAAGGCGGCCCGGGAGCATGGAGTCGTTTCTCAACCGGTACCGGAGCATTACCATCCTGCTGCTGGCCATCCTGGCGCAGCTTGTTCTGGTCGCGTTTCAGGTCAAGAACGATCGGGACGTGCGCATGATCCGCGTCTGGACGGTGACCGCGGTCACACCCGTGGCGCGCATCGTCGAAGCCCTGCGCGGCGGCAGCTCGGGCTTCATCCGCAACTACGTCCTGCTGCACGACGCGCACGAGGAAAACCGCCGGCTTCAGGCCGAAGTCGGCAGTCTCAAACTGGAGAACAATTATCTGAAGAACGAGCTCGGCATGGCGGACCGCGCCAAGGCGCTCGCGGTGTTTCAGTCGCGCACGCCCTCCAGGACGGTGGCGGCCACTGTCATCATGATCGGAGCGGGCACGAATTCCAAAGTCGTGTTTGTCGATCGCGGCTCGGTTTCGGGCGTGGAACGCGGAATGGCGGTGGTGACCCCGGACGGAATCGTGGGCAAGGTGATTACGGCGTACCCGACGGCATCGGCCGTGCTGCTGATTACCGACCCGGATTTTGCGGCGGGGGTAGTCTCACAAAAAGGGCAGGTGCACGGCACGCTCAAGGGGCAGGGAACGCCCATCTGCAGAGTAGACTACGTGCCTTTCGAAGAGAAGGTGGAACCCGGCGAATGGTTTTACACCTCCGGCGACGACCGTATTTTCCCGCGCGGGTTTCCCGTGGGCGTGGTGAAGGCGGTCCGCAGCGCGCAGCCGTTCAAGGAGATTCTGGTCGATCCAAGCGCCATGGCGCGCGGGATCGAGGACGTCCTGATTCTGGTTGAAGGCGTGCACCAGCCGATTCCGGACGCGCCCCCGGTGAACCAGCCGGTTTTCATTGGGTCGCCGCCGCCCGCCGACTCCATGAAGCCGCCGGATGCCCCTGGGAACGCCCCTCCCGGCGCGCCCGCGGGGACTGAAGCGGACAAGCTACGCGCCCAGTATAAGGATATCGGCGCTGCGCAGGGCCACAAGTTCGGAGAAGGCACGCCGGGGTCGAAGCCGCCGGATTTCAACCTGAAGCCGCCCGGCCCGGTGGGCGCCCCGGCGGCGCCTGCCGTCCCGCCCGGAGGCGCGTCCCACCCGTGAGCTACTCCGGCGGCCACATCCTCCTCAGCAGCCAGCGCGAAGGCCAGATCTCGCGGTTTCCCGCCTGGGTCATGCTGGTGGTGCCTCTGGCGGCCATTCTCTTCCAGGTGTACGTTCCTCTGTTCTTCCAGTTTCTGAGCTTTCTGGAGATGCCGCTGTTGGTGGTGGTGTACTTCGCGCTCATGCGGCGGAACCAGGTCGGCGGCTTGCTGGTGGGCGCCCTGGTCGGATTGGCGCAGGATTCGCTTTCCAAGAACCCGCTCGGCATGCTCGGCATTGTAGATACGTTGGTGGGTTATTTCGCGGCCTCCGTCGGCCTGCGCCTGGATGTGGACCACCCCCTGATCCGGCTGCTGCTGGCGTTCTTCTTCTTCCTCTTTCACCAGTTCTTCTACTGGTTGCTGGCTCACGCGCTACTCGGACAACAACTGGCCTTCGAATTTCAGAGGACCCTGGTCCTGGGCCTGCTGAACGCCGTTGTGGGGGTTTCGCTGTTCCAGTTCCTCGACAGGTTGAGGAAGGCTGTGTAAACCTCGCGAAATTCGGTAAGATTGAGTAGGGGCCGGGCATGCCCGGCCCCTACTGACCCTTGTGATCCTGCCGCCGGTCGACCCGAATCTCGAAACGCGCCTCTCCGATAAGCCGCCCCTGCACGACGACACGCGGTTCGCGGCTGGGAAGATTGCCGTTTTCCAGTACGTCACCGTGGCCGTCTTTCTGTTCCTGATTTCGGGCTTCTGGCGGCTCCAGGTGCAGAACCCGGAGTTCTACGGCGTGCGCGCCCAGCAGAATAGCATCAAGTCGGTGCCCATCCTCGCGCCGCGCGGGCGCATTCTCGACCGCGATGGCCGCGTGATCGTCGATAACCATTCATCTTTTACTTTGCTTCTGGCCAGGGAGTCGTTGAAAGAAGAGCATTTGAGGCCCATAGCGCAAGGGCTGGACCTGGATTACACCGACCTCGAAGCGCGCGTTCGGCGCTTCCGCTCGCGCCCCCGGTACGAGCCCATCGCCCTCAAGGAAGAGATGACTCCGGCGGACCTCGCCTTTGTCGATTCGCACCACGATTTCTTCCCCGAGCTGGAAGTCACATCGGCGCAGCCCCGCCTCTATCCGCAGAACGGCATGCTGGCTCACGTCATTGGCTACACCGGTGAAATCAGCGAAGAGGAACTGGACTTGCCGGAGTTCGCCAAGTACGAGCCCGGCGCTGTGGTCGGCAAGTTCGGCATCGAGCGCCAGTACAACGATTGGCTGACCGGCGTGGACGGCCAGCGGCAGGTGGTCGTGGATAACCGCGGGCAGGTGCGGCAGGTGCTCGCCACCAAGCCGGCCATTGCCGGCAAGGACCTTCAGATCACCATCGACCTGGACCTGCAAGCCGTGGCCGAGCTCGCCATGGACGGACGCAATGGCGCGGTGGTGGCTCTCGATCCGCGCAATGGAGAAGTGCTGGCCATGGTGAGCCGCCCCGCTTTCGATCCCAATAAGTTCGCCGTGCGGATCAAGACGAAAGATTGGAAGGAGATCCGCGACAACCCCGACAACCCCATGCTCAACCGCGCCATTCAGGCGCAACTGGCGCCTGGGTCGACGTTCAAACCCATCGTGGCTCTGGCGGCGCTCGAGACGGGGACTATCGACGACCGGTTCACCGTGCACTGTTCGGGCGGCGTGTCGCTCTACGGCCACTACTACCACTGCGTCGAGAAGCACGGGCACGGTACGCTGTCGCTGCATAACGCCATCGTGCGTTCGTGCGATGTGTTCTTCTACACGGTTGGCAACAAGCTGGGAATCGACAACCTTTCTTTTTACGCGGACCTGGTGGGTTTCGGCCAGAAAACCGGAATCGACCTGCCGCATGAAGCCGAAGGGACGGTTCCCTCGGAGCAATGGAAGCTGCGCAACTTCCGGACCAAGTGGTATGCCGGTGAAACCATTCCGGTGGCCATCGGCCAGGGCGCGCTGACGGTATCGCCGCTGCAACTCGCCCGCGCCTACAGCGGAATTGCGATGGGCGGCAAGTGGCGCAAGCCGCACCTGACGAAGACCTTCGATCAGGCCGACAAGCCCGTGGAGTGGAGCTTCACCCAGGCGAACTGGAAGGATGTGATCGACGGGATGTACGGCGTGGTGAACGAAGGCGGCGGAACGGGCGTGCGTGCGCAACTGGCGCACGACGAGGTCTGCGGTAAGACGGGAACGGCGCAGCTCGCCTCCAACGATTTCCTGAAGGGCACCGCCGCCGGGCAGGCCCAGAATATGAAGGATAACGCCTGGTTCGTGGGTTTTGCCCCGCGCCCGGCGCCGGAAATTGTAGTGGTGGCGCTCTTCGAGCATGGCGAGCATGGCCAGCTCGCGGCCCCCATTGTGCGCGATGTGTTGAAAGCCTATTTCGACAAAAAGGACCGCCTGGCCGCCCTGCACCAACAACAACTGGCCGCGGCCTTTCCCCGGCCCCTGGCCCCCGGCCCCTGGCCCCTGGCGTCCGATCCCCGGCCCCTGGCCCCTGGCCCCTGACCCCTGACCTGTTATGTCCCGCTACCTCTCACCACGCGACATCGACTGGGCCGTGCTCATCATCGCACTCTTCTTGTGCGCCGTCGGCGCCCTGCAAATCTACAGTGCCACTCGGGACACCGAGTTCCAGAGCTCCTGGTGGAAGCAGATCGTTTATGTGCTCGGTGGGCTGGTGCTGATGTGGATCGCGGCCGCGGTGGATTACCACACCCTGATGCACTGGGTACCCGCGATGTATGCCGGGTCGGTCCTGGCGCTGCTGGTTACGTATCTAATCGGGGAGAGGGCCTACGGATCGCGCCGCTGGGTTCCGCTGGGAGCCGGGATTCACCTGGAGGTATCGGAATTCGTAAAACTGGTGATAATATTGTTGGTAGCCCGCTACTTGGCTGATTTGAAAGTGGACGTGCTGGAGATTCGGGAAGTGCTTAAGCTGGCGGGCTTGGTGGCGATTCCCACGGTTCTGGTTTTGAAGCAGCCGGACCTGGGCACCTCGGTTTCGTACCTCGCAGTTCTGATTGCGGGTGCGTTTCTCGCGGGACTGCGTTGGAAGTATGTGGCCGCCATAGCCGTAGTGGCGGTGATCGTGGTCCCGGTGGGGTGGCAGCACTTTTTGACGGATTATCAGAAGGCGCGGTTGGTGAGTTTTATGGATCCCGAGCGCGACCCGCAGGGCAAGGGCTACCAGTTGATTCAATCCCAGATAGCGGTAGGCTCGGGCGGGATGTTCGGCAAGGGAGTCACCAAGGGAACTCAGACCCAGCTTCGCTTTCTCCCCGTGCCCCATAAGGATTTCATTTTCTCGGCCTTTGCCGAGGAGCATGGGTTTGCGGGCGTGGTGGTGCTGTTGGCATTCTTCTTTGTGCTCATCATGCGCATCGTCCAGAATGCGCAGACAGCGCCTGATCGGGCTGGTATGTATATCTGCATGGGGGTTGCGTCCCTCCTCCTCTACCATGTGTTGGTGAATGTCGGGATGGTGGTGGGACTCATGCCGGTAACTGGTATTCCGCTGCCCTTCATGAGTTACGGTGGTTCCAGTGTTTGGACGGATTTCTTGGCTCTGGGGCTGGTCAATAACGTCCGCCTCAGAAGGTTTGTGAACTAGCCGGGCGCGGGCCCACGCGGTACCCCGTCCGGAGAAAGAAATTGTTGGGGAGCCTGTAGAGAACCTCGGGACGGTAGCGTGCAAACGCTTTCCCCCAAAGAGGAGCGGTTCCCGGCCGGATGGTGTCTGAGGATTGTAGCTCCGCCTCCGGCCAGCGTGAGCTTGTAACGAGTTCGACTTTCGTTCCCCGGTGACGCCGGGGGATTCGAGACCACGCAGGGCGCCCGCCTTCCCGTATATCCTCTCCATGCCCCATGGGAGGCAGTCGATGTCGAAGGAATTAGTGATCTCGGCAACCCGCCACGAAACGCGCGTTGCGGTCATCGAAGACGATCAGCCAGTCGAAGTTTATCATCAGCGCGAAAATGAGTATTCGCTCGCCGGGAGTATCCACAAGGGCAGGGTGACTCGCGTGCTTCCGGGCATGCAATCGGCATTCGTCGATATCGGCCTGGATCGAGACGCGTTTCTCTACGTTTCGGATTTCTTCGAGGACAACGAAGAGTACGACAAGATTGTGACCAGCGTGGAGGACAAGGTCCTTAAGCTGGACCGCGTCCCGCAGGAAAGCGTGCCTGCCGCGCCGCCTGCCGCCCCGGTGCCCGAGAGCGTCCCCGCCGCGCCCGGCGAGGAGGCGCCCGAAGTCGTGGTCGAGTTGGCCGCGGGGAGCCCCCTCGGCCCCGCGCCCGGCGGCGCTGTTCCGATTCCCGATCCGCGGCGCGACGACCACGACCGCCGGGGCCGCCGCTCGCGCCGCCGCCGCGGGCAAAAGGGCGGGGGCCGTGGCCTGCCGGACTCCAAGTACTTCTCGCCGCGTTCCGGCGGAGTGCCGGCCCCGGCCAGCGTGCCGCCCGAAGCTCCGGAAGTGCCATCCGAGCCGCAACCGTCGGCAACCACCCTCACCCCGGAGGACGAGTTCTTCGTGCTTCCCGGTGAAACTTTGGCCAGGCACACGCCCCAGGCCTGGGAGGAACCGGAATCCGCCGCCGAGCCGGCTTTCCCATCCGTCCAGCTCGAGGAACCGGAATCTGTTGAGCCGGCCGCCGCCGAAGCCCCCGCCGAGCCGGCCGCCGCCGAAGCTCCCGCCGAACCGGTCGTCGCCGAAGCCCCCGCCGAGCCAGAACCGGTGGAGATGGCCGAGCCGGAATTGGAACCAGCGGAGCCCGGGGAAGGCGCCGAACTAGAGACCGCGGTCGAGGAACCAGGACCCGAGCCGGCCCGAATCCCCACCAGTCTAACCGCTGCCTTGCGCGAACAGGGGCCGCGTTATCTGCACCGCGTTTCGAGGCGTTTGCGGCGCAAGGGGCGGGATGGCCGTCCCCTGCCGGAAGGCCCCCGCGCTCCACAATACGAGCCGCGCCCGCAAGAAGGCGCCCCCGACGAGCGCACGGCGCCAGCCCCCGCGCCGGGTCCCGGCAGCTCTCCGCCCGCCGCCCCCGCCGGACGGCCCGAGAAAGCCCCCGGGCCATCCATCACCGACCTGCTGAAAGAAGGCCAGGAGATCATCGTCCAGATCGCCAAGGAGCCGCTCGGCCAGAAGGGCGCCCGCATCACTTCCCACATCGCGCTGCCCGGCCGTTTCCTGGTCTACATGCCGACCGTGGATCACATGGGCGTGTCGCGCAAGATTCCGAGCGACGATGAGCGCGCCCGTTTGAAGCGCATCCTGCAGAACAATCGCACTGGGATTTCCGGCGGCTTCATCGTTAGAACAGCGGGTGAAGGGCGCTCGGAAGAGGAGCTTCGCGCCGACATGTTGTTCCTCTACAACCTGTGGCTGGACATGCGGCAGAAAGCCGAACGCCGGCCCGCGCCGCTGCTGATCCACCATGACCTCAACGTAGTCGAGCGGATTCTGCGCGACCAGCTCACCTCCAACTTCAAGAGCATCTGGGTGGATAACGAAGAGGTTTACGAGAGCGTGCTGCGCTTCGTCGAGCGGTTCCAGCCGGCGCTGGTGACTCGCGTGAAACTGTACACGCGCTCGAATCCGATCTTCGACGAATTCGGCATCACCGCGGAGATTGAAAAAGCGCTGCGGCCGAAAGTGTGGCTGAAATCCGGCGGCTACATCGTCATCAACCAGACCGAAGCGCTGGTGGCCATCGACGTGAACACCGGCAAGTTCGTGGGCAAATCGCATCGCCTCGAAGACACCATCGTCAAGACCAATACCGACGCCATCAAGGAGATCGTGCGCCAGATCCGCCTGCGCGACCTGGGCGGCATCATCGTGGTCGATTTCATCGACATGGACGAGCGTAAGAACCGCCAGAAGGTGATGCAAACGCTCGAGGAAGCCATGCGGGTGGACCGCGCGCCTTACAAGATTCTCCAGTTCAACGATTTCGGCCTGGTGGCCATTACCCGCAAGCGGGTGAAGCAGAGCCTCGAACGCACGCTATGCACGCCGTGTCCGTACTGCGAGGGCGCGGGTTACGTCAAGAGCCCGCAGACGGTGGTGGGCGAAATCCTGCAGGAGGCGCACAAGATCGCCCGCTCCGTTGAGGGCAAGGACGTGATGCTGCGCGTTTCGCCCGAGGTGGCCAAGCTGCTCAAGAGCAACCAGAACAGCTATCTTCAGGAACTCGAGGAGATTCTGGGCCGGACGGTCATCGTCAAGACCGATGCGCAACTCCACCAGGAGAAATTCGACCTGGCGTAAGGCTGCTCTGTGGGGCAGATTTTCAATCTGCGGCCGATTTTCAATCGGCCTTCTTGTTATTTCGTCAGCATCTTAAACGCATGCGTCCACTGGTTGCGGGCGAACCCCGGGATGCACCAAAGCATGCACAGCGGCTCAAGCGCGCGCGAGGCGATGATGCCGCCGCAATCGAACGGTTCCCAACCGAACTGTTGCACGATTTCGGAAACCTGCGCTTTGGCTTGGGGGTAGTCGCCGCAAAGGAACATGGTGGGCGTCCCTTGCTCGTAGCGAGGGTTGACCATTCGGCCGCCGCCGACGCTGTTGAACACTTTGACGACGTGCGCCTGGGGAATCCTGGCCTGGATCTTCTCCCCGAGCGATTCGTTGGGGCCGGTCGTGAACGCCAGCACGCCCTGGACGGGCGGCGCATCCGCGAGAGGGTTGGTGGTGTCCATCACCGTCTTTCCCGCGAAATTGGCAGCGCCCGCAAGGGCGATCGCCTCCTCCACGGCGCGGCCCAAAGTGGCCAGCACAATCAGGTCTCCGAATTGCGCCGCCTGCTCAAACGTGCCGGCGGAGCCGCCTGGATTTTCACGCAGCCACTGCCGGACTTCCGGCTTGTCCGGGTGGCGTGTTCCCAGCATGACGCTGTTCCCGTACTTCAGAAACCCCACTCCCAGCACCCGCCCGACAATCCCCGATCCCAAAATGCCGACTTTCATTTTTCGATGAAGACCTCCTCTGAATAGCAGATGCAGAGATCTCGCGCGGGGATGCGGGAGCCCAGTCGGCAGCGGCGTCTACTGGTGCGACGAATACTGCTGTTGCGGCGGGTTCAGCGTGATGTCGATGGTCTTCTCTTCTTCCGTCACGTCGAAAATCTGGCCGAAGGTCTGGAACCCTTTGGCGATCACCTGGATGCGGATCTCGCCCTGCGGAATCTCGGGAACCTTGGCCTCGCCGTCCTGGTTGGTCCGCAATTCGTAAGTGGTGCGGAGTTTCTTGAGCTTGAAGACTGCATGGCCCCTGACGAATCGGACCACCACGCTGGCGTGGTCGATGGGACGGCCGGACTCGGTTGTCACCACCATGTTGAGCTTGGTCATGGGCACTGCGGCGCGGGCCGTGAAAGCCCACAGCAGCAGCACCGGCACAAAGAGCAGACGAGCGAACGTGCCCCGCATACGCATGCTCCCATTATAGGACTTTCGATCCCCGTGCTAAAATGAAACTGTAGTACCCGCCAGGCGCTTTCGATGTGGGGGCGTAACGGATTCGACGGGATTGAATCGTGGTGGGGAGGCGTGCCGGGTTCCGAGCTCCCGTAAAACGATCGGAAAACCAAAACTGCCAATACGCAGTTTGCATACGCTGCCTAAGTAATTAGGCGGCCGCTCCAGCCGTTGAGCCCGCGCGGCGGTGAGTGAGCGTCATTTTGCGGGATAGGCCAAAGGTTTCGGTCCGGAGCCGGCGGCTGAGATCCAATCGGGCTAGGCTTGCGCCGCTCTCGCCGGTTTTGAAGCGTCGGCCGACAACCAATGAGCCGGATACGCACGTAGTCTCTTCATGGCGAGCTTTCTCGGACGGGGGTTCAACTCCCCCCGCCTCCACCAAAATATTTCATTTAAAATCAATAAGATAGCAGATCACCGGGCGATTTGTAAGTTTTCTGTGCAATCCGCTTCACTTCTTTTGGTCCGGTGGCGACGAGGGTGGCATTGGTAGTGCCTGATTTACGGGCTGTTGCGCCTGGGGCGTCCGTGCGACCGGAGCCGGGGCATTCGGTTGCAAGCTGCCGTAGGGTATAGAGTCCTGTGCCCGTATCCGGTTTGCCGGTCGCACGCTACCGTATGGTATTGAGCCGATTAACTTGTCGGGCGTCTCGTCTTGCTCGGACATCTTCTTCTTAGTCCTTTTTGTTCGGCTGGCTCGTCGTCGGCTGAGGCGTCGAGGCTGGCGTCTGTGTCTGCGTTGTCGTTTGCGCTGGCGTCTGCACCGGAGCAGTATCCGGCTTATTCAGACTGCCATACGGAATTGTCTTTTGCTCTGTTTGCGGCGACGAAGGACGGCTGGGGTCGTGCACGGCATTTTCCTTTCTGCCGAGATTGTTCACGTTAGCAAGACCGACAAGAACAAGTGCCGCCATTCCCACGATCAAAGACCCTTGCGCCACGTTCGAGTAGCGATAGCTCACGGTATCGAGTGCATCGGCGCTGGCGTCCTTGCCTCTCAGCACCAGCCTCCCGGATTTGAGGTTTAGATAACGGACGTGAGCGACACATGCAAGGGAAATGACCAAGGAAGTCCACGAGACGCCCAGGAAGACCAGCGAAAACGTGGTCCTGGCGATGACGAACTTGTCGAAGAACAGCAGACTTGCACCCAAGAACGTGCTGGCGACGGTCGTGATAGTGGCATAGAAACCACCGGCTTCAGTCGTCATGGACTGGAGTATGGCCGCTCTTGAGACCTCGTTCGGATCGTCAGCCATCGGTTCAGCACCCAGGATACTGTTACGGTAATTCTACCGCAAAGGCAAACAAAAAGCGATATGATTGTTTTGGAGCCAAGCGAGGCTTATGAAAACGTCGCTTTCGCTTCAAGTTCTCGGCACTGCTGGCGAGGGTTCCGATCTTCGCCATTGGGACACGATTTTTGAATACGAGGTCCGTGGATTGCCGCCTGGGGAAAGGGCCTTCATTGCCAACTTCGGAGGCCGTAACGAAGCGCACTTGAAAGTCCTCCGGGTCCACGGTGAAGTTCAAGAGCAATGGACTGGCGACTACCCGACGGAAAACGAAGCGCTGGCGGTGCTTCAGAAGGAATACGAGGGCTAAAGCGTTCTGGATCGCAAAGTCTGACAGAATCGGCCCGAAAGGATTCCTCCATGCTGAAAGGTCGGGTGCGGGTCTGCGATCAAGGACATCCTGGATCAGCTTCCACGGGCGTACAGCAAGGAAATTTACGATCAGAAATGCGATCTGGTGTTCCAAGATTTCTACGAATCATACATGGGCCAAGGCAAGAGTTTTTATGCGGTGAATTGAGGAAGAAATGCGAGAATCAGGCCTACAGATCACGACGTTCTTGAAAGCCATCATGCGCTACTGGTGGGCGTTGATGAGTTGTGCAGCGTTCACGATATTGGGTCTTTGGGCAACCTACGGCGAAAAGGGCCGTGAATGGATCTTGTGGACAAGTCTTGTTTTAGCGATTGCGTTCGCTCTGGTTGCAGCGTACCAAGGGTGGGCTAACGAGCATCAAGCGCTGCTGAGGGCCCGACAAGAGGTCGAAGCTCTGACAGCCAAGCCAGACATCGCAATTGCAGTTGACGGGATCTTCGCCCACGTAAAACAGGGTGAACAGATACTCGTAATCCTGCCAGATGTCACGGTTGCCAACAATTCTCATGGTCTTCGGGTGGCGATAACGGCAGATTTGTGGATGCTGCGATCCGGCAACATGGAATGCTGGTGCTCTTCCGAAACCAAACCCGTGGTCACGTGGGAAGAGTCTGAGCACAGTTCTCGCCACAATCTTCTGGTTTTGCCGCTGAATCTCCAGCCACGCTGTGCGGAAATCGGCTACTTAGCCTTCGGACACAGGGTTTTGAAGGGAATAGGAAACGAGCCACTTCTGGATGAGCATGGGCATTGCCGCTACAGAATCGAGTTCAAGGATGTACATTCCGGGTCGGTGATCCACCAGGAGCAGATAACAGTCTCTCAACACTTAACAGAACAGGGGTAGAGCGGATTATGGTGCTGCCGTGCAAACTTCCGGGGGCTGAAGGCGGCGGTGGATCGGACGTGTGAGATTGACAATCTGAGGGAGCGGGCATGAAGCGGGACATGGATCTGGTTCGAGACATTTTGTTCGAGTTGGAGAAACAGGACGGTTCAGGCAGTTGGATGAAGGTTGCGCTCGAAGGCCGGTCAGAAAATGAGATCAATTACCACCTGCTGCTGTTGAAGGACGCCGGGTTCATGGAAGCCGCTGTTTTGCAGGACGGCGTTCGATCCATCGTTCAGCCGTTGAGGTTGACCTGGAGCGGCCACGAGTTCTTGAACGCCGCCCGAAGCAGCAAGCTGTGGGAAGGGGCGAAGGAGTTTGTCTTGAAGACTACCGGCACCCTGACGCTCGAAGGTCTGAAGTTGGCGATTCCCCACGTTACGAAATCGCTGATGGGCATGTAGGGCGGATTTCTGGAATGGTTCCTGGATTCGACATTTCTTCATGAAATTGTTTTGGCTAGAATTGGAATTGGAGGCTTGATACAGTGCGGCACGTCGAAAGGGTGAACGGGCGTGGCACCGTTACGTCCAATAGTGGTGAACGGGTCGCAGTTCGCTACGATCTGAACGTTTACCAGGATGAAATTCACGCAGGAACGTTGGCGAAGCCCGGCGCAACAATACCCGGTCTAAACGAAATTACGGGCGTCATCCAGCCAGTTCGCTTCTTCGGAGAGAACGGACTGCTTCTGGAGATGGAAGATGGCCGAAAGCTGAAATTCTTCTTTACGGACAGCACGGGTTCCATCGCTCTCAATTCGTGGATTGGTTAGTCTCATTATGCGCTAGGCCGTGCGAAGGTGTCAGATGATCGCTCCGAAAAGCGTTGCCGATGTGGAGAAGATGATCCAGGACCAAGTGCAGGAGAACATTCACCTGGATTACAAACGCAGTGCGGCTGTTCGCCGGGGTTCTCGTGAGCGGGACGAGCTTGCAAAGGACGTGTCGGCGTTTGCAAATTCTGATGGCGGCGTGCTGATCTACGGCGTTGAAGAGAAGGATCAACTTCCCATCAGGGTTGACGGCGGCGTTGATGATTCGGAGTGTTCAAGGGAATGGATCGAAGCGGCCCTGATGACGGGAATCACGCCACGGGTGGATGATGTGCGGATACTGCCTCTGGTAACAACGCCGGGGCGAACCATGTACGTCATCGAAGTCGCCAAAACGTTCAGAGGGCCGCACCAAGGACCGGACAAACGGTACTACAAGAGGCACAACTTCAAATCAGTGCCGATGGAGGACTACGAAATCAACGATGTCCGAAATCGCCGTAAGCACCTGTCACCAATTCTGACGTTCCAGGTGGGCGAGTATCGGCGGTTCATTGCGACATTCGACGTGGGAAACGTCAGCGATGTTGTTGCCGAAAACGTACAATTTGAATTTCCAGACAAGTTCCCGTGGCCGTTACAGCCAAAGACCCCGCTGCTTTTTGCCAACGGCATCTCCAAGTTTCCGCCGAAACAGAGCTTTCGGTTTCTGGTTTGTGAATTCTGGAAGATTCTGAGTGGCAAGAGTGGAGTCCCATTGGAGTTCTCAGTGCGAATCAGCTATTATCACCCGGAAGCGGGGAGCCGGGTAACTGATGAATGGCCGGTCAATTTCGCTGCCTACGAACACTCGACTGCGGTGCGCCCGGAGATGGAGGAACAGGCCAAGGATATTTCGGAAGTTCTTGGCAAGCTGAAGGACGAGCTTGTCGGGTTGCACAAGACCTTCGAGAAATTCACACCCATTCCAGGAAGCACAGGTCTCGACCTTTCGATCCCAACCCTGCGAAATCTCAAACGAGTGCTCGTGGAGAATAAAGACCCGGAGCCAATTCAGGCCGAAGGCTGTGATTGGCATGTGTTTAAGGAGTTGCTTGAAGTTGATGTCCAGTTGGCGTACCAGATCAGCACATACTTCAGGTTTCAGTCCGATCCTGAGAAGTTGAGAGAGATTCCTGGAATGACAGATGAGATCCTGGCGAAGATCCGGGCAACGTTTATTATCCCTTCTCCACAGCAGAAGAACGATCAATTGGAATAGGCAAACCGTGACGGTCACGCCTTTGCCGGGTGGCGATGCTCAGAAAACACCGCCCTGAATCAGCGCCTTCACAACATGCGGAAGGGCCAATTTCAAACCTTCCAACGTCAGCGTCCCGGTGGTCTTTTGCGTCCACGATTTCGCTTTCTGCCAAACAGTATCGCTCCGGGCGGCATCGAGAAACTGGTGTCCGTTGTAGGTGAGACGTTGAGGCTTCCAGCAGACGCCGCCAAGGGTTGACAGATCCAGCGCCTCAAGCAAGCCAGCTTCGTGGAGAAGCATGACGTGGTAGCTGATCTCGTTTTCCGTGCGGCCTTCGATCTCGACATCGTGGAAGCTGCCGTCGAACGGAAATTCCTCGACCTTTTGGAGAATCTGTCGTACCAGATCCGTGTCCAGTTTCATTTTTGACGGCCTCCAAAACATTATTGTCGCTCTTCGTGCGTTCGGGCGATAATACGAAATGGAGGGCGAGTCGATGCGGATGCCAACGTATTGGACGGGGCAACAGGATCAGGCCGGAGATTGGGTTCGGGTGTATTCGAGCCGGTTTGGTGTGTGGCACCACGGAATCGTTCGCCGCCTAGTATTCGTGCCCGGTGGGATCGGAGTCGAAATCATCCACAACACGAAGGGCGGCAATGTGGCCGTTGCGAACTTGTACGAGTTTTCGGCTGGCAATCCCGTGCTGTTGCATCGCCGCCCGGAATCCGCAGAACACGCCGCCGCCGTGGTCGCAAGGGCCGAAGCCAACATCGGCAAACCCTACTACCTGTTCGCTCAGAATTGCGAACACTTCGCATCGTTCGCCTTCACCGGCCAAGCAGAGAGCGAGACCGTAAAGGCAGTGGGCTGGATGGCACTTGGCGTCCTTGCCGTTGCAGCGTTGACTTCGGATTAGACCCCCGGTCAGAGCCGGGGATGAGTGTGGGAGCCGATCATCATGGGGCCAACCGCATTGTTCGACAAATCCTTCCTGCAATCTCTCAGCGTTGATGAGGCTGTGGTGTTCGACCACTTCTTCATCGCCGTTATCTGTCCGATGTTCTACGTGGAGACCCTTGCCGATCTGGAAAAGGCGGTTCGTCCGGGACGCACACCGGAAGATGAGGTCAGAATCATCGCACAGAAGACTCCGGAAATGCACGGCACACCTTGTGCTCATCACTTGGACCTGTGTGGCCCAAATCTGATGGGACAAAACGTTCCGATGACAGGGCAGATACCGATTATTGGCGGCAAGGCGGTCAAGGTGGATGACCGTAGGGCCGTTGTCTTCGAGGAACGCCCGGAAGCAGAAGCCTTTCGCCGGTGGCAAGCTGGAGAATTCCTGGAAGTCGAGCGGAGATTCGCTAAGGCGTGGCGTGCCGGTCTGATGGCAGCGGATACGCTGACTATCGCAGCGGGTTTGAAGGCGATGGGCATGGATGCTCAAGCGTGCAAGACGGTTCAACAGGCGAAGGCATTAGCGGACGAGTTCATTGCTGCGAACACGCTGCCCTATGACCGCATCAAGCTGGCGGTCGTGGCGTTGGGGTTGCCGCCCGAATCAGAACCATTCATCGCAAACGAATGGGAGAGATCGGGGTTCCAACCGCTCGTAAGCTATGCGCCATACGCCGCCCACGTGCTGACAGCCGAACTGTTTTTTCACATCGCCCTTCAAGCGAATCTCGTCACACCCTATGACCGACAAGACATCGGCTACCTCTCATACCTGCCGTTCAGTTTCCTGTTTGTTTCGTCGGACAAACTACACCGCCAGTGTGGGCCGCCATTCTTGCGAAACGATCAGAATTTCGTTTGGGGACCGGAACTCAAAGCCGACCTTGCACAGATTGTCGAGCGTTACAAGGGTCTGCCCGAAGAAGAGCAGGAGAAGGGGATGATGAAGTTCGCTCGTGTTCCACCGGAGGGTAGCCTCGTAGCGAAGCTCCTGAACGACTTTGGGGACATGATGAAGCGGCAGGAACAGGAACGTCTGAGAAGGCTATTCGATGAGCCACCTGTCGAAAGGCCGACTAGAAATCTGAAGCCATTCCCGAAAGCCGAACCGGAGTTGGTGAAGCATCTCAATCGCTTCAAGGATGCGCCGGAACTCTCGCCGGAAGAGATTGATTTCGATACGACAAATCCCGACGTTCTGTCAGTCCAGCGTTCAGTTCACAAGCGCCGGGGATCGTTCTGGCAACTACCGAAGGATTTGAAGGAACAGGGTCAGCACACGTGAGGAAAATCTGATGTCAATGTCTCCGAACGTCGAAGCCGCTCTTACAAGACTGCGGACCTTGCGGGAAGCTCATTTCACCGTGGTTCTGCCGCTCATGCAGAAGGGCCACAAGTACAAGCTCGATATTCATGCAATGGCCGTCGTTGACAGGTCTCTAGCTCTGCTCCGGGGCTTCTGCGATCTCGTGGCGACGAGAAACATGATTGCAGCCGCACCATTACTTCGATGCCAACTGGATAATGGGCTTCGCTTCTTTGCTTCAACGTTGGTCCAGAACCCGCATGATCTGGCCGACGCAATTCTCAAGGGCACTCCTGTTCGGAAGATAAAGGACAGGCACGGCAAACTCATGCAGGATGGCTACCTCGTGGAACAGCTAACGGCTCACGTGCCGTGGGCCAAGAGCCTCTACGATCAGGCGTCGGGTTACGTTCATTTCTCAGAGCAACACATTATCAACACGATTGGCATACCGGACGAGGAAGGCATGGCCCAAATCGCCATCACTGGATATGACGGGGGCGTGTGGACGGATCAAAAATACTTCGAGGCAATCGAGGCGTTCGAGTATTCAACAAGGCTCGTCTTGGAACTCGTGGAGATGTGGGCGCAAACCCGAAGTGAACCACAGCTTCAGGAAGCCTGATGCTCGTCAGAAAATTCAAGTTCAAGCGGAACACCGACAAGGGCGGTTTCCAGTGGACGGCGGAATCGGAAATCGAACGTCCGGGCTTCTACCGGGGCTCCACCGCCGTGGGCAGAACCCTTGCCGACGTGAAGGAGTTCGCCGCACTCGTGCGCTGGTGTGAACGGACTGGAGCGCTGGAACGGCTGTCGGAAATGCACCCGTCCGGTTTTGAGAGTCGGATGCAAACCACATGGGGCGGGAACTGGTTTCCGCATCAGAGGGGATCGTGAACCGGCGTGTGAAGGACCGGCGCTGCAAGCCGCTGCCCCTCGCCGGGGATGCCGTCGTCACACCACCGGGCGCAACGGAAGGGCGCTGTGGGCTTCCCGTGCGGAGTGGCAGGCATTCAAGCGCCGTTGTGCTTGTTCTGGAATAGATGTACCATTCTTGGAGATGCCGTTCTCACGTAAGCTCCGCTGTATCAAGGGCCAACGAAGGACTATTTGTAAGAAATCTGTAAGATAGACCGGCTGTAATGGCGATAGCGGCCCGTATAGCTCCCAAATAAATCAATAAGTTACGATCTGACAATATCTCCATTCGACTCAACTCCCCCCGCCTCCACCAACCTCACCGGCCGTGAACGATCCTGCCGGGGCGGTAAGATGGTAATGTCGATGGCGAGCAAGATCACCAGTAGGGACCGGACCACGCCTCCGAAGGGAATTCGCGACGAAGTGGGGGTCCGTTCCGGCGAAGGCAATGCGGTCCGGGTTCGCAGGGCAGAGCTATTCGACTTTGACTGGCATCGGGCGATTTCGCCAACTCTGGGTGAGTGGGACTCAGCTAACGATCACGAGAATTTCGATGACCTGTGATGTGTTCGAGGTCGTGGTTGCATGAAGAATCACCCGCATCCCGGCCGCATCGTCCGTCAGGATTTCCTGGAACCGCTTGGCTTGACCGTCACCGAGGCCGCTAAAGTGCTTGGCGTGGCGCGTCAGACCATAAACAACCTCGTCAACGAAAAGGCGGGGATATCGGCGGAAATGGCCGTGCGCCTGTCGAAGGCGTTCGGACCCAGCCCCGATATGTGGGTCCGCCTCCAGGCCAATTATGACCTGTCCCAGGTGCGGCAGGACGAGATCAGCGTCGCGCGTTACAAGCGGGCC
>Ga0326728_10008222_pt1 | contig 26079 bp, 21 predicted proteins | sample MB3enrmetagenome_FD_207602 | JGI IMG/M metagenome (GOLD analysis project Ga0326728, IMG submission 207602) | Lab enriched peat soil microbial communities from McLean, Ithaca, NY, United States - MB31MN | ecosystem: Environmental > Terrestrial > Soil > Wetlands > Peat | place: USA: New York... | reverse complement strand
CCATAATACAACCCCTTGCATTGGAATAGCCCCCTCTACAGTCATCCTATCCCAAAGGGTTTCTTGATGGCGATCTATTTTCATTCTTATTTGTGCCGACACTTCGGCATGAGAGTTTCAGGAAGAACTCGTTCGCCCTAACTTAGCCCTAAATTTTCAAAATGCCTTATTGGCAAAATTGCGGATGTCTCCAAGTCGTGCATAAGCGGTTTATTCTAAAAGTGAAGCTTACTGGTTGAAACCCATATGACGGCCAGCCGTCACAAAAAAGAATGAAAATTGCTTGCCCTTCAAATCCTCTCAGGGTAACATATAAATAGGAGTACGAGTCCAAATCACGTGGAAGAAAGGTCGAAGCTTACTGGTGGTTTAAGACCCCGAAGGGGAAACTGATCTAAGCCAGTCATAAGCACAAATCAATGTTGCCATAGAGCACGCAGGAGAAATTTTAAAACCTCATCTGGCTATTCCACGTATTAAAAAAGGTGGTACAAGTATGTAGTGGGTTATTTATCTTCAGGAGAAAGTGTTGGTAAAAGTTTAAAAAAAATTGTCCAATATCTGATTCCACACATGCATTTTGTAAAGAAACTCGTCAAGCTGTCAGAATACTTTACAGATTTGAAAAATTTTGTAAGTATCTAATAATTGTCACCTAATCGCTAAAAAACCTAATTTCTGCCAATTAAAAGTGTCCAAATTATTTACATATAGTTTACACGTTAAAGGGTTTACAGCAGGTACTGGGGTTGATTGGGAAAATCAGGATATAATATCGTGGCAATATAATGACACTTATAGCCCGATTGGGACGTCAGTTCCCGAACCCGCCACCATGCTGCTTCTTGGGCTTGGTCTGATTGGGGTGGCAGGTATCAGAAGAAAGTTTAAGAACTAACCCGATTTGATGGACGGGTATTATCCATGGTTCTTTACCATGGGAAGGCAGGATCTTCACGGCCCTGCCTTTTCATTTTCAGCGATAACGATTATGGATTGTAATGTAGCATAGAAGGGCAGAACTGAAAAAACAACAGGAAGAAGGCGTTCGCCCTAGCACAGTCCTAAAATTTTAAAATGCCTTATCGGCAAAATTGCGGACTCTTCCTATAAAGCATTAGAATCACCTTGCTATAATCTGTGACGATTACAGTATGAAAGTCTCAGAGAAAATATTTCATAAAAACCTTGCTTTAAGACCCTGTCTCCAATATTAGTTTTTTGTAAAAAGATCATAAAATCGTCTAAATACTATACAGATTTAAAAAACGTAGTAAATGCTTATAAAGATTATACATTATTAATAATATATCAATCCGACTGAAACCCCCTCTTAATTTTTGATCCAATTTGTTTAAAACCATTCGAAAACTTACATGAAGGAGCAGCACGAATGTCAAATAATCCAAAATCAATTTTAGTTACGGGTGCGAATAGTGGAATCGGACAGGCCACGGCAGAATATCTTGTATCCCAGGGTTTCCATGTTTATGCCGGGACCAGAAATACCAATGCTTTAGGAGATTTGTGCAAAAATCCGAATATCTCTCCCGTTAAACTGGATGTGACAAACACAGAAGACATCATTGAAGTTAAAAAACTGGTTGAACAGAACGGTACGGGATTGTTCGGGTTAGTTAATAATGCCGGAATCACCCAGGCAGGTCCATTAATGAACGTAATCGTCGAGGATCTGCGAGACCAGTTTGAAGTCAATCTATTCGGCATCCATCAAATCACACAAGCATTATTTCCCTTGCTACTACAGGCTAAGGGTCGGATTGTGATGATGAGCAGTGTTAGCGGATTTTTTGCCACCCCCTTCGTCGGACCTTATTGTTCTAGTAAATTTGCCCTGGAGGGATATTCTGATTCTTTACGCAGGGAAATAATATCATACGGTGTGAAAGTGATATTAATTGAGCCTGGACGCATTGTGACGCCTATCTGGAATAAAGGAGAAAAATTTCTGAAGAATGTGAAATATTCGCATTCGATATTCTGGAAAGAAGCGAAAGCAATGGGAGAATATGCCATTCTCAAGGGTAAGACTAGTGGTTTACCCCCTATCGAGGTCGCAAAAACGGTATATAACGCATTAACTTCAGCGAAACCAAAATTACGGTATATTGTTGCTAACAATCATTTTGAATACATCTTAATGAAGATTTTCCCCGCATGCTTTGTTGATAGGCTGCTATTAAAAAAAGTGCACGAAGTGACAAGACTTGCCGCCCAAAAAGCTGAGGAATCAAAATGATTATTTAACTCTCAACCATTCCTGGGATCTCCCAAACAAACTAATACCAATATATCCACGGGAGGTTAATACATCATCCTTGACCCACATTTTACATTTATAGGTTTCGGCATTATCAGGATCCATGATCGTTCCATCAGCGTACTCCACACCGAGTTTTTTATCCACGTTCCCGGTTTTTTTCATGTCTTGTAAAATTATCATGCCAATCAATGGTTTATTTTTTAAATCTCCCTTGCATTTATCACAGACCTTATCCGGAGGATCGATCAAGAGCTTGGTAATTTTGCCGAAGTATGTGCCATTTTTCTCGAATATTGTTATATAGGATGATGCCCTCCCTTTGTTCGGACCTTCATCATCTATCGTCTTCCATGTTCCGATAATGGGACTCTGTGTTTTAATAAGGCTCTGTGTTTTTGCGGTACCACTGAATAATACAACGACAAACATGCAAATTATAACACTCATTAAAATTTTTTTCATGATGTTTTACCCTCCCATGATAATGTTATATTTAACAACAGGATCATCCTCGCTCCCGCACAACACTGCACAACATTTTACGGAAAAAAATGCTATATACAAAAATAGTAAAAATATTTGTTGACTTTTATAATTTAACTACGTTAATTTAACTAAGTTAAATTAACGTTTATACCCAGTCTTTATAAAAAGCAAGTTTTTTTTAAATCGTCAAAATACGTATAGGGGGTGATTATATGGAAAAAGATTTTAAGGTTTACGGATATAGGTGGGTGGTGCTTTTAGTGTACTTTCTCATTAACGCGTTAATGCAACTCCAGTGGATCATCTTTGCACCCATAACCAGCGAAGCGGTAACATTCTACAATGTACCCGCCTTGCAAATCGACCTCCTTTCCCTGATCTTTATGGTTGTCTATATTTTTATATCCTTTCCGGCATCATATATAATCGACACATGGGGAATCCGGATCGGTATTGGGATCGGTGCCACGCTTATGGGTATCTTCGGATTTATGAAAGGATTTTACGGTGCCAGCTACGATATGGTTGTCATCGCTCAAATCGGGATTGCTGTTGGACAGCCCTTCGTGCTTAATTCTGTCACCAAAGTAGGTGTTCGGTGGTTTCCCTTACATGAGCGTGCGACCCAGGCAGGCATATCTGTGCTGGCTCAATTTGTGGGAATTATTGTCGCGATGGTGCTCACGCCACTCCTTTTCAAAATGTACGGTATGGAAAAGATGCTGATGATTTACGGGATCGTTACTCTTGCCGGTGCAGCGGTCTTTATCCTGTTCAACAGAGAGCACCCCCCCACACCGCCATGTCTTCCGGGCCATGATGAGCGCATAGGGGTCTTCGCGGGTATGAAACACATCTTTAAGCAGAGGGATATGATCTACCTCATCATCGTATTCTTTATAGCGTTAGGAATCTTCAACGCGGTCACAACCTGGATCGAGCAAATTGTCAGCCCGCGTGGCTTTACCATTACGGAGGCAGGGGTTGCCGGGGCACTCATGATGATCGGCGGCATAATCGGCGCCTCTATCTTGCCGCCTCTTTCCGATAAATTGCGTAAAAGAAAACTTTTTATAGTCATCGCTATAATCGGCGCCATTCCCGGAATCGCCGGACTGACCTTCGCCGGCAGTTACTGGCTGCTCCTTGCGTCATGCCTCGTATTTGGTTTCTTTCTTATGGCGGGCGCGCCCATCTGCTTTCAGTACGGTGCTGAAGTATCTTATCCGGCTCCCGAGGCCACGTCGCAGGGGTTGCTTCTCCTTGCCGGGCAGATTTCGGGGATCATCTTTATCTTCGGTATGGACATCTTGACGGCGGCTCACGCCTCAAAAACGCCTGCTATGCTCGTCTTCATAGCGCTCATGATTGTGAATGTGTTTCTCATTTTGATACTCAAGGAATCCAAGCTCGTCAAAACAGATGACATTTGATAGCCGGTTCTTAGAAAAGGTTCTTAATTATGCCCAAAATGACCCGAAGTGCTAAAGAAGTTGATGCAGTCCGTGAACGGATTCTTGATTGTGCCCTTAAAATCCTCATAAAGAACGGATATGAGAGTCTATCCATGGCCAAGCTTGGTTCCAAAATGAATATGACGGCAGCAAATATCTATAACTACTATGCCAGCAAGGATGCGCTCCTTATCGCTATACATAAAAAGACCTATGCAATGCTGTACAATGAAATCTGTAATGCCGTGAAAAAGGGAGACACACCTGCACAGCGATTTCGGAGTATAGTCAATGCTTTTGTGGAATTCGGCACTCATAACGTCAATATTTACGATGTTATGTTTAATAGGGTGATAAAACAATACAGCGATTATATCGGCACGCCTCTGGAAGAGCTGTCCAGTGATGAGTTTCGTAACTCCCGTAAGGTGCTGACTTTTGCCATCAAGATAATTCGGGAGTATATTGAAACGAGGCCGGACTTGAATCCTGATGATGCGGAATTTCTAACCATTCAAATTTTCAGTGCGCTGCATGGCATCATTTCACTGTACAACAGTAGAACTCTGTATCAAGTTGTTGATGACCCGGTAATGGTTTTGAAAAATATCATCAATAACATAGTGCATTCATTACTAGATGAGACCCCTGTTTAGCTTGCAGACTTTTATGAAGGCATGTGTAATATATGAAATAAGCCCTCCCATCATTCACTGATATAATCAAGGAGGTTAGTTCATGGAAAATAAGAACAAGTATATTCTGGCAATTGATCTGGGCACATCTGGTCCCAAGACCGCCTTAATTTCTGTTTATGGAGAAGTGGTTGACAGCGAATTTAAGGATACACCCATCATTCTACTTCCTGGTGGTGGAGCGGAACAGGATCCGGAAATCTGGTGGAATGCCATTATGTCCACCTCTCAGAAATTGCTCGGAAAAGGTCTTGTTTCGCCTGAGGATATCGTTGCAGTGAGTGTAACAACCCAATGGTCCGGCACTGTCCCTGTGGACCGTGAAGGCAATCACTTGATGAACGCCGTCATCTGGATGGACTGCAGGGGTTCTGAAGCAGTAAAGGAAATACTCCAGGGACTCATTAAAATTGAAGGCTACCCCCTGTTAAAGCTCATGACCTGGATGAAACTGACGGGAGGAGCTCCGGCGCGGTCCGGCAAGGACCCACTGTGCCATATTCTGTGGATTAAAAAAAACAACCCTGACTTATATCGCAAAACTTATAAATTTCTCGAACCAAAAGATTATATAAACCTGCGTTTTACAGGAAAATTCGCCGCTACATATGATTCTATCCTGTTGCACTGGGTTACTGATAACCGCGATCCATCCCACGTGGTTTATCATGACAAACTATTGAAAATGGCTGGTATCGAACGTGATAAGCTGCCTGACCTGATCCAAGCCATGAACATACTCGGTCCGTTGAAAAAAAAAGTGGCGGACCAACTTGGTTTGAATGCCGACACACCTGTCATCGGCGGTACACCGGACGTGCCGTCGGCGGGAGTCGGTTCAGGTGCGGTCAGAGACTACGAAGGCCACCTGTACATTGGAACTTCATCCTGGCTCTCGGCCCCTGTTCCTTTCAAGAAGACTGATATCTTCCACAATTTCGGATCCTTTCCCAGCCCCATTCCCGGCCGTTACCTCATTCTTACCGAACAGGAATGCGCCGGAAAATGTCTAACCTGGCTGAAAGACAATGTCCTGTATCACAAAGATGAGCTGATGATGGAGGAAAACGCTCCAGATATTTTTAAGGTACTGGATAAAATCGTGGCGCGAGTACCGGCCGGTGCCAACAACGTTATCTTCACCCCCTGGCTTTATGGAGAACGCTCGCCTGTGGAAGACTGTAATATCCGCGCTTCCCTATTCAACCTATCACTGGAAAATACTCGGGAAGACATTCTGCGGGCTGTTTTTGAAGGCGTGGCGTTCAACTCAAAATGGCTGCTTGAGCCAGTAGAAAAATTCATGGGGAGACCTTTCCAGCACATCAATTTTATAGGTGGCGGCGCCAATTCGGATGTCTGGTCACAAATAATTGCCGATGTGCTCAACAGGAAGATCCGGCAGGTTAAGGACCCGATCTATTCCAACGCCCGTGGTGCGGCATTCCTCGCTTCAATGGCCCTTAAATACATTACCTTAGAGGACATTCCGCAATGCATCAAAATAAAGGCGGAATATATTCCCAACCCAGCCAATAGAAAAATATACGACGACGTTTTTGCGGAGTTCGTGAATCATTACAAAACTCAAAAAAAGGCGTGCGCGCGATTGAATAAGCAAGCATCTAGTGTGTGTTCGCCGGAACAATAGCCACCATAATCAATCAGGAGGGTACCATTGTATGGAATATCAGGATATTTTATCGAAGAGAAAAGAGATTTTGTCGAAGCCGGTACGCCCAATCCCGACGGACAAACTGGCATCTGAACGCAAGCTCTATTATGAGCGAAACAAGCGATCCCTGGAGATATTCGAAAAAGCCAAGAGCATTATCCCCGGAGGAGTCGAACACAACACAAGCCAAAACAAACCCTTTCCGTTGGCTATGGATAGAGGTAAGGGCTACAAGGTCTGGGATGTGGACGGCAACGTTTACATAGATTACCTCATGTGCGGCGCGCCCATTATCCTCGGTCACAGTTTCGAACCATTGGACGAAAAGATTATCGAAATCATCAGGGGAAAGGGACCGGCCAGCGGCTTGACCTCGGAATATGAACTTTTGGCTGCCCAGGAAATAATTAACCACATGCCCGGTGTGGAAATGGTCCGCTTTCTACAGTCCGGTACAGAGGCTGATATGGCCGTTATCCGGATCGCCAGGGCTTTTACCGGAAAGCTCAAGATTATTAAGATCGGCGGCAGCTATCACGGGTGGTCCGATCAGATGGTCTACTCGGTTTATGTTCCCGGTACCGGATCACTTGAGTCCAAAGGAATCCCGGCAGAATGCTTTGCTCACATAATCGACGTGGCGCCGAACGACTTCGATGCACTGGAAAAAGCCTTCAAAGATAATAAGGATCAGGGCGGGGTTGCCGGTGTTCTGGTGGAGCCCATAGGCGGCGAGTCCGGTGCCCATCCGGTTCACCCTGACTGGAACAAAACAATCCGTAAATTATGTGATCAATATGAATCGCTGCTGATTTTTGACGAAGTGGTTACCGGCTTCAGACTAGACATGGGCGGTGCCCAGAAGTACTATAATATTTTACCGGACTTGACTGTTCTTGGCAAGATCATTACACATGGTTATCCCTCAGCCGGTGCGGTAGCCGGCAGGAAGGATGTGATGAGCGTCTGTTCTGGTGGGTTGGGTGATAAGGTCTTCCTTGGCGGTACACTGGCCGCCAATCCCATTTCCATGGCGGCCTGTTACTATGCCCTGAAGCTCATGGTCGAACATGACGCAGTAGGGAGATCTACCGCTTACGCAAATAGAATTACCAAGTCCTTAAACGACCTATTCGCGAAACGCTCCGACCTGGGGTTTTTTGTCTATAATTTCGGACCGATTATCCACTATATGACTACGGCGTTCTTTTCCTTCGACCTGACTCAACCGGATGCTTTCACTCAGATTATCACAAGGAAACAGGTCGCGGACGACTACCAGTTGGTTACCATGGCCCACGGACTGTGCACCCTGGCCGCAACCCGTATGTACACCTGTATGGAGCATGACGAAGAAGCGCTGAAAAAGACCCTGGAAATCTGGGAGTACTTGCTTTCCCTGATCCCCAGGAGTTAAGGATTGCAACTATACTATCCATAAGGAGGATATAATTTATGAAAGAAAAGAAAATGATGCCTTCGCGGACAAACCCATAGCGCTGCCAGAAGGCATTGACATGGAAAATCACATAATCGCTTCTCATCAAAGGTGAGTTCCTTGAGGACAGGTTCGGAAGGAAGCGATAGGTTGTGACCACAATCACCGCAAAAAATATCAGTCGGATTGATTTCAGCTTGACACTTAGGACAAGATGCTACTAACTTTGCCCCACATTTCCTGCAGAACTTTTTTGTCTCTGGATTATCCGTCTTACATGCTGGACATTGCATTGCTGTATCCCCATTCCAAAAAATGCAGCGAATGGATTACATGTAGATTCTTCCTCTGTATTCGAGCGGATCACCATTCCCATCAGAATGCAAGGTTTCAAGTGGTAACTGTTTATTTTACTGCGTAGCGCCTGATGCTGATTCCAGTTTCCTTAATGCATCCTTTGTGCGGGTGAGCCAGTAGCTTTGGGGAGTTATCTCCATTTCTTGATATAGAGCCCCGAAACCTCGCCATCTGATCTCAGAGCAATGTAAATTCTGTTGGGGTCAGGAACGACTCTTATGGGTTCTTGACCCGGCAGCCCAAACGAGCAGAACCTATTGGGAGGCAGGCATTGCAGGATATACATTCCGCTTTGTCCGGTCCCTCCCCAGAACGCCACAGGTTGGGCAGATCAGGCTGCCGGATAAGCGGCCTGCTCAGGGAGACGAAATCTGCCGCCCTCGATTCCAGCACTTCTTCGATTCTGCTCAATGACCTGAGGCCGCCCACCAGAATGACTGTCGCATTCGTCTTTTCTTTGATCGCTTTTGCACCCGGGAGAAAGTAAGCCTCCTGATCTTTGGTCTTGATGCCAGTCCGCGATTCGGGCAGCACCACGGGAGGCCAGCCGAGTTCCTCTCTTGTGCGAGTCAATGACTCCCACGTGCCTCCGCTGGTCTCAATAGCGACGAAACCTGCCTCCGACAGGGCTGCTCCTATACAAACCCCTTCATCCAGATCGATACCACCAGGGAAGAAGTCAGTTGTGTTCATTTTGATCAGGATGGGAAAACGATCCCCGACCTTTTTTCTGGCTCGCTGATAGATCTCCTTAACAATCCGGGTTCGATTCTCCGTGGAGCCCCCATATTGGTCCTCACGCTGGTTAGTCCGCGGTGATAAAAAGGAACTCAAAAGCCAGCCATGGGCAGCATGAAGCTGAACTCCGTCGAAACCAGCCTCTTGGGCCCGTCGTACGCCTTCGGTAAAGGCCTCGATGATTGCTTCAATTTCGTCTGGGGTCAACATCCTCGGTGTCCGATCAAAGGTCGCTTCGTAGATAGCGGATGGGGCTGTTGGCTCTACCTCATGGACCGCTTCTGCCGGAGGCAGCAAGACCTCAGGATGCTTTTGAATATAGGCGATCAAGGCCGGCGGAAGCAGTGGCAGCATTTTGGCGGTGTTTTCCTGATGGAGGACCTGTCTTCCGGGATGAACCAATTGCAGCATTACCCTGCAATCCGAAGCGCCTTCCTGCACCGCCCGTGGGATCTTTTTGAGACTCGGAATAAAAGAATCGTTATCTGCTCGTATGAGCGAAGGCGGGGCAAGGGCCTTGGGGTAAACGCCGGCACAACCGGTAATTATCAAACCCACTCCCCCTTTGGCCAGGGTACGATAGAGCTCAACGAGAAATTCGGATACCTCACCTCCGCTTGTCGCGTTCTCGTATGTGGCCGAACGAACCAAACGGTTTTTGATTTCGAGGTGGCCGATGCGGCCCGGAGTGAAGACTATCGAGTTTTCTCTGATATGCATATCTCCTCCTTTTCAGCTATAACTTCCTATAACCGTTTGAACTGAGATTTGCTTGGCTATGCAAGATTTCTCCTGAAAATAAATAACCCACTACATACTTGTACCACCTTTTTTAATACGTGGAATAGCCAGATGAGGTTTTAAAATTTCTCCTGCGTGCTCTATGGCAACATTGATTTGTGCTTATGACTGGCTTAGATCAGTTTCCCCTTCGGGGTCTTAAACCACCAGTAAGCTTCGACCTTTCTTCCACGTGATTTGGACTCGTACTCCTATTTATATGTTACCCTGAGAGGATTTGAAGGGCAAGCAATTTTCAAATGGTAATGAGTTATCTCTTAAAATGAAGGAGGCAGAGCATCCGTAACTCTGCCTTCCTAATGAGCCTCGCTTGTCACACTAGTTTATAAACTCGATGTCATCAGGCTGCCAGCTTCGGCCCTTAAAGGTTGTGATTCCTAAGCACCTCACTTAATACGATCCACTGGCGGCGGTGCCTACTTCTGATCAACGATATCTGTGTCCGGTATATAGGCTCGCATAACCATTAAGAATAAGCCGCTTGTGGTACAGGGTAGCCAGTTGGACTCCTTTTCCAGACCCGGCGAGTTGCTCTGGATGTAGATCGTTAAACCACCATCAGCATCCTGCTTCAGGCCCTTAGTGCGATTGCCAATGGAATAGCGATTGATCGGGTTGGGAGTAAAGTTGTAGGTCGGGTCGTACAAGGTGATGGACCAGAAGCCGTCTACTTTGGGCAGCTGTCCAGGAGGGAAGTGCATGGTGTAGTGTTTAGTCCCGTCAAAGGTTTGTCCGGTCCCGTCAAGCGTGGTATTGTAATACACAGCCTCTTCGGGATCATTGGCGATGATGCCGCCTAGGCACTGCACAGAACCGCGTAAGAGGAAATCGTCTTTGACACCGGCACGTCCAAGGGCCTTTGGCGGTATGTTCCAGTTATTGATGCGTGTCCCGAGATCGCCCGATCTGATAACATCATTAAGCAACTTGCGGCCATCAATGGCAGCTCGCGCCAATCCCTGCTTGGTGGAATTATCCAGTTCGTCGATATCCTGGTTGGGGCCCACACCTATCTTAGCAAACAGCTCGATCAGCTTAGCCAAGCGAACTTCCGGTGGGTTTTCTGTCATTGCCCTGTTCATAGTTTTCCATTCAGCAAGAGGATCTTCTTTGGTGTCGAAGGGTTTCCAGACATCCCCGCTTTCCGGCAGCTTGGCATTTTTCTTTCCCCAGAAGCTGAGCGGTATCAGCGTGTAACGGTCCTGTAACGCATTCACTACAAGTGCATCGGCAGGGCTATCCACCAAAGTCCGGCCGAAAATCAACACACTGCCGGTACGCGAAGGTGGTAACGCTTTTACTCCCTTGGGCAATTTCCCCTTCCAGTTTGGGCCAACAATGGCAAAGCTTCCTGCTTTACTACCAGTCGTGCGCTTTCCTACATAAGCAAAATTGTCTGAATCCATACCTGCGATTTCGAAGGTGAAGTAACGGTTGCCCATGTCAGGGTGGGACAGGATTACCGGCTCCTTGCTCACATCTACCCAGGCGATCGAATAAAGGGTATCGTCGTTCGGTGCGCCACCATCACGATAGGTGGCATCCGCCAGTTTCCTGACATGATAAAAATGATTGAGTGGCGCATACGGGGTGATGCTGCCTTCCGGCTTGGGCACCGTCACCCATGACCACCGCAGAGAAGGCAGGTATATGTAGGGAAAGCCAAAGATAAAGGCCTGCACTCCGAGGGTATAAGCGTAGTCTTCCCTCCAATCAGCTTTCTTATTCGGTTCACCCTGAGCCCTGGCTGTCTGCGGTAGCGCAGACATGACCGACATCGTAATAATAAAAACAAACCCCATTACCATTATCAGAACGGATTTTGTCTTCATAGGTATCTTCCTTTGTTGGTTTTTGAAAATCTCTTGGGACCTCCTATAGCCGAAAATAAATATGTAAACAACAGTAATTGCGAATATTAGCCGAAGGCATGAACTAAAAGTTTTATTTATAATCTGCAGGAAAGGCAGAGTCAAAAAAAGACTTGTCTTTTGTATATACATTTCAACCCGAAATCTTTGTATTTGTATTTCCTCATAGTGTGAAGATTAGTAGAGGAATCCGCAATTGTGCCGATAAAGCATTTTAAAAATTTAGGACTGTGTTAAGGCAAACCAGTACTTCCTGTAGTCGAGCGGCTCACCATTTCTATCAGAGTATATGATTTCAAGAGGTAATCGTTGATTCTCTGTTATTTAACTTATCTTGTTTCGCGGGTGATTCTTAATACTCTTTAGATGAATACATCCATTTATACCGCTTTCAATACTTGTGGCATGGAGAAGAGGTCTGCCTGAATTATACCGGCCTGCGTTACGGGAAAAACGATTAGCAAGAGCCGCGATTGCTAAAAATTTCTCCAAGCAAGAGTCGTCTCGACATATCCTCCCCACAATTCTCGGCTTAGCATCCTCCGTTTGCCGCCATTTCCCCATTGACATTCAAGATCATCTTCTATTACACTCCAACCGTCAAAAGGTAAATTCTTATCAGTCTAAACCTCACAGCTTGACTGAATGTCCACTGAGCTGGGTAAATTCTGTATAAAGGAGCCTGTATGCGACAAAAAACGTTATGGCTGCATGCAGTGAGACTGTTAATCGTCATCATGCTTGCGTTCCCTCTGCAGACAATGGCAGAGCCGGGCAGCGATGCCTCACAGAAGAAGCTTTCAAATGAGGAGCTTGCCCAGCTGCTCGCACCGATCGCCCTCTATCCCGATGAGCTGGTTGCACAAATTCTTATGGCCTCGACCTACCCCCTCGAAATTGTCCTGGCTGACCGCTGGGCAAAAAGTCATAAACAGAGCGCTGGGGACGTTCTGGCCAAGCAACTTGAAAAGGAGCCCTGGGATCCGAGTGTCAAGTCGCTGGTCAGTTTTCCGGTCGTACTAGCCACCATGAGCGAAAAACTCGACCTCACCACGCAGATAGGCGACGCCTTCCTGTCGCAACAGAAAGATGTGATGGATACGATCCAGGTGCTGCGGAAGAGGGCATATGAGGCGGGGAATCTGAAGGCGACGAAGGAGCAGAAGGTGGTGGTGGAGAAGGAGATCATCATTATCCAGCCCGCTAATCCCGCGGTCGTCTACGTTCCGTCCTACAGTCCGACGGTCGTGTATGGCGTCTGGATGTATCCTGCTTATCCCCCCTACTACTATTATCCGCCGCCCCCCCCAGCATACCCTCCATACTACTTTGCCGCCGGCGTAGCGGTGGGCGTTGCCTGGGGCTATGCCTGGGGCAGCTGCAACTGGAAAGGCGGAAATATGAACTATAATGTCAACCAGAACATCAATATCAACCGCAACATCGACCGGAGCAAATACCAGAACCGAGTGAACACTAACGACAGGCAATGGCAACACAATCCAGAACACCGTAAGAATATTGCCTACACGGATAAGGCAACGGCCAGGAAATATGGACAGGCGCCGGCGCAATCCAAGGAGGGGCGGCGTGAGTCCCGTGGTTACGGCAGCGCTGGCGGCAGCAAGCCAGGAAGCCAACCGTCAGCTGGTACCATGGACAGGAGTGGACGGGCTGGAGCCGGCGGCAGTGCTGCGCAACGCAGCAGTCTCGATAAATCCGGCGGCGCTTCGAAGGGTGGACGAGACAGCGCTTTCAGCGGTGGGTCAGGCAATGGCAGGCAGGAGCGGGCTGCAAGTGACCGTGGCATGTCAAGTCGCCAAAGCGGTGGCAGCAGTTTTGGCGGCGGTCGTGGTGGTGGCGGCGGTCGCAGGTAGACGCAATATACAATTTCATTTAACCGATACATATACGGAGGATATCGCATCATGTTCACGATATTCAGGAAGAGTTCAATTTCGCTGCTCCTGCCGCTGATGCTGTTAGTCGTTCTGGCGAGTGCTATGCCTGTTCTGGCGGCATCTGCCAAAAATACCAAGAATTCGTACGCTACTGTAGAGGAGGCGGTGAAGAGCCTTGTACAGGCGGTTAGAAGCAACGATACCAAAGAGCTTTTGGCTATCCTCGGCCCCGGTTCGCAGGAGATCATCTCGTCCGGCGACCCGGTTGCCGACAAGTCAGGCCGGGAGCGGTTCGTCAACCTCTACGATGAAAAAAACGTCATCGAAGGGGCTGATACCGGCAGGGCCGTTCTCTCCCTGGGCAACGAGGACTACCCCTTCCCGATCCCGGTGGTGAAAAAGGGAAAGGTGTGGCGCTTTGACACCAGGGCCGGCAAGGAGGAACTCCTGAACCGGCGGATCGGCCGGAACGAACTGGAGGTGATCGACGTTTTACGCGCTTATGTGGATGCCCAGCGCGAATATGCAACTGAAGACCGGGACGGCGATGGCGTCCTGGAGTTCGCCCAGAAGATCAGAAGCACTCCGGGAAAGAAGGACGGTCTTTACTGGGCAACGAAGGAGGGCGAGGAGGCGAGCCCCTTGGGGCCACTGGCGGCAAAGGCTGCCCAGGAGGGGTATACAAAGGAGGATACCGCGCTGTATGGGTATCACTTCAAGATTCTGAAGGCGCAGGGGAAGGACGCCGACGGAGGGGCCTTCGATTACCTGGTGAACGGAAAAATGATCCTTGGCTTTGCCATGGTAGCTTACCCCGCACAGTACGGTTCGTCGGGCATCATGACCTTCATCGTGAACCAGAATGACATCGTCTACCAGAAGAACCTCGGGAAGAACAGTGCAAGGATTGCGGCCTCCATGAAACTGTTCAATCCGGACTCGAGCTGGAAGAAGGTCGAATGATCAGGTAAGAGGCGATTGGACGTTCTGGACCCTTGTCTGATTACCCTGTGGGATAATGATGCGGAGGTCAGTATATTACACGCGGCACAATTTCCGGTAGCATTACCGAGGTTCATTTCACTTAAACAAGGACTCCACTCCTTAGACCGCATTCTGGATTCCATAAAAAAGCACTAAGGATCTATCCCCCAACCAACCGTAGTTTCAAGGAAAGCAAATGCTGTTCTGGAGCATATTGGCGATAACCTTGCCTCCGTTGCCATAATAAGCCGCGCCCAGGCAGATCTGGACCACATACGACCCGGCTCCAATCGGTGTGTTTTTTCTCATAGCCGATTAGAATTATACGATTAAGAAAGGCAGGACCAGTTTAAGCCCTGCCTTCCGTTTGTGCATCGTTTATGGGATTTACTTCACACGCGTCAATGCCGGTGGTTTCCAGGTACCATCGAGGACTGAGGGCGGTGTTTCATTAGGCCAGTACAGCCGCATCACAAGGTAGATCGGACCGTTCGGAGCCGGCAGCCAGTTGGATTCCTTCGACTTGCCTGGTGACTTCTTCTGGATGTAGATTGTCAGTGAGCCATCCGCATTCTTTTTCAAACCCGGCAGCATTGGAGAGTTGATGAGATAGCGATCGATCGGGTTTTTTATCAGAAACTGTGTCTTACCGTCATACATCGTCACCGACCAAAAGGCGTTCACCGGCGGGAACTGTCCTGCCGCGAATGTCAGCGTATACTTATACTTGCTGCCATCGAGAAGCCGACCATCAGCGTCCTTCCTGGTCATAGGGTACATCGCCTCCACGGCGTTGTTACCGTAGATGCCTGCCCTGGCGGCGGCAGCTCGCAGCAACCAGTCTCCTTTATAGAAGGCGCGGTCCCCGAAGGCAGAGCTGATCTGCCAGCCATTGATTGGTTTGCCCAAGTTTTCGACCGCTTTGTTGACCTTCTTATCGCCGCTCCTCACGCCAAGGACAATTACGGCCTTTTGTTTGAGTGAGAGGTCTTTGAAGTTAAAAGTTTTGCCCTGTCCGATGCCAATGCGGGCGAGTTTGGCGCGGATCTCATTTTCCTCCGGGCCTGCCGGGGCGAACTGCAATGCAAAGTCGAGGTACTCAAAAAAGTGTTTTTTTACCAGTTTCTTGTCTATCTTTGGGAAGTTGACGATTGGAGCCGCTGGCGGTGCGGGCTGCTTCAGATAGGCCGAAAGCGTCTGCACCTTGTAGCCGGCCTGAACCTCCTTTACATGATCCATGTCATTCTCATTGAAGAGCTGGGTACGGTAGATAGCTATTGAGAACTGGGTAGAGGATTGGAACACCTTCTTGATGCCTGGCGGGGTCTCACCTTTCCAATCGGGACCGGCTACCAAGTAGTCGCCCGCTTCATTGCCGGTGGCGCGGCTGCCGATATAGCCGTAGTTGAAGGTATTGCCGTCACAGAGCATTACGGAGTAGTAGCGACCCTTTTCCACAGTCGGAACAGACAGGACGATAGGCTCCGCCCGCAGGTCCATCCCTAACAGGGAATATGGGGTGTCGCTATTGGGCGTGACGACGGCTGTGTCCTTGTATGTGAACACGCGCGTTTCGTTATAAATCTGATTGAACGGGGCCTTGTACTGGCCAGAGTTCTTGTTGATCACCATATCGTACATCGCCGCGTAATTCATCACGATCGGTAGGCCGTAAATGAAACCTTCCTCGGCGATAGCCTTAGCCTCGGAGATGCTGGGCCAGTCCGTCCCCGTTTTCTCTGCCTGGGCGATGGCATCATCTATTTTACCGAAAGCCATCAGCATAACGGTAAGGGCAAATACCAAAACCATCCATAGTGCTACGTTTCTCCTCATAACTTTTCCTCCTTTGTTAATTCGTTTCAGTTTTTATACCGTGAGCGCTATCCATGAACATCTTGATTCTCTCTGCCCAGAACTTGAAAGCATCCTTAGCCGATCCCAACCGGGTAAACCTTCCAAAAAATCCGGCAGTTTGTTCATCTACAGCAACGGCAATCACGCTGTTGCTTTCACTATCGAGAGCCATCAATTCCGTAGATGTTGCACCAGAACCGGTCCAAGAACCCGTGGCACCCTTCTTTAATATATTGATGCCCAACCCTATGGGTACGACGGAAGTAATGCCGCTGATAACCGGCCTGCTCTTCTTGATATTGGTTATGGCAATCTTCAGCCGCACAACATCGGGTCCAGGTTCAGACACAATCGGATACTTGTCTTTAAGGGCATCCACAAGGGCCTGATCGAACGCATCTGCTAATTCCTTCATCTCTTCTGGATCAACGCTCTTATCTTCTGAGTCAGGGGCATAATAGAAGACAACACTATCAATCATCAGCTTGTTATATTTGGAAAAATCGACCCCCGGCTGCAGCCAGCGCATCTTTACTCCACCTTCCGGCCCCGGCTGTAAATCTCTATAATGCGCTCCCAGAAATCCTGAATACTTCGGTCCTGCGCATCCCATGGACATCACAAGTGCCAATCCGACCGCAAATGCCATAATTACTTTTAATCCTTTTTTCATAACTGCCTCCTTTGTTGTCTTTCCTACAGATGATAGATCAAGACACTGATTAAAATAATGATTTGTTTCGAGTTCATAGTTTATCTCCTTTGCATGCCGATGGTAATCTTTAGTATAAAATGTAGAGCCATTTACACCTGTTCAGCGCCTAGCGCGCATGCAGTGATTCGGAGAGACTTACGAGATTTGGCGGATTCACGAGAATGACACCACCTCGTGGACTGTCAATGTCTGCTATGAGAAAAAATGCGACCGATACAACAAGCGGTATAAAGAGGAGCAGAATAAGTTCCGCCTTGACGTCCCGTACTCCATAGCCGATTAACAGGTTGCAGAAGATAGCGACAACGGCCATCAGAACCCATGCCGCAATTGGGATTCGATTCCACCAGGCAGCCTGTGTGTATCCCTGCGAGTTCAGCACATCATTCATGCCCGAAACGGCCAAAGCGACAGTAGGTGTTGGCTGTGCTGTGGTCGGGACCTTGACTGCCGACCATAGCTCGGTCTGCAGTTGAGCGGTATGGGCATTGATCTGTGCAAGCTGCCGCTTATCCCGGGTCGTATAAAACAAGATGCGCTGATCGTACCGGTTTATGGCCATCGAAAAGCTGAATCCGATGAGGAGAGCAAGCAATGTCAGCGTTGCGGCAAGGATAACTCCAAAATCTTCACGTACATTTTCTTCCAACTTCCGCCGCCTCCCGAAATAAGAAGCCCCTATCATTGCCGAGAGCCACAGCATGAAGAAAGAAAACACAAAAACAAGTAGTGGGTAGTCCAGCCTAGTCATACGCTATTTCTCCTCGAGTCATGAACTGGTACTTCTGTTGCCTCATTTTGGGAATAAAAAGGTTACCACGAAGCGGAGACCCCAGTATGGAGCCTCCTTTGGTGCTTCAGCATAGTAGCGGTAACCCAGTTGTAGGCTTATCGGCTGGCTGCCGATCTTGAGTATCTGGCTCAGTGAAACATTGATGGGAACTGTCCACTGGCTGTTGTTCCAGTCATAGGTTGACTCGGTGTTCAGGCCAAGAGTTGTGTATGTTTTCGTGGTATAGGCAAAAAACGGTTGAATGAACGTAGCGTTGATGTTGGATTGGTCATTCCAGCCGGCAAATGACCAAAGATGGTTGGCTAGGGCTCCATACGTGAATCCGCTCTCCTGCTTGAGCGCCACAGCCGTCGGGCCGGCACACCACTTTTGCCCGCCAAGCGCTTCATCGGTTGCGGTTGGATAAAGGAACACTGGACCACCGCCCATCATCCATCCATTGAAATCCTTTTTCGGGGTAAAAAAGAAGCTCTGAAGAATGTCACCCATGCCGTTCTTGTCGCTTCCGCCCGGGATCGGTGATTCCGCAATGATCAGTGGAATGATAGTCCGGGTAATAAGGTTCCATTCCTGATTCAGCGAAAATGGAATGACCGGCTGGACGTTGAGCGTATATTTCGTCGCACCCGCAGGACCAATGCCATAATCCGAGTTGAATTGCAAGGGTACACTGACCAGATTGGCAATCGGGTTTTGAGTTTCCTTAGCCAACTCCATCTCCTCTTCGCTTTCGCTCGTGCCCTGGCTGAAATCGGGCATGGCCATTAAAAGAACCGCAACGATCAATGCTGAAGTTGTTAATAGAGCGGCCCTCATTTTCATACGTTTATCCCTGTTTCCGTTATTGCTTTCCGTTAGGTGCAATCGTACCGGAAGCTGATGGCACGGCAAGATCTTGAAGGAGTTGCTGAAAATCCTTGGACTCTTTCAGGATGCGGTGGGCTGCATTTTTCAGCCTATCCACATCCCCGCCACTCAACCGGAATGATGTGGGCAATCCTGCCAGATATAAACTCTTTGCATCATCCTTTAGCTCCCTAAAACTAACCTCTATCATGTAGAACTTAATGTCACCACAGGAACCCGGTTCCGTGGAGATCTGCCCGGGGGGACAGCGGCCCTCCTGAATCTGCTGGGTCCATCTCGCAAAACTCTCCAGTAGAAGGGCTATGGTCTCACGGTTATATCGCATAATGGATATAGAGGAGTAATTATTAACCATGCTCATAAAATCGGGAACAAATGCATACCTGTCCCAGGTCGAATTTAATTTTGATTCGGCATTGACGACGATGAAGACCACCTTGTGCACATTTTCCCTTCCTGAAGTCTTCAGGGTAGTCCATGCATTGCCGACCGAATCGATGGCTTCTTCTATGGCCCTTAAACCGAGGTTGTCGGCTACCCCTCCGTCGATCAGGTGAAAGTAAGCCTTCTGCTTCCGATCCAATAAAACTTTTATATTTTCTCTCATTTCCCTCAGGCGAAAACTCGGGGGGTCTTGATTAAATACAGGTGGAAGAACGAATCCGCAGCTGCCCGCGTAATTGTTCAGCGTGATCGGGGTAAGAATGCCTGGTACCGCAGACGAGGCTGCACAGGCCCGGGCCACATGGAAAGTAGAGAGATCAGAACAGATGGCATTGAATGGGAACTGGTGGAAAGTGAATCGTGTACCCAGGGACATGTCCGTGGCGTTGATCAGAACCATAGGGCCCTTTTGCTTGATCATGTCGCCAAATGTCTTCCCTTCAAAAACATTTTCATCGTAATACTCGGCAGCAAGGTCGCTCCGGTCGAAAAAGGGTGATGAAAGCCGGAACCAGTTGATGGGATTCAAGAACATCTCGGCTAAGAGGGTCCCCTGGATGTTCTTCTTCAGGAAGCGGGGTTCATAATCCTCGAAGATGCGATCGCCGAAAAGACCATAATAGGCAGCGGTAAAACTACCGCCTGATACACCGGATATGACGTCTACCTCGTCCACGAGCCGACGCTTCTTGCCATCAAAATTGACTTCCGTTGCTCTGAGTTCCTCAAGGACTCCATAGGAAAATGCGGCTGCCCTCGTCCCGCCTCCGGAAAAAGACAGGATCAGGAGTAACTTGTCAGAGTTTCCCGGGTTAGCCTTATTCTGGGGGATATAGCCGTAGCCGGGTTTATACTGTTCCAGAGGCTTGTTGACCGGGTAATAGGCGAAATGGCTGCAACCAGCCGTCACGGCCACTAAAAAGAACAGGCCAAATGTTTTGAAAACGTATTTATATGTCATTGCTATAAACTCCGCATCAGGATGTACTGATACTTGTTTGGTATCATTAGGGGGCCCTAATGGATTCAATGGAAGTGCAATGTACCAACTGAAAATGGCATAACCCTAAGATATGCCTGTCCCAAAATGCCTCTATAACATGCTCTTGAACTAGCGCTTGAGACATTCCATAGATTATGTCTTCCAAATAAATGACCAGATACAAATGTGTAAAATTAATATATGTTGAATATTGCTAAAGAGTTAACAATCTAAAGTCAAGCTAAATCATGGATCATTCGGTGAAGATTACAAATGGTAATCACTTGATTCTATTGCTGAAGATTTCATTGGTTAGTAAGGAGGAGTCCGCAAAATGTTTCTTCCTCATTTTTCATATTTTGGATTTTATGCTAGATTACAAACAGTAATCGTTAAAAATCCATCTCTATTTCAGCCGATCGCTACGTTCCGGCTGATTTCTACGCTGAGCCTGTAGAAAAAGTTGGCAAGCAGCACTTGGCGGACGATGCATAAAAAACGACCGCGTAAATGCCCCACAAGCGACGATCATGCGATGAGAAGGAGTAAAAAGACCCTTGAAAATAGTACAAAAATTATATTTTGGAGTTTTTCTACAGGCTCGTTAGGCGAAAAAGGATATAAAGGAGTGCACACATGAAACAATTGAAAATTAGCAAAGCCTTCACGTTGATGGAATCGGGGCCTGTTGTCCTTGTCACAACGAATGACGGAAAGAAGGACAATATCATGACGATTTCATGGACAATGGTTTTGGATTTCACACCGGTTTTTGCCATAACCACTGGAGAATGGAATTATTCTTTTACAGCTCTTCGGAAAACAAAGGAGTGTGTTATCTCAATCCCCACGTTTGATATGCTTAATAAAGTCGTTGGAATAGGAACATGCTCTGGTGCCGATACGGACAAATTTACCAAATTCAAGCTCACTCCCGTAAAAGGTAGAATAGTAAAAGCGCCATTGATAAAAGAATGCCTCGCTAATATCGAGTGTAAAGTTGTCGACATCGTCAAAAAACATAACATTGTTGTTCTCAAAGCCGTTGCGGCATACTTTGACACCTCGCGCAAAGAGAAACGAACTGTTCACGCCGTTGGTGACGGTACATTTATCGTAGATGGGCGCAAAATATCTCAGAAAAAAATGATGGCATCCAAAATTCCAAATGGTATCTAACCTCGACTACATTTGAGCGAGCATGTCTTGATCAAAAATTATTTGCTAGAAAATCATATCATAAACATTACTGAAAGAGGTTTGCAGACAAATTCCTTTTTTTAATAGATCCCGATTGAAATCATGATTCTATGAACAGCGGGGAGACAGCAAGCTAAGTAATTGATAGGATATCTTCCAATAAGCTTAAGGAGCTGGATAATGAACCCACTGACGCTTTCTCTGATTTCTTTTGCCTGCATTTTCGCCGGCGTGTTGCTCGGTATGGTGCTTCGCACACTTCTGCCTGAGCACCATATGAGCACTGAGACAAGGGATGCGGTGAAACTCGGAACCGGTATAATCGCAACGCTGACAGCCCTTGTCCTGGGTCTGCTAATTGCCTCGGCGAAGGGAACCTTTGATACAATGACCAATGAGATCAGGCAGACTGGTGCGAGGATTGTCATGCTAGACCAAGTCATGGCTCAGTATGGAACGGACACGCGGGACGCTCGCGACATCCTAATTCGCAGCCTCACTTCCACAATCCAACGAATCTGGCCAGCGGAGATACATACGGTCACGAGCGCAAATGCTTATCAACCCGGAAATGAATTTGCTATACTCCAAGACAAGCTCCGGCAGTTATCCCCACACAACAACGCTCAACGCTGGCTTCAGTCACGGGCACTGCAGATAAGTGCTGATATCATGGAAGTACGTTGGCTGCTTTTCGAGCAGGTCGGTCAAACCACTATCCCAGAGCCTTTCCTCGTGGTGTTGGTCTGTTGGCTTATCATGATCTTTACAAGCTTTGGCCTACTTTCTCCCCGCAACGGTACGGTTATCTTCGTCATGTTTGTCTGTGCCTTATCAGTGTCTGCCGCACTTTACTTGATCCTGGAATTAGACCGACCATACCAAGGACTTATGAGGGTTTCCAGTGCCCCCTTAAACAACGCTCTTGTGCTTCTGGGAAAGTAGACTCGGAGGCTGCTGCTTTTTGTCTATGTATTGACAATAGTGTAGGTACTAAAGGTATCGGAACGACCCCCAACAAAATGATCTACTTGGAGACATCAAAGGTAATCATGCTTTTTCTACCTGCCCCTCGCCAGGTGATGTACCCCCTCTGGGACAGGGTTAACAATATAAATTCAATCTCAATGATGGAGCATTCGATGAAGATTACAATCGGTAATCATCAGATTTGTACAAAACCATTTGAAGACATATAGCCAATCATCGAAGTTTCTACCACCGCGCGCCAGACACCTGATTTCCCTTGCTGTACATGCACTGCGCGTATGCATTGTCGTACAGACGCTGTAACTGTGCAGTGGACATGCCCACGCTGTTGGCTCCAGAAGCACCCCCGACAACCATCCCGGCACCGGCTCCTATTGCTGCTCCTCCGCTAGCGTGTCCTGATGCGGAGCCGACGAGGGCTCCGACAACCGTTCCTAATAGGGTCCCAATCGCAGTATGTTCCATAGCAGCCGTGTTGGCCTTATCCACAGCGGCCTGGCCGCCTATCTGTTGGAATGCCCAATCCTTGCACTCTTGCACCTCCTTCTGGTACATCTCAAAAGGTTTCCCAGGAGCAGGCATCACTTGAACCATCGGGCCTAACGGCGCGGTAGCGCACCCCATGAACAACGACAACGAAACTACTATGGCGATGATCCAATACCGGCATCTGAGATATCTCTTCATGGCTCCTTACTCATCCTGACAGTTTTTTTAGTCTTCAATAAAGCTTCATCCCTAGATATGCTACTTCACTGTGTACCCGCGACTATCAAGACAGGCGCCCATCGCTCGCTGATAGTCTGAACGCATTTGGTACAACTGGGCTTCTGGCATGCCACCAGTAGGCTGAGCCGGGTCGTATCGGGACTGGCTTACCGCCAGACTATGGCATTCGTAGCGATCCTTTGCCTGCAGTTCTGCACTCTGGCCGTTGCGAGGATAGATAAAAAGTCTTTCAGCCACCGGCGGCGGTACTGGTGGCGCTGGTTGAATATACACAGGAGGCCGTGCTTGGATGACCACTGGTGGACGCGACCAAAGCGTCGCCACCCATACTATCACTGCCACTGCAATGACCGTCACAGGCACCACCCAATACCCTTCATCCCAATCGTTATGCCCACGCCCTCCATGGGCGTCACTGGACAACGGGTTTACGAGAAACATAACCATCATGAGCACAAGCACTATATAAGCAATTCGTTTCATACCACTTCCTCCTTGTTCACCCCCTCCAGTATACTGGAAGGATTATGCCACCATCCTCCGTTCAAGGTTAAGGCTAGGTAGGAGATTAACACCCTGTGAATCTTTGTCCGGTCCATCAAAATCCTTAATGCGGCCTTTGAACACCTGCCGATGGAGTCTCATAACTGATTAGGTATCAGGGAACAAAACTACTCTATACTATTTCAATAGTTTAAATGAGTTAAGGCATTTTATATCGCTACTGTCTGCTACACTATTGGGTGACGTGATCATGATATGATAGATACGATTCCCGACGAGAAATAAATGCGATATGAGCAGATGTACTCCCTCCTGTGTATCGGCAGACACCTCAATCTCCCTGCCGGGATTGCCATCGAGACTGATTATTTTTTCATTCAGCAGTTTCCCTCTAAGGCTTCCCATCATACCCTTGAGACGCTGATTAAATATCTCATCCGTACCAACTTTACCGACATAGTCAGGTGGAAAATCATAGTATGAGACGAAATATAACTTATTTCCATCCTCGCCCTTAAATAGATGGACATCCACTTTAAAGGAGGATACATCAATAGCCTGAACCGGCAACTCCTTTAAGACAGCAGGAGTTTCTATAGAAAATCCCCCGGCTCCGATCTTAATTTCCTGAGTTGACGGGTCCGCTGTGAAATACTTCACCGTAATAAAAATTCCTATCAAAATAGCTGCGACCATTATCGCTAACATTATTCCTGATATTTTTTTCATTCGCGGTCACCTCCTCTATGGAATTGCCTTCTGCCTGGGCCCCAAGGTTTTTTCCAATGATATCACACCGCTCACACAGAATCTTTAAAATGCGGCTGTAAACCGTTCAATGTATTCGGGAATGATAGGCTGACAATCGAGGTTGTTGATAAATATAAGGAAGTCACTATATTCAAGGCTTTATATGGTCTTGAATATTATGTTCTCTCCCCGATCCCTCATCTCCCCAAATCTTCGCGCTCGCTATTTCGCAGTATAACCCCGGGCATCCAGGCAGGCGCTCATCGCCCTGTTATAGTCTGAGCCCTTCTGAAATGATGGTACGCCGTCAGGCGGCTGGGTCGGATCGTAGCTCGTCTGTCCCACTGCCCAGCGATGGCATTCGTAAGTATCTTTTGCCTGTAGCTTTTCGCTTTGGCCTTTACGGGGATAGATAAAAAGTCTTCCAGCCGTCGATGGCGGTTCGGACGGCGCAGGTCGAACATAAGCCGGAGACTGTTCTCGGGGAGGTGCGTAGTAATAAGAGGGATAGTAATAAGGGTAATAGTAATAGGGGGAATAGTAAGCTGCTGCCGTTCCTACTACCGCCCAAGGATACCACCATCCACCGTAGTACCACCCACCGTGGTAGTACCACCCCCCATGATACCCACCGTAGTAGTATCCTCCGTGATACCCCCCGTGATACCCACCATAGTGTCCCCCACAGTATCCCACACTTACTGGACATACAAGTAACAATGCCAACATCATCACGAAGGCAACACACTTAATGATCTTGCGACTATTTGTCATATGCCCCCTCCCTTATGCCTAGGGAAAATCGCTATATTGTAGTTTCATAATCATAATTAGCAAGAAGTATACCAAAAATTGTCGACGCCATAAGTGCTTGATATGGCAAACCATATTTTGCGTAACCGTGGCGGAGTTTAATGGTTATGAGAGATAAATGGATAGAATGTATCCATTTTCTGTATCCAGGTGAGTAATAAGTATTCAGAGTTTCTGCAACCCATTCACTTCTTGGGGTTGGGAGGCAGCTGCTCCAGTGCAGTGAAGTTTTCAACTTTTGTTACGCGTCCCTGCTGATCACGATAGGCCAGATGCACCTTGTATGGGACGGTGCGGAATCCTTTACTGTCAGGTTGTAGTTTGTCAATTTCACCGTCGGGAGGGTATTCCCGCGTAACTTGTGGACCGTTCCATTGCCAGTCCTTGGATTCGCTTTTTTTCAAAACATCGTGATGCTCACCGCACATCCCGTCGGCGTAATCCAAGAGCGCAAGATATACTCCATTGAGGTTTCGATCTTTTTCCGTGATCACATAATTTTGATACACATATCGGGCATTGGCGATAGCGTCACGGCAATAACACGAGTTTGGCTTGTCCGTTTCTCCCCGAATCTCGGGATCTATGAGGCAATGGCTTTCGTCCGAGTAGATTTTGTCCAAGTTATCGTTGTTTCCAAGTGTCCCAGCATATAAGGAGGAGGGCCCCGCAAGCATGATGAGCAGCAACACAATCAGCGCTTTAAAGGTTACATCGACATACTTCATGTCATTTCTCTTTCTAAATGAAC
>Ga0326728_10008218_pt1 | contig 26089 bp, 26 predicted proteins | sample MB3enrmetagenome_FD_207602 | JGI IMG/M metagenome (GOLD analysis project Ga0326728, IMG submission 207602) | Lab enriched peat soil microbial communities from McLean, Ithaca, NY, United States - MB31MN | ecosystem: Environmental > Terrestrial > Soil > Wetlands > Peat | place: USA: New York... | reverse complement strand
TGACGATACAGCATCCAGTACAACAAAAAAATTGAAAGCGTAAGAAACCCCAGCGCCGCATAAGCCTGCACCGGGTGCAGCGCAACGCCCAGCGGAGCCCCGCTCCACAACGCTGCCAGAGGATCAGTGTAGGTAACAGCCCAACGCGCCGCAGTCTCCCTTCCATAGCCCGAACCGGCCAGCAGCGCGCCCAGTTGCTCAAAGGCCAGTCCCAAAGCTACAGGAGCGGCCAGCGAATCAGCCGTGCTCCACAGCGGCAGCCGCTGCCTTCGTCCATACAATACGGCAGCCACCACGGCAGCCAGCCCTCCAATGCAGGCCAGCAGCGGATGGTGAATCATGGCCAGTCCCAGGACCCACATCGGGTGCAGGCGCAGGCCACTCCAGTTGAGCGCCACCAGCAGCAGCCGAGAACCTAATAGCGCCGCAAACAACGCCACCACGCACAGATTCCATACCTTCCGGCCGTCAAGCCCCGCAATGCGCGCCGTGCGCTGCGCCAGCAATAACGCCAGCAACACGCCCACGGCAGCCACCACGCCATAGGCCGGAATCACAATCGAACCGAGATGGAAAAGGACTGGATACACCAGTGTCAGAATACGGCATTGACTTCTAGAACTGGTTGCATAAATCAGCATTGTGTCAGGGCATGGCTTTAGCCGTGCCGCAAAGGCAACAATACAAACATTGGGCTTTAGCCCCTGAGGGAATGCTGAATTGCAATATAGACTTGCTCAAATATCTGGCGAAGCCGCCGTCATCACGCGCAAAGGTAGAATCCGGCCCACGGGGCCGTGGGTTTGATGCGCTGGTGAACCCGTCCATAGACGGCGGAGCTCTCCGCGGTTCATTAGGCGTTCCGGACTGGCGGACTGCACACAGAACCGATAGTCGAGTTGAGCCCCTGTTCATTGAATGTTGGTTCAACCAGCGTTGATCACCCACCTGCTTTGCAGGCCGGTTTCTATTGCGAATAGTATGTGTCCGCGCAAATAAATGCAAGTCTTGTGCAAGTGATGCGCGATGTGCTAATGTTTTGGCCCGCCGCTTTCGGGAATCCAGCGCCCAAAACGGTGAAGGCCTACCCCTTTTGCAGGCCTACTTATCCGCCGCTGGCGTGGCTTTGCGGTTGGCCGCCTCCACCGCCCGTGCTATCAGCTTCTTCAGCTTCCCCTCGATATCCGCATCGCCCACATGCTGGTCTTCCAGCACGCCATCGGCATCAATCGTGAACGTGGCCGGAATCGCGGTCACTCCGAACTGCTTCGAGATCCGTCCCTCAAAACTTCCGTCGCGATACTGCATCCACGTCATCCCATTCTTCCCGACAAAATCCTTCCACTTGGCCTCGTCCGTATCCAGGCTGATGCTGAGTACCACAAACGGCTGTCCATCAAACTTTTTGGCTATTGAGCGAATATGCGGCAGCGCCTCGCGGCATGGGCCGCACCACGTGGCCCAAAAATCGATCAGCACCACCTTGCCGGTGAGGCTCTCCAGCGTCAGTGTTCGCCCATCAAGCGTCGTCAGTTGAAAGTTGGGGGCCATCTTTGCGCGGGCCAGCTCCGGGCGCTCTACAAACCGCTGCGCGCGCGCATAGTCCACATCATCCTTTCTGGCGTATTTCAAAAACTCCTGGAAGCGTTGTTTGGCGGCGTCATCGCGTTTCAGATAGGCCAGTGCCACTGCTTCGTCATATAGATAATCCGCGTAATTGGGCCGTATGCGGAGAGCCTCGCTGAATGCCGCCTCGGCCGCTACGAAAGCCTCCTCACGTTTATCGCGTATCCCCTCGGCTAAGTTCGTCCGGCCCACAAAAAACTCTGCGTGCGCTTTGTCGCCAGGGCTGGTTACGTTCGACAGCATCAGTTCGGCCTGCGCGCGCGCCGCCTTGAAATCACCCATCTGAATGGCGGCATTCCACGCCTGATACTCGCAGGGAAGGCAGTGTCCGCCATCCTGCTTATCCGCCTTGCGGAAACCGTCCAGGGCAAATATCCACTTATGCTCCCGCATCAGCTTGATGGCGTCATCAAAAGTCTTTTTGGCTTTTGGATCGGCAGGGCCCTTACTCGGTGCCGCGGGATTGCCCTGCGGTGCGGTGGCGGTTGTTTGGGCAAACAAGGCAGTGGTCAGGCAAATTGGAAAAAAGATAGTCAGTAAAAATGTAAACCGGCGCATCATGCCTCCAGATTCACACCTACTCTACCACCAAACTGTATCCCGGTTAGAAAAAATCAGGACCCGGTCTTCCGCTCTTCCTCCAGCACCTCGTCCAGCATCCCGCGCAGGCTGGCAGCGCGATCGTGGGCCTGCCGCGCATCGCCGCCGCCCTGATCTGCCCGCGACAGTTCATCGGCAATGTTCAGCGCCGCCAGCACGGCCACGCGCAGCGAATCCGCCGTGCGCCCCTGTGCGGCCACGGCGCGCATCCGCGCGTCCACCAGCTCCGCCAGGCGGCGAATGTGTTCCGCGTCCGTGCCTGATAAATGATAGGTCTGGTCGTAAATCTCCACAGTGACGCAGCCGGCGGGGATGCCCGATTGCTCTTGTGACACGACTGACCTCACAATTCCAGCGCATCCAGTTGCGCCAGCAGCCGCTCCACCCGTTGCCGCACATTGTCGCGCTCACCGCGCAATGCGCTGACTTCCGCTTGCAGGCGTTCAGCCAGCGGCGTTTGCTCGCGTAATTTCTCCTCGGCTTGAGCCGCGCGCTCCTCGGCTGTGGCGCGAGCCTGCCGTTCCTGCTTCACCAGGTTCACCGTGCGCTGAATCCGCTCTTCAAGCGCGGAAAATTCATCCACGCTTAACGTCAAGGCGCTTGATTCCGCGGCCGTTTCAGCAACAGGTTCCGCCATTGGCTCCTCCGCCCGCTCTTCAGGCTGCGCTTCTTCCACAACCTCCGACTTCCACAAGGACTCCGACATCGAAAACCTCCATGAGAATGCAGCTTACCCGAGCAAGTATACCGCCAGTTGAACCAGTTTTCTGCCTAACTTCGCAACCGCGCCCCAACTTTGCCAACAGCCTCCACCACCCGCGCCTGGAACTCCTGCAACTCCTCCTCGCGCAGAGTGCGGTCCGCGGCCTGAAACGTCGCGCCCAGCAGCAACGCGTACTCGCCCTTGCCCAGCTTGGCGTCGCGGAAAACCTCGCGCGCCCGCCACTCCACCAGCTCCGGAATCCGCAATCCAGCCACCGCCTGGTCGATCTTCTCCCAGGTGATACTCTCGTCCAGAACCAGAGAAAAATCCCGCCGAACCGGCTGGAAGCGCGAAATTTCTTTCGCAATCGGCTCCCGCAAAGGCAGCTTGTACAGCCGGTCCAGATAAAGCTCGCCCACCAGCACCGCATCCTTCAGCTTGCGCTCGGCAGCCACGCGCGGATGCAGTTGCCCAAACCAGCCCACCGTCACGCCATCCGCCACCACCCGCGCCGCGCGATACGGATGCAGCCACTCCGGCGTCAGTCCTGCCTCCGCTTCAAAGCGGTCAAAGCTCACGGCCCGCGTCTGGAACCGCTCGAGCACCTGCTCCACCACGCCTTTCACGTCTTGGAATTCTATGGCCCGTGTGGCGTGCAGCGCCCCCTGCTCCGGCAAGTTGCCCACCGCGCCAAACGAGAGCGACGGCCGCTCGTCCACTTTTTCCGTACTCCCGCTGAAAACCGTGCCCATCTCAAACAGCCGCACGTCGCTCACGTCGCGGTTGAGGTTGCCGGCAATCATCGCCAGCATTCCTGGCACCAGCGACGGCCTGAGCACGCCCGCCTCCTCGCTCAGCGGATTGCCCAGAGGAACTGAAATCTTTGGCTGCGGCTCCGTCAGCGCAGCCTCGGCCGGCGAACAGAAGGTGCTTCCAATCGCCTCATGGAAACCCGCCGCGAGCAGCGTCCGCCGAATCGAAGATTCAGCTTCCGCCCAAGGCAGCGCGCGCACCCCTTCGCCAAACGACGGCAGCGTATTGGCAAAGCGGTTGTACCCGTAAACCCGCGCCACCTCTTCAATCAGGTCAATCTCACGCTCCAAATCCAGCCGCCAACTGGGCAATGTCACCAGCCACGCCGCATTATTTCGCTGATTTGCTGACTCGCTGACTCGCTGACTCGCTAATTCGCATCCCAGCGCCTTCAGCACGCCCTCCACCGTCGCCGCGGTAATTCCCTCCTCATCCACCGTAGCGCCCAGAATCCGGTCCACTTCGCTCAGCGCCAGCTCCACCGGCTTGCGCCGTGCCGTTCGCGCCTCCATCGCCGGCACGCGCACGTCCACCAGCTCGCCCTCCAGCCAGCCGCCATTCGCCAGCAAAATCTTGCTCACCAGCGCCGACGCCACCGGAGCAGCTTCGAAGTCCGCCCCGCGCTCAAAGCGATGGCTGGCGTCGGTGTGCAGCCCGTGCCGCCTCGCAGTCCGCCGCACCGCCATCGGCTCAAACCACGCCGCCTCCACCAGCACATTCTTGGTCTCCGGCATAATCATCGTCTCCCAGCCGCCCATCACCCCGGCCAGCCCCACCGCCTTCTTGTGGTCGGACACCACCAGGTCCTCGGCATCCAGCACGCGCTCCACGCCGTCCAGCGTTTTCAGCTTCTCGCCTTTTTTCGCTCGCCGCACCACAATCCCGCCCTCCAGCTTGTCCAGGTCGAAGACGTGCGTCGGCTGTCCCATCGCAATCCACGCAAAGTTCGTCGCGTCCACGGCGTTGGAGATGCATTTCTGCTCCAGCAGTGAAAAGTAAGACAAAACCTCCGCGCCAGCAAACCAATCCCGCGACTCGCCCATCGTGACATCCCGCAGCACCCGCGCCGTGAACCGCCCGCAGCCGTCCTCCGCCTCAATCCTCACCGGATAGGGCTTGCCGCCCGGGCGGGCTTTGGGTAATTCACACGAAAGCTCCGCCAGCGTCAGACCATAAATCGCCGCCGCTTCCCGAGCCACGCCGTAGTGGTTCATCGCATCCACACGGTTGGTGGTAATGTCCATCTCGTACAGCGAGCCGTTCCCCGCGCCAAGGTTGTAAATCCCCTCGACGGCAATCCCGCGCAGCGTCAAATCCTCGGCCAGCCGCGCATCGTCCACCGGCAATCCCGGCAAGTACGCTCTAAGCCATTTCGTCAGTATCTTCATGCAAATCCTTTTTGAGCAAGTCAGCAAGTCGGCGAGTCAGCACATGAGCATTACATCATTCCAGCTTTGCAAGCAGCCCATTGATCATCCGGGCAACTTCTTCCGACTGCGCCATGACGCTGGCAACCGTATCTTGACTCAGATAATGCAGGTCACTCGCCAATTCCATCTGTGTTTGCAGCTCAAAGAGAGAACCCCTAGCAGTTCCAAGAAACTGCCTCAAATAACCGTCATTTAGCCTTCCATGTCCTTCGGCGATATTGCTGGGAATTGAGACAGCAGCCCTTCTCATCTGGACCAGCAAACCAAAGACCTCCGTCTTGGGCAATTTCTCTGTTTCAAGATAAACACTGCGAGCCAAATCCATAGCCTTCTGCCAGACCAGGAGATCACGAAAATGCCGGGTTCTGCCATGCTCGGCGACTTGTTGCTTGTTTTCAGTCATTGCGCTCCACCGCTGACTTGCTGACTCGCTGACTCGCTCCTATGCGAACTGCCCCAAAAATCTCATATCCCCCGCAAAGAAACTCCCAATCTCGCTGATCCCATACTTCATCATGGCGATGCGCTCAACTCCCATGCCAAAGGCGAACCCTGAGATGCGCTTAGGATCATAGGAGGGCTGCTTCTCTTGGGCAAACGCAAACACCACCGGGTCCACCATCCCGCACCCAAGCAGCTCAATCCATCCAGATTGCTTGCACTTCCTGCACCCCTTGCCGCCGCAGAAGATGCAGCTGATCTGCACATCCGCGCTCGGCTCCGTGAACGGAAAGAACGATGGAAAAAAGCGCGTCTTCACCGCCGACCCGAACAGCGCCTTCATCGCGTGGTCCAGCGTCCCCTTCAAATCGCTGAAGGTAATATTCGTGTCCACGCACAGCCCCTCCACCTGGTGAAAAATCGGCGAGTGCGTCGCGTCCGCCGCGTCGTTGCGGTGCACCTTGCCGGGAATCACAATCCGCACCGGCGGCGGCTGCTGCTCCATCGTCCGCATCTGCACCGGAGATGTATGGGTCCGCATCAGCAGCCGGTCTCTTTGCTGTCGGCGCTCCTGCCCCGCCACCACCAGTGTGTCCTGAGTATCCCGCGCCGGATGGTCCGGCGGAAAATTCATGCACTCAAAGTTGTAGAAGTCGGTCTCCACCTCCGGCCCCACGCCCACCGAGTAGCCCAGCGCCGCGAAGACCCCGACTATTTCATTCAGCGTCCGCGTAATCGGATGCTCGGCCCCCGTCAGCCGCCGAGTTCCCGGCAGTGTAATGTCGAGCGCCTCGGCCTTCAGCGCCGCATCTGTCGGACCCGCGCCCACTGCCGCGTCCAGCAACCCCTCCACCACGCTTTTGAGCGCGTTGAAGCGCACACCCAGCAGCTTCTTGGTCTCCGCCGGGGCAGCCTTCAGCCACCGGCCAGAGACCTCATTCAGCCGCCCCTGCTTGCGCCCCAGCCACTCCAGGCGAAAGGCCTCCACCGCCGCGTCATTGTCCAGCGCCGCCGCGTCGTCGCGCGCTTGCCGCTCCAGACGGGCAAACGCCTCGTCCAGTGCAGCCTCATCAAATGCCGTCAAATTCGGAATCTCTTCATTCATAGGCTTATTCAGCAGGATAAACCATTGCATGGAGCGGCGTTTCGTAGAAACAGAAGCATAGCAAGCCTCATCGGCCAGCCGCGCTAACGAGAAGTCAGTAGTCGAATTCTTCTGGAAGTAGCACCATCATTGATCAATCAGGCCGATTTGAACCAGAAAGTCCTTGAATATGGATTCAACCGAACTCGCGCGCAGAATTGCCTGCAAGTCGATCTTGCTGGCAAGATGCATGGCTGGCATCGCCTTTTGATATTCAGTCCACACAGCTTTCAAAGCCTGCTCCGCCAGATCACTCGTGACAGGCCGTTTAGTCTGCTGCCCTTCCAGATGCCGCAGCAGAAACCCCTCGTGGCATGGTTCTTGCCAGATCAGGTAAAGCTGATTCCGTTTTGTAAGCGATTCGATCTGTGCGTCCCGCTCCGGCTTTACGCCTAATTTATCCCGGTCTAACAGTATCGCTCGAAAAGCAAAGGCGGTGCGCTTGGCCTCCCTCTGTTTGATCCGCCGAATTGCCAGTTCAACGAGTGCAAGAGGATCGCCGCCACCCGGTTGCAGCACATCGTTATCGAAATGAAGGTGCAAACTGGCTGCCTCGGCAATCTGGCTCAGGCGCGCTACATAGCTCTGCTCGCTCTGTCCCTCACAGCCCAGATAGATGCGGGTTCGCTGCTGAATCCGCAGCCTGCTCATCCAATCCGCGGTACGGCGCCGTACACGCCCCCAAGATATTTCTGGTAAAAATTATCCACGCGACGCACACCTTCAATATCTTTCAGGCCATAGATGTTGGTGCGCCCCTGCTGATCTTTCTCTGCGAAGAAGATTTCTTCCTTATAAAGGTCTTCGAGCAATGAGGCGCTATGGCCGCTCATCCAGAGCTGCGCATTGTTGAGGTTTTCCTTGGGATCTTGGAACCAGCGCAATATCTCCGGAAGCAACGCCGGGTGAATTGTTGAATCGAGTTCGTCGAGCACCGCGATTCCGCCAAAAAGCAAGGCCTCCCAAATGAGTGGGTAGACCCGAAGGAACTGGCGTGTCCCCTCACTCTCGAAGTGAAACTGAATGGGCTGATTAAGGCCCTCATGCTTGAATTGCAGCACTGGTCCAACGAGGACCATCTCGGCAAATGACATTGAGCGAATGCCAAGGTCTACGCGGCCCAATACCCGATTTAGATCATCCACTAAGTGCGGCGTCTCCTTGTAGAACTGAAACACGCTCTCGTCAGGAATCTCGACCTTCCGTTCGAATGGGTCAGTGGAAACGGTGAGAAAATTTGCACCTATATTCTTAGCCCACCACACAAACTCCGCTGCTGGTTCATGCTCGGCAAACTGCGTTATTGTCGAGGTGAGACTGACATTTCCGCGTAGTTTTGCCAGCACTTGATTGAACCCCTTCAATGGGAAACTTGGGCTGGTGCGAACCTCGCCGTTCTCATTCCGCTCAAAGATGCGACGGGATTTCCCGGAAACAGGCTGCAAACGGAGCTCTTCCGATAGGACAGACAGCGGCCTTCCGCCCGCGCCTGCGAATCTTGCTTCATAAACATATTGAGCAGGATTAGGTTTACCTGAGTACAGTTCATCCTCCTCAACGGGGACAGGGAGGCTGTCGAATTCAACCTTGATTCTCACGGGGTCGGTATTGCCGTCTGCAAATCTCCAGAGGGGCAACGGATCGTCGGGTGCAAGTTGAAAGCTGTCTGCGATAAACCACCCCAGGAACGCCAACGCCTTGAGCACATTCGATTTCCCCGAAGCATTGGCCCCAAAGAAAGCCACCGTCTTGGGTACGCGCACATCGCTGCCGTCACGGAGACGGCCAAACCGCCCCTCGTCGTCCGGAACCTTCGCGCCGATGCTCAGGTCGATCACCTGCGTCTCGCGGATGGAATAGAAGTTCTCGATCTCCAAGCGATGGATCATGGATTGCCGCCTATAGCAAGAATATTACTGCCTATACTAGCATTATCGACAATATAACGTCAATATTGCGAGTATAAGCGATTTTCAGCCGATTATTACACCTGCTTTGCGGATGGTATCGACGCTTTCAATCTCCATGCATCGAACCATAAAGCCTTCACTCAGAGCAAAATATACGCTTCTATATTCTATAAATCAACATAAATCTGTCGAATACGCGAGAATAAGCAATTTTGGACCTTTTATTCCAAACTCAAGTACATAAAGTCCAGCTCCGAACCGTCCTCATTTCTCTCTCCCACTCCCCTTTGCGGATAATTTCGGTCTTTACGCGCACAATTAAATCAAGGTAACCCAGTATGACAGAAGACATCCAAACCATCCCCACACCATGCGGGATGTACGAACCCATTGCCGCCGCCGCAAACCCCGCCGTCGCCCGCTGCCTGAATGCATGGGCACGCGCCAATAAGGCAGAACTCGCAAAAGGCAAAAACAGGTCCGCTGCCTCTATCGAAGCCGACCGTGCTTACCTTGACGCCCTGCCGCCGCTCGCCGGGGACGATAACATCCGCGACTTCATCGCATGCGTCGCTCACGCCATGATTGTCCACATTTTCCCGGATAATGCGGCCACCAGGCTCCTCTACGCCGCCCAGGTCGCCCACACCACAACCCGCAGCCTGTCCAAGTCTCCCAAAACAGCAGTCTGAGGGGGTACCCCTACCCCCCTATACCCCTGGGGGGTATAAATTTCCCTTAAAACTTTGCAGATTATTTTTAACTCGTTTGAAATCAATAATTGTGAAAAAATATTTTCACTAAAATATCCCGCATCGTGAGATTTGGCCTCTGAAAATCACCGGAAAATTCCGGTTTTTTACCGGAAAATCCTGGAACTTGAAAAAAATAGCCCCGAAGCATCGCTCCAGGGCCGTTTCGCTGACTCGCTGACTCGCTGACTTGCCTTACTTGCTTTCCTTCTCCGCCGCCAGAGCCAACTTGGCCTGTTCCACCAGCTCGGTAAAGCCCTTCGGGTCCTTCACAGCAACCTCCGCCAGAATCTTGCGGTCCAGCTCAACGCCGGCCTTCTTCAACCCGTTGATGAGCTGCGAATAGCTGAAGTGGTTCAGCCTGGCCGCCGCCGCGATGCGCACAATCCACAGCGAGCGGAACTGGCGCTTCTTCTGCTTGCGGCCGGTGTAGGCAAACTTCAGGCCGCGCTCCACGGCCTCCTGGGCTGCCTGGTAGAGCTTGGACTTCGTAAGGAAGTATCCACTCGCCCTTTTCAGAATCTTCTTGCGGCGATCAGTCCGCTTGGTACTGCGTTTTACGCGGGGCATATCGATTTCTCCATTTTGCGTTCGGTTGTGCGGCTGGAGGCAGGAGGCCCAAGCCCTTTGCGGGCAGGCTGTAACCTCTTCACTCGCTTTTGCAATCCTGATCTCTCGCCGTTGCGAACGCATTCCGCAACCAGCGGGGGCCGAATAAACTCAGCCCGTAAACAATGGAACAGACCTCATCCAAAAGGCTGCTCCATGCAATTATCAGGCGTAAGGAATCATGCGCGCTACCTTCTTGTAGTCGCCATCGGAAACCAGCAGGGTCCGGCCCAGCTTGCGTTTCACCTTCGGCGACTTCGAAGTAAGGATGTGCCGCGTCTTCGTCTGGCCCCGCTTGATTTTGCCGGTGCCGGTCTTGCTGAAGCGCTTGGCCGCGCCCGTATGGGTTTTCAATTTGGGCATTCTTTTTCTCGTTTCAGAAGGGTGGATTCACCCAAAAGCATCAATGAAAGGCAGGGATTTCCCTGCCCTCATGAGGCCTTAACCAGTATATCGCAAGTCGTAGCTAAACGGTGCGAACTTCAGAGCAGCAAAATTCTATTCTGAACCAAGAAGCGTCAGGGCACGACTTTTCAGTTTACGGAAAAATCAAACGGTGCAGCAAGAAGCGACAGGGCACGACTTCAGTCGTGCCGCAAAGGCAGCAATATGAATATAGGGCTTTAGCCCCTGAGGGAATCAGCGCGCAGCTTACTTCGCCTTCGCCTTGGCTACGGAGGCCGTGGCTGGCGGAGCCGCGTCAGGCTTGGGCTTGGGCGCTTCCTGCTTCTTGGCCGCAGCCAGAATCGCATGCAGAATGGTGCCTTCCATGCGCGGCATGAACTCCACAATGGCAGCGTCGCCCACGTCCTGGATCAGCCGGTTGATGATGTTGTAGCCCAGATCGCGGTGAGCCATCTGCCGTCCCCGGAAGCGCAGGCTGGCCTTGACCTTATCGCCGTCGGCAAGAAAGTTCATCACCTTGTTCTTCTTGGTCTGGTAGTCGTGCTCGTCCACGGTCACGGAGAACTTGACCTCTTTGACCGTAATCACCTTCTGCTTCTTCTTGGCGGCCCGTTCGCTCTTTTCCTTCTCGTAGAGGAAGCGGCCGTAATCCTGGATGCGGCATACCGGCGGAACCGCGTTGGCCGAAACCTCCACCAGGTCGAGACCCCGTTCACGGGCAAGCTTCAGCGCTTCAAAGGGCGCCAGAATCCCCAGTTGCTCGCCGTTTTCGTCGATTACGCGGATTTCGCGCGCGCGTATCTTCTCGTTGATGCGAATAAAGGACTTTGCAGAACGTTTGTCGAGTGCGATGGGACTCCTCCAAAAGTCGTTCCGGACCGCCTCCGGCCTATGCCGGAAATGCTGCGGGTACATGAACGCAAAATGAGTATAGCATTGGCTCGGCTTATCTGAACAAAGGGTTTATGACTGTTTTTCGCGGAATATGCGCCAAAATATGAGCCCGCTTTAAACCAGGGTGGTCCATTCCAGGAATTCGGTTTGGAGACCCTCCAGCCCCGAAGAGAAAATTATCCTTTCGAAAAACAACTCCGTTCTCGTGCTATTGTCTATATAGGTAGACAAATAGGAGGTAAGGTACCATGCCCCTTAGCATTAAAGCCCCCGAAGCCGACCGTCTGGCACGCCAACTTGCCGAAACCACCGGGGAGACCATTACCGCTGCCGTGATTGTTGCCATGCGCGAGAGGCTGGCCCGCGAGGAACGAAAGCGGGAAAGCAAACGTCAGCTCATTGCGGATTTGATGGAGATTGCGGACCATTGTGCTTCATTACCGGTCCTCGATACGCGTTCAGAGGATGAAATCATGGGCTGGGACGAGAATGGACTTCCATCATGATTGTCGACTCGTCCGCTCTCGTAGCCATCTTGCTCAAGGAGCATGAGGCGTTGAGGCTCACGACCGCTATCGCTGAGAGCTCCGTTTGCCGGCTGCCGTCTACCTGCTTTCTTGAGGCATCCATGATCATTCTTGGGCGGCGCGAAGAGCACGGCGTGCGCGATTTGGACCAGTACATAGCTCGAAGCCGCATCGAGATCGTGGCCTTTACCGAGTCCCAGGCGCGTCTAGCCCGCGAGGCTTTTAAACGCTACGGCAAGGGACGCCATCCTGCTCAACTCAACTTCGGAGACTGCATGGCCTACGCTCTGGCCAGGGAAACAGGCGAAGAGTTGCTCTTTAAAGGAACCAATTTCGCTCAGACGGATGTTGCTATCGCCGCGTACTGAGCCGGTCGTGCCTCAACCGCCTCCAGCGCCCCTTTGGCGTTCAGCCCGGTCACCCGCACCCGCACCAGCTGGTTAGCCTCCAGCCGGCCCTCCAGCTCCACCGGTAAAAAGTTCTCCGTCAGCGCTGCGCTCCGGCCACGCGCCTCCAACTCCCCCGGCGTATGCAGCGTGATAGCCTCCAGTTCCCGCCCCACAAAGCGCCTGCGGTGCGCCTTGCACTTTTCCGCCGCCAGGGCTCGGAGAGCGGTCATCCGCTCTTCGACCGCCTCAGACGGAACCGGCCGTTCGGCGTGCAACACCCACCCCGGTGTGCCCGGTCGCGGCGAAAAGGGGAACAGGTGCAGGTAGCCGAAGGGCAGCAAGCGCACCAGCGCCACAGTCTCTTCGAACTCGGAGTCGGTTTCGCCGGGGAAGCCTACCATCACGTCCGCGCCCAGGGTCAGTTCCGGCCCGCAGGCCTGCCTCAGCGCTTCCACCTTTTCAACGTAATGCCACGGACGATACCGCCTGTGCATCCGCCTCAGCACAGCATCCGATCCCGACTGCAAAGGCAGGTGCGCATGACGCGCCAGCCGCACACCGCCAAACTCCTCCATCAGACCAATCAGTTCAGCGTCCCAATCCATCGGCTCAATCGAGCTGAGCCGCAGCCGGTTGAGCGCCGTCCTCTCAAAAATCTCCCGCACCAGCCCCGCGAGCGTCTGCCTGACGGCGCCCTCGGAGCCTGAAAAATCCCTTCCCCATCGACCTAAATTGATCCCCGATAGCACCAATTCATTGCCGCCGGCGGCCACAAATCCCTCCACCTGACGGAGAACGGTCTCTGTGGGCAGACTTTTGGAAGGGCCGCGTGTCTGGGGAATGACACAAAAGGTGCAGCGGTTCCCGCAGCCCTCCTGAATTTTGAGGTTGGGCCGAGTCTGCGCGCCGGGCACGATCTGCGTCTCTTCAACAAAAGAGTGAGCAAACTGGTCGTCCGCCCAGATCAACTGCGGTGGAGCAGAAGGGGCTTGCGCCGTCTGAATTTTTATCAGTTCGCTATCTGCGTGTTGCTCCGCGCACCCCAACAGCCCAAGAATGATATCCGGCGCCAGCGCTTTGTGGCTGTTTCCCACAACAGCGGCCACGCCCTTCAGACCCGCCAACTCCTCCGGCGCGCGTTGCGCATAGCAGCCGGTTACCACAATCCGCGCAGCCGGGTTCAGCCGGTGTGTCCGGCGGATGAAGGCCCGCGCCGCCCGGTCGGCCTCCGCCGTCACGCTGCACGTGTTTACCACCACAACATCGGCTACAGCGGGGCTCGCGTCGCAGAGTTCGGCTACGCGCAGCCGGTCGCTCACCGCCGCGCCGTCCGCGCGCGCCGCCCTGCAACCGAAATGCTCCACATGAAAGGTGGACGCCATGATTTCAGTTTAAGACCTGCGCATCGCGCCTGCCGGATGCTCCACCACTTCCTTCACGGCAAGCAGACAAAGCGGGGTCGGCTCGGCTCTTGATCGCCAGGCCAACCCCGCTTAAAGGCTGAAACTATGGTTGTAACTCAGGCGCGCATCTTGCGCTGGACCACGCCCGCCAACCCCGCCAGCCCGCTGCACAACAGCAGCCAGCTGGACGGCTCCGGCACAACCGGTGGTTCTCCATTCTCGCCCAGCATTTGGAAGGTATCCGAGGGAATGACATTGGTGCCGATCCCTACCTCGGACTGGTACGCAGTGGAGGGACCGCCACTCCCGTCCCACCCGATCCATATTCCACCGTAGGGGACGTCGTCCGTCGCATTCGAAAGCTGGAACCAGTAGGTTCCAGGCCCGAGTGTCAGTCCACTGAATTGAATAGTTTCCTCAATGGCATAGTGACTAATAATGCCAGAGGGGTAGTGGTAAGTGATGAGCTGGCTTTCCATGGTGGTATCCGTCGCCATTCCCGAGACCAGTGTTGTCCCCCCGAACGGTTGCGTAGTAATCGCCCAATCCACACCCGTCACTGAGCTCGGATAAATATCCAAGTCAACCAGAAACGTGGCCCCGTTCACCACAGCGCCGTTAGTCAATGTGAACGAATCCGTGATCACGTAACCTGCACTAAAATTCCATCCATCGCCTGTGCCCGATGTCGGACCCGTGTTGTCATAGATTACGCTATCGGCCAATGCGGGAACCGTGGTAAACAGGCCCGCAAAGCCCACAAGTAAAACGGAAAGAATGGCTGCCTTTTTCATGTTTGTTCCTCCTCACATAAAACACTGCTCCGAAAGTACACGGCTGGGAGAGGATGGCGAGACTTCCGGCTCACCTTTGTGGATTCACCTGATTCGCGCCGAAAAGCATCTTTTGCGGATTCCGCCGCATGCAGCGGATTCCCGGTAAGCGAATTCCCGGTAAAAGAGTATGAATACAACGCGGGCTACTGTCAAGAAATTTCCGTACCATATTTTCGATATTTCCATATTTCAATGGGATCATGATTCAGCCGCATGGCTATTGCTTCCACCGCATCCAGTGCGGCCTCGAACCCAACCGGTCGCTCACCGCCTCGCCATCCGCGCGTGCTGCACTGCAACCGAAATGCTCAACGGAATAGCTCGGCATATCCCCAGTTTTGAGGCTTCAGGGCGTGGAGCCCAGCGGCAGGTTTATGATGACAGGAAAAGAAGAATGGAGAGTTATGCCTCGACTTGCGAAATGGATTTGCACTCTGGCGCACCCAAAACTGACTGCGGGAATTGCGCAACTTTTCCTGCTGGGAGTGGTTGCGGGGATGCCGGCTGCCGCACAGGCCCAACCGCGGGTACTTGTCTACACCCGCAACTACACCAGCAACGGCAAGGGGTATGTGCACGACAACATTGCGGCCAGCGTGGCAGCCATCAAGAAAATGGGCGCGGAAAAAGGATTTGCGGTAGATGTCTCGGACGACCCGGCAACGTTCACCGAGGCCAATCTGAAGCAGTACGCCGCCCTGATCTTTTCAAACAGCAACAATGAGGCGTTTTCAAACGATGCGCAGCGCAGCGCCTTCAAGCACTTCATCCAGGCCGGCGGGGGCTTTGTCGGAATCCATTCCGCATCTGGTTCGGAGCGCGATTGGCCCTACTTCCAGTCGGTGCTGGGCGGCAAGTTTGTGGTCCACCCCAGGATGCAGCCGTTTACCGTGCAGGTGGCCGACCCGGCCTTTCCAGCGGTCAAAGGTCTTCCGGCGCAGTTTATATGGACGGATGAATGCTATTTCATCGATCACCTGAACCCCGACATCCATCCGGTTCTGGTAACCGATCGCGCCAAGCTGACCGGGCTTGACGCAATCAAGATCGACGTTTCGGCCTTCCCCAATCCTCTGCCGCTGGCGTGGTATCACCAGTTCGATGGCGGGCGGGAGTTTTACCTGGCGCTGGGGCACAACAAGGAGGACTACGCGAATCCAATCCTGTACGGGATCATCGAGAACGGCATCCTGTGGGCTATGGGGGCGACAAAGTGATTCGATATACTAGGTGAAGACCCTGCCCATCCCAGGACTGCAACTTAAACCATGGAAATATCTACAACTGCCATCGATTCAGATTCACCATCGGTTGCCGCCAACGGCTCGACCCGCCATATCATCGGGTTTGTTTACTTCACCTTTGTGGTCTATCTCTCGATTGGACTGCCTCTGGCGGTCCTTCCGCCATATGTGCATCTGCGCATGGGCTATAGCGCTGCGCTGGCAGGCTTGGTTATCAGCATCCAGTACATCGCCACGCTCGTCAGCCGCCCATGGGCCGGGCGCATCAGCGACCGAGCCGGCGCCAAGATCTCCGTGCTTTGGGGTATGGGCGCTTGCTCCCTGAGCGGAGCAATTCTGATAGCCGCCGCCGCCCTGCACTTCATTCCTTTGCTCAGCCTTTCAACTCTGCTGCTCAGCCGCCTGGTGCTGGGCGTTGGCGAGAGCCTCGGCTCGACAGGTTCAACATTGTGGGGCATCACCAGCGCCGGCCAAGCCAGCACGGCCAAGGTCATCTCCTTCAACGGCATCAGCACCTATGGCGCCATGGCGTTGGGCGCTCCGCTGGGCGTGGTCCTTGATTCGTTCTGGGAGAATCCGCAGCTCGGCCTGGCCTCCATCGGCCTGCTCACCCTGCTCATTTGCGCCTTCAGCTTTGCCCTGGCCTGCCGCAAGAGTCCCGTTCCGGTGCATCCCGGCGAGCACCTTCCCTTCCACCACGTAGTGGGCCGCGTGGCCCCGCATGGCATGGGCCTGGCGCTGGGCGGCGTGGGCTACAGCGTGCTGGCCACCTTTGTCACCCTCTTCTACGCCAGCCGCCACTGGAACGGAGCCGCTCTATGCCTCACTGCTTTTGGCCTGGCTTTTATTGCGGCGCGCCTCCTCTTCATTCAGACCATCAACCGCTTTGGTGGATACCCGGTGGCCATAACCTGCCTCTCGTTCGAATCTCTGGGGATGCTTCTGCTGTGGCGCTCCTCCTCGCCGTGGATGGCCTTCAGCGCCGCGGCTCTCACAGGCTTCGGATTTTCGCTGGTCTTTCCCTCTCTTGGCATCGAAGCGGTCAAGCGCGTCGCCATCAACAATCGAGGCGCCGCCCTGGGCGTTTACACAGCCTTTGCCGATGTATCCTTCTTCCTTACCGGGCCACTGGCCGGCGCGGTTATCGGCATATACGGCTACTCCAGCGTCTTTCTCTTCGGGCTGGTGTGCCTGCTCATTGCCCTGGGAATCGCAATTGTCCTCCAGCAACTTGAGAGCAAGTGAACAGGGTAGCTCCAAACCGGAAACACGGGTTGCGCTTCGACAAAAATCCGAACAACAGACAAAACAAGGCCGGCTTGGCAGCTAAAGTCAAACCGGCCTCGTTTTCAGGCAAGACTTCGATTGAATTTTCAGGCCATCAGCTTGCGTTTGATGAGCCCGGCCAACCCGGCCAATCCGCTGCCCAGCAGCAGGAAGCTGGAAGGCTCAGGGATTGTCGGAGGCGGAGGCGTTTCTGTGTAGCCGAAGTCGGCCCCCCAAAGACCATCAAAGGACGTGTACGTAGGAATGAGACCGGAGAAATCCGCGCTTGTTCCAAGGTTTGTAATTGTGTTTCCGCCCTTAATTGTGATAGGCGCATAAACCGTGAACCCGGGATCACTCCAAGCGTAGGGGTCGTACCCTCCGCTGGCGCCGTCGAGCACGTAGGTATCACCCGCGATCAGTGTGATCGGCGTGATGTCGTTGAATTTAAAATTACCCTGCAAATCGGTCAACGATGCGCTCGTAATGATCGTGGAAGCCAACGGATTGCCGTACGCATCGTACATGACCACCGAGTGGGAATCTGACATTCCGGTAGTGGAATCGTAGAAGTAGCCCAAGTAGTCGACCGTTATGGTCTGGTTCACTGTAAACACTTCACCAAGGGACAAGTTGTTGACAAGATTGCTTCCGACCGAGGTGAACTCCCATGCGGGGGAAGCCGGCGAGGTTCCCATAGGGTTAGCCCTGGCGGTGACAGGCAGCACCAAGCTTGCAAGAATAAAGAAGCCGAAAAGCTTTCTGTTCATGTGGTCCTCCATAATGACAAATTTTAAGAAAACACGGATTGCCGTCCCCAACTCGTTCAAGAGTGCGGTATCCACAGTAAGACCGGTTTCGCGAACGACTTTAACCGCGCCGAAAAAACACTACCGGCACTTGCCTTCGACTTCGGAGGAGTTATTCAACTGATTGTCTGCTATTAGTTAGCGAGATTTTGTGATCTCTGATACATACCCATGTGATGTGGAATTATCCGCTGACTTTGTTTTGGAATAAATCATGCACTCCGCCTGACCCAACACGCTCTCGTAAGCTGGCTATACTGTTCATTTTTTTGCACTTCAGGGGATTTGTCTGCTCTTGAGGCCGTGCATCCCAAAACGCACAACGGCCACCCTCGCCGGGTAGCCGTTGTGCGTTTCGCACTGAAAAAACACCTTACTGCTCGCTCTTCCGCAGGTTGATCAATTCGTGATGGGGCCCTCAGGCCATCAGCTTGCGCTTGATGAGGCCGGCCAACCCCGCCAGCCCACTGCCCAGAAGCAGGAAGCTGGAGGGCTCGGGAGTCTGATAGCCCATGTCGGGACCCCAATAGCCATCGCTGGTGATCGTGCCGCCGCTGGGATCGTAGAATCCAGTACCATCGGCTAATCCGGCACCGCTTCCTGGGCCGATAAAACTCGGGACGAAGCCGCCGCTCTGAAAATAGAGTCCGCCGGTGATCGTGAGCGGCCAAAGCACGCTGAACCCTGAGTCATTGTAAGTATAGGGATCGATCACGCCGCTGGTTCCTTCGAGCACGTAGGTATCGCCGGCAAGCAACTCAACCGTCTTGGTCGGGTTGTACAGAAAGTGCGGCGAGTCAGGGGCGCCGGGACAGGGGGCTATTGGCGCGCCCATGGAGGGTGAGCAATAGGAGGATGCGCTGGTGATCACCGTCGAGTCCAGCAGAACACCGGACGCGGTATATAAATCCACGTCGTGGCTTTCCACCATTCCAGTCGCCGAATCATAATAGTAGCCCAGGAAGTTTACGTAGAGATTCGTGGTCGGCACAAACACGGTTCCAAAGGTATAGCCTAAGCCATTGTTTCCAGTGGTACCGGCGCTGGTGAACTCCCAGGCGGGTGGGTTCGTCAATGGGGTAAAAGGACCAGCCCAGGCGACAGCGGGCAACAACAGGCCCGCCAACAGCAACAAACCCGTAAATTTGCATTTCATAGCCGCACTCCATGCACAATGTGCATACCACGTATTTAATATACACGCAATTTTATTACCAAAGTTTGCGATCATGCAATATTTCAATGAGGTAACGAATTGACCGCTTAGGTATTGCCTTTCCTGCGTTGAGCGCTCCCTTGAGCACCGACTGAACCTCCTCGTAGATTGGTAAAGTTGTGCAATGTATTTCACTCTGGCGGGGAATTCATTTCATCTATGCCCGTCAGGAGCAGGAGCGGATGTGAAGCGCCGGAGAAGTCACCTCTACCGCTCCCAAACGCACAACGGCAACCCATGATGGATGGCCGTTGTGCGTCTTGCTTGAAGGAAAAAGCGCCTTACTGCTCGCTCTTCCGCAGGTTGATCAGCTCTCCAAGGGTAGTGGTGGAGCTGGAAACGGGAGCCTTGTGGCTCTCTTTCTTGTAGCTTTCCACCTGGGCGCGGCTGGCCTCGTGGCCCACGGCGCGCAGGCTCAGGCCCACCTTTTTCTCCTCGACATTGATCTTGATGATTTTGAAGTCGTGCTCCAGGCCGGTTTCCAGCTTGGTGGCTGCGTCTTCGCCGGCCTCGGAGATGTGGCACAAGCCCTCTACGCCTTCCGCGATCTCGACAAAGGCGCCGAATTGCGCCGTCCTGAGAACCTTGCCGTGAACCTGGTCGCCGACGCGATGGGTAGCAAAAAAGCTCTCCCAAACGTCGGGCTGCAATTGCTTGATGCCAAGACTCAAACGTCGATTCTGCGGCTCAACGCCAAGAACGACAGCCTTCACCTTTTCGCCCTTCTTCACGATTTCAGAGGGATGCTTGACGCGCTTGGTCCAGCTCAGGTTGCTAACGTGCACCAGTCCGTCGATGCCGTCCTCAATTTCAATAAAGGCGCCGAAGTCGGTCAGGTTGCGCACCCGGCCCTCGACGATTGTGCCGGCGGGATACTTCTCCGTCAGGTTCTCCCAGGGGTTTTCCATCAACTGCTTCATGCCCAGCGATATGCGGCGATCGGCGGGATTCACGCTGAGCACCACGGTGTCAACTTCATCGGCCGGCTTGACCAGCTTGGAGGGATGCTTGAGGCGCTTGGACCAAGTCATCTCCGAGAGGTGAACCAGGCCTTCGATGCCCTGCTCCAGTTCGACAAACGCGCCGTAATCGGTGACCGAAAGCACGCGGCCATGAACGCGCGCGCCCACCGGGTAGCGCTCCGTAGCGTCCAGCCACGGGTCGGGCGTCAACTGTTTGAAGCCCAGCGAAACCCTCTGCTTCTCCTTGTCGAACTTGAGCACCTTGACCTGAATCTCATCGCCCACATTCACCAGGTCGCGGGGATGCGTGAGGCGGCCCCAGCTCATGTCGGTGATGTGCAGCAGTCCGTCGATCCCGCCCAGGTCAACAAACGCGCCGTAATCGGTCAGGTTCTTCACCGTGCCGGTCATTACCGCGCCCTCGCTCAATTGCTCCAGTGTTCCCGCGCGCTTGGCGTTCTGCTCTTCTTCCAAAATTTCCTTGCGGCTGACCACTACATTGCCGCGTTTCTTGTTCAGCTTGATGACCCGGACTTCAATCTGCTGTCCGAGATAGCCGTCCAGATTGCGAACGGGGCGAATCTCCAACTGCGAGCCGGGCAAAAATGCCTTCATCCCGATGTCCACGGTCACGCCGCCCTTGACGCGGCTCACCACCGTGCCCATGATCGGAGTCTTGTCGGCGGCGGCCTTCTCAATCGTGTCCCAGATGCGCAAGCGCTGCGCGCGCTCGTAGCTGGCCAGGTAACCGCCCTCCGGCTCCTCGCGCTCGATCACCACGTCAATTGTCTCGCCTGGCTGGAACTTCACGGCCCCGGTGTGGTCCAGAACCTGTTCGAGCGGCACCAAGCCCTCGGACTTCAGGCCCACATCGATGACCAGATGCTTGTCTGTCTGCTTGATTACCGTGCCGGAGACAATCTTGTCGCCATAGGCTTCAACGGCGGCGGCCTCCGCGGCCTGCTCACGCTCAAATGCTTCCAGTGCGGCGGAGAAATCATCCATGTGTTCCAGACTGTGCTCTGGCTGGCCATGCTCTGCTGGCGCGGCAGCTATCACGGGCGCCGGCGCCGCGGCAACCGGTTCGTCCTGAGCTGCTGGCTCGGGGGTCGCGGTAACTTCCGTTGTAACTTCGGCTATAGGCGCGGCCTCCACGGTGGCTTCCGCCACGGGAGCTGCCTCGGCTACAGGAGCTACAGGGGTTACAGGCTCGGGTGGGGCATCGGCGTCCAGTGCTGAAATCTCAACTGTGTTGGGGGTTTCGGGGTTGGACGTGGATTCAGGCGACGGCTGCTCTTGCTCCGCCGCAGGTTCGAGGGTTTCCAATTCGGTGTTCAGGGTTATGCTCTCGGGTTCTGGATTGACGACGTTTGCCATTGCTGACAGCTCCGCGATTCTTTGCTCCCGCGACTCAAACTTGCCTGCCGCTGGGGGTAGACCCTCTGCCGCGACTGCTCTGAGGGATGCCGGAGGCCATCTCCGGCAAGCAACCACGCGCCTGTGACCGTGGTGATGTCACAAGGAATAGTCCTTCCCGCCGGTCAGGCTGGCGTTGAAAACGACTGGTCTCCTTGGGAAACACCCGGCAGGCGGCGGCTACCTGGAGGGGCGGCCGCAACTCGCTGCTGGAATCCGCGCAGGAAGCTACGCTCTCCAGTGTAGCAACCGCCGCATTCCCTCGTCAATGCAACAAACTGCCGGAAGTGCGCAGCAGGTTGATCAGGTTAAGGTTAGCCACCCGCCGACTAAACCTCATCCTTGAGAATCGTCTCGCCTTTCACCAGCCACGCGATTCCGAAGGCAACCAGAGCAGTCGTCTCGAAGCAAAACATGGCGCCCAGTTCTCCGACCAGATACGTCCGTCCGAGAATCATGCAGAGGATAATCAGGATGATCGAAGCCAGGATCGCCCATCCGCAGACCGCGTAAACCATATTCCGCTGAAGCTTCCTTCGGGTCACCGTTCTGTCTGCCGCTGTCGTCCTGAATAGCACCAGGCAAAAATACGCGAGGGTAATAAAGAGGAGCGACGCAAAGATTAAATGCGCGGCGCCAACATGTTGCTGGCACGGCGTTGGCGCAACTGAATCCGGCGTTGTCGGGCAAAATGCCACGCCCAGCGCGCATAAGGCGGAGAATGCTCCCGCTGCTTCGTCCTTCCAATCGTAGCCCCGGCAACAGAAGTTAAACATGGCAATGGCGCATAGACATCCTTCAAACAGGTTGCGCATTCCGGTGTAGTAGTATCCGCTGATCGATGAAGGAAGCACATGGTTTCCCAGAATCCACCAGGGGATGATGAGCGCAAAGGGGAGTCCGAGTGCTACCCAGCCAACCGCTCTTCGGAGCTCCAGATAGGAACGAACCGCAGGATCTTTTGCATATGGTTCCTGGAACATCATGCGCCTCCGTAGTTGGGATAGAAACCAGGGAAAAACGGTCACAAATCAGCATAGTACGATTTTCTAAAAGCGAAGCATATTTTTCTGGTCGATGACCACCGACGCTATATCTTCGCCGCACCAGGAAGATCTGGAAATTCGCGAAACCTCGCTCCGAAACTCCACCCGCGCACCAAGCAACTATACTGATGCAGACGGAACCCAACCCATGGACCTTCTCTGGACCCCTTGGCGCTTTGCCTACATCACCGCAACCGATAGCGCTGCCCGCCCCGGCGTTCCTCCGAGCCTCGCGGCCTGGCCCGGCGACCACCGCTGCGTCTTCTGCAACCTGATGGCCTCGATCGACTACGCGATTTCGAACGGCATGAAGCAGGACGACGCCGAAGCCGCAGGCGGCCTGATTCTGCGCGGTGAGCACTGCTTTGTCTGCCTGAACGCCTTTCCCTACACCTCCGGCCACGTGATGGTGATGCCCTACGCGCATCTGGACCGGCTGGCCGACCTGCCGGCCGCGACCGCCCATGAACTGATCGAACTGGCGCAACGCGCTGAGCAGGCGCTGGAGAGGCTCTATCACCCGCAGGGCTTCAACTTCGGCTTGAATCTGGGCCAGGCCGCCGGCGCCGGCGTCCAAGGCCACCTGCATCTCCACGCCCTGCCCCGCTGGTCCGGCGACACCAACTTCATGACCACCGTGGCCGAGACGCGCATCCTTCCGGAAGAGTTGGAGACGACGTGGAAGCGGATGCGGACGGCGTTTGGAGAAACCGGCCGCATCTAGGAAGTCAAAGCTCACAGAAATGGATTGACGATCTTCAGGCTGCCGAACTTCTGTCCATGCTGCAAGTCCTCCGAGTAGAGGATCGCGCAACCGGATTCGCGGGCTGCGCCGACAATCAGCGCGTCATACCACTGAAGATTGTTGGCCGCGTGCAGCCGCAGCGCCTCTTCGTAGAGAGCCAGTGAGGAGTGAATCTTGAGCAGAGGACGAAAGACGCGCGCCAGGTACTCCTGGCGGTCCTCGAAGTTCATACGGCGTTCGAAACGTTTTAGGGCGAGGTTGAAGAACTCCTGAACCACCTGGTAGCTCACAGCGCCTTTGTGCGTGGCGATCGCTTTGCGGATCAGTTCAGTTGCCATGCGGGCTTTGGCCGGGTCGTCGTCGGTCGCGGAGTAGACGAAGATCTTCGTGTCCAGAAAAAATCTATCGCTCATTCATCTCATCCCGCGTGAAATGCCGGCCCGCCCGCATCGGCTTGATCCGGCTCATGAACTCATCGAAGCCTGCCGCGTCCGAGCGCGAAGATGCGTATTGCGCCAGCCAATCGCGGAAAGCGTCATTCAGGGTCTTGCGCTCGTCGTGAGCGACCTGGCGGGCCTGATCGATCAAATCTTCGTTGGCGCTGAATGTGATGTTTCTCATGAATGCAGTGTACACGAGAATCGTGCGCGCAGCAACCACAGGTCTCTTGAATTTTTGCCTTTTTAGCCTCTTGTAAAACTTTATTGCGCGGGCGATTATTTGGCCCCGGAGGGGCCATCGATAATAGCCCAGGATGGACCCCGAGCGCAGCGAAGGGGAAATCCTGGGAAAGGCCGTCAGAACAGACCAAAGCCCCGGAGGGGCGTCCGAATCTTTTGTGCCGGTTTCTTGGTAATTGTGTAAGAGGCTATTTTGTGTTTCCTTTTTATAGTCCCTTGCTAATCTGAATACGATAGTTATCTATTTATGCAAGTCATCCGCCGGATTCGTTGGACGCTTTTTCACGAGCAGCAATAAGCCGTCTATTCATTTCATCTGGAATTTCTGCAAAAGCGAACTCGATTTCAGGAGGAATGCGTACTGCGGCTTTCTCTTTTTCGCATTGCGCAAACATATCTCGCTCAGTAAGAACTATAATCCGATGCTTTGCCTCAACCATGGTCAGGAAAAGAATATCCGAGCGAATCTTCATGAATTTCCCAGTAGCATATTTTCCGCCCGATGTCTTCGCTCCGCTTGTCGATATAGGTGCAACAATCGAGCTATCTTCGCTAACAGCGTCAAAATCAAAAATACCTCCGGACCGAAGCGTCAATCGATCCCGATTAAACTTCGCCCCATAATTTTCCGCCATCCAATTCCTTCTCACCCAGTCTTCTACTCCAACTTGAACGCTCGTGTCTGCCATTCGTTCTCCTTTGCAATCAATGCTAACTGTTCTACTTAGTTTCGCTGCTCTCCTCCGCCCCAGCGGCCAGCGCCAGTCCCGGCTGCGACCACTCCAGCGACTCCATCTCGCGCACGTCGGGTTGCAGTTTCACGATCTCGGCTAACTCGCCATCGGAGTGGGCCAGCTCGCCTAACTGCCTACCGTAAGAGAAGACGCCGCCCTTGCCTTCGATGGTGCCGATGAACTTGTTATACGTATCGACGCTTGTGCTAAGGGCATTGCCGAGGCGTGTCAGATGGCCTTGGGCAGTCACCAGCTTGTCGTAGATTCTCCGGCCCATCTCGTGAATAGCTTTTGCGTTCTGGGTAATCTCCGACTGCTGCCAGCCGAATTCAACGGCACGCAGCAGCGCAATCAAGGTCGTAGGAGTCGCCATCACCACATGGTTCTGCGCGCTAAACTCGATCAGCGACGGATCGGCTTCCAACGCCGAGCTGAACAAGGCTTCACTAGGCAAAAAACAGACCACAAAATCCGGCGCCTTCTCGAATTGTTTCCAATAAGCCTTGCCCGACAACTCCTTCAGATGCGCCTTGACCCGCTGCGCATGGGCCGTGAATCGCAGGGCTGCATCGGGTGAGCCAGTCGCATCCAGAAAGGCATCCAGGGGAGTCTTGGCATCCACTACGATTTCGCGTCCATTGGGCAGTTGAATGGTCATGTCCGGGCGCAGCATCTTGTCGTCCTCGTCGCGCGCCGTCACCTGTTCGGAGAAGGAGCAGTACTGCACCATTCCGGCGTATTCCACGCATCGCTTCAGTTGCAACTCGCCCCAGTTGCCGCGCGTTTTCGGAGCCCGCAGCGCCGTAATCAACTGCGCGGTCTCGTTTTTTAGCGCATCGAGCGAAGCTGGAATCGATTTCTGCATATTCTCCACGAGGGTTTCTACCTTGGAGTATGCCCCCGAGCGCTGCGCCTCCATGGCGCGAGCTTGCTCGTCGAGGCTCTTGAGCGCGGCTTCCAGCGGGTCCAGCATTTTCTTGATGGCCAGCTCTTTGGCTTCCAACGTCAACTTCGCTTCGTTGTTTTGCCCGCCCAGCTCATTTTTGGCAAGGGTCAGAAAGCTATCGTTGTTATCCCGCAGTGCTTTTGAGGCAAGGTCTGCAAAGGCCTTGTCCACGTCAGCCTTCATCTGCGTGTATTTATCCTCTTGAGCCTTCTCACGAACTTCGACCAGTTTTCGTTCACTGGCCAACGCTTGTTCAACTTGTTCCCTAGTACCTGAAGAGCCATGGCGGAATCCCAACCACAGCCCCAGGAGGAAGACGGCAACAGCGACCAGCGCAAATACAACAGCTGAATTTCCCACGGTAAAATCCTCTTCGCCTAATGTACGCCTCTTGCTTGTGGTTTTCCCGATTATATCGATGGAGCCACTTGCAAAATTCAAAGAGGAGTGCAAGTAATGTAAGGGTTTGCAGATCATTTCGGCATTTCGTCGCACAATCATTCTCAGGTGCTTTTTCTCCAATCGTCCTCCAAATGTGCCATT
>Ga0326728_10008216_pt1 | contig 26091 bp, 28 predicted proteins | sample MB3enrmetagenome_FD_207602 | JGI IMG/M metagenome (GOLD analysis project Ga0326728, IMG submission 207602) | Lab enriched peat soil microbial communities from McLean, Ithaca, NY, United States - MB31MN | ecosystem: Environmental > Terrestrial > Soil > Wetlands > Peat | place: USA: New York... | reverse complement strand
AACTAGGGGACCGTGAGGCGGCGCGCCTGACCGTCAAGCAACAGACTCCGGTGACAGTGCTCGAAGGCCGTGTGCAATCTTCCCATCTTGCGCCGGGCCAGGAAACCATCGGCGTAGTGGCACTGCGCCTGCCGCCAAGCACGGACCTAACCGTGCTGCGTTTTGAATTCGCGAACGACGATCGGGAGCAGGTCACAGCGGTTCTGGTGCGTTAGACCATGGCAAAACCGGCCACAGTCAAAGAGGTGCGCGCGGCCTTGAGTCAAAGCCTGAAGGGCCGACCCGACCTTGGCCTGTGGAAGGCCGTAATGAATGGTGTGCTGGAACCACCCAACCCCTTCAACTCAGAAACCACGAGGAGACTACAAAGGTGGTTCGTACTTGGTTGCATCGTCTCGCTGGGTGCATTCGGAGCTTTCTTCTACTTCAACTGTGGGAATTAAGGCATGAGGTTGTGAGCACATGAGCAAGGAACAGGACAACAGGAGACGAGAGGAATCGGCCGTGCTCCCGAGACTTGAGACTTGTGCTTTCTTTCTCGCCATGATGCTGGCCATCACACTGGATGGTGCGTTTGCATACTGGGTGTGGAAACACGTGGGCTCTGTGTCAGTCCCTACGCTCGACCCGCTCGCCCCCCTGCGCGAACAGATGGGCTTCGCCCTGCCAGAGGGTTGGTTGCTGGCAGCTTTGTTGGTGCTGATCTGCCGTGCAGTTGACACGCTCCTCCCGGCGAAACGTTGGAGTCATAACGATCTGCTGCGAAACCAGTGGGCCTTTTTGCGTTTGTGGGGATGGGCAATGACGTTGCTCGTCGCCCTAGGAGTTGCGATTCACCTTGGACCGGTGGCGCCGTGATGCAACCAGCGTACAGTTCCTATCGACGGCAACCGCCCCTGCTCGAAAGCATCGAGATTGTTGTCGCTGTGATGCTGATGGCGCTCGGCTGGTTTGCCTGGTACGTCGCTCGGGAACGCTACCATCTGTCCAACGTTCAGATTGCCGAGATTGCTTCCTATCTCGCCATCGCACTCGTCACAATTCTCGGCTTCTCTATCCTTCTTATCACGGCTCGATCCCGCCGGGAAAAGCAATGGCCACATCCTCCGATGGTGGTCTCCCGGAAACGTGACGAGCGGCTCACTCAGCGGGCTTGGCAGCAGAATGCGGTCATTCTGGGCTATGACATTCATGGCCGTCCCTGGTACTGGCCCGACCGGGTACGCGTCATGCAGGGAATCGTGCTCGGCATGACCGGCGCCGGCAAGACTACCCTGATCAGGAACATCATCACGCAGGATCTGGCGCGGGTGGTCGGAACAGCCGTGCACCCGCACCGCTTGCCCATGATCATCTTCGACGGAAAAGGTGACCTTGAGTTCTTCTACGATCTCCTGCCACACGTGCACAACGCTGGCCGGCTCGAGGATCTGCGCATTCTGAACCCGGCTCGCCCCGACATCTCGGTGCGTTACAACCCGTTCTACTGCGATGACGAAGACTACATGGCAGTCGTGAACATGGTATTCGGGTCGTTCAACCTGCACGATGAGTTTTTCGCCAAACACCAGCTGAACTATCTCGCCGACATTGTTCGGGTGTTGGTGTACACCGGCTTGCGGTTCAATTTCTACGACGTGCTGGTCATGGCAATTGACGAACAGGTACTCAAGGAACAGGTTGGCGTCGCACGGCACAAGCTCGAACGAGACTCTTCCGTACCGACCCAACGCCGCCTGAACTTTGAGATGTCGGTCAGAAACCTGTATCAGTCGTTCGCGGACCGGGAGCGTGTGCCGAAGATCCAGGGATTGCTCAACGAGTGCATGACGTTCCTGGACGATGAGTTGAGCGTGATCACCGGGCCCTATGACGAACTGCTGTCGTTGGACGAGGTGATCGAGCAGGAACTGATCCTGTTCGTTTCTCTCAACGTCAACAAGAACACCGAACCCGTGCGCGCTCTGGGCAAGATGCTGTTGCAGAACCTGCAACTGGTCGTCGGCAAGCGCTACCAAAGTGAAGAACAGCGGCAGCGCACGAACCGGCCGATGTTTAGTGTCGTGCTCGACGAGTTTGCGCCCTTCGGCTACCGCAACTTTGCACAGATTCTGCAGACCGCCCGCGGCACGCACACTGCGTTCTTGTTCTCGATGCAGAGCCTGCCGCAGTTGATGCAAGTCGGCAGGGGCTTCAAGGAGGACGTGACCTCGGCGCCGAATACGACCATGACGCTGCGCACCCGCGACGAGGAAACAGCCCGCTACTTCCTGCAGGCCTCGGCGGAGCACACCGTCACTCGACGCAGCGTTTCTATGGAACGCTGGCGGATCTTTGGTTACGAAAAGTACGAGGCAACCGACCGAGCCGTGGAGAGCGAAGAACGCGAGACCCGCGCCCTGGACGAGCACATTAAGAATCTCCCCAAAGGGCAAATGGAGATTCTGATGACCGACGACACGCGCGGGACGCTGCATCAATTGCTGCACGTTCGTCCGCCGCAGGATGTCAGAGTGCCGAACTTTGAGCCGGAACTGTATCCCCGGCTCCGGCAATCCCTGGAACAGTCCGGTGGCGCCAACTTGCGATTCAAGACGCCGGAGTTGGCCGCGGCGAATCGTTTTGCACGGCGCGGTTAAGACAAGGTGGCCACCGATGATACGAACGCTCATCCTTATCCTACTCACAGCTGCAATGCTCTGGCTGCTGACCTCCGGTCGCGCCCTGGCGCAGCAACAGTCGCAACCTCAGCCGGGACCGCAACGGCAACGAGAAGCGCAACCGCACACGCAAACCCCAGCGCGTCCGACCGGAAGCGTGTACCAGCGCCGTGACTCTTGGTACGAGTTCCTGCTCAAGCAGTTCAATCCGAGCGATCTCGATTACGGCCAATGGATCGAACAACGCCGCCAAGCATTTCGGGAGGCTCGTCTGCGGAACCCCTACTTTGGTTACAGCTTCGGCATGACCATTGCGTTGCTGCTGATGTCGGGTGTCTGTACCAAGTTGTGGTTCGACCACCGGCGCGCCATGTGCGTGACGGCCGAAATGATGACGGATATCTTCAACCACGATCAGTACTCGCGGGAAGTTGCCAGGCAGGCGATCCAGAAATACAACGATCACATCGAGCGTTGCAACCGGGCGGTCGAGGCTGCCGCGCAGGGGATCGCGACGCCTACTGCTGGTTCAGATGCCGAGGCGCTCAGAGCCGAGTTGCAGCGCGTCGCCGGCGAGCGAGACCGTTACTTGCAGGAGAGAGACATTGCCAAATCGGAACTGGAGGCGAAAGGAAAGATCCTTGCCGAATTGTCCCTACGTCTGGATGGTGTGTCCTCCAAGCCAGGCACAACCGGGGATAGCCAATCGCCCGGCTTGCGCACTTCCGACCCAGTCGTAGTCCAGCACATCAACAACCTGCAAGAGCAACTGTACGCGGAACGTCAGAAGAACCGGCAAATGAAAGGCGCATAAACCAATCCATGTTAGTGGCGATCACAGGATTCGGAAGTGTATGGCGCTGCCGCTTGGGCAAGCCTGCCGACAATCCAGAACGGCTTTGGCGCATGGCGTACTACAACACGACTGGAGTGATGGTGCATGGCAGCGTGCGACAACGGCCGAAAATCGTCGGCTACGCCAGGTTCAACGCTGCCGGAGGTTTCAATCCCAATTACCCATCCCGAATGATCAATCGTGTTTTTCAGTGCGCTGACCCATGTGTCTGGAATGGTGCAAACAAGCTGCTGTTCGAGCGCATGCTTCCTCACGGAGAGACGCCAGACCTGTTCTTGGTCGTGGTTCGGCCCGAGCTTACCGGAACGTTGACTGTGGGTCCTGGCGAGTGGCGCTCCAGTGACACATGGCTGCTGTCGTTCAGCGAGGCCGCAAATCAACAAGAGGCGATGTTGTTGATGCCCGCGAACGGTTGGATACGAGGTGAGCTGGGCAGGTTCGTGCTCGAACTGTCATCGCGCCGGCCATGGATTGCTCGGCTGGTTCTTACCGCGCCGCAGTAGGAGAGAATCCGGCATGCGCTATTGGAAAGGGTCGATTGCACTCAGTCCAACCCAAGATCATCCGCTGTTGCGGCAAGTGCTGCGGTCAACGTTTGTCACGCACCGGCAGCTTTACGATTTCATGCGGCTGGAACATTGCACTACCTCCCGGCACTCGTTTAACAATCGTGTCCTGCGCCTGGTGAGGCATGACTATCTTTTTCGGAACGAGGGTCCGTTCAAGACGGACGGACCCGTGTATTCCATCTCTGAGATTGGCGCCCTGGAAGTTGTTGGGTTGGGTGAGTGCTACACGGGACCGATCCGCCACGCAAACAATGGATCGCTTCCGCAAGCGGTGTACCATGCGTTCGACCTGAACGAGATCCATCTGGCGCTAAAACGTTCGGCCCTTCTGACGGGCTGGATCTCGGACACGGAGATTCGTTCGCAAAACGAACTGGGCCGCCTGGGCTACTGCAAGGATTACGATGCGGTGGTAACCGTAAAGTTGGATGGCAAGGAGCGTAAGTTCGCGCTGGAATATGAACGCACGCCGAAGACGCGGAAGGACTACTTGCGTATCAGCTCTGAAATTGACCGAGAAAAACTGGTGGATCGGTTCCTTTATCTTGCCATCAGCCATGATCTGCTGTCGTTCGTGATGCGGGCCTTTGCCAATTCCCGGCGCGCCATATACTTCGGTCTTCTCAAAGACTTCCTCGACAAACTCCTCGATGCACCCCTGCGGCCCGCCCGGGCTGGTGCCACCACGACCTTACGAAACGGAGTTCAGAGCGGCTGAAAACCCTCGCCGGCCGGGTGGTTCTTGACGGATTGCCCGGCGATTGGCGTGCCATTCCGTACCATTGCGGTGTCGCTCCACGTGACAACTCTCGTGGAATGAACATCTTCGCACCCGATTACCCCCTGACGTCAGCCTGTTTGGTGTGAAAAACGACGGACTTCGTGTTGCACGTGCGTGCGCGGATTGCGCGACACGCCGCAGCAGTGTGGTGCAGGTATGCGCAGCGTGGGTATGTGCTGGAGATTTACCAGAACATTCGCTTGGTGCGACTGTTGAATGTAAAGTCGCCGACAGAGTTGGTCAACGCAGTGACAGCCGATGTGAGCAGGTTTGCAGACCGTGCAACCAAACTGGCAGAAGCTTCTGCGTAATCAGTGTGTGCGCAATGGCAGATTGAGTGGTCGAGCATCAGCAATTCTCCAAGCCGATTCCAAGCACCAGTCTGATCGGAGAGACCGTGATGGTAACCGGAAACAGTGGACCACTATGATTCTCAACCGTTGCATTAGCTTGAACTTGATCTCACGACATTGGGCGAGCCGAGCTTTCATCATCTGCCATCCAGGTGCAGACACGTATCGCGCAAACGCAACCTCAGGCTGACCGACGAGGACTCATTTGCTCCATCAGTCATGGCTGCAGAGCGGCGAGAATCTCTTCCGTGGTGCGTACCCTCCCCATGCGCGGGAAGATCCGTTCGACCGATCGGCGCTAAGCCTTGCTGGATCTTTGAAGTCGGTCGCGAAGGCAGGCTTTTCCGCGCCCGAGCGCTAGCGCGAGATCGCTGCCCGATCCGCCTTTGTCACAGGGCGTCTGGTTCCCTAGGGTTGGTCAGGATTACCCCAGGTCAACTTCTGCAGGCTCGCGGCGACCGATGGTGTCGCCAACATCGAGCCAAAGGTGAAGCAGAAAGTCACGCTAACGATCCACCGCGAAATCCAGCCAGTTCTCATATCGAGATCCTCATTACATCGGGCTGACTGCAAGGTTGCCGGCCTCGGTGGGACTGCCGCAGCGATAGACGTCGAACGGCGCGTCGCCGATCCACGAGTAGTAGATTAACGCCGTAATACGCCCTTCCTGAGCCAGTTGGCGGAAGTCTCCCATCATTTCCTGGACGAGCTGCGCGCGCGCTTTCTCATCGGATGGGCAGGCTTTGCTGTCATTCGTAAAGCCCCATTCCGTCACCCAGCAAGGCTTGCCCTCCGCCGAACCTGCGGGAGAACACAGGGGTTGTATCAGTTGCTGCAAGCGCCGCAAGCGATGGATGGCCGATGCCTTCTCGCCGGGACCGTCCGCCCAGGGGTATGTGTGGATGTTGTAAGCATCGACAAGCTTGTCCAGACCATTGGCGCGGAAAAACGCCATCGTCGCGGTTGTACTCACGCCGTCATAGGGCTTGGGCGTGGGCCAAGGTCCTTCGGGACCAGTATCGACGAGGCTTGTGGGCAACAGAGGAGTGTTGCGGTTGAGCTTCGATTGATCCCTGACTTGCTTGAGCGCAGCCAGAACCTTCAAATACTGGAGAAACCCCTTGGCCACCTGTTGACCTTCCGGATCGCTTGCGAGATCAGCGAGGCCAAGAACTCGGCCCTCGCCGGGTAACCAAAAATCTGGGTTGTTGCCGGCCATATTGATTTCGTTTTCGAATTCCAGACCGGCGAGGACGATCCCATTGGCATCGAGCATGTCCATGAGTTGTTGGAAATATTGCCGGGAAGGCTCGATATCCAAAGAAGACAGCGGTGGCCCAGCCCACATCCCGGGAAATTCCTTTGGTTGGTACGGCCGAACCGGAGCGTCGGGGGCGTATTTCCCGTGGAGGATCAAAACCGTCTTGATGTCTTGGGCATAGGCACGCTTGATGAAATCGATGTTTTTATCCGTGTCCTCCGCATACATGCCAAAACGGATGACGTTAACGCCGGCGGATTTCAGATTGGCTAGGTGAGCGTTCTGGTCTGCAGCGCTGAACTGCAGCGGATGCACGAAGTCAACGCCACGAATGATGCCTCTGTTCGCCGGGGCACTTGCCGCCTCGTCTCGCAAGGCGAACACTCGGATGGATTTCACGACCATGTCGTGGCCCTCGGGATGGTCCGGGACGCCCGCATAGATAAGCGCACTGGAAAAAGCGATGTCGGTCGGGCCGTGGACAGCGTTGTTGGTGACAACGGCAGCCACGGGTTCTCCATCGATCTCGAAGATCATCTCCGTAGGAGTCCAAAGCACGCCATAGTCGTGAAAACCAGCCGAGAGGTCGTCAACAAAGTTGGCGCCCCATCCCATTCCCGTATGTTTCAAAGTCTTGTTCCCGTTGGCTGGGTATTGTTGCAGGCCGATGTGGTCATAATTTGGGTATTGGACTTCAGAGACATCAATCTCGAAATGGTCCCCGGTCTCGGCGTGGTCTTCAGTGGTCATCCAGAAAGCGTTGTTCATTCCTTTGATGTCGGCAATTTTCATCGTGGCTTGAAAGAAGCCATAGCTGTACTTCGCTTTGCTATCGATGTAGCCGGTGGACCATTTGTGATGGCAATCGGTGGCAATCAACGTCTTCAATCTTAGGCCGCCACTAGATACCTCGACGTTACTGGGTCTACGGCAGGATTTGTAGTCGCCCCACTGGTTGTCATCCGACACCAAATTCCAATCCGCGCGAAGCTCGGCAGGATCAGAAAAGTTCGTCGAGAAGATCGGCGTTTTGCGTCCGGAGCGATAGTTCTGGATGGCGGCGCGGTCGGCAGCCGTAACGGGCCGTCTTTTGCCGTACGGCTGATCCGGCGACCCCCACGTGACGGGCCCGGCAAGTCGGGCTGCCCCGCCCCGCGGCCCGCCGGAGATTGAAGGTGTCTGTGCGAAGCACTGTGCCAGAAATAGGCCACAGACAGATCCTGCGATGAAAACCGAGCGCGACAACTTGATCTGCACTAGCCTCCTTAACTTTTGCATCTGCGAGAGCCTGCTTCGGTTTCAGGGCGCGGCAAGAGGTGTCGTACCCCACTTCGTCCTAGGATCGAGGCTGAGAGTTGGAACCCAAGTTCTGCCATGAGGTCGTGGTATCAGAGAAAAAAGAGCGCTGACCTAGTGTCAGTCAATCGTTCCAATTCCCAAGCGGGAAGTTGAGATGGTCGCTTGGACTGATTGAACGATTATCGCGGATGACGGGCCGGCCAGCAATCATTCCGGTCCCGAAGTCGGCTTCTCGGAAGTCTGCCGCCGACGGTCGCTGAAGTTCCTCCCGAGCGACAGGCAAACCAGAAGTTGGAACTTGGTCTAGAGATGTCTGACGCACCTGACCCGATCAGGAGCGCTGGTGTCACGTCCGGTCTGTTGCACCCTCAACCAACAACATAGGACGGTCCGTTGACCGGTGTCGCTTTAGCCGGCTGATCCCACTGGTAGCAATTCGCAATGGCTCAGTTGAAGTGTGTGAATTCTTGTCTCGGGCTAAAGGCCCGAAAAGGAGGCGGTGATGTTCGGTCGAATGACAGCGGAAGCAATTCTGACGGTCGGACCTGGCTGCGACCCGGTAGTGGCGGTGCATAGCTTGGTCGAAGCGGCAGAACAAGTGAAGGTGACGAAGTGGATCGAGTTTCCGGACTCACTCCTGGTGTTTGTCATGGTTCCGGGAGACACGAACTCGGGGACCGTCTATGTGCTGGATCGGAAGCCGGGCGTTTGGTACTGGGTCGACTTCGACGACAGCCAATACGGAGGGTACAGCCTGGCGGAGTTGGAACGGCTACTCGGCGAGTGCTCCTTACTCAGTCTGGTAGAGCGACCGGGGCTGCTTCGCACTGGCCTGAACTGGTTCCTTGAGGCCGGCAAGGGGCCTGTCGCGACTGCTTAATGACAATCGATCAACGAGTTTTCAACGAGTTGCGAGGGACGTTTGACAGAAATCCAATCCAGGGATATCTACGGGCAGCAACCGGCAGCGGAGCTGGGGCGGAAAGGAGGTGAGCACGATGGACGTTCAACTGAAAGCAACTCCAGGGATCGTGAAGAACTATGTGGATCTGTTCGTCAACCGTCGGGCTTACACTCTCCAGTCCATGAAGCCCCACCCGGAAACCGGGCGCCACTACTACTTCCGTCCGAAGCGTGAAGGGACGAATGAGCCTGTCATGTTGACGGCGGGGACCATCCGGAAGCACCTCGAAGGCAGCCTGACCGTGGGGTTGTACGCTATCAACCCCAGCAGCCAGCGGTGCAAGTGGGCAGCCATCGACGCGGATTACAAGAACGCGATGGAAGACCTGCTTAAATTGCAATACCAGTTGCTACAGGACAAGGTGGAACCGGCACTGGAGATGAGCAAGCGCGGAGGACATCTCTGGATTTTCCTGGCGACGCCGCTGCTGGCGAAAGATTGCCGGATCTACATCTACAACCTTGCGCTGACGCTGGGTGTGCCGGTGAAAGGTGCAGGATTGGTGGACGGGATCGAAGTATTCCCCAAGCACGATGAGCTTGATCCAGGCTCGTTCGGGAATGCGATCCGCGGACCCTTGGGAATTCATCGCGGGGCAAGCAGACGGTTCTGGTTTTACGGAGCGGACTACACGCTGGCAGAACAGATGGAATATCTGAAGCGGCTGCGCAAGGTAACAGAAGAAGAAATGAGTCAGTTCGTCGCAGGAAAGGACCTGCCGCTTGGCGTTGCGAGGAGACAACCAGAGGCTGCGCCGGCCGTGCCGTATGAGAGGCGAAGCGGGCGTCCTGAGTTCCGGATTCTGGACCACGTAGGAAAGGTACGGAAGGCAGGAAGGAACTACGTGGGCCGATGTCCGTCGTGCGCGGCGAGCGGAGGGGATCAGGCCGGGGACAATCTTGCCATTCTTATTGCCAATCCCCGCTTTTATCAGTGTTGGGCCGGATGCACGAAGGAAATGATCCGTGCCGCGCTGGGACATCCGATTCCGCTACGCCAGCCAGCGTAGGAAAGCGAGGGAAAGAACGCTATGCCAGATAGGAACTTTACGGGGGCAACCGGACTCTTGCTGTCGCGACGTGCGCTGCGTGTGCTGAAGGACGAAGGAATCTTTGCCCACTCGCCGGTCACCGTCCAGCATCAACATCTGGCACAACGGTACGTGATTCGTGGCCTGGAGTCTGGCGGCGCGGTGCGCGAGCTTGGCCGGTATGTGACGTTTGCGGGTGAGGATGGCCGCGCGCTTGAGTGTCTGCATCCGGTCGAGGCGATTGGATTCAACGGAATCCATGCCGTAGTAATCGCCGAGACTGTCGTGCGCGTGGACATGCTGCGGAAAGACCACACTTACGAGCTGCTCATCACCCGTCATGCACTGGGGGAGCCGACGAACGGGAGTCAGCCTCCACTAGAGACGACGATCTTGTTTCGTGGAATCCACGGCAGGATTGAGCTGGAGCTCTGGGGGAAGGACAAGAGTCGAGCGGGCAACGTGGTGCCAACGTTCTATTCCCTGGCGGGGGAAGCGATCCCGATCCCCGAGAACTTTCTTGGTGTGGCGCATGCGGCTGTGCGAGGTGCGACCTGCATTCGTTGTGTTCACTCGCACTACTTGAGGCCGCCGTCTTCGAGGACGCCAGTCTCGCTAGGCGAGCGAAGCGGAGCGGCAGTCGCGCCCCAAGCACCGAGCAATGCAGGGGACCGAAAGGAAACATCGACTTCGATTGGGGCCGAAACCATCGCAAGCTGACTGTGATCGGAACAAAGTCCGGCCGTCCGTCGCGTGGTGTGCGAATTGTCGTGGAGGTGAGCCGTGGGCAAGATGAAGCAATATGCTCTGAGCGCGTGCCTGTTTACCTTCCTGTTCGTAGTCGTCGGCGGCGGGTTGCACTTGAATCCAGGAGGTGCTTTTCTTGCGGCGCTATCCGGGACTCCGCTGCTGATCCACATCTTCAATCGTTGGTTGGAGAGCCAGACGGCACTGAACGGCCCGCGACCGCTTGTGCGCCGACAAGCGGGCCGGAGTGAAGACGGACCGCATATGCTCCGGGGGCCGACCGACGACGCAGAGGCGACGGTGCCGCCGGTCGAGGATTCAGCGATTCGCTAGGGCGCGTTCATGGCTAGCTCAACCGTCAATGAAGTGGGGCTGGATGCGCATACCGCGGTGATCAAGCGGTGGGGATGGCTGTTGCCATCGCTCTCCGATGCGGCCTTCCTCATCCCAATCGTCGTCTTTTTCTCGTGCACAACCGGGGTCAAATGGCTTCTCGGTGATTCGGACACTGGCTGGCACATCCGGACGGGCGAGTGGATCCTCGAGAATCGCCACGTCCCCACCACAGATTTGTTTTCATTCACGAAGAATGGACAAACGTGGTTCGCGTGGGAGTGGCTGTCGGATCTGGCAATGGGATGGTTGCATAGCCACGGCGGGTTAGCAGCAGTAGTTTTCGCCAGCTTCGTCATCCTCTGCACGACATCACTAGTCGTGTATAGGACCGCCGCTGTTGAATCGGGGCACCGGCTGGTCTCGTTGCTTCTTACGTGGCTTGCGATGGGAGCTGCGACAGTGCACTGGCTGGCGCGTCCTCATCTCGTCACCCCACTCATGGCAGGTCTGTTTTGCTGCGTGCTGAATCGCGTCGGGCGCGGGTTCAATCGCAAAATCCTCGTGGCATTACCCGCTCTAACAATCCTTTGGGTGAATCTGCACGGCGGCTTTTTCGTGGGTAGTGTGCTCGTCGTCACTTATGGCGCGGCGGCCGCTGGGGAACAACTGCTACACATCGGGCGGCAGGACGGATGGCGCCGAGTACGACTGTACGGAATCACCGCAGCGTCGTGTGTAATTGCGAGCCTGTTCAATCCGTATGGGTATCGCCTTCACGAGCACGTAATGCAATACCTCGGTTCACCGTTCTACCTGCAATACATCAGTGAGTTTCGCCCGGTCGATTTTCAGTGGCAGTCCGCATCGTATTTTGAGACTCTTCTGGTCCTCGCAATCGGAGCTGCCCTGTGGCATTTAGGCAAGGGGCGGCTGGTGCATGTGCTGCTGCCGCTGAGTTGGGCACATCTTGCTCTGTTGTCTGCTCGCAACGTACCCATCTTCGCTGTAGTGACACTGCCAAGCATCGCAATTGCGATTGGGGAATGGATGGCCTATGCGCAAGATCGATGGCGGGCAACGCCGATGGGAGCGGCAGCAAAGGCTCTTGCTGAGGTTGAAAACGATCTGGGCAGCATTGCCAGCAAAATAGGAGCGCGTGCGGCCCTCGCGCCTGCCCTGGGGATGATCGTGATAGGAGTCCTGCTGGCGCACCCTGGCCGGATGAACAGGCTGCGGGCGGAGTTTGATCCCACTGAGTTTCCGGTGCAGGCTGCAAGCGTGGTCGAACATGACTTTAGCTCGGGAACGAGGCTGTTCTGCAGTTGGCAGTGGGGCGGTTACTTGATTTACCGCGCGTGGCCTTCGATCAAGGTCTTCAACGACGGCCGAACGGATTTTTACGGCCCCGCTTTTGTGAAAGAAGGGTTGCGAGCATGGCAAGCAGCTCCCGACTGGAGCAATATCCTGGCGCGCAACGGAGTGAACGCAGCGCTTCTTCCAGTTGATTCAGCCCTAGCGAGCGTGTTGCGAGAAAGAAGAGATTGGAAACTGGTCTATCAGGACCAAGTTGCCGCGTTGTTTCAAAAGAGCGAGGACCAGAGGTGACGTCTGAGCGCGACAGTAGGCGAGCCGTTAAACGCGCGGTCGAATGGAGAGGTGGGTGATGTCGGCAAAGGAGATTGTGAGCATTGAGGACAGCGAACGGGATTCTCGGAATGCGGGGCCGGAGGCGGTAAGCGACGGGCTAGGACAGGCAACAAACACGCCTGCCGTAAGTGCGGATTGCCCGCCAGCAGTGAGGCGACGTCTGCCGGACGAGCGACGCAGCCTGACCCATCACTTTTCTGTGGGCGGACAGGAAGGCTACGTGACTGTCGGTTTGTACGAGGATGGTGTCCCTGGTGAAATGTTCATCCGGATGTCCAAGGAAGGCTCGACCGTGTCCGGGCTTATGGATTCGTTCGCAACCGCGGTGTCGCTGGCTCTGCAGTATGGCGTACCGTTGAAGGTCCTGTGTGACAAATTCAGCCACACACGGTTTGAGCCAAGCGGTTGGTCAGGCAATCCGAAGATTGGCTACGCCAAGTCGCTTATGGATTACCTCTTCCGCTGGATCGAATTGCGCTTCCTGAAAGGCGAGCAAGGAACCCTGTTTGAGCCGCAGAGTCCAGGCCAATCGCAGCGTGAGACAGGCGGCGTGGTCAAGGCACTTGGGCAGGTCGTTGGGTTGGGAGATGCCCCCGTGTGTGTGATCTGCGGCTCGCTGATGGTGAGAAACGGCTCCTGCTATCGCTGCATGGAATGTGGCAGCACGAGCGGGTGCTCATAAATCGAAGCAACTGGGAGAGTGACATGGCAAGGAGTGTGAACAAAGTCATTTTGGTTGGAAACGTAGGGCAGGACCCTGAGGTCAAGTACACGGCTAGTGGGGTGCCTGTCGCGAAAGTCAGCCTCGCCACGAACGAACGGTTCAAAGACAGGAACGATCAATGGCAGGACCGGACAGAATGGCACAGCGTTGTCGCCTGGCAGCGTTTGGCGGAAATTGTAGGAGAGTACGTCCGCAAGGGATCGAAGCTCTACGTTGAAGGCAAGCTGCAGACATCGACCTGGGAAGACAAGCAGAGTGGCGAAAGGAAATACCGGACGGAGATTGTCGCCCGGGACATTGTTTTGCTAGGTTCGCGGGATAGTGGGCCGGAAGGAAAGGGAGAAACGCCCAGCGCGGAATCCGGCTTGGAGCAGGCGCAAGTGGAAGCTGCGGATGAGATTCCATTCTAGAGATGACAGGTACGCTACGAAGCTGTGACGTTTGACTGACGGCCCGTCTATGAGGTGTGAGAGGCAAGACTTGAACCTGCACCATGCTGCCGGATGGGGTCGCTACCGTCAGGCAGACCCTTGGGAGGGAGTTTTGAGCGCAAACGCGTCACGGCGGGCCCTCCTTCCCAGGAATACAATCGCAATGTGGGCGGCACCGCTGTTCGAATAGGAGAACGATCATGCCCAACGTCCTCATCCCCACCCTGCACGGTCAAATGCCCGCGTATCTTGCCGTTCCCGCAGACCCCGGCCCGCTGCCCGGAGTCGTCGTTCTTCACGATGTTTTGGGCATGACCCAGGATCTACGCAAACAATCGGACTGGCTGGCCGAAGCCGGATTCCTCGCGGTTTCTCCCAATCTCTACCACCGCGGTGGCCTTCTTCTCTGTCTCCGCTCGGTCATTCGCGACTACACTGCGCGCAGCGGGCCCGTCTTTGACGATATACAAGCCTCCCGCACCTGGCTTCTCGCCCAGCCCAACTGCAACGGCAAGGTGGGGGTCGTCGGTTTCTGCATGGGCGGCGGATTCGCCCTCCTGGTCGCCTCAGGACACGGCTTCAGTTCCGCCAGCGTCAACTACGGCGGCCCGCTTCCCCCGGAGATAGACGATTTCCTCAAGACCGCCTGCCCGCTGGTCGGCAGCTACGGCGGGCAGGCCAAGTGGGAACAAGGCGTCGCCGATCAGTTGCAGAAAGCTCTTGAACGCGCCCTCGTTCCCCACGACGTGAAGGAATACGCCGACGCCGGCCACTCCTTCATGAACAACCACCGGGGCTACTCTTTTCTGAAGCTGCTGCGCTACAAGGCCGTCGGCTACAACGAACCCGCCACCCTGGATGCCCGCCGCCGCATCATCGCCTTCTTCCATACCCACCTGGAGGGATAGAACCAGAAACGCAAGTGCCCCCACTCTTGGGCGCACGCACGGGGCATCCAAATTACAGTTACTGCGAAAGCCCCAGAGACAGTTGCGACTTGAATTCTTCTGAGATTGGGCGCGCCGGCCTTATGATTCACCGATGCCGCTGGCTTTGATGAGCACGTGCTCCAAGGCGCTCCAGGGGAGAAGACGGCGCAGCAACAACACCATTTTGGCGTCCCTACCGAAGACGTGACGGAGAGTGGGATGCGGATCGTCGAGAATCGCCGCGATACCGTCGGCTACGATCTGCGGGTTGGCCTTGGGCTTGCGCTCTTCAATGTGTTTACGCCAACGAGCTACCCGCTCGGCGTTGGGAGAGTTTGCGTCCAGAGTTTGAGTTGAGAAAATATGGCCGATTCCCAGGTAGCTGCCGCGCACGGTTTTGCGCGACCACATATCGGTCATGAAAGACCCCGGTTCGACCAGCGCGACCTGAATTCCTAGAGGCTTCATCTCCAGGCGCAGTGACTCGGCCCATCCTTCGAGAGCAAACTTGGAGGCCACGTAACTGCCGATACCAGGAAAGCCAAGGCGCCCGGAGATGGACGAGATCATGACGATGTGGCCCGCGCCCTGGCGGCGCAACTGAGGCAGAAAAGCCCGTGTGACCGCTGCCGCGCCAAAGAAGTTGGTTTCGAACTGGCGGCGCAGTTCCGCGTCGGAAACGTCCTCGGAAAATCCGGCCATGGCGAAGCCCGCGTTGTTGACGACGGCATCGAGTTGCGCAGGTTTGTTTGCATCTGTCCGGGCAGCGATCGAGGCAGCCAACTCGGCAATCTGCTCGGCATTGGTTACATCGAGAGCGAAAAACTCGATGCGGTCGAAAACTCCGGCCGCGCGGGCGGCTTCTTCCAAACGCTGACGCCGGCCAAGGTCGCGCATGGTAGCCAGTACGCGCCAGCCACGGCGGGCCAGCGTGACCGCGGTCAAGAGTCCGAAACCACTGGATGTGCCGGTGATGAGGGCGGTTCGTCCGGAGCACTTGGTCATTTGGTTTTGTGATGTTGTCATACTGTTATCGACCTTTACCCGATGGTAAACGAGATCTGCGGAAACCTCTCCATCTTGGAAGAGCCGCGGACAGGAACGGGTACCCACCGCCCCCTATCACCCTGACCAATGCGGTTGTGTGCCCGTTCCGGCGCTTTCCGGACCTCACTCCTGAATTTTCAAAATCTCAAACCAAAAGCAACTTTAAGGAGGGAAACGAACGTGTTTGTCGAACTAATGCCATTGCTCAAAGAGCGGACCCTGTTGATCACAGTTGCCCGCCTTGACGAGAAGCTGAAGGTGAATGTTATTCCCGCAAGAGTGAAGGAGAGCGAGGACCAGGCGCTGACGACTCCCCTGAGCTTTACGGGATCAGCCGAGGAGTTGGATGCAGAACTGGGCAGACATCTTACCAGCTACGTCGACTCTCACATGCAGCTCGGTAACACGCTGGCGGAGGCGAAGGCCGAAATGGATGCGGCTGCGAAGGCGGCTCGACAACGGACGAAGACCAGTCAGCAGGCCCCGAAGTCTGACCAGACGCCGCCCAAGCAGGAAGCACCGGCACCCGTGCCAAGCACAGCCGAGACGCCGAGCCTGTTTGCTCCACAGCCAGCCTCTACAGAACCGCCGGCACAGGCAGCCGGAGAAGAAGGGAGAATTGCTACGCCATGATCGACGGAAAAGTGCTGTCTCGCAGCTTTTCATACAACGGCGTGAAACTACCGGACCCGGATCCGAGGATGACGCCGGAAGAAGTGAAGAATGTCTACAGCAACCAGTATCCGGAGCTGGCGACTGCGGCGATCACAGGGCCGGAAGCCTCTGGAGAGCACCTGCAGTACAGCTTTGTACGCGCCATCGGGACCAAGGGGTGAGCCCGAACAGCGGGAACAATCGTGGAGGCATAGCGGGAACTTCCATCTTCGGTCATGCACGCCATGCTCAAAGCGAAGGACAACAGGCCGCCGTTTCAGCGGAACCATAGTAGGTTGCGAACGGCGGCCCGGCCCCCTCGACACGAGACATGGTCCGTGACTTTGGCGCGGCTGCAGGCCGATGGGCGGGAACCAGTCTCGCGTTCGGCCTTGAGCATATTCTCAAAAGGGTTTTCCGTCGTGAGGTTTGAACGGAGATCCGCAGCGTTGCAGAAAGCACCCTACGTGAAACAAATAGCAGGTGCCCCTCTCAAAGCCCTGGGTTGTGTTGGCTTGAGTGGGCCACTAGCTGCAAAGACCGGAGAGCGCTCTCAAACTCGTCGTCTATTTCACTTGGTTCGCTACCCAGATATTTCCAGGGTTGTTCATGTCGTCGTCCGCACCCCAGACAGCGTGGGTCATGCCCTTGGGATCGATCGTCATCTGCATGTAGTCACCGTAGGGAAATCTAAATCCTTGCTTGGTTAGATACCGGATTCCTGGCACGTAGGTGGACAATCGAACACTTGGCGTTTGTTTCCACTTCCGGCCGTGGGTTGTGCTTGTGCGATAGAAAACGTTCCACCGGCCAGTCCGCGTGTCCATCCAGGCTACGCGCACATCTCCGGGAGTTGCCCCGGAGACCACCGTCGGAAAACAGTGGGTGGCCATAGCGGGCGCATCGGAAATGTTCTGGGCGTCCGAAAAAGTCCTGGCGTGGTCCCTGGAGGTTGCGAAGTATATGCGTTCATTTGCGCCATTGGTCAGGTCTCCGGGCGGCGTCGAGTTCCAGATCAGATAGAGAGTGTCGTCCGCGCCCACCGTCATGTTGATTTGCGGAGCAAAGAACTCTCTGTCTTGACAGCTTGAACACGCCGGCGGAAGTCCGCTGTATGCGATGTTGGTGGTTGTCCAGCTGACGCCAAGGTCCGCGGACTTTGTGATCCATACCGCCGCCGGAGCAGGCTTGTGTTTCTTGCCCCAAGTTGCATCCCAGGTGAAATAAATATTGCCCTCGGAATCGATGCCCCCGCCGGAAGCCAGCATTTGTGTCAGGTCGCCGGGGATATTTGCGATCACATAGGTTTTCCACGTATCCCCGCCATTGGTTGAGATAGAAGCCAAAATGTTGCTGTTGTAATCTGTGTAGGCGTAAGCAAAAAGCGCACCCTTTGACACTAATACCGTTTTGTCCAGAGGAGCAGGTTTGCTGGATACATCGATGGGCGTGCTCCAAGTCTCTCCCCCATTGCTCGACGTCGTAAAGTCCTCAGTCGCATCGCTATAGTTTTGAATGAACGCAAAGGATACGGTCTGGCCATCGGGACCCAGCGTGAACCACGGGTCAAACTGGCCTTCCTCGTTCCGGTTGGCCGGACAGCAAGGGTTTACCACAGCCGGTGCGCTCCAATTTGCCCCGCCGTCGGTTGATTTCTGATACATCATTTGTGTGTAGTAGACACCCTTTTGTTCTTCGGCGACGCTGGCGTGGGTTATGGCCACATAGAGATTGCCAGACGCGTCCGAAATGATCGCTGGTTCCCAGTCGTCTCCGGCTGGGTATCCGGCCTCTATAGGCGTGCCAAAGACTTGCGCTGAGCTGTGCAACGGCGCCGCGCACCAGAAAAAGACGAGCGCAGACGCAAACACCGCAGCACTGCAAAACAAAGGCGCATAACAAGACCTTGAATTGCGCATCGCGTCTCCTTGCTGGCCGGTAGGCCACTCTGACGAAAAGTATAACGCGGGTTTGTCCTTTAACATGGGCCTTCATAACTGGGAGCGCGACACCGGGTACCGCAGCTCTCGCGCATTTCGAGACCTGCGATTCCACCGCTGCGTGTCCCTTGAGATTTTCGCCTTTTTAACTACGCCAACACCGGTTGACCTCACACCAGCCTGGATGCATTGGTGCGTTGGAAAACGGCGCTCGGAACCAAGGGATACCAACATCATGGCTGGAAAACTGCGAGGCAATCATTCAGGTGACAAACGCAAAGAGGTGGTACTGCGAGAGCTTCGGGAACTGAGGGCGGACCGCCACTCGCGCGGTGAAACCGTACTCGGGAGGTTCTTGCAATGTCAGGAACTACAGGTGTGCGCGGCCCTGTTGGCGAGAGCAGTCGAGCACTGCTCACGCTGGCACCGCGGCAAACGCCTGGCGCCACCAGGAGGGTCCTTACCGCCGACGAGTTAATGGCTCCGCCGTGTGAAGTTGTATTGCCTACATTGGAGAAGATTCCGGTTGAGCACCGTTTCCTGGCCGACGACCGAAAAGCTATCGCGTTGGCTGAGATTTTGGTGAAGTCCGATATCGCGGTCGTGGAGGACTGGGAGAAGAGCGGAAGAGACGCGACCAAATACTTGTTGCTGACCCTTCAGCGATGGATCAGCGATCATGGCGGCGCTTCGATCCAGCGACGTTTCGACCTAGATCTCACACTCAGCGACCAACTGGTTGACTACTCGGATGAGCGAGGGCCAGAAGGGACACTCTACCTGATCGTCGACCCAGATGGTGCAGCATTTGTGGTTCTGCACCCGGCCATTGAGCTGCTTGGGAGGGTACATCCGCGCCTGCCAGCGACATTCTTCAGGCATTTCGTTGGATCACTCAACCGCTGGGTACGGGTCTACGACTACCACGACGCCGAAGAGCGGGTAGGCATGCTGCGCGAATGGTACGAAGGCGAAGAGAATCCCGAGCAATACGAAGTGCCGGACATTGAGGGATGTACTCCAAAATGTCTCAAAGAGCCGTCCCTGAGTCTCCGAGGTCTGACGGAACTGAACCGGAGGATACGAAACCCGGAAGTGAAGGCGCTGGTCAGGGGTCTGCTGGAGTTGTGCCGCGTCTCGAACCAGGCCAAACGGCCGGAGTTCACTGAGGACATGGGCGAGCAACTCATGGACAGCAATCCGCCACTGCCGTGTCTGCTCGCCGCATTCTCATCGGGCGACGCCGTGGTGGGGTGTTTTGACGATGAGGCTCAGACAGCAATGGAGACGACGCCCCAACCCAATCTCATCATTCCCCTCCAACTTACGGACCCGGGCAGCGTACGCCACGGCTTCCAGATATTGTCCGTGGCGTGTGAGACGTTGGCCGCCGCCAGTCGGCTGGTTGACCTGATGCCTGGCAATGACGATGGCGTGATTGCCCGCGAGGAACAGCCATGAGCGTCCATGTTCGGATCGGAGACAACCGAATCTTCAGCCTGAAGCAGGCCGTCCTCCTGTATCAGGAAGGCAGCAGAACCTTTGCCACGTTGCACGAGGTGAAGTACCTGCCAGATAAGGCACCGTACTTGTGGGCGGGCCAGTCCGTTACCACTGGCTTTCTTGAGACGCTGGCCGCCGGTTTGGGAGCGAGCATGGCAGCGGAGGTTTTGCCGGAACATGTGCTGGCACGAACGCCAGAGCTGATCGCTTGGTGGAGCCGGGCGCAACCGCGGCTGATGTTCTTCGGCGAGGGAAATGCCGAGACGAAAAAGTTGAACGGCAAGATGTATCCGCACCCGGCGCTGGTGTTCCTGATCCATGGGCGGGAACTGTTCGTGCGCGCACTCGCCGAGGACCGCCGACCTACAGCCGATACGCGGTTGAAGAACGCTCCCTACTGGAACACCGACCCGCACGGACGAGTCTGCCTGGGCAGCATGCGCGTGCCGGAGGAGGTGAGTGCCAACTCACTGTCCGGCTGGGAGGACGCATATTTCGCCAGCGAATTCACCCATCCGAGTGGCTCCGTCCGACTGACAACTCATCCGCGCGGCTTTGCGGGCCTCTGGTCGAGCTTGGCCGGACGGAAGCGCTTTCCGGCGGGATTTCTCGCCGACTCGAAGCAGACGCTGCGTGACTTTCTGCAGCACGCGCGAGAACAATGAGCTTGTGCAGCCGGCCTGGACAATTGAATCAGTCTGTCTTTCCCCTTCATCAAAGCCGCTTTTGAGGCGTTGGATCGAAGAGCAAATCTCGATGTCTGGTTTGCCGGGAATTCGTGAGCAAATAGTGACAAGGGCGTTCATCTCCATCAATCCTGAGCATTAGTTCGGGATAGCCCGTCGCTCAACAACAGTGCGCAACGCACACGAGATCAGAGCTGCTTTCGGTCTTGTGTTGCCCGAGCGCGCTCTTCGAACGCGGGTTTGCGGAAGGTCAGCGCGTAGAAACGGCCGTTCCAGATTGATTCGAGCCGGACCTCCTGCATGTCGGCAGGGACAAGGTCGATGGGCGCGGTGACCGCCTCCTTGCGGTGCTTGAAATATCGGCTGGTAATCGGTATTTGCTCATAGGCGCCCTTCACATGTTCCTCGGTTTCGTCGGCGATGAGCATGAGGCTCCCCGGTTTCGCGACGCGGATCATCTCCCGTATCGCCTTCGCCCGGTCGTTAAAAAAGTTGATGCCCCCGGTGTGAAATACGACATCGAAGCTTGAATCGGCGAAGGGCAGGCTTTCGGCATTGCCCAGGAATAGATCGGCGTCCATTTGCCAACGCCGCAGATTTGCCTGGCAGTTCACCAGCATCTCGCGAGACAGATCGAGGCCGAAACGCTTGATGTCGCGTGGCAGATACTTGAAGTTGAGACCGGTGCCTACCGAGGTTTCCAGTACGGAATCTCCCGGCTTGATTTCCAGCAGACCGAGGTAGCTCATCACGTATGCGGTTCGATCCATGCCGCTCAGCGCGGACCACACGCGTTGGGTGTCGTCGTAAAAGCCGCCGATGGTCTCGTAGAGGTGGTTGTATTTGCGGTTGGAACCGGTGAGTTCTTCCGGCTTGAGGAAGATGGGGATTCCGTCGTGAATCGGGAACCGCTCCCCGTCTTCGCTGACCAACGCTTCCCGGTTCTGCTCGCTTACCCAATGCAGAGAATTCCCGGTATGAGGGCTCCGCAACCGGGCAACGATCTCGGGCCGATCCGCCCATGTCTGGTGTTTGCCGGGGTGGAGAAGCGCCCAAATGCTCAGGGCGAGCGCCACGCCAAGGCAAATCCAGGCAAAGGCCGTGCCGGTCGGCAGAGTCGCGGGCCGAGCGTAGCCGCTCAACGGGCGGAAGATTTCGAGGCATGCCACGAGAATGTAGACCACACCCAAAAAACCTGCACCCATCCCGACTCGAGCGACGCGAAACTCGTGGTTCCACATCCAGACGACCACCGCCGCGAACCAGTAAATCAGAAATGCGGCGGTGGCGGCTCCGAAGACTGCGGCGATGTGCGCCAGCGGCGCATTGGCTTTCTGGCTCAGGGCGAGGGAGTGGAGATTGGCCGGAAGCCATGGCAGGGCGAGCGTTTCGAACACCGCGGCCGCCAGCGGCAAAGGAAGAGTGGACAAGAAACCAGGCAGACGCGGACTGACCAGGCGATGGAAGAAAAACGGCAGTGCGGTGAGGATGGCGACGAAGAACATCGATGCGGCGTACTTGAGTGCGTGTTCCGGGCCGGTTCGCAGGAATTCCCGCCAGTTCGCGATCAGGGAGGGGAGGAAGATGAAGAGGGTGAGCCAGAAAAACCCGCGCCGGGGCTTCTGCGTGCCGACGAACCAGGCGCCCAGGATTGCGCCGGTCCAAGCTCCCAGTCGTGGCAAGAAATGGCCGAGAACAAAGAGGCCGACGACGGTCCAGCCCAGGATTTGCGACCAGCGGGTGGAGGTGATGTTTTTCAGTTGTACATGCGTGGGTTGAACCTTCGTGGACATATTTCTTCTCCTTAGTTTGCGCGCGTACGGCGGCTGCGGGCGCCGGTCACGGACCTCCGCTGCGGGTTGGAAGCGGTTGCGGGCTCGACCGCCGAAAGCATGGCCAGAGCGGACTCGCTCCATTCCAAAGCGGAGCGAATCTGCGCGACCCCAAAGGTGTGGGTGAGCAGCCAGTAAGGGAAATGGGGATTGTTCGAGTGCTTCGCGCGTCCGATGGTTTCCATCTGCTGAAGGGTGGTAAGCAGCCGCCGGAGCTTGTCCTGAAACTCCCGAATGTGCCTGATTGAGATGCCGGGAGCAGCCTCCCGGCCAAAAAACAGCTTGAGCAGAAATTCATTGCGAGGGGGATCGTCGCGATAAGGGATGGCAAGCCAATCCTTGAGACGCGCATGCCCAGCAGCCGTTATGGAGTACTGCTGGCGCTGCCGCCTGGCCGCAGCAGGTGACTTGCGGCAGACGATCAGGCCTTCGGCGGCTAGCCGTTTCAGCGTCGGGTAGATTTGTCCGTAGCTCTCGCCCCAGAAGTAGCCGACGCTGCCTTGGATGGTCTTGCGAATGTCGTAGCCGGACTGGTTGGACTCGATGGATAGCAAGCCGAGAATGACGTAGGCGGTCTGGTTGCGCTGCATACTATCTACAAGATACATCTTCCAGATAGATTGTCAAGTAGTATTTTGCAGTGCCTGATGCTAATAGTTCCAGAGGCTCTGCCGCATCACTTCCTCGGGTAACCCACGTTCCATCCATTCGTGAGCCATGCGTGGCCCGCAATCGCTGGTTTGGAAGACCGGCTCGCGAGACCAGTGGCGCGTGAACTGGGGGGCGACTGCCCCCGGAGCCGACCAACGCACAGGTTTCCGCTTGGCCTCGTCCGCAAGCAGGAAGTAGATCCAAACGCTCGCCGGAACGGATCAGTACCGACAAGCGAAGCGTTGGCCCTCACCCCTTATGGAATCACACCATATTCACCCGGAGTTGCTGAGACACAAGGTGCGCGTGCTGGTCGTCGGCTGCGGCGGCAACGGCAGCGCCATTGCTGCCGGGTTGCCGTATCTGCGTCAGGCATTGCTGGCATACGGTCACCCGGAAGGCATCCACGTCACTTTGCTTGATCCAGATGTCATCTCTCCGACGAACTGCGTACGCCAGCCTTTCAGTCGGTCCGAGGTCGGTCTCTACAAGGCCGTCGTCCTTGCCAACCGCCTGAACCTGTTCTGGGGCCTGGACTGGCAGGGCATTCCGGAGCGCTTGGATACTAACCGCAGACTGGACGGGGTGGACATCGTGATCGGTTGTGTCGACACGCGGGCGGCGCGCGCGGCCATCGCCAAGTGCGCAGAGGATTGGAGTGAAGTCGATTATTGGCTGGACTTGGGCAATAACGCCGACAGCGGCCAATTCGTGCTCGGGGAGCCGCTGAATCGCAGGAACCGGCGGCACAGGCTGCGGTTGCGTGCAGTCTCAGAACTCTTCCCCGAAGTCGTTCAGGACGAACTTGACGGAGATGGTCTCCCAAGCTGCAGCGCGGGAGAGGCTCTCGAACGGCAGGAACCGTTCGTCAACCCAACGTTGTCCAATCATGCGTTGGCCCTGCTGGCTCGGTTGTTTCGTTACGGGACGATTTCTTATCACGGGGCATTCGTGAACCTGTCGTCAACAGCCGGTGCGCGTGCGTTGCCCATCGACCCAAAGTATTGGCAACGGCTGCGCCACCGCGCGACGAGAAAACCGTCAGTGTCTACCGAACGTAGCTCTCCAAGTTCGCTCGGCGAAGTCTGAGAGCAGCGTCACGACGGTTCCATTCCACCCAGATAGAACAAGCTAGAGATAGACGCTCGGGATTCCGAAACGGTCTCTCGCGTACACCCAGAATCAGTGGCCGCGATTCAATCGCCTTCCTAACGCGGCCCCCATCCTTGATCGTCAACCGATGAGAAACGAGATCGCCATGAGAATTCGTGTGACCACGAAAGCTGGTTTGTTTGAGGAACGGAAACATCAACACATCGAGCGCGGTTACCGAATTGAAGATGAGCGGCCGATACCTGTAAACGGTCTTTGTTCGTTCATCGCCGTGAAGGAGGAGCCTGCTTCAGATCGGGTCGGCGAACTCGTGGCGCAGGCGCTCAATGGACGACGCGGTTCGCGTGCTGGCTATTGAGGTTTTCGATGGCCCACTGTACGGTCTTAGCCTTCGCGCTCGCGGCACACGCTGTCGAGATTGTCCAGGAAGAAGGAGCCGGGATGACGCATCTGAAACAGCACGTATTCAAGTCCGCAACGGACATCTGCATCTCTTGCGGCGCCGACCTGCAAGAAGGGCATCTGCCTTGTGATCATGCCCTGGAGTCTGCGCCCGACTACTTTGAACAAGACGACCCGCGCTGGCAAGCCGAGGAGTCACAAAATGCGTTGAAGCCAGGAACCACGACTGGTCACCGGGCAAATTCGCGTCAGTCAGATCGCGCTTGACAGCACTCTGAAACGCACCAATACGCATTATCGAGGAGAACACTATGAGCGGCCCCAATGGCCATGCGCACGAAAACGGCGCTCCTGCTTCTGACGCATCCCCCGTTGTCTTGGGTATGTCGGCGACGCCTCAACTCTCAGCGGAAAAAATCAAAGAGGTAGTAACGGCGTTGGAAGTGCCTTTTCTTCCCTCCGTGATCGATTGGAGGGTCACAAACACAACCAAGAACCAGCAGCCTGCACGCGGCCAAGTGATTCCGTATGCCGACCAGCGCGCCTACACCGACCGTCTGAATGCGTTGTTCACTCCTGCGGGCTGGACGCGCCGGTACACCATTCATACCAGCGCGAATTTCGAGCGGAGCAAAGACCAGAAGATTGTCGCGAAAGTACTGGTGACCTGTGAGCTGACCATTTTCGGCCTGGGCTCGCACTCCGCTACAGGAGAAGAGTGGGCCGACGACGACAATGCGGGCACCAGTGCGGAAGCTCAGTCTTTCAAACGGGCCTGTTCTTGTTTTGGCCTCGGGCGTTATCTGTATTACTTCACAGGAACCTGGGTTGATCTGGATGACCGCAAGCGGCCCAAGACGGTTCCGAAACTGGTAGGCTGGGCAACGCCGGAAGGATGGCTGCAGGGTCTCCGGCCTTGTCGCGATGGGGATTCACAGGCGCCGGAGCGGACCGCCGCCAACAATGGTGGTACCAGCGATGCTCATGACATCGGCAACGCCGCAAAAGCGCAAAACGGCGCTGTGATTTCCGAGATCGAGCAGATGGAAAAAGCCTTGGGGAAGCGCATGTATCGCGGTCTGCTGAAGAGCGTGGCAAGGGTGTGGAATCCCAAGGACATTCAAGACCCGGCGATTCAGCAGAAGGTGCTGGCCCACATGCAGTCGGCCGAGCGCGGATTGCGTCGAGCCGAGGCCGCACGCGACAAAGCTGGTTTAGCGGCTTTCGCAGGAGTTCTCCAGCGCCTGAAGTTGAGTTCGCTTGACCAGGTGGACAATCTCAAGACACTGAACGAGATCGTGGTTGCGCTTGAAGGCAGAGGAGCAGAGGCCAAGCAACCTGTAATGTAGCATCACTCCCCATCTCATCGGCTGAGCGACCACTGATTCCGCCGGCCCAGAGACCTATCGCGACACGCGCTTTGGGAGCCGACTGCGAATCTCCGAACGCTCTCCGTCCTCCGTTTCTATCCCTGAACCAAAACACAGGAGGTGCTTGTGACTACCTGCATCTCCGCCGTCCAACACCTGCGCAAACTCAGAGGAGGATCGCAATCCCACCTTCTCAAGGCGTCAGACGGCGAAGCTTATGTATGCAAGTTCCAGAATAATCCCCAGCACGTTCGTGTCCTGGCGAACGAGATGCTGGCCACCCGGCTTGGGCTGGCGCTCGGCTTG
>Ga0326728_10008214_pt1 | contig 26095 bp, 23 predicted proteins | sample MB3enrmetagenome_FD_207602 | JGI IMG/M metagenome (GOLD analysis project Ga0326728, IMG submission 207602) | Lab enriched peat soil microbial communities from McLean, Ithaca, NY, United States - MB31MN | ecosystem: Environmental > Terrestrial > Soil > Wetlands > Peat | place: USA: New York... | reverse complement strand
GTTGATTTCGAAAAGCCCCCGGACGTTTACGGTGAGCAGTCCATCCTCTTCGGCGAACAGGTCGATCTTGCCTTCCTTTGGCGCCGAAAGCCCGATACCTCTCCCCGCAGCCGCACGAGCCATACGATAGGCGGCATCGTTTTCATGAAGCAAACCCGGCCCTATCTCCCACACGTAGATGTGTTCCTTGCCCATGTCCAACAGTCTGGGAATGTCTTCTGCGCATAGGACATGCCCCTTGCTGAAAGCAGGTCCCCTGACGCCACCCGGAACGATCTGGGTCAAATCGTGGCACAAAACCATTCCAACTGCCTCACGGACCGGAATCATTTTCATCATCTCACCCCTTTTTACACGGTATTATAAGCGAGGACAGACCCTACGCAAAGATCCAATCATCAGCTCCGGTCCTCCGCCAACATGGAGATAAACACCGAAGCGCCTGCGTTTCCCGGAGCGCATCGTCCTGCATACACGCCGCAGCGGATCGTCTGTTCCGAAAAGTTCGTCGGGGCTGGAAGCCCTTCCTACAAAAAATTACGAACTTTTCATGGTTTCAGGGTGTCCCAAAGGCACGTGAGCAAATGTCTCATAGGTTTGAAATGTAGTGATCCTTCTGGTACGATAAGACCCTGTGAAATCGAAAACTCCTCACCCGGGTTGAGGATCGAGCCTGATAGAGGTGGTGGACGAGATGAGAATTGTTATTCCAACGGATGCATGGCATCCGCAAGTCAGCGGCGTGGTCACCAAATTCGAGCGCATCGCCCTGGAACTCGAAGAGATGGGGCACCGGGTGTGCCTGATCACGCCCGATCAGTTCAGGACGGTTCCCTGCCCAACATATCCTCAAATAAGGCTTGCGCTCAATCCTTTCAAAAAATCAGCCGAACTCCTGGACGCCTTCGCTCCGGATTGCATACACCTGGCGACCGAAGGCCCCATAGGGCTTGCCTGCCGCTCGTACTGTATAAAAGCTGGTTATCCCTTCACTTCGTCTTATACTACCAAGTTTCCGGAGTATATCAGAATAAGATTTCCTATCCCCCTGGGCATCAGCTATTCAGTGTTCAGGTGGTTCCATAGCGCGTCTTCCGGGGTCATGGTCTCTACACCCGCCATGATAGAAGAACTGCGGAGCAGAGGATTCAAGAACCTCGTTCGCTGGACGCCGGGAGTCGACACCACCCTCTTTTCCCCGGCCAGGAGGCTCATTCTGACGGATAAGCGACCGATTTTAATGTATGTTGGCAGAGTTGCGGTTGAGAAGAACCTCGAACGGTTTCTCGGCCTGGATGTCGATGGGACTAAATTTGTCGTCGGGGACGGACCCGACCTCGCCAGGCTCAAGGCCAAATACCCGCGGGCGAGATTTGTCGGGTATAAGACGGGCCTGGAATTGGCCGGATATTTCGCTTCTGCCGACGTATTCGTCTTTCCGAGCAAGACGGACACGTTTGGCCTGGTGCTGCTGGAAGCTCTGGCCAGTGGAGTCCCCGTTGCCGCTTATCCCGTGAGAGGTCCGCTGGACATAATTAAGCAGGGAGTGACCGGGTTTACCGATGAAGACCTTGGAAACGCCGTGCTTAGGGCGCTGAGAATCGACCGCGAAAAATGCCGTGAGTTTGCATTATCTCAAGGCTGGACTAAAAGCGCCGGGCATTTCATTGATAACCTTGCCCCCATACGGCGCAATTAAACCCGCAAGGGCGCACTGCACGCCCTGAATTTTCTCGATTCTTTTCTCCCGGACATTTGCTCTCAAACTGCTATTTGCGAGCTATTCTAATCAGGTCGTCTGGTATAATTGATTGCGGGGGCAATCAACTATTCCCTCAGCCGACAAAACGACTCAAGCAGTCTTGCAGCATTATCCTCATGCGACTGCGCGGCAATAGTCAGGTGGTTGAATTGCTCCAGAACCTCGCCAATCGAGCGCTTCTCTGCGTGCGCAATAACAATGAAAGGCAATGCAGACGCCTCTTCAGTCCAAAGGGCGCATTCCTGCTTCTCCATTCCCAGAAACTCATGCAACTCCCGGGAATCGCACTCATGCCACCTGCAGACGTAATCGTCGATTTCTTCAAGGCGCGCCTTTTCTCGCACGCACAATTCGATAAAGTTAGAGTTTGGCTTCTCCGACATCGAACTCCCTCCTGTCAGGCGTTACGCGTTTCATAACGAATAAAACCACGTGATCGCCAGTGCCAAGGCTTTTTGCCCCCATGTGAAATCGTTCACGAGACAGCCCAACCGCCCCCCAGCGGAACTCACCCTTACTATACACCATACCAGGAAAACATCAACTCCTTTCTTGGCGCTCGTTTTAAAGCCCGTCGCGCCGTTTTATTCCGCGCACGAAGGCTATTGGCAACAACTTGAAGCATACATCCATGACCATTCACAGGCCCGGTTCAGTCACGGAGTTTGCCCCGAATGTTATGAAAAGGTGAAGGCTGAGTTGGATAGAGAACCGGGTAGAATTGATAGGTCCCGTGTATCGGACTTATGACGCGGGTTTGCAGGTCAAGGCCGTTCCTGCTGACGCTTCACACTCACCGCTTCTTACTTCGCAATTTCCTCATCGCTCAAATAACATGCGGGGTCGCATGCCCAGAGATCGCCCGTGGCGGCTTCGGCGCGTACCCGGAAATTGCCTCCGCAAACGTCGAGCCATTTGCATTGTGCGCAACGTCCCTTTACGTAAAGCTTTTTGTCCTTTAGCCTTTTCATGAGCGGGTTGGACAGGTCCGTCCAGATCTCGCTGAACTTGCGGCCTTTAACGTTTCCGAAAGAATAATGTCTCCAGAACTGGTCGGCATGGACGCTTCCGTCCCAACTGATGCAGCCGATCCCCCGCCCGGAATTATTGCCCTCGTTCATCTGGAGCAGCTCGAGGACTTCCTGCGACCTCGAGGAATTCTCCCGCAGCATCCTGAGATAGAGGTAGGGACCGTCCGCATGATTATCGACGGTGAGAACTTCCTTTATCTTGCCGCGATTGTGCAGATCGGAGGTCCTGTCGATTATCAGGTCTACCGCCTCGCGAGTTTCCGGGTGGGAGAGGTCTTCTTTCATCAGCTCGCTTCCGCGCCCGGCATAAACGAGATGATAAAAACAAACGCGCGGGATTTCGCATTCTTCCAGAATGTCAAAGATACCGGGGATCTCACGGACATTGAGCCGATTCATGGTAAAGCGCAACCCCACCTTTATTCCTGCTTCCCGGCAAGCCGTGATGCCGTCCATGGCCTTGCTGAAGGCGCCTTTGACTCCTCTAAACCTGTCGTTAACCTCCTCCATCCCATCCAGGCTTATCCCGACATATGAAAGGCCCACTTCTTTGAGATCGCTCGCCATACGGCCGTCGATCAGCGTGCCGTTGGTTGAAATCACCGCCCGCATGCCTTTGCCGACAGCGTATTCGGCCAGTTCGACTATATCGGGCCGGACCAGCGGTTCACCGCCGGAAAAAAGGACCACCGGGACGCCGAAATCCGCCAGATCGTCCAGCACGGCTTTACCTTCACCTGTGGAAAGCTCTCCCGAAAATTGCTCGTCTCTTGCGTGCGCGTAACAGTGCACGCACCTGAGATTGCACCGCCGGGTGACGTTCCAGACGACTACCGGCGTTTTATCCGAAGAAAACTGGAGCAGATGTGAAGGCAGCCGGCCGCTGTGGCGTCCGTAACGGAGGGCATCCGAAGGCTCCACAGTGCCGCAGTAGAGTTTTGATATTCCTATCACACTATCTCTCTTTGATTAGTTCACCCGGTTTGAGGGGATATTGCTTGTAGCTTTCGCGGATCAGTTCGTCGAGATATTTCTGATGGTCGACCACGGCCTCCCTGGGAATGATGAATTGGGTTCGCCCGCTCCGGTCGGCTATCAGCCTGAGTCCGTAGTCGTAGTCCACTGAAATTCTCTGGCATATGCCGGTCGCACTCTCATTGCGGTCAAGTGCTCCTGCCAGGATCTCGTTGATCGCCTGCTCGTTAAAATGAATCTTGAACCCGTGTTTCTCATAGAAATCGGATTCGAACATCTGTACCTGGTTATATAAGGACTGGACTTCCTTGAATACCGCTTCCGCCGGGATACCCGTCTTTACGTGATGGTTCAAAACCAGATCGGTCCTGTCCGCGTTGTAAATCAGCGGATAGTTTTCCGCGAAAATCTTCCTCAGTTGCAAGACATCTCCTCTGGCTGCATTCTTTTCGTCTTCGACGAGCTTGCGGTACACTTCAACGTTCGCCGCCCCTTCCGGATTTTCCACCAGGCGCTTCAACTCACCTTCAGGGTTCTCTACAACCTCACCGGTGACGGCCAGACACCGTATCCCCGATGACGGCAGTCTCTTCTCAAAGGGCAAAACGACCTTCTCAAGCACGCTGACAAGACCTCGCGCACCCGTTTTTTCCAGATAGGCCCTTCGAGCAAGAATGCCCAGCGCTTCATCCGCGAACCGGATATCGATCCCGTAGCTCCTGAAGTCTTCCTTTTTGGCGTTGATGATCGGATTATTGGGGTTTTGCAGAATGCGGAGCAAATCTTCCACGTCGAGCGCCTCCAGGACTGCGACCACGGGAAGCCGACCCACGAATTCACTCTCGAATCCGAATTGAATAAGGTCCTCGGCCTTGACGTGTTTGAGAAATTGAGCATCGTTTCCACGGCTGTGAATAGATGCGCCAAAACCGATCTCCTGGTTCTGGAGCCTCTTTTTGACTATCTCGGCGAGGCCGTTGAAAGCTCCGCTCATGATAAAGAGAATGTTCCTCGTGTTGACGGTGCGCTTTTCCCGTTTCCCCGTCTTTCGGTATTGCTCGATAGCCTGCATCTGAGAAACAGGATCGTGCGGCACCTTGAGGTCCACATCTGTCTCTTCCATTGGCTTCAGAAGCGCCCTCTGCACCCCGGTACGGGAAACGTCCGGGCCGACAAGGTGCTGCGAAGACGCGATTTTGTCGATTTCATCGATGTAGATGATCCCGTGCTCGGCGAGCTCTATGTCCTCATCGGCCTGAATCACCAACTCCCGGATCAGGTCTTCGACATCCCCGCCGACGTAGCCGGTTTCACTGAACTTGGTGGCGTCGCCTTTTACAAAGGGCACTCCGAGCTTCTGGGCTATCAACTTGACCAGATAAGTCTTGCCGACGCCTGTAGGACCGATCAAAAGAATATTGTTCTTTATCCTGCCCACCATCGGTTCGCTGCCGAACCTTGCAAGCCCGTTAAGATATCGTATCCTGTTGTAATGTGTGCAGATTTTCGTAGCCAGAACCGCCTTTGGATCATCCTGCCTGATCACATAGCGGTTCAGATAAGATTCAAGTTCCTCAGGTTTCATGTCAAACCGTATGTTGTCGACTCCGCCCGATTTCTTTTCACCATCGGCAGGCTCATGAGAGTGCTCGGCGGACATCATCGGCGAAATGACCTTAATGCGATAGCCATACTTTTTGGAAAGATAGTCACTAAGCTCTTTTTCAAGAGTTTCCTGGTCCGGAAAATTGGGAGGTTCGCCCTGCATCGAAAATGCCCTTCAAGTCGAATTATTTGTTTCTACAAACTCATTATAAATTGTAGCTACCCTCCCGTCAAAAGCAAGAGGAGGAAATACAGGACGTATTGTTTCAGACTTCTTCAAATAGAGAAACGTGAGAAAAGCTCGAGACTTCCACAAGCCCCAGGTCGGTCAGCTTTAGCTCCGGGATGACCGGAAGCGATAGAAAGGAGAGGGCCATGAAAGGATTATCGAGTTGCGCCCCCCAATTTCTCACCGTCGCTTTGAGCTTGGCGAGCCTTTGCGACACATCCGGGGCAGGCAGCGCGGACATCAGCCCGGCGATCGGGAGCGGCAGGATCTCGACCCGCCCCTCCAAGGCGGCGGCCATGCCTCCACCCGCTTGCCTCAATGCCGAAACAGCAGTGATAATATCTTCGTCGGAAGCCCCGGCCGCGATCACATTGTGAGAATCGTGCGCAACGGAAGTGGCGATCGCCCCCTTTTTGAGTCCCAGGCCATGGACAAATCCGACCGCCGGCGCTCGCCCGGGGACATACCGGTTATAGACGGCAACCTTTAGCAAGTCGCGCTCGACGTCGCAGACGGCGCATCCGTCTTCGATCCTCGGCTCCAAAAGCAGTTTGCGGGTAAAAAGGGTTGCTTCCAATACCTCGATAACTCGCAGCTTGCCTCCCGTCGGCCCCGCCGGCACGCGCAACTGCTTGGAGTCCAATCTTTCTATACGCATGGGACTTCCCGGCAGCGGCGGCATCGACCAGAAGATCGGGTCACTCAGCAGCTCGCCTTCCCTGGCAATTTCAATTCCAGCCTTGAACACCCGCACCGGATTCCATGGGTTCAGGGTAGGGCTGAGGCTGAAATCGGCAAAAAATCCCGGCGCAAGCGCTCCCCGTCTTCGGAGGCGAAAGTAAGCGGCGGGCGTCCATGACGCCATGGATATGGCGCGAACAGGGTCCAAGCCCATAGACATCGCCGCATTTACGATGGCGTTCATATGGCCTTTGCCAATGAGATCGTCCGGATGCAGGTCATCGGATACAAACATGCAACGAGGCCAGGTGGAGTCGTTTACGATTGAGATGAGCTTTTGCAAATCTTTGGACTGGCTTCCCTCGCGAATCATGACCGTCATTCCGCGTTTGAGCTTCTCAGCCGCTTCCTCCGACGAGGTGCATTCGTGGTCGGAACCGATTCCGGCTGCAGCGTATGCGTTGAGTTCGCGGCCCAGAAGCCCGGGACAATGACCGTCTATCACCATATCCTGAAAAAGCAGGAGCTTGTCCGTAACTTGCGGGTCGGTGTAAATCACCCCCGGAAAATTCATCATTTCCGCCAGGCCGAGCAGCCTTTCGTTTGGCAGAAGCGACATTAGATCCACAGCTCTCAGGCTCGCCCCGGATGTCTCCAGGGCCGAAGCGGGAACGCAGCTCGGCAGGTTGAAAAAGATATCCAGGGGAAGATTTCGCGCACACTCGAGAAAATATCTTATCCCATCAAGGCCGAGCACATTTGCAATTTCATGCGGGTCGGCCACCACTGCGCTGGTGCCCCACGGAAGCACGGCTGCGCAAAAATTGGCCGGACTGAGCAGAGTGCTTTCGACGTGAATGTGTCCGTCTATGAAGCCGGGACTCACAAACATCCCTTCAGCCGCCAGGGTTTCCCTGCCCTCATAGTCACCCCATCCGGCAATGAAACCTTCATAAACGGCCAGGTCGGCTGTCTCCACCGTCCCGGTGAAAACGTTTATCAGACGACATCCCTTTATGCAAAGATCAACGGGCCGCTGTCCTCTCGCAGCTTCTATCAAACCTGCCAAAAGAGTTGTGTCCATCTTCATATGTTTTAATCGCCGGCTACATTTTGTATTTGCTGAAATCGGTGGGATCGAGCTTATCAAGCATATCCGCCCATTGCTCCTTGTTTCCTTCGTCAAAAGAAGCCTTGAGACTGTCGGATTTGAGGTATTTGCTGATCACCTCATCTTTGACATAGATGGGTGCGTTCGTCCGAAGAGCTATAGCGATGGCGTCGCTGGGGCGAGAGTCAATCGTGCTGGTCTGTTCGCCGTTCCGGATGTGAATAAGAGCGTAATAAGTATTGTTTTTCAGGTCGCAAACTTCTATGCGCTCCACCTTTACTTCAAGATGGTCAAAAAGAGTCCGAATCAGGTCATGGGTCATCGGCCTGGGGAATTGAATTTTTTCCAGTTCGGTGGCGATCGCCGTAGCCTCAAGCAGGCCTATCCATATCGGCAGCGTTGTGTCGTCGTTCATATCCTTGAGCACCAGGATCGGGGTGTTAGAGTGGGGATCCATCACCAGCCCGGTTACTTTCATCTGCTTGAACATGATTTCCTCCAGCAACGTGCCGCCGGTATCCCGGATTAAATGAATCGTTACTTACATCGCAAGTGCGCGCACACTATAACCTCAAAAAAAGAGCGAAGCAAGGTGAAGGCAGTCCTTATCTCTTCTTGAACCATTATTTTGCGGCAATCTCTCCTCTTAGAGAATGAGCATGCGCGGCGGCGATTTTCACGCCGATAATTTGCCCTATCCATGACATAGGCGCTTCAAAGTTCACTATCCTGTTCTGCGAGGTGCGCCCGGTCATCTCTTCCTCTGACGCTTTGCTGGGCCCTTCGACGAGCACATCGCGAATCGAACCCACTTCAGCCAGATTGTTGCTCGCGGTGATATCGGCCTGGCGCCTCTGAAGCTCGACCAGCCGGCGGCCCGCCTCCCCCTTTTCCACTTTGTCGCGAAAAGCCGTTGCGCTGGTGTTCGGGCGGTCGGAGTAGCAAAAGGAAAAAAGATTATCGAAGCGGACCTCATCCAGCAATCTCATTGTTTCTTGGAAATCTGCTTCCGTTTCACCGGGAAATCCTACGATAACGTCGGAAGTAAGTCCGATTTCGGGGCAAATTCGGCGAAGCCTGTGAATTTTTTCCAGATACTCTGCCGCGGTGTAGCCTCTGTTCATGCGGGCCAGGATACGGTCGGAGCCCGCCTGCACGGGAAGATGGAGGTGCTTGCAAAGCGAATCCATCCGGGCGAAACACAGCATCAGGTCATCGGTTAGGTCCTTGGGATGGGAAGTGGTGAACCGGATGCGCGCGATACCGGTCTCGGCAGCGATGAGCCCCAGAAGGTCTACGAATGTTATCCTCTCTTCAAGCCCGATTCCATATGAATTGACATTCTGACCGAGAAGTAAAACCTCTCGTACGCCGGAGGCTTCCAGCATCAGAATCTCTTCGAGGATTTGAGGGGCAGGCCTGCTGCGTTCCGGCCCCCTCACGTACGGCACTATGCAGTAGGAACAATAATTGTTGCAGCCCTCCATTATGGTAACCGGGGCGGTGACGTGGTCGAAAGACGGGCGCGGGGGCGCGGACAGTCGGCCGGGCTGAGATTTAAAGGCGGGGGCGTCCACGTTTCCCGGCGCCTCTCGATGCCCGGTTTGCGACCCGTTCCAAGGCCGGTTCGCTTCTTCCAGGGGCAGCCACGCAAGTCTGCGGCCGCTTTCCTGCACCTGCCGGAGCAGTTGCGCTACTGAGCTTACGGCTCTGGTGCCTATAACCAAATCGAGGTGATCGAACCTTGCGAGCAGCTTTTCACCAAGCTGCTGGGCCACGCAACCACCTGTGATAATCTTGAGGTTGGGCTTTGAATCTTTGAGGCGGCGCAGGCTTCCCAGGAAGGAGTGAACCTTTTGCTCCGCTTTCCCCCGCACCGAACAGGTATTGAGAAAGATAACGTCGGCCTCGCCGATCTCACTGACAACTTCGTATCCCTCAGCGGCAAAAAGCCTCCGGACGCGCAGGGAATCATATTCATTCATTTGGCAGCCGAAGGTGCGGACATACAGACGGGGTGGACCGCCGGGCCTCGGTTCGTCAGTCATTGCTCAGCCCCTCGGTGAGCCGAGAAAAGCGGACGGAAAGAACGGGATCCTATTGCCTCCTCCGCCCGCGTAAAAACCGCCGGTCCTTTCATACGTCCTGCGCGTTCCAATCTCTATTCACAGTGCACTGTTAAGGGTTCGCGGTTTTGGAGTCGTTCAATCATCATGCGCATGATCTGAGCGGCGGATTCCGGATAGTCTCTGGCCAGGATATCCAGATCGTCGGTACAATATTTTTCGACCACGCTTTCGCCCACACTCTGCACGCTGGCGTGAGCACAGGAAACGGGAAACCCGAAAAACTCTCCCGATTTGTCGATACGGCAGATTTCCTGTCCGCCCGCGCTGATCACGAGCCCGCCCTCAGACGCTATCAGGCGGTAGAGGTCGCTCCCGCCGCTCATTTCGTCGTATATTACTTCGCCGTCTTTATAAAAACAGATGCGAGCGTTGTCCGCTGCATAATCCGGCGGGAAATCGAGCGGATTCGACGTTCTCAGGGCCAACTGGCGCACTACGGAGGCGAGCAAATTCTGAATCATCCGGGGGCTGTTGTAGATAAGGTGGTCCAGGGCTTCAGGCCCGTAACTGGCCACCCTGCATTCCATGGCCGCTTCGGCGCGATAGCTGGACGGCGTCTTCAACAGGAGGCTCTCCAAACCGAAGATGTCGTGCTCGCCCAATATCCCGATCCTCTTTCCATTCCTGCTCAAAATCACCTCACCGCTCAGGATCGCAAAAAAGGAAAGGCACTGCCGTCCTTGAGGAAGTATCTCCTCGCCTCTTTGGAAAACCTTCACCTCTGTTGCCTGTGTCAGGTCTTTGGTGATTTCCGCGTCCACGTTCAAAATCTTCTCCGTGTTCAAGATGCTTTGGCTGTTAAACGGCGGATCGTAGAGCCTGCATGAGGACTTTCGATTCCCTCCGTATCCGCTTCCGTAAGTCCAAGGGTATTGCGCTCGCCTTCGAGAATCTGAAGTATATCCGATTCGCATCCCGGGGCAACGGCTATCGAGACCAGTCCGAGCCTGGAATCGACTGTCGATACGACCGCCATACCCGGATACGCCTCGATAATGAACCTGAGGAAGTGAATCTGAGAGGGATTGATAAAGTACTTGTGCACAGAGCATTCCACCGGCGGATTTAGCAAAGTTTTCTCCTTTCCCTTGGGCCGCTTGTATGATAGCAAATAGCTCCATAAAAAAAGAAGCTTTTAGCCGAAGCCGAAAGGTTGTAACCAAATGCGAAATTCATCTTTTAAAGTGTCAGTCTACATTTTTTTTCTCCTGATTTCAATTTTAGCCGCGGCGCAGCCTGTTGCCGCATCTGCACAGCCGCGGCCGGGCGTCTTCTTCTGTAGCGGTCAGGCCGTCTACGACTCTCAGGACCGCGTCAAAAGCCGCAGGGAAGCCGTCCAGGACTTTATGGAACAGGGGGTTACCCAGGCAATAAGCTCGTTTCTTAGCCCCGCACAGATGGGCGCGCAATTTGCCGATATACGCAAGAAGGTGCTTTCAAAGCCTGAAAAATACGTCGACTCCTACCAGATCTTTTCAGAAGACCAGAACAGCGCCGTGCTGCGAGTGGTCGGGCAGGTTACCGTCTCCATGAATGCATTAAAAGAGGATCTGCTGAAGTCCGGGATCCTGGCGTCAGAACAGGCGCCAGCGACGCAGTCCGCTTCATCTCCGGTCGTAGGCGCTTCCTCTGAGGAGCCCGAGCGTAAAACCAATTACCCCGGTCCCCCGCCTGAAGAAGAAGGGCGGGTAGAGGGCGCCGCCTCACAGGGGCAAAATGAAGCCGAAGGGCCCGCACCCGAGCATGGCGCACCGGGAACGCCATTCCGCGGCATTACCGCCACAAAGAGAGACATTCTGTGGGTCGTTCCCGAGAAATGGGACCAGGAATGGGTCCTTCCAACGGATACGGATGATGTTCGCACTCCTTTTGCGCGAAATCTTGGCAGGGAAATTGACGAGTTCGATTTATCCATTCTTATGCCCCAACCGGGATTCGTGAGGATGGATTTCGCCGGCAATATCCCTCCATCCCAGGCAATATCTGTTGCCGAGGGGCTCGGAGTCCAGGATGTGGTGGTAGGCAAGGTCTCCTACTCGCGGAATCGCGACACCAGGCAAGTATTGCTTGACGCGGATCTGCGCGTGATCAGGATCGCTCAGGGCAAATCGGAATTCCAACTTCACAGCACCCAGAGCATGGAGGAGATCTCCAACCAGGAAGGAGCCACCGAGCTTGCCAAGCGAATCGCTCCACAATTGAGCAGCCTTCTCGGGGGTCCTAAGGCCGCGCACCCGGCTGGCGCGTCCACCCAGGGGCAGCCTCCTTCCGAGCAGGTGGAAAACGCCGGCCCGCTGACAGTCTATGTACCATCCGCCCAGTATTCTTACTGGATGGAACTCGAGAAAATCCTGCGCGAACAGTTCAAAAATATGCAAAGAGCAGGTTTTGAGATAGGGCCTGAGCAAAGCTTCGTGAAGCTCGACGGGGTCGGCAGGGACTATTTGCTGAAGATGAGCGGGACTAAGCTTCCGAGCGGCGCTGAGATCCACATCGATTCTTTTTCAACCGAGGCGCAGACCGTTAAGGTGTCGTTTGCTCCTCCTGCCGGAGCTGCCCCTCTCGAACGAGTCCAGACAAAAACGAGATGACGATACCAAATCTGCTGACTCTTGCGCGCATTTTCCTTACTCCTCTACTTGCCTGGCTTCTGCTGAGCGAATGGATGAGAGCGGCCTTTCTCGTTTTTTTTGTTGCAGGCATGACGGATGCCCTCGACGGACTGATTGCAAGGGTCCTCGGTCAAAAAAGCCGTCTGGGCGCCTATATCGACCCCCTTGCCGACAAGCTGCTCCTGGTAACATCCTTTCTTCTGCTGTGGAAAATCGGCGAAATACCCTTATGGCTTATGCTGATCACCGTGGGCCGCGATGCTTTGATCCTGGGCGGTCTTTTTATTCTTCTGGCCTGTCAGGTGAAATTCGAGATACAACCGATTGCTTCCAGCAAACTTACCACCCTTTTCGAATTGGGGACGGTTTTCGCCTTGCTTGGCAGATCTATTGTCGAACTCTCCGGCTGGACATACTCAGCCTTGTTCATAACGACCGCTGGTTTATCAATTTTGAGCGGAGGTCAATATCTGTGGGCCGGCGTGTCTCTTCTTAAGAAAAAACCACACGACTAACCCGCAATGAGCTGACGCCTTCCCCGCCTTCTTTTCCAGCTTCTTGTCCACTGCTTCCCGCCGCCCCATCTTTTTCTTGACATAACCTGACTGCATCGTTATAGATCAAGAGTTTAATTGTAGGCACGTAGCTCAGTGGGAGAGCGCTACCTTGACGCGGTAGAAGCCGGCGGTTCGAAACCGCCCGTGCCTACCATTCGTGGGGAAACTGCCGTGCGGACGTTCTGATATTCGGCTGATTGCTGGGTGGACCCGGATCATAGCAGGAAGATAAAATTTCGGCATCGAAGGATAGCATTTCCGTTCAAGGCATCTTTCCGAAATGGTTGGGGGTGCCTTTTTTCGTTGGCGCGAGCATGAATGCTTTTTTCTCCGCGACGCTGTATTCCCGCGTCCCTGTGCCGATTTTCAGCGGGGGTGCTTCTCTTTAATTACACATCGGGGACGAAACATGCCAAGAGAAATTGAGATTACCCTTTTGCCCGGCGGCAGTAAGCAAATTGTGCCGGAAGGGACCGCCGTTTCGGAGATTTTGAGCAGAATGGGGAGCGGGGACCATCATTGGATTGCAGCAAAGCTCAACGGTCAGCCGGTGGACCTGAGCCGCAAGGTCGAAGAAGACGCCTCCCTGGAAGGCATCGAGGTCGATTCGCCGGCCGGAATTGAAATTCTAAGGCACAGCGCCGCGCACATAATGGCCCAGGCGGTAAAATCGATTTTCCCGCAAGTTCGCGTCGCCATAGGTCCTGCGATTGAAAACGGCTTCTATTACGACTTCGACGTAGCCAGACCGTTCACACAAGAAGACCTGGAAGCGATCGAAGCCGGCATGAGGCGGATAGTTTCGCAAAATCTTCCCTTTTCTCGTCGCTCGGTGCCGCGCGAGGAGGCGATCGGCTTTTTCTCCGAACTGGGAGAAAGGTACAAGGTTGAGCTTCTCGAAGAATTGACCGACCCTGATGTTTCATTCTACCAGCAGGGGGATTTCGTTGACCTTTGCCGCGGCCCCCACATCCCCCACTCCGGTTTTCTTAAAGCTTTCAAACTCACGAGCGTCGCAGGGGCTTACTGGCGAGGAGACGAGCATAACCCGATGCTCCAGCGCATCTATGGCGCGGCATTCTCCGATGCGGAGTCGCTTAAGAAGTATCTGCTTTTCCTGGAAGAAGCGCAGCGGCGCGACCACAGGCGGCTGGGCAGGGAACTGGATTTGTTCAGTTTTTCAGAGGAAGTCGGCGCCGGAATGGTTATCTGGCACCCCAAGGGAGCGCTCATTCGCCATATCCTGGAAAATTTCGAAAAACGCGAGCACCTGCGCCGGGGCTATCAGATCGTGATGGGACCGACTTTGCTCAAAACCGAATTGTGGAAAAAGTCGGGCCATTTCGATCACTATCGTGAAAACATGTATTTCACGGAAATAGATGAACAGTCCTACGGCGTAAAGCCGATGAACTGCCTGTCGCACATGATGATATTCAAATCCAGGATACGCAGCTACCGCGATCTGCCCATACGCTACTTCGAACTGGGCACGGTGCACAGGCATGAAAAGTCAGGCGTCCTCCACGGGCTGCTTCGAGTCCGGCAGTTTACCCAGGATGATGCCCACATTTTGTGCATGCCCGAGCAGTTGAATGATGAAATCAAGAGCATTATTGATTTTGTTATCGAGGTGATGGAGATTTTCGGATTCGACTTCGAGATGGAAATCAGCACTCAGCCCGAGAAGTCCATCGGCTCGGATGAAGATTGGCAGCGGGCAACCGGCGCCCTCATCAAAGCGCTTGAAGAAAAGGGATTCCCATATCAGATATGCGAGGGGGAAGGCGCCTTCTACGGGCCCAAAATCGACGTCAAACTCAAAGATGCCCTTGACAGGCGCTGGCAGTGTGCAACGATCCAATGCGATTTCACTTTGCCTGAAAGATTCGATCTGACCTATGTCGGCGCCGATGGCGCGCGGCACCGCCCGGTCATGGTGCACCGGGTCATTCTTGGTGCGATAGAGCGGTTCATGGGGGTTCTCACGGAACATTACGCGGGAGCTTTCCCGATCTGGCTGGCCCCCGTGCAGGCCATGATCGTCACCGTGACCGACTTGCAGCTCTATTTCGCCGAAGCGGTCGGACGGGAACTCCGGGACCGTGGCGTTCGGGTGGAGGTCGACAGGAGAAGTGAAAAACTAGGCTACAAGATACGTGAGGCTCAGATGCAGAAAGTCCCTTATATGCTGGTTATCGGAGACAAGGAGGTGGAAAAGCAGGCCATTGCGCCCAGAAAACGCGACGGAACGCAACTGGGGCTAATGACCCCGGCTCAGTTTGCCGATTTGGTGGAAGAGCAGTGCCTCGAATCTAGCAGGGGACGCGTAGGTTCGGGCATTGTCTGAGATGGACGATAAACTCTAACAGCAAGGAGATACGAAACTGGAGAAACAGGCCAATGTGAATGAAAAGATTCGAGCGCTGGAAGTCAGGGTGATCGGGCATGACGGTCAGCAACTTGGCATAATACCGACGAGGAAAGCCATGGAGCTGGCGGCGATTGAGCATCTGGACCTGGTTGAAGTGGCCCCGAACGCCGATCCCCCTGTTTGCAAAATAATGGATTACGGCAAGTTCAAATACCAGCAGAACAAGCGATCACAGGAAGCAAAAAAGAAACAGACGACAATCCAGGTGAAGGAAGTGAAGATTCGCCCGAAGACCGATGAACACGACCTTCAGGTAAAAATCCGCCACATCAAGCGCTTCCTTGGACAGAAGGACAAGGCAAAGGTGACGATGCTCTTTCGCGGCAGGGAGATCGCCTATTCAGATCAGGGCATGAAAGTTCTGGATCGCATAAAGGATGAGCTCAAAGAAGAAGTCGTAATCGAACAGCAGCCCAGGATGGAGGGCCGGAATCTGATAATGATCCTGGCTCCCAAGTCTTGAAAAATTTACCGGTTGTACCTTAATATGTTGACTCCGGGCCGCGTCCCAAATAAACTATTACTTTTGCGCCAGAAACCACAGAGCACGAAGGATCTAAGTAATGCCCAAGATCAGGACCAATCGCGCCGCCGCCAAGCGATTCAAAAAAACCGGCTCGGGCAAGATCGTCAGGGCCAAGGCCTTCAAGAGCCACATACTGACCAAGAAAAGCCCGAAGAGAAAACGCGCGTTGCGCCAGGGAACGGTAGTTGACGCCATAAACGTCGGTGCACTCCGGCGGATGATGCCATATTTGTGAAAAGGTAAAAGGCAAGATTAACGTAAACTGCATTCTTCGCTTTGTTGCCTTTTGCCTTTGCTTTTCTAAAGGAGATCGAGATGCCAAGAGTCAAAAAGGCCGTTAAATCGCGCCGCAGACGCAAGAAGATTCTCGCGGCCGCCAAGGGATATCGAGGAGGACGCGGCACTCTGCTGCGTACGGCCAAGGAAACGGTCGAACGCGCTCTCAAGTTCGCGTACCGCGACCGAAAACTCAAAAAGCGCGACTTTAGAAGCCTTTGGATTATGCGCATCAATGCTGGAGCACGCGAGCACGATCTGAGCTACTCCAAATTTATGAACGGCTTGAAGAAGGCAAACATCACCCTTGACAGGAAGGCGCTGGCAAATCTTGCGGCCACCAACCCCGAGGCTTTCGCCGAACTGGTCAAAATAGCAAAAGAAGCTGCTTAGGAAATGAAAGAGGCTGTTGAGAAACTGCTTGATACGGCCTCCCGCGCCCTTTCCGGGATGGAAGAGGACCCCAAGGCCCTCGACCAGGCCCGGATTCGTTTTTTGGGAAGGAAGGGAGAGCTTGCTCAACTCTTCAAGGAGTTGGGCAATGTACCCGAACAGGAGCGGCGGGAAGCCGGCAGACTACTGAATGAAGCTAAATCGCGGCTCGAAGAGATTTTTTCGATTGCCTCGCAAAAGAGCCGCGAACTGGAGTCCGCCAGGCGCGAATCGGTCGATGTGACCGTCCCTGGAAGGCGCCCCCCTGAAGGCCGCTTTCACCCGATTACCAGCACGGCGATGGAGATTTGCCGCATCTTCAACTGGCTTGGCTTCGAAACGGTCGAAGGCCCGGAGGTCGAGCTCGACTATTACAACTTCGAAGCCCTCAATATTCCTAAAGACCATCCGGCCAGGGAGATGCAGGACACTTTCTATATTTCCGAAGACGTTGTGCTCAGAACCCACACTTCTCCCCTCCAGATCCGCACGATGGAGAAGCGAAAGCCTCCGATCAGGATCATAGCCCCCGGCAGGACATACCGGCGCGATTCGGATGTCACTCACACGCCGATGTTTCACCAGGTGGAGGGCCTGATGGTGGGAAAAGGAATTTCTTTCGGCGACCTCAAAGGCATCCTCACCACATTCGTCCACCAGATGTTCGGTCCTCAGGTCGGCCTTCGTTTCAGGCCAAGCTTTTTCCCCTTTACAGAACCGAGCGCAGAAGTGGACATCCAGTGCGTCATGTGCCGGGGAGCAGGCTGCCGCGTTTGCAAAGCGACCGGATGGCTCGAGATCCTGGGGTCCGGGATGGTAGATCCGGAAGTCTACAAATACGTGGGCTACGACCCCGAAGAGGTGACCGGTTTTGCCTTCGGCATGGGCATCGAGCGGATTGCAATGCTCAAATTCGGAATAGACGACCTCCGCCTCTTTTTTGAAAATGACCTGAGGTTCTTAGAGCAGTTTTGATGGATCCGACAGTTGCGGTCCATTTATGGCTGTGTCGGCCAGGCCTTAATAAAGCACCCACTCCTAAGGGTGGCCCGGATAACTTGTTATCCGGGCGCGAAGCGCAAGAGGGGTCGATGAAGTGAATGAGACAGGGGCCAATCGAGCGTAAGATCTTCGATCTGGGAGGTCACGCCCATTTTGTAACTTTTTCCTGTTACAAAAGACGAAGACTGCTCGACGAAGATGGTGCAAAGGGGATTGTCATTCACTTCCTCGCAGAGGGTTTGCAAAGGATTGACGGTGTGTGTATGGGCTTCGTTATAATGCCGGATCATGTCCATGCAGTGTTGCGTTTCGATAAAACGGGCATGCTCAGCCTTTTCATTCAACAGTGGAAGAGGATGTCATCAATTCGCATCAAAGCATTTCTAAAAGATCGTCTCCCCGCATATGCTGCGGCGATTGATCCGGACGAGCCCGTCTGGCAGGCAAGATATTACGATTTCAACGTTTTCTCCAGCAGCAAGGTTCAGGAAAAACTTGAGTACATGCACAATAACCCGGTAAGGAAAGGGCTGGTTTCCCGCGCCGAAGAGTGGAGATACGGTTCTGCAGCGTGGTATCTCCTTAAACGGCCGGTCGGAGTGAAAATTGTCGCTCCGTCATAAACCCCTTGCGCTGCGCGCCCGGATAACAAGTTATCCGGGCCACCCGAAAGTTTACTTGGGCCTGTCGTCTCTTCGAGTTGAGGAATGACGAAAGATGGATACAGGATCTGAATCAAAGGTAAATTCGGTTAAGAGCCAAATCGAAAGCGACCTTAACGCTCTAAACGTATCCGATTTACAAGAATTCTTTGGTCCTAAAATTAGTGGAGCAAGGCCCTGACCCATCGTTTTTGCTAAGAACTGGAAGCTGAGAAACCCGATGCTGATAAGTCTAAAATGGCTTTCCGAGTACGTTGACTGCCTTCTTGCCCCCGAGCGGATTGCTGAAGGCCTGACCATGGCCGGTCTTGAAGTCGAATCGCTTTCGCTGCGCCATCCTCAGCTCAGAAATGTTGCGACCGCACGGATCGAGGCGGTCGAGCCGCATCCGAATGCAGACAGGCTCAGGATCTGTGTGGTCACCGGTCCGGACGGTCAGCGCAGGATAGTCTGCGGCGCCCCGAACGCTCGGGCCGGAGCGATTGTGCCGCTCGCCCTGCCGGGCGCCGTACTGCCGGGCGGTTCTGTGGCGGAGGTCAAAGTCCGCGGCGAATTGTCGAAGGGAATGCTCTGCTCGGAAAAGGAGCTGGGCCTTGGCGATGACCACAGCGGCATCTGGTTTCTCCCCGAACAGACTCCGGTCGGCGTCCCTCTCGACGAGGCTCTAGGTATTAAAGACATGCTGTTCGAGGTTGCGATCACCCCCAACCGGGGGGATTGTCTTTCCCTCATTGGAATAGCTAGAGAAGTGGCGGCGTTGTGCAGGACATACGTAAAATACCCTCCAGCGGGTGTTCATGAAACCGGCCCTCCCATCGATACTCTCACTTCGGTCACCGTGGACGATCCCGAAAACTGCCCTCGCTACACCGCGAGACTCATTGAAGGCGTAACTGTGGGACCATCCCCCGAATGGCTGAGGGAAAGAGTCGAGTCGCTGGGCGTTCGGTCGATAAGCAACATTGTCGATGTGACCAATTTCGTGATGATGGAACTCGGTCAGCCACTTCACGCTTTCGACTTCAACCGGCTGCGCGGGCGCCGCATAGTGGTGCGGAAAGCGGCGCTCGGGGAGCGCTTTACTACCCTGGACGGGCTGGAGCGCGATCTTCCCGAAGGGGCCGTATTGATCTGCGACGGGGCCGCGCCGGTGGCGATAGGCGGCATCATGGGCGGGCTAAATTCGGAAATTGTGCCGGACACCAGGGACGTTCTCATCGAAAGCGCTTACTTCGATCCGCTTTCGATTCGAAGGACGGGCAGGAGACTCGGTCTTAAAACCGAGTCAAGCTACCGATTCGAACGAGGCATAGATCCAGACGGCGTGCTGAGGGCTCTCGACCGGGCGTCCGAGCTTATGCGCGAGGTAGGGGGCGGCTCGATCTCAGCCGGCAGGATCGACATATACCCAAATCCGATAAAAGCCTCCGAAATAGTGCTCCGGGTGGAGGAGGCCAACCGGTTTCTAGGCGTCCGCCTCTCCTGCGGCGAAATGAAGGATCTTCTTGAGCGGATCGAAATGCGGGTCGAGCAACTGGATGAGAACCGGCTCCGTGTGATCGTACCCAATTTCAGGGGCGACATCACAAGAGAGGTCGATCTTGCAGAAGAACTGGCAAGGCTTTGGGGCTACGATAAGATTCCGGTTACCAGCCCCGTCGCCGCGGTGGAAGCCGCTGAGTTCGAACCCCATCAGAGGGTGCGCGCCGAGATCAAGAACCTGTTGATCGGGGCGGGTTTCTTCGAGGTTATCAATTATTCCTTCATATCTTATGACTCCATAAAAAGGCTTGGATATCCGGAAGATGATCCGCTCATGTCGCCGATCCGGCTCAAGAACCCCCTGAGCGACGAGCAGGCCGTGATGCGAACGAGCCTGCTGCCGGGCCTGCTGAGCAATGCGCGCTATAACTTCGACCACAGGAGCGAAGATCTGAAGATTTTTGAACTGAGCAAGGTCTTCCTGCCTCCGAGAGAAGGCGGACAGGCGGACGAAGTTCACCACGCGGCGGGAGTAATTGCCGGGAGGCGAACTCCTCATGTTCTTTACGGCGATGCGGAAGTGGACTATTCGGACGTAAAAGGAGTTGTCGAAGCCGTTTGCGCGCGGCTCCAAATCACGGATGTCCGGTTTAGGGCTGCGTCCACTCCCCCGTGGCTCGACTCCGCTGCTTCGGCCTCCGTCTTTGTAAAAGGCGAGCGGGTTGGAGAACTTGGAAAGGTACACCGGGAAGTTGCGGAAGCATACGATCTGAAAAAGGCTGTATTCGCCTTCAGACTCAACTTTGACAGGCTCTTTGAACTGCGTGGACCTGACCCGGCCTACAAAGGGCTGCCCAAGTTTCCTCCGGTCCCTCGTGACATGGCCCTGATCGCCGGAGATCAATTGCCCGTGGAAGATCCCCTCGAATATATGCGCTCACTCAATGAACCTCTGCTGGAAAGCGTTGAGATATTTGATATATTCAGGAGCGATCAAATCGGGGCCGGCAAGAAAAGCATCGGCTACCGGCTCACCTATCGCGCCCGGGATCGCAGTCTCACGGACGAGGAGGTAAACGCTCTGCACGCGGAACTGGTAAAAAGTGTAACCGCCAGGTTCGGCATCTCGCTGAGGTAAGAAATGAGCGAACACGAAATCGTCATCAAAGAAGCTTTTTCGGATAGAAAGCTGCCCTGCCAGGTAAGTTTTGCTGTAGGTGAAACTGTCTTCAGAGGGACCTCCATGCATTTCAGTGAAAAGGGGATTCTGGTGATGTGCAAGCACCCCGCTCCACTCAGTGCGAGAGGGAAAGTAGTGCTCGGTCTCCCGGGATCGAACAACCCCGTTGAGCTCAATGGAGAAGTGGTGTGGACCAATATACACGGCGTCGGGGATTCGCTTTCTCCCAAGGGGATGGGAATAAGATTCATAAACGTCGACAAAGAGGTGGAGCAGGCGCTCGCCGAGTTTTCAGCGCAATATGAATCATCCGGCAGCATCTATGCCTGCTATTATTCATGAGTCTTTTTGCTTCCAGGGTCGGCTCGTTTGGAATTCATCGAAACAGTTCTTATCGCCATAGCTCTCGGATGTGATGCCTTCGCAGTCGGGATGGGCGTGGGCGCGAGATTTTGCCGTCCCAGGCAGACATTCAGGCTTTCCTTCCACTTTGGTCTTTTTCAGTTTATCATGCCGATTCTGGGGTGGCTCGCCGCACGGTTGCTGCCCGGAACGGTCAGCGCCTGGGGGCCGTGGATAGCATTTGCGCTCCTTTTTTTCATAGGCGGCAAAATGGTCGCTCAAAGCATCCGGAGCAGGGAGGCCTATCCCACCGAATGCGCCGACCCGACCCGCGGGCTCAGCCTGATTGTTCTTTCGGTGGCGGCAAGCCTCGACGCACTCGGAGCCGGATTCAGCATGGCGATGTTGAGATCGGGCATGATCGCCCCGGCCGTTTTGTTCGGAATAACCGCGGGCGTAATGACCTGGATCTCCATGCGACTTGGCAACCGGCTTTCAATGAAATTCGGGCGGCTCGTAGAAGCGGCGGGGGGCTTGATCCTGATCGCATTGGCAGTCGAATTCGTTATCTAGTAACTGTTCACTCATCGCGGAGCGATGTATGGCAATAAGTCTGGAAATTTCTTTAAAGCCGAACCTTTTCGATCCCGAAGGGGCGGCTCTTCGTTCGAGGGTCCGCGACTATTTTGGCTGGGAAATGGAAGATGCGCGGGTAGTAAACATTCTGACCCTGGATACGGATCTATCTATGGCCGAACTCGAAGCGGCGCGCGCCGAGGTGTTTACCAACCCGGTAACTCAGGTGTCCGCCCTGCGCGGTCATGCTTCCGCAAAAACCGGCGCTGAGGCGCGGGGACAGGGGGACAAGGGGGCGGCCCCTTCTTCGCCTCACTCCGTCTCCTCTTCCATGCCTCGATACTTTGATTTCGACTGGGCCGTCTGGGTCGGCTACCGGCCCGGGGTCCGCGATACCGCCGGCAGCGTCGCAATAGAGGCCATAAGCGATTACCTGGGCAAAACACCTGCGCCGGACGACGCCGTTTACACTTCCAGGCTATACCTGCTCGGTGGAAAGAACCTGTCGCGACGCCAGGCTGAAACAATAGCGCGCGAACTGCTTGCAAACGATATAATCCAGCAATGGCGCGTTTATTCTCAGTCTGAATGGAGCGAAGCGGCAGCCTCGCCGGCTTGGCCAGAAGTCCTGAACGGTCGTGGCAGCTCGCCTCCGCCGTTGCTTCCCAAAGTTATTCTTGCCCATACGCCTGCGGTCCGTGAAATCCCCATCGAAAGCGACGAGCAGCTTGCCAGGCTAAGCGATGAGAGAAACCTGGCCTTGAATCGAAACGATATTCCAGTAATAAGAAATTATTTCATGAGGCCCGGCGTGCTGGACGCGCGCGCAAAAGTCGGCCTCGGCGCGCCGACCGACGTCGAACTCGAAGCCATTTCGCAGGCGCGAAGCGATCACTGCAACCACAACACCTTTCGAGGCAAATTCCACTATCGCGACCTGCTCACGGGGGAAAGTCTCACCGTCGACAATCTCTTCAAAACCTGTATCGAAGCTCCCACGCTGTCGATCCTGGATCAAAGCGACTGGGTCGTATCGGTTCTCTGGGACAACGCCGGAGTTGCGAGATTCGATCTCGATTTCAATTACTCGGTTACCGGTGAAACCCACAACAGTCCGTCCAACATGGAAGCCTATGGCGGCGCCCTTACCGGCATCGTGGGGATTTACCGTGACATCATGGGCACGGGAAAGGGATCGCGCCTTATAGCGGGCCTTTACGGCTATTGCGTCGCCCCTCGCGACCATGCCGGGCCGCTTAGGCCGCACCTTCATCCCAGGCGGCTGCTCGACGGAATCGTCGAAGGGGTAAAGGACGGCGGTAATAAGCACGGAGTCCCCACGCTTTTTGGAAACCTCTTCTTCCACCCTTCCTATCTTGGCAAATGCCTGGTGTTCGTGGCCTGCCTGGGGATCATGCCGCGCGAAATAGCCGGCAAGCCGGTCGAACTCAAACGGCCGGGCGCGGGCGACCTGATCGTCATGTGCGGCGGCCGCGTGGGAAAAGACGGAATTCACGGCGTGACGGCATCGAGCGAGAGCTACGGCGCAAGCACCCCGGCAGGACATGTGCAGATAGGCGACCCATACACCCAGAAGAAGATGGCGGATTTTCTCCTCGAAGCCCGCGACCGCGACCTCATCACGTTCATTACGGACAACGGAGGAGGCGGACTGTCCTCTTCGGTTGGAGAATCGGCCAGCTTGGCCGGAGGAGCCTTTGTCGAACTGGGCAAGGCGCCCCTCAAATATGAAGGCCTCGACGTGTGGGAGATATGGGTGTCGGAATCCCAGGAACGGATGACCGTGGCGATCCACCCCCGCGATTTTGAAAGCTTCATGGAGCTTTCCGGAAAACACGAAGTGGAAAGCACGGTGATCGGCCGGTACGAAAATACCGGAAAGCTGCACTTAGGCTACGGGGGTAGGACTTGTGCGTATCTGGACCTGAGCTTTTTTTCGGAGGATTTTCCCCAGTGGGAATTCGATGCCGAATGGCTTTCGCCTTCGGCGCGCGGCCTGTGCGAGCCTGCTATGAGCGAACCCTCCGATTACGGCCGGCTCCTGCACGCCCTTCTTGCGACGCCCAATCTCTGTTCCAGGGAATGGATACAGCGCCAGTACGATCACGAAGTGCAGGGAGGCAGCGCTGTTAAATTCATGACGGGCAGAGACCGGGATGTCCCAAACGATGCAGCGGTAATCCGGCCGGTCCTGGACTTAAGCGCTGGTCTTGCCGTTGCGCAGGCCCTTCTGCCCTCTTACTCCCGGATAGACGCCTACCATATGGCGGCGGCAACGATCGATGAAGCGGTACGGCGCATTATAGCAGTCGGCGGCAGGCATGACCGGATAGGAGGCGTCGACAACTTCTGCTGGCCGGACATCGGCTACGATCCGGTTTCCAATCCGGACGGGCGCTACAAGGCTGCTCAACTGGTGCGGGCAAACCTCGCCCTTCGCGACCTGTGCCTCGCCTGGTCCATTCCGCTCCTTTCCGGGAAAGACTCGATGTATGTGGACGGAAACCTCCCCGGGGAATATGGAGAACGGCACAAAGTGAGCGGTCTTCCAACCCTGCAGTTCACGACCACGGGGATCGTATCCGACGTGATGGAATCCCAGACGCTCGAAGCCAAGTCCCCCGGCGACCTGGTCTATTTACTCGGGCGAACCGGCAACGAACTCGGGGGTTCGGCCTACTACGACCTTTTTGGATATGTCGGGCTCAACGTACCCAAAGTGGCCGGCTTTGCCGACCCAAACGATCTCGATCCGGAAAAATCAAAAGCCCTGCTGGATCTCTACGCGGCTGTCGAAGAGGCGATATCTTCAGGTCTCGTTGCTTCCTGCCACGGAATATACAGGGGCGGGCTGGGAGTACACGCGGCAATGACGGCCATCGGCGGCAGCCTTGGACTAACCGTCGACCTGGCAAAAATCCCCCTTTCTTCTGGATTCTCTCCGGGAGACGACCGCGTCCCCGCCTCCATTCACTCCCCCGTCTCAGCTTCTGTCCCGGCTCTTCGTGACGACAAGATCCTTTTCAGCGAGTCCTGCGGCCGGTTTCTCGTAACGGTGCCGGCAGCGCAAGCCGCCGCATTCGAGCGCAAATTCGACGGATTGCCCTGCGCGCTGGCAGGCATAGTAACCGAAAATCCCGAACTGATCATTACCGGCACATCAGGAAAGGAAATCCTGAGAGAAAATATTTTCTCTCTCCGCCGGTCCTGGATGGGAACGCGATAATGAAGAATCCTCTGGTTGCAGTCATTATGGGAAGCGACTCTGACATCCCGGTCATGGAGCATGCCGTCAGGGTTTTGGAGAAATTCGAAATACCCTTCGAAATGACGGTCCTTTCCGCGCACAGGACGCCCGATCAGGCCGCCGAATACGCGAGGGGGCTGGCGAGCCGGGGCGTAAAGGTCCTGATAGCCGGGGCCGGATGGGCGGCACACCTTGCGGGAGCGGTCGCCGCTCAAACCTCCATACCGGTAATAGGCGTCCCCGTCGATTCATCCCCGCTAAACGGCATGGACTCCCTTCTCTCGACCGTTCAGATGCCCCCGGGCGTCCCCGTGGCCGCCATGGCCATCGGAAAAGGCGGCGCCTACAACGCTGGAGTATTCGCGGTGCGCATCCTTGCCCTGCTCGATCCCGACCTGGCCCGGCGCTACGATCTCTTTACCGCGCAAACGGCCGACGACGTACTCTCCGGCTCCAATCAAAAGCTCGCGGACTACATGGCGAAACGGACTCAGGAAAAAGGACATTTAAGATGAAGACCGGTATCAAGACCCTGATGGTATTAGCCTTAAGTATTTGCTGCCTGAATTTCGCCGGATGTATATGGTTTCCCAAAAATTATAATACCAACGCAACGCCGGTATATCCTGAGCTTGGCGATTCCGGCTATCCGGTCATAGATACACTGCAGCCGGAATTACGATGGAAAGACGTCAAATCCGAAGGCCAAACGTATGATGTGGGAGTATGGGAAGCGTCGTCGCGTGGAGAATATAAATCCTTATGGGGACTGCCTGTCGGGCCTGGAGATTGGGGAGAGCATGTCTCTTATGTCCAAGGCATAAGTGAGAATCGTTATAAAATCGCTAAACCGCTTAAACCTAACACAACTTACCACTGGTCCGTGCGAATACGCAAAGGCGACAACGTGTCCGAATGGGGCAGTTTCAGTCAAACTGCGGTAGGCCCGCTTGTCGTGGGACATAAACACGATATCCCATATGGGTTTGTCACTCCTGAAAAATAGGGATCTTCACGGTAAAGAGACCGGTTCGAAAAGTTCGTAATCTTTTGTAGGAGGGGCTTCCAGCCCCGAAGAACTTTTCGACACAGCCTCGGTAAACGCGGGATCTACACTGTTTGCACGGCCCAAAAACACATATGGGATTGCGCGGCAAAATTTCGGGAAATCTGCCGGCTTATTGCCGACGTTACAAAAAAAGATGCTCATAAAGAGTGGAACG
>Ga0326728_10008213_pt1 | contig 26097 bp, 23 predicted proteins | sample MB3enrmetagenome_FD_207602 | JGI IMG/M metagenome (GOLD analysis project Ga0326728, IMG submission 207602) | Lab enriched peat soil microbial communities from McLean, Ithaca, NY, United States - MB31MN | ecosystem: Environmental > Terrestrial > Soil > Wetlands > Peat | place: USA: New York... | reverse complement strand
ATTGGCGCCGACGAATGGCGGCACGTCTGGGGCTACTGGCCCTTCGGCCATACCGAACACACGAGTCTCCCCGACGTCGTCAGCAACCTCCTGCTCTACATGCCGCTCGGCGGCTTGCTGGCTGTGCGTTGGACCATCCGAACCGCAACAGCAGCGGCTAGGCCCGCCAGGCGGATCGCTGTTTTCCGCGCAGTGATCGTGTGCTCGTCTTTGAGCGCAACGGTCGAATTTGCTCAACTATTTCTGCCGCGAACCAGCAGCGCCCAGGATTGGCTGATGAATACCATGGGCGGTTTTTCCGGTGCTTGCGCCGGCGCGGCTTTCGGTGCGCGCTTCTGGAATGCCGCTGTCGTCTGGATCGAGGACCGCTGGCAACGTCGCCCGCTCGTCCTCGCTGCTGTGGGAATTGCCGGGCTCCTCGCCATTGATGCCGTGTTGCCTTTAATCCCAACGCTCGATGTCTCCCAAGTCTGGCACAACATCAAGGCCTCGCATGTCGCTCTTGGAACTGGCTTCGCCGTGCATCCCTGGCATCACTGGCTTGTCGAGCGAGCCGGCGTTTACGGTGCCCTTGCAGCCATCCTCGGCGGATGCAGCCTGCGACCGTCCCGCCGACGATGGATCGATGCGGCCCTCGTCACCACCTGCTTCGCACTTGCGCTCGAGCTTGCCAAGCCGTTCATCGTCAGCCGCTCGGCGAACGCTATGAACGTCCTTTCCTCGGCCGCTGGAGCCGCTGTCGGCGCAATTCTGGCCGCCGCTTTCTCGCGCCGGCTTACCGTACAAACCAAGGCAGCCCTCGCGACTGCGGCCATCGCCCTCTACATCGTTTACCTGGAACTCACCCCCTTCAACTTCGCTTGGAACAGCCGGTACATAGCCAAGAAGTGGCCCGTCGGGAGCGAATGGCTCCCGCTCTTTTCCTATGCCCTTCGAGGTTCGATGGAAGATGTTCGCTCGTTTGTTCGAGGCATTGCGCTCTCCGCGGCGTTCATCTACTGCTTATGCATGTGGACGGGTTGGCTGCGCCGTGGAACACGAATCGGGCGCCTGCTTGCTGCGGCCTTTGTAACCGGAGCCTTGGGCGCCGCCCTCGAAGCCGCGCAATTTCTCCTCCCCGATTATGCGGTGGGCCGGACGATCGTGCCCGGACGTACCCCATCGACGAGTGACGTCTTTTGTTATGCCGCAGGCGGAGCGCTCGGCGCCCTTGTCTGGACTATGGTTTCGCATGCGGGACCAGCACTGCCGCCTTACGAGCAGCCTGGCAACTTCGCGGCGCGAGATGTGAAGAAATGAGCCGCCGCAGTGCTGGATTCCCCTGCCGGCGATGAAGACATAAACCGGCGCCGGGCATCGCACCCCAATTGGGCGTTATATTTTCTTGGACTTTCGAGAAGCCCAACCCATTTGGGCAAATGTTGATAGCCAATAGGAATTAGGCCCAGGGCTTTTCGGCGGCGGAGCGCTCGCCCGCGATGTGCCCGAAGACCATGCACTCCAGGATATTGCCGCCCCCCTGGTAATGGTAGCTGTATACGGAACCCAGTTCCCCGGCCGAGTACAGCCTTCCAATAGGCTTGCGGTTGGTGTCCAGCACCTGACTGAGACTGTTGCGTCGAGGCCCTCCCTGAGTGTTGGTGAATGCCGGGACGAACTCGGCGGCGTAATACGGCGGGGTTTGTATTGGCGTCATCTTTTTCGCATCCCGGCCGAATTCCGTGTCCTTTCCGGCTGCACACGATTGGTTCCAGGTCGCGACGGTTTTTTCGAGCGCCTCCGGGTTTTTGCCAATTTTCGCGGCCAGGTCCTTTAGAGTGTCGGCCTTTATAACCCAGCCTTTTTCGATTTCGGCGCTGTTGTCAGCGCTCCACTTGTATTTTTCTATCTGTGACCACCAGCAGAAGAAATAATCCGGCGGGTAGAGCGGCCCGCTCTTTCTCATGGCCTCGTCGAAGACAAGGTGCACGGGCAACGGAGTGGGGACATGGATATAGATGCCGTGAAAAGGTATCTTGCCGTGCTTTGTGCTGTAAGCTTCGTTGGTAAACCTGGTGGCATCTTTGGCGATCCAGATCCAGCCGTTCCCCGGAGGAGCGAAATTGTAGCCGAAGGCCCAATCCTTGTCGGGAGCCTTGAAATTAAAGTCCGGGCCGGCCTGGTTGTCCATGTGCCACAGATCGGCGCCGATCGCCATTGCCATCCGGATCCCGTCACCGGTGTTGTAGGGACTGCCTTTGGGATAGCCGCAAGGCATGCCGAGGTAATCGCGGATCATCTCCTGGTTGTTTTCAAAGCCTCCCGTGCAGAGAACCACGGCCTTTTTCGCTTTTACAAAAAGCTTTTTGCCGTGACTCTCGACAACGACCCCCCTGACCTCTTTGCTTTTGACGTCCTGGATCAATTCCACTGCCCGCATTTCATACTGGATCCTGACTTTTCTCTTGAGAGCGTTTTCCATGAGCAGAAGCCAGAGGCGTTGAAACCCGTTCCCCTTTGTGGACCAACAAACGTTTCCGGCGCCGCCTGGAAATTCAGGGTATTCTCCGGGGGATGGGATTGTCCGCATATCCGCGCCCATTTTGGTGAGCCATTCCGTAACATGAATCGAGTGCTCATGAAAAACCTTGGTCATATCGTCCGGAATGGGATACCCGTCACTCATTGCTTTCTGATACTCGATCGCCTTGGTCGAATCGGAAGGGCACCAGTAACCCTGCCCGCTGACCCGCGTATTGCCGCCGGCGTGCGCTTCGGCCGCCTTTTCCAGGATGAGAACATCCGCGCCCTGGTCCCGAGCGGTGATTGCGGTCATGAGACCGGCGCCGCCGATGCCAAGGATGACGACTTCGGCTTCGTCATCCCACTTTTTAACCTCATCGGATTGAGTCGCGCCGGCCGTCATCGCGCCAAGCCCTGCCAGACTTGCGCCGCCTGCGGCTGCAGTCTTGATAAAGGATCTTCTTGAAGTTTTCGTCATTTCGCTCCTCGTGGTGAAGTTCTATGAACTCTAAGACTCAAAGACTCCGAGATTTCAAACTTCGAGGCCGATGGAGCGCATCAGCTCCAGCGCATTGCTCTTCCGGACGATTCCAGGAAGAAGATGGTAATCGAAAGCGATGCGACCCTCCTCGATATGATCTTCGAAATGGACGTTGACGGCATGAGGCGCGAGCGCCTCGACGATGTGAGCCAGCGCGAGATCATGCGTGGTCAGCAGCCCCAGCGCGCCCCGGCGCGCCAGTCCCTTAATGACGGCTTCGGCCCCGATTCTCCGGTCGTGAGAGTTGGTGCCGTGAAGCAATTCATCCAGCAAAAACAGGAGAGGAATCGGGCCGTCGGCGACGGTCACCAGTTCGCGAAGGCGCGTAATCTCGGCATAAAACCTGGACGTGCCCTCCTGCAGGGAATCCGTGATCCGGATCGAAGCGCCTACGGCCAAAGGGGAAATGCGCAGGCGCTCGGCGCGAACGGGGGCTCCCGCCAGCGCCATCACCACGTTGATTCCGACGGTGCGCAACAGCGTGCTCTTCCCGGACATGTTCGAGCCGCTCACAACCATGACCCTGACTTCACCCGTGAGGCTGACGTCGTTGCGCACGCATCTGCTTTCCGGGATCAGTGGATGCCCGAGTTTGCACCCCTCGAAACAGGGCGGCTCGTCGGTTATTTCCGGGAAGGGGTCGTGCGGATGCTCATAGGAGTAGGCTGCCAGTGAGGTCAGCGCCTCCAGTTCGGCCACGGCCGCGAGCCAGCCGGCAATCGCATGCCCGTTTTTCGCGCGCCACTGCTCAATGAGAAAGGCCAGCTGTATTTCCCAAAGCAAAATCAAAGCAAGTGGCGCGAAAAGAAAGTTCCTTCTCGAATCGAGCAGCACGATGAGGCGGTTAAGCCGGGCAATGAGACGCGAAGGGGGCACGCCTTCGCAGTCGAGCCTGGTGCGCAGGCTTTTCAGATGGGCGGTCTTGAAAGATTCTTTTTCAAGCCGGGCGAGCACCGAGGAGAGCAGCTCGAGGTCCCGGCCTGCTCCTTCTGCTTCGGTGACGGCCGGTCCAATGGCGCGTCGCTGTGACCATAAGAAGACGAGCTCGATGAGGATGGCGAGGGAAAACCAATGATGGCGATCCGTCGCGATCCAGATTCCAATCGAGGCCAGGACAAGACAGGTGATGGCTGCAGCCGCGATCCGGATCAAGTTTGAGTGCAGTCTCGCCGGTCCTTCTCCCCAATGGACAAGGGGGTCCGGGTGCACACCTGCGCGCACGTCGGCCCCGAGCACCGCCAGGTCTTCCCGGAGGTCCAGGTTGGAGCGAAGCTCGTCCACCGCTCCCTGCCTGGCCCGGATTTCATCGGCGCCCGCGGGTGACTTGAGCCAGGAAGCGAGCATCTGCTCGCCTGCGTGCGTGCGCGCATTGCACAGGAGTTCGAACAGGGAGCCTTTGCCGAAAAGATCCAGGTCCCGTGCGTACGGGTGTGACGGCTCCCCGAAACTATCGCCGGGCTCGCCCGCGCCTTCCCAGTCGTCATCGAGGCGCTTGAGCCCGCGCTCGTAGAAATCGATGGTGCGGCGGAATCTCTGGAGTTGTTGGAGCACGCGGCCGTGCCATAGCGTCAGTGCAATAAAAATGCACAACGGGATCAGGAGCCACCACGGGGAAATCCGTTCCGCAATGAAGACAAACCAGGCCGCGATCAGTGCCGCGACGAATACGGCCAGGCGCGCGTTGCCGATCCGGTGATGCCACGAGTCCAGCTTGTCCGCCAACGAGCGCCTCTGTTCAAGGCGATTCTCATATTCCGCGCGGGGGCCAGTCGTCATCGGCGTCCGTCCATTCAGAACTTTTAATTCTTCTCTTTCCGCCACCAGTAGATATAATCCGTAAAACTGATACTAGATTAGGGCAAAGCAGGCCGCAACAATAGAAAATACCGTTTTTGTAAGGAGGATGGGATGAGGATCTTGGGTATTGTGGGCAGCCCGCGGAAAAACGGCAATACCGAAATATTGATGAATGAGGCATTGAATGTGGCCCGGGATGCCGGCATGGACACGGAAATGTTTTTGATGTCCGGGAAGCAGGTTGCTCCCTGTGACGCTTGCGGTGCGTGCTTCGAAGTCGGATCGTGTGTGGTCGAGGACGATATGCAGGAACTGTACGATAGGATGGACCGGGCGGACGGGATCATCATTGGAAGCCCTGTCTACTTCGGCAGTGTCAGCGCCCAAACCAAGGCCATCATGGATCGAATGTTCGCCTTGCTGCGCAAGCGCGCTCTTAAAGATAAAATCGCCGGGGCGCTTGTGGTGACCCGAAGAGTCGGGGCGATCCAGGCCAGGTCGCTCATTTATTCCTTCTGCATCGCGCAGGGGATGATTGTCGCCGGCGGAGCGATCGGTTATGGAAGAGAGCCCGGAGACGTATTGACGGGAGTAGGCGGTGGCATCGACATGTCCGCGATGGAAGAAGCGCGCCTGCTCGGCGCGAATGTAGTCCAAATGGCGCGCCGATTGAGGGCGTAGCTCCGCACGAGGAACACGAAACTCCCCGATCGTTTTTCGCGTGGCTCGCAAAGCTTCTCAAGACGTCGATCACAGCGAAGACGAGGGATGCCAGCCGCCGTTCACGGCGATGACCTCTCCCGTAATATAACTTGCGTCATCCGAAGCCAGAAATAGCGCCGACCGGGCAATATCCTCAGGCTCAGCCAATCGGCCCAGCGGCACCATGCCCGAAGTCTGGCGCTCTATTTTGGGATCTTTCCAGAATGCCGCATTGAAATCCGTTTTGACGATGCCCGGGGCTAGCGCGTTTGCCCTGACCCCGTAGGGCGCCATTTCCAGGGCCAGCTGCCGCGTGAGCATGATGATCCCGGCTTTGGATATGCAGTAAGCACCTGCCCCGGCGCCTGGAGTCAATCCGACCTGAGAAGACATATTGATGATGCTGCCGGTCTTTCGCAGCATCATTCTCTTCCCGACAGCTTGGCAGCAGAGATAAGTTCCCTTGAGATTAGTCCCAATGACCTTGTCCCAGTTCTGGTCGCTGCACTCGATCAAGGTTTCCCCGGGAATCCAGACGCCCGCGCAGTTCACGAGGATATCGATCTTTCCATAATCTTCGGCGACACGCTGCGCCATGGACTCAACCTCGTCGCGTCGGGAAACATCGACCTGAAGGGCCAAAGACCGGGATCCTGCCTCGCTTAACTCCTGTCTGGCCTGCTCGAGCAGCCCGTCTTCGGTCGCTATATCGCCGACCACGACATCAGCGCCGGCTTCAGCCAGAGCAAGGGCAACGGCCCTGCCGATCCCTCTGCGGCCCCCCGTCACGATGGCAGTTTTGCTTCTCAAACGATGATGCCTCATAGCCTCAGATTCCATATGCGATCGCCCCCCAGAACAGGTTATAATCACCCACCTTGGGCCTCTTGTGCCTGATGGGCCCTAAGAATGACAGACGCTCCAAAAACGCATTGATTAACTTAACACTTCCAACAAGGAGTTGAACGATGAATCGATCGCATTCCATCCGTTTGGTGATTGCGGCGTTGGGACTCGTGTTCGTGAGCGCTTGTGTTCTTGCACAGGCGCAGCAGCAGGGCGGGTACCAGCCGCAGGTCGGGCAGCCGGGCAAGGATGTGGTTTGGGTGCCCACCCAACAGGAACTCGTCAACAAGATGCTCGAAATGGCAAAAGTTACGCCGCAGGACTACGTGATCGACCTCGGTTCGGGGGACGGGCGCACGGTCATTACCGCCGCAAAGCTTGGAGCCCAGGCGCTCGGCATCGAATACAACCCCGATATGGTCGAGTTGTCGCAGCGTAACGCAGCTGAGGCTGGGGTCAGCAATAAGGCCACTTTCGTCAAAGCGGACTTGTTCGAGGCCGACCTTTCAAAGGCGACCGTAATCACGATGTTTCTCCTCCCCGATATCAATCTCAGGTTGCGCCCCAAGCTCCTGAATTTGAAGCCGGGCACGAGAATCGTGTCGAACAGCTTCACGATGGAAGAGTGGGAGGCCGACAGGGTTGTAAACCTGGAAAACGGCTGCGTTAGCTGGTGCACGGCTTACCTCTGGATCATACCGTCGAAAGTGGAAGGGAAATGGAAGCTCTCCAACGGTGAGCTGAACCTCGTGCAGACGTTCCAGATGATCAAGGGAACCCTGTCTTCCGACGGCAGGAACACACCGATTGCCGGCAAGCTGAACGGAAACGCACTCAGCTTCCGCGCAGACCAGACGGAATACGAGGGGCAGGTGGAAGGCAACGTGATTCAGGGGAATTCAAAATCCAGCGCGGGAAATACCACCTGGCGTGCCGTAAAACAGTAGGCCGTGGGCCGTGGGGAGTGGGCAGTGGATTTTTCCTAGAATCTCTTTTTTTCAAATTTCCTGATTCCAGCTTTCTTGCTGCCGACTGCCGACTGCATACTGCCCACTAACCAATCCACCAGCTTGTCGCAATTGCGAGTGATTTGAGCGATCTCTTCTTCAGTAATGTCATCCAGGTGAATGCCGGCGATCGCGCAAACAGGTCTCTTGAGGCTTTTGCATAACTTGTGCGCGGCAGTGTAAGCCACAAAATCATCTTTGTGGCCCAACCGGGTTATGACGGACGTTGACGCCCGGTTGTCTGCACGGCTGTAATCGGCCAGCGCAACGGCGCCCATATGGGCGCAATCATTGAAGAGGTAAACCACCAGATCGTTTCCGATCAACTGCGTCTTCAAGTTTACCTTGGTGCGATTCGCACCTTCGCTCAACGAGACTGATCTCATACGGGAATGCCGGTGCCGGGCCATCGGGGAAAGAGGTGATGTTCAACCTGGAAAAGGTCGAGTGCACGACCGACCGTGTGGTCAACAATGTCCTGGATTGTCTGTGGCCGGCTGTAGAACGCGGGAACCGGGGGCATGACGATGGCTCCCATTTCCGTGACGCTGATCATATTCTTCAAATGTCCCAGGTGCAGCGGCGTTTCGCGCACCAGGAGCAGCAACCGCCGTTTTTCCTTTAGGGTGACGTCCGCCGCGCGGGTCAATAAATTATCCGCGTATGAATGAGCTAACGCGGAAAGAGTTTTCATGCTGCAGGGAGCGACGATCATCCCATCCTGTTGAAAGGAACCGCTGGCAAGACGTGCCCCGATATCGTCGATGGCATAACAATAGTCTGCCATTCCCTTGACCTCTTCGACTTTGAATTCCGTTTCAATTTCGATGGTCTGTTCGCCTGCGGCTGAAATGATCAGATGGGTTTCCGCGTCCTTCATGCCGGAAAGCACCTGAAGCAGTCGGATGCCGTAGATAACCCCTGTGGCTCCGTTGATTCCGATGAGTATCTTCAATCCTGAACCCCTTTGCACGAACGAATACTATACCTCCAAGACCAGATGCCTCAAAGTATCTATAACTCCTCAGAATGGGATCTAGTATATTGCTGCCATGGACTACGCATATGCGTTTGGCGATGCCCAGAAGCTTTACCTCAATGGGACCAACCGGTGCACAAACAGGTGCTCCTTTTGCGTGCGCTATCGAATCGACGGACTGGGCGGCGCTCTTCTCTGGGGAAAGGAAGAACCGGACCTGCAAAGGCTCGAGATGGGCGTGCGGGCCCACGGCGGGCTGGGTAATATCCGGGAATTCATCTGGTGCGGTTACGGAGAACCGACGTTCCGTCTTGATCTGATCAAGCAGGCCGCCACCTGGCTGCGAAGCCGCGGAGCCAAAATTCGGCTTAATACGAACGGGCACGGATGCCTGATCCACGGACGGGATGTCCTGCCGGAATTGTCTCGTGTTGTGGATGAGATCTCGATATCCCTGAATGCACCGGACTGCGGGCGCTATCTTGATTTGTGCCGCCCCGGTTCTGATTTCCCGGAACTGGGGCCCGAGCGGTTTTGGGAGGCGATGATTGACTGCCTGGCACGCGCTCCGGCCTACTTCGAAGATACGCAAGCTAGCGTTGTCGGGTCGGCTCTCGACCGGGAGGAGATCGAGGAATGCAGACGCTTGGCAGCCTCCTTCGGAATCAAGCGCTTCCGCGTGCGCTAGCTTATTTCTTGCACAAAGATTGGCCAACCGCGGATGTATCCGCGGCTCATTCACCGCATCACAGCTGCTTTTCAACTAATTCGATAATGATGTCGTCGGGCCCCCTTAGATAGCAGACTCCCCACCTGCCGCTGCCGTCGTTGCCGGCCGCCCACACGGGCGGATTCACAAACCTAATTCCTGCGGCGGAAAGTTCCCGGTATGTCTTTTCGATGTCTTCGACCAGGAAGGCAACGTGCGCGGTCCCTGGGTTGTAGGGTCGTGAGTCGATCGTCTTGCCTTCCGGTTTGACATATTCGATCAGTTCAATCTTGGCGCCGCCGGGAACCTGCACGATAGACAGGCGCAACGCCGCTTGCGGTATCCCCACAATCCGCTGGACGTCCGGGTCTTCGACCTCCATCACGGGTGAAGCCTTCAATCCCAACAGGTCGCGAAAAAAGTGAAGGGCGGTATCGATATTGCTGACCGTAAAACTGAAGTGCTCCGCGGATTTTATCATTCCGGCTCCCTCTCTTCTGAATCGTTTTGTCCAGACTCAGCGCGCGGTCCAGCCTCCGTCGATGACCAGCTCCGATCCGGTGAGAAACTTGGATTCTTCCGACGCGAGATAAAGAACTCCGTAGGCAACGTCCCGCGGGTCGCCGAAGTGGCCCATGGCATGCCAGCTCAACGCGGTTCGGTATTTGTCGTCATCCTGCTTCAAATCTTCAGCCATTTGCGTTTCGATCACACCGGGGTAGACGGAGTTGACGCGGATGTTGTAGCCATAGCCCGCCTTTGAGCATTCGATGGCCGCAGCCTTTGAGAATGATCGCACGCCCCCCTTGCTCGCGTGATACGCCGAAGCATCCGGATTTCCGATCAGCCCGGCCACGGAAGCGATATTGATGATGGATCCTCCGCCGGTTTTCTTCATGGCTGCAATCGCAGCTTTTGTGCCCAGAAAAACTCCGTCCAGATTGACGCTCATGAGCCGGCGCCATTCGGCGAGCGACGTGTCTTCTATTTTTTTATAAATCATCACGCCGGCATTGTTGACGAGAACATCCAGCCTGCCAAATTCTTCAACGGTTCTTTCAATGACTCTGCCCCACTCCGCCTCGCTGGTGACGTCGTGTTTCGCCGAAATGGCCTTGCCTCCGCGGCTCCTGATTTCTGCCGTCACTTTTTCGATTGTGGCTTCGTCCAGATCGGTGACAACGACCTTTGCTCCTTCGCTTGCGAGCAAGAAAGCCTCCGCTTGACCAAGTCCGCCTGCACCGCCGGTGACAACGGCCACTTTGTTTTTAACGCGATCCATGCTGATTTCCTTTCCCGTATGACTGCAGCCCCGGATTTTACATTACTTTAAGCCGCGGACTCTTGCGGATTCACCCATTTGATCCGCGAAGATCGGCGGTTGAAACAAGATAACGCCAAGCATGCCACGGATTTCGCAATCGTGAAATCCGGTGAATGCATGGCGGTTATACCAGGCCAGCCAGAATTAATACCAGCGGTTCCCTCGGTGTCCACGATAGGCTTCGCGATACCCTTCTTTGTACCCGGTCTTGAGGCCTTTTCTGAAGTCATTCCGGAATCGCGGATTGAATCCATAGCCAAATCGGTCGAGTTCGTAAAATTTGTCACTATATCGCCGTCCGTCGAGCATGTCGTCGCGGCCTAGGCGAAAGCCCTGACGGTATCCCTCGTCATATCCTGCCCTGTAGGCGTCGTCCCGGCTGTCGATCCGACCGTAGCCGGAGTCTCCGTACCCGCCCCCGTCCCACCGGCCCTGTGGCAGCGCCAGAGTTGGAATCATTGGAAGAAGGGCAAAAGCTGGAATTAGGAACTTGGCGAATGGCTTCATGGCTCCCTCCCGTTTTAATCTAATTCCTTAGATGAAGATTCGGGACCGGGGTTTCAAGGGGGCGCTATTTTTGTGCCATTCAATTCAGGGTCTTTCTCAATTCCCGTCTGAGAATTTTCCCCTGGGGCGTTTTGGGCAGGTCTGCAACAAAGTGAATGGCCTTTGGCACTTTGTACCGGGCCATCCGTTCCTTGCAGAAGGCGATCAGCTCGCGTTCATCCACCGTCATATCCGGCTTCACAGTGACAAAAGCCGTAACCGCTTCTCCATACTCGTAGCTGGGCAAACCGACGACTCCACATTCATTCACGGCTCTGTGCTGGTGCAAGAGGTCCTCAACTTCTTTGGGGTAAACATTCTCGCCGCCTGTGATGATGATGTCTTTGATCCGGTCCACGATGTACAGATATCCCTCTTCGTCGAAAACGCCCACATCTCCGGAATGCAGCCAGCCATTCCGGAGGGCCGAAGCGGTTTCGGCGGGCTGCTCGAAGTAGCCCCTCATGATGTTTGGGCCGCGAATGATGATTTCTCCCTGATCACCCTGCTTGGCTTCGTTATCGTTCGCGTCGACGACCTTGACTTCGATGATTCCCGCCGGCATTCCGATGGAGCCGATTTTGTGGCGGAACAGATGGTTGAAGGTTACAAGTGAAGCGGCTTCCGTCATGCCATACGCCTCATGGATCGGGATGCCGAAGGCCCCGACCCACTGGCGCACAATTTCGGCCGGCATGCTCGTTCCACCGGAAAAAATATACCGTAGGCTCCGTAAGTGGCGTCTCGATTCAGGATTGTTCAGAAAACGGATGAATATCGTGGGGACGGCATAAAATCGGGTCACCTTGTGTTCGATGACGGCGGCGGCGACTTTATCCATATCGAATCCCGGAAAAAGGACGAGGGTCGCACACGCGGAAAAAAATGTGTGCATGATGTGGCACTGGGCGAACACATGATTGAGGGGCATGAAGCAGACACCCACATCTTCAGGAGTCATTCTTTCGTGATAGGCGACGTTCTGTGCGCTGTATAGGAGGTTCCTGTGCGTCAACATTGCGCCTTTGGGGATTCCGGTCGTTCCACCCGTATACAAGATTGCGGTTGCATCGTCTCCCGTAGTGTCGATTTCCGCTCGGCCCCCTGGAGTGCGTTCGCCCCTCATGATGGATTGCAGGATCTCGTCGCGCTCGACGATGATGACTTTGCGGATGAGTGGTAGGTCTCGAGGAGGCGGAAACTGCTGGAGCAATTCTTCTGAGCTGACAATGACGGAGGAAAGGGAATCACCCACCACCCCTTTCATCTCCTCTTTTTTATAGGCTCCAGGCACACAGACGGAAATGGCCCCGACCCTTGCAATGGCATAGTAGAACAGGATCCATTCGGGCCTGTTTGCCATGTAGATTGAAACCCGGTCCCCTTTGGACACGCCGATGTCGGCGAGGTATCGGGCCAGGGCGTTGATAATCCTGTTCATCTCGGCATAGGTGTAGCTCTCTGACCCGAAAACAAGGGCTTTTTTATCGGGGCAATAGAGCCGAGCTCTGGCAAAAAGATCAGCGACGTTCATGACGATTTCCCGAGAAAAAAACGCCAGATTTCACGGTTGGGTGAATCGGTGCTCATCCGTGCGATCTGCGGCGTTCTTGCTTTTTTCATGGATCACTTGACGAGACGCCGAGGCGGAGCCGTTGACATCAAACGAGCATAAGTCACCAACAGGACTCCTGCAAGAAGAACCAGAAGAATCGGAACGATCGACTTGCCAACCTCCGGCGTCGGTTTGTTGTAACGATGAGACGACAAAAACCACCTCAATATTCCCGCAATCCTATCAGAAATCTGGATAGAAGGATCCGTAAATTAAGCAGGGAATTCGACGAAAGAAAGGTTCATACTAGAGGAGGTTGGAGACTGGAATCCAAAGCCGTGGTCACGGCCGTTCGGACGATTGTTTCGCAAATGCCGGGTGAAACACCTCAACGGCTTTGGACAACGCTGGATAAGGTAATACCGAAAACAGCGGCGTGCAGTGGCGCCGTATCGTTACTTGTCGGACACAACACTCTGAGATTGGCAAAAACGACAGGCGGCAGCAGCCTGCCGCAAAGGCGCCCTTCGGGCGCGAATCAAGAAACGATATGAAGGCAATCGAAGGGAAATTAGGGCGGGTATTCGTGCTGCGCCTCGATCATGACGATCCCATCCCCCAATGCATCGAGGATTTCGCTGCCGAAAAGGAGATCCAAATGGCGCAAGTTGTATTTGTTGGGGGGATTTACAATGGGAATCTGGTCGCGGGGCCAAGGAAAACTCCCGACCAGCGCCCGGATCCGATCGTACTGCCGGTCAACGAAGCCCATGACGCTTTCGCAACCGGGATTATCGCTCCGGGCGAAAACGGCAGGCCGGCGCTGCACATCCACGGTGCGCTGGGAAGATCCGGGCAAACGATGGCCGGCTGTTTTCAAAAAGGGGTCTCGGTCTGGCTGGTCGGAGAAGCGGTCATTTATGAAATCCTGAGCAGCGGACCGGCTGCCCGGAGGATGCTGAGCCAAACCGCGAACCTGACCTTGCTTGAAATTGTCGAGTAAAAGCATGAAGCTCGGAATTCACGAAAATGTCTTCACGCATTCCGTGCTTTCTGTGTGTCTCGTGCGGCTGCTTGGGCCCGGAATGACCCAGGAACGGCAGGGAAGATTCAAGAGCCTCACATTAAAAGATGGATCCCATGAACTCGTCGGCGACTACCAGATCCTGCCGGAGCGCAGTCATTGGGAAGAGATGCCGTACTCACTTGTTGACCGGGAGGCGACGCAAAAATTTGAGGGCCAGGCGGCCGGCGGGCGCCGGCAGGCGGAGGAACAGAACCCGATCGTTCTCTCGACGGCGTCTATGTGCTTGACGCCGTCCCGCGGCAGACAGTGGAACTGAAGGGTTTGCACGCCCGTATCCAGGCTTGCGTGCCGGTGCCGGCGATCCCGGGATCGGCTATGCGGGTGCTACAGCCAGGGACCATCTCCGGATTGTCCGCTGCCGGGATAAAAACGGAAATCGGATTGTAGCGGCGGTCGACGTCGCGCATTATGCCGAGGTCAAAGTCGATCCAGTTTCTGTCAGTCGGACAAAAATCACTCCCGCTGTTCCCCTGGAGCCGGGACAATAGGCAGCGGTCGAGTTCGATGGGAAGGGGCGATGAACGCGTTTGTACGGGATTTTGGCGCGGATCCAGTGCTGTCGAACACCGGCAACAGCGAACCGGTTCTGATTGAGAAATCCCCAAAGAAAACCGGTCCATGAGACCCGGAGGAAGCGCGCAACCGATGTCTATCCGTCCTGACGAGATCCATTTTGAATTCATACGGGCTTCGGGTCCCGGCGGCCAGAACGTCAACAAAGTGGCGACGGCTGTTCAGCTCCGTTTTGACGCGCGCCATTCCCAGTCGATCGGAGCGGAAGTCCGGGATCGATTGCTTCGGATCGCGGGAAAGCGTGCAAATTCCTCGGGGGAGATCATTATCGAAGCGCGGCGATTTCGTACGCAGCAGCGCAATCGCGACGATGCGATGGAACGGCTGCTTCATTTGATAGAGGTCGCTTCCGTCCCGCCTAAGGTTCGTCACAAGTCCCGCCCGACCCACGCTTCAAAACTCAAACGGCTGCAGGAAAAAAAGCACCACTCTCAAGTCAAGAAGCTCCGCACTCGTTCCTCTCCGGATGAGTGAAGCGCTCAAACGGGCGTTCCCGGCCTTACAGGTACCTGTCGAATTTGTTGTTTTTGTCGACGAGAACAATCGTAGGATGGAGAGGCTCCGAGGTTAATTCGAATCCCATGATGATGATTTCTTCGCCGGCCTTGATCAAAAGGGCCGCGGCTCCGTTCATGCAAATTTCGCCCGATCCGCCTTGGCCGACAATGACGTAGGTCTCGAGACGTTCGCCGGTCGTGTTGCTGACGACCAGGACCCTCTCGCCGGGCCAGAATCCTGCCTTCTCGATCAAATCCTGATCAATGGTAATGCTGCCGACGTAGTCGACGTCGGCTTCGGTAACCGTCGCCTTGTGTATCTTCGATCTTAAAACCCAGCGCATAACGTTTGTCCCGCCAATATGATGCCCGAAATAAGCCCGGCCGTCCACCCTTAACACAATTCGCAGAACGGAGCGATTCTAAAAAGCTACCCGGGCCAAAAAATGATAAACTCTGCACGGGGGAAAAGCGCGCCATGGAACCCAAGGCATCCGGAAAAGACATCGTTCTGGCCATTCTCGACAACATGCAGGAATCGTGCGAACCTCTGCTCTATAACACTCTCGTGCCGAGCTATTATGACGTATACCTGCATCGGGATGACTACAGCCGTCTCGCCGCTATCTTCCCCAGAATACGCAAGGAAAGCGTCCAGGCTCTGGACGAGAAGCTGGCGGAGCTGAACAAAAAGGGATTGTCGATTCTGCCGGGTCGGAGATCGTCAAAAGTTAAATACGAAGCGGCTGAAAAAGACTGGTCGGTGAAATTTCACGCCGATGAGAACGACGAGTTGGCACCCGGGGATATCCTCGTCGATTCGAAGCTTGCCCTGCCCCTGCCGGCGGAATTTGGTGTCGGCACCAAAACGCAGCGCTCGGAAACCATCCGCTCCGGGGGAGAGACCAGGAAACTGCGAAAGCACGGGGAGGCGGAAAAGGGCGCCGGCTCCGCGGCCCTAGCCAGGCTCTCTTACAAGGACAAGGATGGGCGAGCGTGTGAATTTCTGATGGCCAATGCGGAGATTTCTGTCGGCCGCGGCGGCCGCAGCGAATTCTGTGACCTGGAACTGGATGGTCCTGCCGACATTTCTCGCCAGCATTTTTATCTCAGGCTGGATCCCGAAACCCGTGAGTTTTTCATCCAGGATGTCAGCAGGTTTGGAACATCCGTTGATGGGAAGAAGCTGTCATCAAAAGAGTGGATCCGCCTCCCGTCCAAAAGCACCATCGTCCTCGCGGACCGGATGACCATAGAATTTCAGCAGCTATGACTTTTCTCTACTGGGCACGCTACGGTTACCTGTTCCTGATGGCCCTGGCCATCATCGTTCTGGTTATCGCCCATCTTCACAATATCCGTTCGAGATAACCCGTGCAGAAGATAAGAACGTCGACACTCTGGAACGCCTGGGGTGGAAGCAATCCCGGGATGAAGCGGCAGAACAACGAAGACCGGATTCTCTGCGATGCCAAACGCGGCATTTTTGTCGTCGCCGACGGCATGGGTGGGGAGGCGGCGGGCGAAGTGGCTGCCCAGCAGGCTGTCGATTCCATTCGAAAGAGATTGTCGGAGGAAACCGGTACGGCAGCGCGCAGGCTGCGGGAGGCCATTGCCGGCGCGAACAATGAGATTTACCGGCTGTCCCAGCGTAATCCCGAATGGCAAGGGATGGCTTGCGTTCTCACGGCCGCAGTTGTCGAGGACGGAAGGCTGCATGTGGGACATGTCGGGGACTCACGCCTGTACAAAGTTCAGGGGAATGCGATTCGCAAAGTGACCCGGGATCACTCGCCGGTTGGGCAGAAAGAGGACTCCGGGGAACTGACCGAATTGGAGGCGATGCGCCATCCGCGGCGAAACGAAGTCTTTCGCGATGTCGGATCGCAGCCGCATAAGCCGGATGACGACGAGTTCATCGAGTACCTCGAGATTCCCTTTGATCGGGATGCCGCCTATATCCTCTGTTCCGACGGCCTCAGCGATATGCTCACCGCCAAAGAAATATTGGGTGCCGTGCTCGGGAATGCAGGCAACCCTCGCGAAAGCGTCCGCCGCCTGATTGAGCAAGCCAATGCCGCAGGCGGAAAAGACAATGTTTCCGCCATTGTGATCGAATCGAAGGATTTCGCGGCTTCCGCGCCTCACGCCGGAAGGATTGACCCTCCAATCGTGAGTGGAGCATCCCTCGGCGTCTCTTCCTCCAGAACGACGTTTTGGCGCGGACGCCTTGCCTTCCTGGCCTACGGCCTTGTCGCTGGGCTGCTGGCGTCCTATCTCTGGTATCGTCCGGCCGCTGTCGGGCGCGGCAAGCCGGACGTCCCCGTCGCTCGGCCGCCCGGGGTGTTGCGAGTGGGACCGAACAGCCAGCAATACCCGACCATCACAAGAGCATTGGAAGCGGCCCATGCCGGAGACCGCATCGAAGTCGGAGACGGCGAGTATGAAGAGTTGATCCGGTTGAAAGAAGGGGTCGATGTCACGGCGCAGTCCCCCGGAAAAGCGATCCTGCACATTTCGCGCGCACTCCCCGGCGCTGATGCGGCCATCACCGCGGATGGGATCCGGAGGGGCGCGATTGAAGGATTGGCGGTCAAGCTGGATCCGGTCGCCGGCCTGCCGTTCGGGGTGCGCATCTCCAATTCGGATGTGAATGTCGTAAATGTGGAGGTGTCCGGAGCAACGCAGGCGGGAATACTGGTCGATGGCGATTCCGGGAGCGTCATTGCCGCAAGTTATGTGCACGCCAATGCCGGCGCCGGGATCATGACGGCCGACACGGCGCGGCCCTTGATGATCGGAAATCTGTTTTATGCGAACGGCACGCTCCGGCCCCATATTCACCCGGGGCTGTATGTGATGGGCAACTCAAACCCGGAGGTCAAACGCAACACGTTTTCGGGCAACGGATCGGAAGCCATCCGCGTCCAAAAGCCGGAACTGAAAGAGAGGATGGCGGACAACCTCTTTGTCAATTCCGGCAGGAGCCCAGTTGGGGTGGAGCGAATCCGTCCATGAACAAGTTTCCAGGCCCGGCAGCGTGATCGTGGTCGCAATTGGGATTCGGCGCTCGAAAGACCGGTGGCGATTGCGCTGCCGATGCCGGCGGATGGTGTTGGGCGTTTATCAGAGAAAATGAAAAGCCTGCTGCAGGATATCGGCGACTACCACATCCTCGAGAAGCTCGGCCGGGGCGGTATGGCGGACGTGTATCTTGCACTGGAACGAAAGAGCAACCGGCGCGTGGCCCTGAAACTGGTAGAGCAGGGCGAAGGACCTGAAGCTCAGGAAATCGTCCAGGCGGAACGGCTCGGAGCGGAACTCCAGCAGCATATCAGCCTGGCAGAGCCCCGGGTGCCGCAGATTCACGCTTTCGGCGATCTCGACGGCTATTTCTTCATTGATATGGAGTTTGTTGAAGGGAAAGATCTGTCTGCGCTGGTCGGATCCCACACCCTTACAGCGGAAGAGGCCGCCGGAATTGCGATGCAGCTGTGCAGTATCCTGCGCGTGGCGCACGGGATGTCGCTCCAGGTTGGCGGGCGGGAGTTGCGCGCCATTGTACACGGTGATATCAAGCCCAAGAACATCCGGATCGACAATCAGGGCAAGGTGCGCGTCCTTGATTTCGGCATCGCCAAAGGCTTGTCCATCACGCGAAGGCTGACAAGCAACGTTTTCGGAAGCATCGCCTATTCTTCTCCCGAGAGGCTTGAGACCGGCAGCATTGACGAGATGTCCGATCTCTGGTCGGTCGGAATTGTGCTGTATGAAATGGTTGAAGCGAGGCTTCCATTTGAAGCTGCTAGCAGCGAAAGACTCGAGTCGGTTGTCCGTTCCCATGCTGCCGTTCGGCCGCTGTCAGACTCCTGTCCCGCGGCGTTGCAGCCGATCATTTACAAGGCGTTGGCGCAGTCTCCGAGGAGCCGCTATCAGGATGCCGCCGCGTTTGAGTCGGACTTGAAGGGGTTCCTTTCGGGAAGCGAGACCTTAGCCGCGCTGGAGAATGAGCAAACCCGCAGGACTGTGCCGATCGAAGATTTTGAAACTCGGAGAACGTTGGTCAACCAGGAACCCTCGCGGCCGGAATCCGTCGTCGCCGCTCGCGAGTCGCGGGTCGACGGGCTTTATCGTGAACTGAAACAATATTTATTCCGTACAAGAAAATGGATAGCGACCGGGTGTGTCCTCCTTTTGGCCGGAATGGGAACTTGGGAAGGGATTGCGATGCACGCAGCCGCGCAGCTGAGGCCGGGGTTTGTCCAGGGCCGGATTGACGGAGACAGCGCCTGGGGAAAGTATCAGGAGATCCGGAATCGCAGCCTGCTCGGTTTTGCCCCGGTGATTCTGCGCGGGCCGCTCCGCGCTTTACTGATTGAAAACTGTGAACGGGTCTTCAGTGAATATCGCAGCAGCGATACAACCCGAGTCAGGGAAGGGGACTGGTCGAGGTGCAAGCTCTACATGTCCCGCGCAGTCGAGCTCGGCATGAGCGATCGCAAATATCAGGCGATGCTCGAATATGCCGAGGGCCAGCTTTTGCGAATCAACCGCAAAAGTCTTGATGCGATCGCCGCATTTCAGCACGCCTCCGAGCTGCGGCCGCAGTGGCCGGACCCCTATCTTGGATTGGCTCGCACGTACATCTATGGTCTGGGGGACATGGACCGTGGCACCCAGGCTTTGGAGCGCGCACAGCAGCTGGGCTACAATTTCGGCAAGAGAGAATTGGCAATGATGGCCGAAGCCCAGCGGAAGCGCGGGCTGCAGGACATCGACAACGCGACCCTGGTGCGCGGGTCGGACCAGGAAAAGGAATACCTGAAAAAGGCCCAAAACGATCTTAACGATGCGTTGAAAATTTACCTGCAGATTGCGCCGTGGGGCGACAGCACGGCACAGATTCTGAGCGTTCAGGATAAGTTGGGGGAGGTCGGGCGGAGGTTGACGGAGGTGGACAAACCCAACCCGCTACTCCCATGGAATTGGTTCAAGTAGGCTTTTTCTTAACGGCGAGACACACGAAAAGCACGAAAGATGACACAGAAATTTCGCGTGTTTCATGGTTAAAGTTTCTTGAAAGGGCCCATAGGCGGATAGATGGCGATCACGCAGAGTACGGCTGCAGACAGGGCTAAATCGAGGAAGCCGCCCGGTGGCCGAGCGCTGGAATTTTGGCTGCTGCTGCCGGTTTCCATTGTGATCATTGCGGGGATACTTCTGGTCGTGACGGCCCAGTCCCGCCAAATGGAGGAAACGGGAAGGCCGCTCGACCTGAATGAAATCAGTTCCTCTGCACAGCTTCAGTCATTGCTCGATTTCTACGATAATCCGAAAGACGGTCAGTTTGCAGCCCTCAACATTTGGGCTTTTCTTCAGGATCGAGGGCGGATCGACAGCGTCAGCGAGCTGCGGGAGATCCGCCTCAGCGGAAGCGACGTCCGGCGCGCCCGCGGCCTGACCAGTTTCCCGGAGCGATTGAGCGGTCCGGGTGAGGGAAAGGGGAATAAAGAAATTTCTCTTCCTCTTCTGACGGCCGCGCAAATCCGGCAGTTGAGGGCGCGGCTTTGCGTCCGGACTGCCGACACGTATCATCATCTGGTTCTTATCTATGCGACCATTTTCTTTCTCGGATTCTATGCGCTGCACATGGCCTGGCGAGTCCGGGGTTTTGCCGGTGATCAACTCCTTCTGCCTGCGGTCCATTTTCTGAGCGGCATGGGCTTCCTGATGATGATCAGGCTGCGGGACCCGTTACGCGACAGTTTGCTACTGCGCGATTTCGCCATCGGCGTGGGAATCGGATGCGTCGTGGCGCTTCTGGCGAGTCTCCCCGATTATGAACGATCCCCATTGAGACGAATGGCTTACGTTCCGCTGCTGCTCAGTTTCGTTCTCTCTTTGCTGTTGATCCTTTTCGGTGCGGGACCCGGTCTGAGCGATGCCAAAATAAACCTGCGAATCGGACCTATACTGGTTCAGCCTGTCGAGTTGATCAAGCTGCTGCTGCTGTTTTTCCTGGCCGGCTTTTTTGCGGATCGTTGGGAATTCCTGAGGCAGCTAAGACAGGCGCCTTCTACATTGCCTGGCATTCTGCGCGGACTCGAGATTCCAATGCTGCGCTATGCCATCCCCGTGGTCATCGCGGTTTGCCTGGCCATCACTTTTTTCTTCCTCGAGAAGGATCTTGGCCCGGCCCTGGTGATGATCATTCTCTTTATCATCCTGTATGCAACCGCGCGGTCGAGAATCGCAGGAGCTCTGGCCGCCTGCGCATCGCTGGTGGCAGCGGTCGCGATCGGGTTCGTGTTGAAAGTCCCGCACACCGTTGCCTCGCGCATTTCCATGTGGCTGTCTCCCTGGGATAATTTCGTCCGGCCGGGCGGGGATCATCTCGCTCAATCGCTGTGGAGTTTCTCATCCGGAGGATTTTTCGGCACAGGGCTCGGATTAGGAGACCCCGCTTCAGTTCCCGCAGCCCATACAGACCTGATTCTTGCCGCAATCGGCGAGGAACTGGGATTTGTCGGCCTTCTCTCTATCGGCATAGCCTTTGCCATTCTGGTCTATCGTGCGCTTCAAATTTCACTGCGGAGCCGCGGGACGTATTCGCTGTTCCTCGGTTATTCAGCCGCGCTGCTGATTGCGCTGCAGACGGCCTTCATCGCGGCCGGCATTCTCGGGGTTGTTCCGCTCTCAGGAGTCGTCACGCCCTTTGTCAATTACGGCAAGTCCTCGACGATCGCGAACTTCGCGCTCCTGGGCATTCTGGCATCGTTGTCACGGGATGGAAGCCAGGCGCCAAGCGAACCTTTTCGCAGGCAGGTCAAGTGGGTTTCCGGTTTGCTGGCTGTGACAGGAGTTGTGATCCTGCTGCAGGCTGCGCGGGTGCAGATTGCGCAGGGGGACTTCTTTCTCGGCCGAGGCACGCTGACCCCGCAGGCCGACGGGCATCGCCGGTACACGTACAATCGCCGGATACTGGAAGCCGCTCGCAGCATTCCGCGCGGAACCATATACGACCGCAACGGCATTCCGCTCGCGACCGACTCGCCTTCTCAGGTCGAATCCTTCAAAGCCCAGTATGACCCTTTGCACATCAATGTGGAGGAAGTCGTCAAGCAAAGCCCGGGGCGGCTGTATCCCTTGGGAGCCTTGACCTTTCATCTGCTTGGGGATCTGCGCAGCCGTCTCAACTGGGGAGCGCCGAACAGCTCCTATATTGAGCGCGACCATAACGCCGTGCTCCAAGGGTACAATGACCGGGCGCAAATTGTTTATGTCGAGGATCACCCGGGCGGGGCGCAACACTCGACGATCCGCCGCGATTACCGGGAGCTGGTGCCCCTGGTCCGATATCGGTACAGGCCTGACAAGAAGGAATTCCAGAAATTACTTGATCGCGATCGCGACATCCATCTGACTATTGATGCCAGGATGCAGACTCGACTGGCTTCAATCCTGGAGAAACACGTTCAGGCCGCCGCCAGCGGAAAAGGCGCCGCTGTGATCATTGATCCGGCCACAGGTGATCTGTTGTCTTCGGTGACCTATCCGTGGGCCGACCTTGCGAAAGCCCAAAAAGCGATAGCCGGATCTGACGACATTCCGGAAGACTCCGAATTGAGCAAGAGTCTTTTAGATAGGGCGAGGTACGGCCTGTACCCGCCGGGATCTTCCTTCAAAGTCGTGACCGCGATTGCGGCGCTACGGTCCAGGCCTGATGCGGAGACGGCCCGTTTCGAATGCAAGCGCCTTCCTGACGGCCGCATCGGCAACTATATCCGTAGCTGGGGAAAGCCAATCCGCGACGACGTTCTCGACCATGAGCCGCACGGCAGCGTAGATCTGGCAAAGGGCTTGATCCTGTCGTGCAATGCGTATTTTGCCCAGCTGGGCACATACCTTGTGGGCCCCCAGCCGCTACTGCAGACGGCTGAGTTGTTTGGGATACGAGTCGCTTCGCCGAATACTGTGGCCCAGCTCAAAGACGCGCTGCCGCAGGCGTCCTATGGCCAGGGACAGGTTGTTGCCTCCCCCCTGCAAATGGCACGAGTTGCGGGATCGGTAGGCAATCACGGCCAGGTTCTCCCTGCTAGAATTCTGCTCGGAGACACGGTTCCGGCTGCGAAACCCTGCCTCACTAAGGATCAGGCTGCGAGGCTTTCAGAGTATCTGCGGCGCGTGGTGACGGAAGGAACCGGCCGGGAGGCCAATCGGTCTTCTGTGGCGGTTGCAGGCAAGACAGGAACCGCCGAGCTTCAAGATCAACCGGCGCATGCCTGGTTTGTGGGATTTGCTCCGTACGGTTCCGGAGCGAAGAAGATCGCATTTGCGATCCTGATCGAAAATGGACGTTACGGCGGGCGTACGGCGGCACCGGCAGCCGCCGAAATCGCGGCCGCCGCGGCCGAGCTTGGATTGATTGGGCGGGAGTGAGAATATGGGATTTTGGGACAAGCTCCTGAAAACGGAGCAGAGCATTCGCAAACGGATTGAAAACGCCTTTGGCCATGGGACAGTCAAGACGCCCCTGGAGGTCCGTCGGGAAATCCTGGAACAAGTGGAGTCTAGAATCGTGGTGGACACAAACGGGAATCAGTTCCCCTTCGGAAAGGTTCTGGTACAGCTGAAACCGCCGACGGAGGCGCTGCGCGACGTTTTTACTGCCGCCTTCCTGGAGGACCGGTCGCTCAAAACCGATATCCTGGATAAGGTGAGGGAATCGCAGGCCCGTTATCCCCGCGAACTCGAGGTCGTTGTTGAACTCCTTCCGGTTCCTATCGTGTCCCAGCCGGAACCTGGACCCGTGTTTCAGCTGAATTTTGTAAAACCGGACCCGGCGCGCAAACCTGAAGTTTCCGAAACCTTGTTGACTGTTCTCAAAGGTTCGGCTGAACAGCAGGAGTACCGGCTGAAAAGGGAGCGCATTCTGATTGGACGCCTGGCGGAGGTGACGGATCGTGAAGGCCGGCTGGTGCGGAAAAACGATGTGGTTTTCCTGGACAATGGCGAGGATATTAATTCCACAATTGGCCGTGCCCACGCCAGAATCTGGTACGATCTCGAAAGACGGAACTTCTGCATTATCGACGAGGAGAGTCGCTATGGTACCCGCATCATTCGCGAAGGGCGATCGATCGAGGTGCCCGGCGGGAATTCCCGGGGGATTCGCTTGCGCTCCGGCGACGAGATTTACCTTGGCCAGGCATGCTTGAAATTCGAGGTAATCGTGTGAAACGGGGCACGAATCCCGATAGTATTGAAGTGTCCCTTAGTTTGTGCCCGAAAAGGGGGCGGAGGCTAGGTTTGGCTCTGCCCTCAACTGGCCCGTCCAGCGCATTGCTCCCCCTCCAATCAACCGCGGATTGATCCGTGGTCCGCGCTTTATGGAAGCCTTTTTGAACATTTTAATTGTCCGATCGATCTTATCCGTTGGAACCTTAGAGGATTGATCATGAAACCTGATCTTGTTTTTGCATCTTTTTTCACCACTGTCATCTTGACCGTTTCCCTGGCTGCCGCGCAAACGCAGCAGGAAGTGCCGCCGACACTGACTTTGCCCGCAGGAACGCTTGTCACCGTCAGAACCACACAGCCGCTGTCGAGCGACCGGAATAGGGCTGGAGACAGCTTCACCACAGTGTTGGATCAACCGGTGGTTGCCCAGGGCTGGGTGGTAGCCCGGCGTGGACAAACCGTAATGGGCAGAGTGGTCTCAGCCCAAAAAGCCGGACAAGGGAATGCCTCCTCCCAGCTCGCCATTGAGCTTAGCGATTTGACGCTGGTTGATGGGCAGCCGCTTCCCATTCGAACAGAGTTGGCAGAGATCGCCGGCGGCAATCCACCGCGAGGGTACAACGAAGGGGCTGTGGTTGGAGCGACGACCGGCGCTGGCGCCATCATCGGAGCCGTAGCCGGAGGGGGCCCGGGAGCAGCCGTCGGCGCGGCAGTCGGCGCGGCTGCGGGAGTTGCAGGCGTTCTGACCACGCGAGGAAGGGCTACGGAGATTTATTCGGAAGCACAGCTGACATTCCGCCTGCAAGACCTCGTGACGATTTCAACCGAGCAAAGCCGTCAGGCGTTTTTACCGGTAACGCAGAGCGACTACGACCGCGGGCCGGCCGGCAATCCCGACCGGTATCCGGAGGCTCGCAGCTATCCGCCTTTTCGATACTATTATCCCTATGACTATTATTACCCATACGATTATTTCACTTTCTATGGATACTTCGGCCCCCGGTACTACCTGGGTCCCGGCATTTACATCGGGCCAGGCTATTATCGGCGTTACCGGTAGTCGAGAGCATTCCACCATCCCGAAAAACAGAATGGTCACTTGTTTTGCTAACAGCTTGCAGTGCCAACAATTAACCGGCCAATCTGTCATTCCATGAGACGGGAGTGACTGATATTCCTGCCCTCTTCAGGTGAGGTCTTTTTCCCTTCAGTTGGTTTTATTGTCTTTCAGAAGTGCAAAAGAGAAAGGCCGCAACCAAAGCTATCGATTGAGACCCAAGACAGACGGGATCCTGCCATGATTGGCGCCCCGTTGTCGAGTCCCGCCTTTGGGAAGGAGAATGGGAAGTACGGCCACGAGTCAGTCCTAGACAAACAACTTCCTCTCAGTCCCGAGTGAACAGATGCTGCCCACTATTTATCTCTCCGGCTACCCTTCTACTCCGCATTGATGCGATCACGCCAAGCCCAGACTCAATCTGTCATCCCATAACGCCAGAGTGACGTATGTTCTCATCCCCTCGCAACTCAGAATGAGATTCCCCCTTTTTTTCTTTCAGATGGATTAGAGTCTTTTTCCAGAGGCGAAAAAAGAAAGGCCCCAACCGTTCGCATCGGTTGAGGCCTAAGACGGACGGCACCAATCAAGGGAACCATCCTATCAGTCAATCCATAGCCTGCCATGATTGGCGCCCGTTGTCGAGTCCCGCCTTTGGGAAGGCACGGCCGCCCTGCCAATTCACGAGATCCGCCAGAGAGTGTGTCGAGGTCCAGAATGCGGCATTACCTTTTATATCTGCCGCTCCTGTGATCGAGGTCAATGTTACTGCAGCAAGTACTGCCGTCATCAGGCACGATTGGCGCAGCGTCAAAAGACCAACCATGAATACCAGGCGAGCTTTGCAGCGAAGCTCGATCATGCCGCGCGCCAACAAGCGTACTGCCAGCGCCAGAAGCTGAAACTGAAAATAGTGACAGGTCAAGGTAGCGAAACCGCGACTCCCTCTGTCACGATCGCCTTGGCCTTGATAAGCACCGGCTTCGTAACGAAAAACCTGGAGCAACAGGCCCGGCAGGCACCTTATGCGGAACCGAAACCTTTTCCGATATGCAAAAAAACGAACTCCCGCCTGGTTTCCTGCATTGTCTGCGGCCGATCGGTGCTGTGGACCGCTCCGTTTCCGAGGTCACCG
>Ga0326728_10008212_pt1 | contig 26097 bp, 24 predicted proteins | sample MB3enrmetagenome_FD_207602 | JGI IMG/M metagenome (GOLD analysis project Ga0326728, IMG submission 207602) | Lab enriched peat soil microbial communities from McLean, Ithaca, NY, United States - MB31MN | ecosystem: Environmental > Terrestrial > Soil > Wetlands > Peat | place: USA: New York... | reverse complement strand
CCCCTCCCGTGGTGGTGGCGCCTGACGGCGCTGCCTCTCCGTAGCGCCGCGCGGCGGAGCCCCAACCAAAATGTGCCACGGCCATCTTGGCCGTGCCCCTTCACGGGCGGGACGCCCGTGGCACCTCCCCGGCCGAACGCTGTTCGGCCCTACCCAGGGCGGGGAAATTCTTGCTAAAAAACAAGAATTTACGGTATTGCATGGACAGGACTTCCTCCGGCCCGCGAACCGTGTTGGTGGGAGTAGACGTGCGTGACTTCCGCACCAAAAAGAACAATCTGTGCAGAGTAATAAACCCAAGTGAGAATAATGACCAGGGAGGATGCTGCCCCGTATGCTGAGGCGACGGTGGACCTGGCGAGATACAACCCAATCAGCGCCTTGCCCATCGTCAAGAGCAGTGACGCGATGGCCGCACCCATCCACACGTCACTCCAGGCAATATCCGCGTCTGGTAGGTACTTGAAGATCATCGCGAGGAGCAGCGCGATCACCCCCAACGAGAGAAGAAAATTGACCAATTCCAACGAGAATACGGGCCAAGGAAGCAGCGGTGCTATGAAGTTTCCCGCCGCCCCCAGCGCGGCGCTCACCACCAGTGACACGAGTAACAGGAAGCCCAGACCCAAGACCAGGCCGAACGACAAAAAACGCTCTCGAATCACGCGCAACCAGACACTTCCTGATCCGCGCTGAACTTTCCAAATCTTATTGAGCGCGTCTTGGAGCTCAACAAATGCGCCGGACGCACCGACCAGCAGGGTCCCGATGCCAATGGCGCTCGCAATAATGCCCAGCGCGGGCCGATTCGCGCTCTGGAGGATCGCTTGGATGGCTCTGGCACCCGTCTCACCCACCAAGTCTTGGAGTTGCCGCGAGAATTCACCCTCTGCCGCCTTTTGCCCGAACGCCAGGCCCGCGATCGATATCGCGACGATCAGGACCGGAGCGAGCGAAAAAACGGTGTAAAACGCCAGCGCGGCGCCCATGCTCGGCGCATCGTCCTCTGCCCATGCCAAGCATGCCTTTTTGAACAGCGCATAAGCGGCTTTCAGTTTCACGAATATCCTCGATGCTCGCAAAAGGTTCAGATTTACCCAGCGAGTTACCCCCGGGCAGGCTCCTACGAGGCGCCCAAGGACCAAGCCTCATATCAGAGTGCAACAAATTCTGCGTCAGGAGTCTGCTCAAAATTGCTCAACCCTCCCGTCACGCGGTGGCCCTGAAAAACATCTTTCTCGGCTATCCAGAGATTGCATTCGTGACTGTTTCCATGTCGAACTATCGATGATTTCCACTGGCCCAACTCTGTAGCTCCCTCTCAAAAATCGGGTGAGCAATTTTGAACATCGTGATGTTCATTTTTGGACAAACCGATGTTTTTTTTGAACAGACAGGCAGGGCCCGATTTATTAGGATGCGTCAATTGGCAGCATATGTAACCCGGCCGGGGATTAGACGCCATGTGAACAAACAAAGAAAGGTCACGAATGGGCGCATGGAAAGTTAGCAAGCTGTGGTTAATGGCATTCCTACCGGTCGGTTTTGTGGCCGGATGCGGTCGAGGGCAGGGAACGATCCTACCAACGCTCAGGCCGGCCAGTCCGAATACCCCGCTTCTGAGGGAGTGGGCATCATTCAGGAGGCAACGATGAGAAGGGAAATAATCTCGAGATTTACCACCATGGCGGTCGTTTTTTTAGTCGTGTCGGCGCTGTATGCGGGCGCCAAGACTACCCCTTTTGAGGTGAGTTCCACGATCCCCACCAATGGGGCAAGAGGCGTGGCTATGGATCAGGTGCTCACGGCAACCTTCAATCAGGACGTGGAATGTTCAACGGTTACCACGTCAACCTTCACCCTGGAGAGCGGCTCAGGAAAGCATGTCGTCAAAGTAGCAGGAGGCATCACCTGCGCCGGGACGGTCGCGACCTTTACACCGTCAAGCCCTCTCGCCGCCAATACCGAATATACGGCCACGATTACAACCGGGGTGAAAGATACGGGAGGCCAAAAACTCAATTGCAATTTTGTATGGAGCTTTAAAACGGGTTCAACCCTCACGGCACCCACGGTGACCGCCGTAACCCCTCTCAATAAGGCTACGGGTGTTGGGCTCAACACGCTAATCACCGCGGCGTTCGACCAGGCGATGAACCCTGCAACTATCGATGCCTGCTGCTTTACGGTAACCGAAGCTGGCCATCCCGTAAAGGGGACAATTACCTACAATACTACAACGAACATTGCAACTTTTACGCCCGCAGCCAAGCTCTTACCCAATACGACATACACGGTCACGATTTCAACCTGCGTCACGAACCTGGGCGGCACGGAAATGGTACTCAAGTTTGTATGGACATTTACAACCGGCGCGGCCCCAGACATCATTCCACCCACGGTGATTTTGACCAACACTGTGAGTGGTGCCACCGGTGTGCCCCTCAACCAGATTATCACCGCAACCTTCAGTGAGGCGATGGCCCCGGCAACGATCATCTCCCCCGCCGTAACCTTTACCCTAACCACAACCTCGCCGGTAGTGTCTGTACCGGGCACGGTGACCTACGCAGCGGTCGGCGATATAGCAACCTTTACGCCCACCGCCGATCTCGCCGCCAGTACGGAATACACGGCCACGATTTCAACCGGGGTCACCAACCTGGCGGGCATTGCGATGTTATCGAGTTATTCCTGGACCTTTACGACCGGTGCGGCCACCGTCGTCATCCCGCCGACCGTGGTTTCCACGAACCCCCTGAGTAATGCCACCGGGGTGTGTATCAACGGGGCCATCAACGTAACCTTCAATGAGCCCTTGAACCCTGAGACGATCAACACCGGGACCTTCACGGTGACTGGGCCCGCCCTTACGCCCGTGCTTGGAACAGTCACCCTGGACGTAACCGGCACCATCGCAACCTTCACACCCACGAGCAATCTCGCGTCCGGCACCCCCTATACGGCCACGATCACGACAGGGGTCACCGACGTCTTGGGCGATCCCCTGGCAACTGCCTATGTATGGTCGTTCACCACCGGGACGGGTACATGCGTAGCGCCCGTGCCCCTTAACTCGGCCGCGCTTTTCGGGGTTTTAGCGGGCACAGCCGGGGTGACAAACACGGGAACTAATACCGTGATCAATGGAGATCTTGGGACCACGGCTACGGCGTATACGTCGGTGACGGGATTCCACGATCTCACCGTCCTCCCCTACACGCAGTTTTCAAGTGGATGTATATATACCGAAACCACGTTGAATGTAGGATTAGTCACAGGAGAGATATATACGGCAACCACCCCTCCTACCACGCTTAACTGTAATTCTGAAGGAACGGGTCCCGCGACTCTCGCTGGCACCACCGCCTATATCGCAACCCAGGCCTGGAACGCCGCGCTTACCGCGTGTAACACCCTCGCTGCACTACCCACAACAGGTCCGGATCCAGGCGCCGCCACAACCGAAAATCTCGGCGGGCTAACCATCTATCCTGGTGTCTATTCCTCCGGCTCGGGCGCGTATACTATAACCGGAACGGATCTCACGCTCGACGCCCAAGGCAATGCTAATACTGTTTGGGTCTTCCAGATGTCGACTGGCGGACTCACCGTGGGTGTCTCAGGGGCCCCTCGCAATGTGATTCTGGCCAACGGCGCCCAGGCCAAGAACGTCTTTTGGCAGGTCTACAGTGCCGCGACTATTAACCCCGGAGGGGGCGGCACTATGCAAGGAACGATCATCGCTCAGACAGGAGTTACGTTCTCTACTGCCGGCTCCGCCATAATAACCACGCTGAATGGCAGAGCGGTAGGGTTGGACGCATCGGTCACCCTGGTAAACACCGTCATTAACGTGCCTGCCCCGTAAGGCGCCAGGCATTCGGTGTGAAAGAAGGACGAGCAGTGATCGATGGCTGAGAAGCGGGGCTCTTATGCCCCGCTTCTCTACCAAAAGGCTCTCAAATTCAGAGGTGCGTTCTTAAGATTAAGTTTGGATTCACAGGATAAAGCTGTCGAATGGTGTGCAATTTTGAACAGACAGGCCAGAGAATGGAATTGTAGACTTATTGTCCTGTCCCGTTCCTCCGCAAGAAGCCGCTTTTCACGGGGCTGCCTTTTTTGGGGCTGATTCCATTACGCTGGGAGGTTTGGTATGTCTGCTGGAATGAATAACCCTCTTTCCCCCAAGGGTACTATGGACCAAGCCGCTTCACCGGATCAAAGGCGCTTCCGGCGATACGGCGTGAAGCTTCCTTGTCGTGTTAAACCTCGGGCACCGCACAAGAGCGCCATCCTCCCAGTGCTGGAAGTTGAAACTCTGGACGTGAGCCGCGGCGGGCTGTTCTTTTTGGCATCCGCAGAGTTGACTATGGGAACAGCTATCGAGTTTGAACTCGATCTCCCTGCTCATGTCGTAGGAAGGCCGGTAAGGATTCGATGCCGGGGTACAATCACCCGCGTTGTCCCGCAAGAAGAGGGGCGTATTGGCATTGGGGCTTCCATCGATCACTACAAAATTTCCCCAACCGCAGCGCAAGTAAAATAAGAGCGGCTCGATCTTCTTCCCATGCCGGAATCGATCTGCCCGGTTTACCAGCGTCCGCAGAATCCCAACTTCACTGTGAATTCTCCAAGATTTTGCTGCCATTCCGCCTAGCCCTGGTGGCGTTAGCAGCGCTCCATGACCCGTGCCACGTCTTGTAGGGGCTGGGCTTGCCCTGCCCCGGGCCGAACGCCGCTCGGCCCTACATCAGCAGGTAGCCACGGACAGCGCTTTTCTGTCCGTGGGCTTTTCCCTTGATACCATACCTCCGTCGAATATGGCTGCAATCGCTGCGCTCACTTTAGATGCTTGGAGGACCCAGGCCGTGGTGGTAATCTGCCGGAGTGTCCAACGTCCACCGTTTACTCCACACGGACGGCATCTTCTTTGTCATCGTCAACCTTCGTCCGAAGATCAGACGATTCAACGAATCTGAATACGATTTGCTCCTCACCGTATTGGAGGCTTCGCGGTGGCGGCCTGCCCCATTCAGATTGATTACGTAAGATTGCCCTCGGGATATCGCGCCTGAGAAAAGCCCACGGACAGAAATGCACTGTCCGTGGCTACCAGCTTTGAATTGATTAGGCGACCCGTCATGCGCCCGCTACGAATCTTTCAGCCGCCCTGAACAAAGACCTCCCTCACCCTACGCGATTGATGTGAAAATTGGTGATGTAATGCATGAGGCCAAACACATTCAGGAGCCACACCACGACCACAATGACCACGACCGCATTCAAAAGCGATTTGATGGAGCCCGCCATCGGAATGAAGCTGTTGACGAGCCAGAGAAGAACGCCCACCACGACCAGGGCAATTAAGACTTGCACTAAAGGCGTTTGCACTATATTCATAAATTTAAATCCTCCTTGTTTTTGGAGGCAGACCCCTATACGTCCGCTCCCCGTATCCCATTGCTGAATATTGCCTGCGGATTCTTTTTCATGGCGGAGACGATGCAGTCCCCTAGAGCGAGGGGGAAGCCCAGACGCTCGGCCTGGTCCGCCATGATCTGGCCTAAAATGGCCTCGGCTTGGAGGTAGATCCACAGAGCGACCTGATCGGTCGGCAGGTTCGACAAATCATAGTCAGGAACTATCGTAGCCGTTCGCTTCATTTTTCCTTTCACGTTCCCCGCGGTCGCTTTAGGGAGTGACAACTTTTTTGACCCCCTTACCAACGTCCTCGCCTCCTTTGCCTACGCCCTTACCGGCAGCCTCGCCTCCTTTGCCTACGCCCTTACCGGCAGCCTCGCCTCCTTTGCCTACGCCCTTACCGGCAGCCTCGCCTCCTTTGCCTACGCCCTTACCGGCAGCCTTGCCTCCTTTGCCTACGCCCTTACCGGCAGCCTTGCCTCCTTTGGCTACGCCCTTGCCGGCGTCCTTCCCACCTTTGCCTATCCCCTTGCCAGCATCCTTCCCTGCATCGCCTACATCCTTAACGACCTGTGCGGAAGCTCGCGGCATGAGGCATATTCCCAACATCCCAGTCATCAGAAGGGTGAAGATAATCCTGGTTATTTTGCTGGTCGGATTCATATGTCTCTCCTTTTTTCCTGCCACCTTTCAGGCGGCGATTTCCTTCGGCCGGACCCCTCGACACCTACTCCTTATATCCTTGAGAGAATAGTGTTGCAGTCCCCTACTGCTCACCCGTTTGGTCAAAACTGCTCATCCAAGTTTTCGGACGGTGGGAACAGTGGATAGGCCCCGAACCCGGCCTTCTGTAGGTTGTCAGATCGCCATGAACGGCCCGATTCTGTGGGGACCGAGAAGTCAACACCGAGGGACCGGTATCGCTTACGATTGTTCTCATCCAATCCAAGCGCAACTCCAGCGGCTTCGGAAAGGACAAATCCGCCAATTGGGCTTAAGCCAATGACCGCGCCTGTCTCGTTGCTGCGGCTCCCGCTCTCGTGATCCCTTCCTATTTTCGCATTCCTGAGAAAAGGCTTGACGGAGCGGTTTCTGAGTGTATTATTACACTCATATGGAAATCACTCCCCAAGGTCCGCAAGCCGCCCGCCTTCGCCAGCGCAAGTTCCAACTCCTCCGCCAATTCCCCATCCCGCCCGACCTGTTGCCCGGTTCGCTTGCTCTTACTCACCGCCGTTGCGGTCGCCCCACTTGCCACTGCGCCCGCGACAAGAAGGGACACCCGGTCTGGTCTCTCACCTTCATGGCCGGGGGCCGGAAGCACGTGGAGCGCATTCCTAACGAATGGGTGGAGGAAGTTCAGCGCCTGGTTGACGCTGGTCAGGAGTTTAAACAGGCGGTGGCCGAGGTCTTCGCCGCCAACGCGCGCCTGCTGGCCCTGTGGCGGAGGCAGAAGCGCTTGTGAGAGGGCCGTCACCACATCGCCTGAAAAAGTATGGGGCGAAGTGTCTGGGCCTGAAGTCCTACTTACGCTTTCCCGGGGATGGCCGCACCCAGGGGCGCATTCCTGCCGCCGCGCTGCTGTGGGGTTTGATGATGGGGGTGTGGCTGCGCCGGGCGGCCTTTGCCGGCATTGAAGCGCTGGTGTGTTCCCGTGCCCGCCGCGCTCTGGAGGTTTCCCAGAGCTTCGGCGATGATGCGCTCGGCTATTTCACCGAGCGACTCGATCCGGCCGTGACGCGTCGAGCCGCGGTCACGGCGGTGCGTCAGGCGAAACGTCATAAAGCCTTCGATAACTGCCGTTTCATCGGTTTGGCCCCGGATGGCACCGGTGCCGGACGATCCCGCCCAAAGGTCTGCAAGTTGTGCCGTCCCTACCGGAATAAGCAGCGCGAGATTCTCGGCTACCGCCACAAGCTGGTCATGCTCAGTGTCGTGGGAACCGGACTGACCTTGCCCCTGGATGTGGAGCCGTACGGTCCCGGGGATAGCGAGTACAGCGCCGCCCGCCGCCTCTTGCGACGCGCCGTCCACCACACCGGTCGGCGCTTCGCCGACTACGTGGTGGCGGATGGGGAATTCGCCCGCGCTCCCTTCCTGCACGACGCCGGCGACTGGGGACTGTACGTGGTCGCCCGCTTAAAGAAGAATCTCCCCGAGTTGTTCGCCGCCGCCCAGAAGCGGTTTCGCCACCAGCCTCCCCACCAGGTCTTTCGGCACGGCAAGGACCGGGTGGAAATCTGGGATGCCGACGACTTCGACCCTTGGGATACGCTGCGCTGGGAAACTGTGCGGGTAATCCGCTATCGGCAGTACAAGCCGAATGGTAAGGTATACGAAGCGTACTGGCTCACCGACTTTCCTCGCCACTGGGTCGGCAGCCGCGCCATCTTCCGCATGGCCAAAAGCCGCTGGGAAATCGAAAACCAAGGGTTCAACGATGCCAAGAACCGCTATGGCCTTGAACATATCTGCCACCACGAACCTCACAGCCTGCTGGTGGTCTGGCTGCTCACCTGTCTAGCTCTCACCATCGAACGCCTCTACCGCGTGCGCTACCTGCATCGCGGTACCCACCCGGTGCGCGCTGCTATCGATCTGCTTCTGCTTCTGCAATTGAGCCTGGGAAGCACCGCCGCCACGCTCACCGACTCGAGTTGAAAATTTCTTCTGTCCTCTTTGTCCCCGTTTTACCGTTTCGCCCCCTCCACCCCGTGAGGCCTCGCCACGGTGTCCAGAAACCGCGAAAAACCGCCGTGGGAAATACGCGTCAACGGACCGTGCTGTCGCCCCTCACCGCCAAACGCCCCCCAAGCCCCCTCTACACACTTCCTTTCACAGACATTCCGAAGCTGCTGGCGCAACTCCAGCAGCCTTGCCGAAAGCTCACGAAGCGTCTAGAATAAGGCCACGTCTGCGGGGGCAGCCGAGTCCTATACAGGCGTATGGCTTTGAGGTAAACCGCTTGGTCGGGAATACACCTAAGGTTATAGATGTCGGCGGCTTGGGAAGTCTCGTCAAGGCACTGATTCTCCGTGGGTACGAGGTCATTGGGCCGACGGTTCGGGACAATGCCATCGTTTTCGATCGCATCGAATCATCTGAGGAATTGCCTGCTGGCTGGACCGATGAGCAAGCGCCTGGGCACTACCGGCTTAAGCGGCGCGAGGACAATGCCATTTTTGGATATGCGGTGGGGCCGCAAAGCTGGAAGAAATACCTGCACCCGGCAGATGTGAAGCTGTGGTCGGCGGAGCGGCAAGGCGAGACGTTCCGTATACTGAACAACGATTCGCAGCCCAAGCGTCCGTATGCCTTTCTCGGGGTCCGGGCCTGTGACCTGGCAGCCATTGCGGTGCAGGACCGGGTGCTCATTAAAGACAAGTACCGCGATCCCGTCTACGGCAGTCGGCGCGATAGCGCGTTCATCGTCGCAGTGCAGTGTACGCAGTCGGCGGCGACGTGTTTCTGTGCCTCGATGGGAACTGGACCGCAGGCGAAACATGGATTCGACCTGTCACTCACTGAACTGCTCGACGACAACCGGCACGTCTTTCTTGTACACGTAGGAAGCGAGCGTGGGGCGGAGTTGCTTTCCGAACTGGAGGCTGCCCCAGCTTCGGAAGAGCACCTTCGGCAAGCGGAAACGGTAGTCGAAACAGCGGCGCGGCAGCAGGTGCGCAACATCGACAACACCGGCATCAAAGAGCTCCTTTACCAGAATTTCGAGCACCCTCGCTGGGACAATGTCGCCGCGCGGTGCCTCACTTGCGCCAACTGTACGATGGTATGCCCAACCTGCTTCTGTACGACCGTGGAGGACGTGAGTGACGTAAGCGGAGAGCATGCCGAGCGATGGCGCCGTTGGGATTCATGTTTCACGCTGAATTTCTCCTACATCCACGGTGGGAGCGTGCGGGCTTCCGCCAAGTCACGATACCGGCAGTGGATGACACACAAGCTGGCCTCCTGGATCGATCAGTTCGGAACCTCAGGGTGCGTGGGCTGCGGGCGCTGTATCACCTGGTGCCCGGTGGGAATTGACATCACCGAAGAAGTCGGGGCCATTCGGGAAGGGGGAAAAAATGGAAACCCTTGAGCGGATCGTCGCGGAACATCCTTTCTTTCGCGGGCTAGAGTCCTACCACACGGGTTTGCTCGTAGGGTGTGCGGCGAATGCCCGTTTCGCTGGAGGAACCTACATCTTCAAAGAAGGAGCAGAAGCCAACGAGTTTTATCTGATTCGGTCAGGCAAGGTGGCGCTGGAGATCTTTGCGCCGCAGCGCAAGCCGATTGTGGTCGCGACGCTGGCGGAAGGAGATATTTTGGGATGGTCGTGGCTGTTCCCACCCTATTTGTGGCAGTTTCACGCGCATGCGATTGTGGAAACGCGCGCGATTATGCTCGATGGAAAGTGCCTGCGGACGAAGTGTGAGCAGAACCACGATCTGGGTTACGAAGTGCTGAAGCGCTTCTCAAAAATCGTGGCGCAGCGACTGGAGGCAACACGCCTGCAATTGCTCGATGTCTACGCGGCCCAGTGATGACGATGTTAGAGACAGAAACGCTCCCGGTAACAGGCGATCCCATGCTGCCGCAACCGTATGCGGTGCGGCACGTAACGAAGGAGACGCCTGACACATTCTCGCTGAGCCTCGAGCCGGAGGATGAAGTCAACGGAACGGCGTTTAAGCCGGGGCAGTTCAGCATGTTATGGGTGTTTGGAGTGGGCGAATTACCCATCTCCATCAGCGGTGATCCGGCAAGCCGCGGACGGCTGGTGTACACGGTACGCTCCGTGGGCAACGCCACCCACGCGTTCGTGAGCCGAAAAGTTGGTGATACGGTTGGCGTGCGTGGACCGTTTGGCACGGGATGGCCAATGGAGTTAGCACGCGGGCGCGACATCGTGGTGGTCGCGGGGGGAATCGGACTGGCGCCGCTGCGCCCAGTGATCTACGAGGTTCTGAACCATCGCCAGGAATATGGGCGGCTCGTCCTTCTTTACGGAGCCCGCAGTCCACGGGATGTTCTGTACCGCAAAGAACTGGCCGCGTGGGCTCGTCAGGCTGAAACCCAGGTGCTGACCACGGTTGACTATGGCGGCCTTAGCTGGCGTGGGCGCGTCGGGGTCGTTACGACCTTGTTCAAGTATGCCAGGCTGCGGCCGGCGCGGTCGGTCGCGATGGCGTGCGGACCCGAAATCATGATGCGTTTTGTCACGCGTGAACTGGAGATGCAAGGACTTAAGCGCGAGGACATTTTTGTTTCCATGGAGCGGAATATGAAGTGCGCCGTGGGGTTCTGCGGACATTGCCAGTACGGTCCGCACTTCATCTGCAAGGATGGTCCGGTGTTTCGCTACGACCAAATCCAGCCACTGCTTGAAAAGTATGAGCTCTAGGACGCAATCCAAGATCAGGAAGAAACCGAAGATCGCGGTCTTCAAGTTCGCCTCCTGCGACGGCTGCCAGTTGAGCCTGCTCGATGCCGAGGACGATCTGCTCGGGATCGTGGGAGCCGTGGAGATTGCCTACTTCCCGGAAGTGTCGCGGACCATGCTGAAGGGGCCCTACGATATCGGCTTGGTAGAGGGCTCCATCACCACTCATCAGGACGCGCAGCGCATTCAAGAGGTACGAAGGAGTTGCAAGACCTTAGTGACGATCGGAGCTTGCGCCACGGCTGGGGGGATACAGGCTTTACGGAACTGGAAGGATGTCAACGATTTCATACGGGTGGTTTATGCCACGCCGCAATACATCAACACGCTCAAGCTGTCGACCCCCATCGCCGAACATGTGCCCGTGGATTTTGAGTTGCGCGGTTGCCCCATCAACAAGCACCAGTTGGTCGAACTCATATCGGCAACGTTAGCGGGACGGAAGCCGAATGTTCCCACGCACAGTGTGTGCCTCGAATGTAAACGCCAGTCGAATGTGTGCATCGCCGTCGCGCGCGGCACGCCCTGTCTGGGGCCCGTGACGCAGGCCGGCTGTGGTGCGCTTTGCCCAAGCTACGACCGCGGCTGTTACGGATGCTATGGGCCGATGGAAAGCCCGAATACGGGTTCCTTGTCGAATCAGTTGCGCATTCTCGGGCAATCTTCCGACCAGATCGTACGCGCCTTCCGCGGGTTCAATGCCTGGTCATGGCAGTTTCGCAAAGCCAGCGAGGAGAGTGAACGGCAATGACGGGGCGCACGATACGAGTGGAGACGCTGGCCCGGGTGGAGGGCGAAGGATCCCTCTACATCAAGATGGCGGGTGATCGTGTGGCTGACGTCAAACTCAAGATCTATGAACCGCCGCGCTTCTTCGAAGCCTTCTTGCGTGGCCGGCACTACTCGGATGCGCCGGACATTACGGCGCGGATCTGTGGAATCTGCCCCATCGCCTATCAGATGAGCGCGGTCCATGCGATCGAACGAGCCTTGGGTATGCGGATCGACCCTGCGGCTCGACTGCTCCGCCGTCTGTTCTATTGCGGCGAATGGATCGAGAGCCATACGCTGCACGTCTACATGTTACATGCGCCGGACTTCCTGGGCTTCCCGGACGTGATCGCCATGGCGGGCGCCCATCGAGATGTGGTCGAGAAGGCGCTGCGGCTGAAAAAGATCGGCAATCGCATCGTAACTCTTCTGGGCGGGCGAGAAATTCATCCCGTCTCGGCGGCCGTCGGCGGGTTTTACAAAACTCCCACCAAGCGCCAGTTGCGCGAACTGGTGACGGACCTCGAGTGGGCGCTCCAGGCTTCGCTGGAGACGGTGCAATGGACAGCGGGATTGGATTTTCCCAACTTTGAACAAGACTACGAGTTTGTGGCGCTGCGTCATCCCGGCGAGTATCCCTTTAACGAGGGGCGCCTGGTCTCCAACCGAGGTCTGGACATTGACGTCGCCGCCTACGAGGACCACTTCGTTGAACAGCATGTCAAGCATTCGAACGCCTTGCACTCGGTGATCGAAGACCGGGGGTCCTACCTGGTTGGACCGCTGGCTCGATTCAACCTCAACTTCGACAAGCTGCCATCGGTAGCCCAGGAGGCGGCGCTCCAAGTGAAGCTGCAGCCCCCGGTCAAAAATCCGTTTCGCAGCATTATGGTGCGAGCCGTCGAACTGGTCTTCGCGTGTGCCGAAGCCCTGCGAGTCATCGCGGAGTACGAGCCTCCCGCCGCGCCGCGAGTTGAGGCGCCCCAGCGCGCGGGGACGGGTCAGGCCATCACCGAGGCGCCGCGGGGCATCCTGTACCACCGCTACGCGTTGGATGATCAGGGGCTCATCGTGACCGCCAAGATCGTGCCTCCCACTTCTCAGAACCAAAAAAGAATTGAAGACGACTTGCGGGAGTACGCCGCGCGGCTGGTGGCGTGGCCGCAGGACGAGGCAACGTGGAAGTGTGAGCAAGCGATACGAAACTACTATCCGTGCATCTCCTGCGCAACCCATTTTCTTAAACTGGAAGTAGAGAGATCGAGCGCATAGAACGGTGAAGGCGTGCAAATCATCGCTTGTGGAAACCCCCAACGCGGGGATGATGGAGCCGGATGGCTGGTCGTCGACCGGCTCCGGGAATTGGGCATTGAGGCACTAGGGGTAAGAACCAACACCTGCTGGGGGGAAGCTACCGGGCTGTTGAGCGCCTGGGGTGGTGATGATCATCTCATCCTTGTGGATGCTGTCGTAACCGGTGCACCGGTCGGCACCGTTCATCGCTGGGAGGGAATCCCGCCCGCCGCGAACCGCCCTTCGGCGTCGACTCATGGCTTGGGTGTGATCCAGGCCCTCCGGCTGGCGCTGGTGCTGGGGTGCGTCCCAAAATTACTGGAAGTTTATGGAATCGAGGGAAAGCGATTTGAGCCGGGTTCCCCGCCTTCGCCCAAGGTGAAGGCGGCGGCAGAAGATTTAGCTCAACGAATCCGCACTAGAATCCAAGCCGGACAGGCTCCAAAGTAAGTCGAGTCGACAACGCGTGCTTGCCACGGCGTGGGGAAGATCTTCGATTCCCACGTCGTCGCTCTCCATCATGCTGTGCTTGCTTTTAGGGTAAATCGACAGCGGTTCTTCCACGTTGCCACCCGTCACGATGACCGGCGTGAAGCGTCTTCCCCCGGAGGGCAAGCGCGGATTTTTCGACCTGTTGGGAACCCTGGTAGACCCCCGGCGAACCGCGCGCGTACGCCATCTCTCCTTGACCGTCCTCTACCCTACGGCGTTACTCGCAATCAATCCAGCGAGTGCTGTGCCAGCACAAACTTCCTCGAGGCAGACTTCGATTAATGATGTCCGCCGCCGCCGCGAGATCCACCGCCGCCAGTTGACTGCTGTCTCGCCTGCAACTGCTGCGTCTGCTGCGTGTGTGTTTGCTGCAATTTCTGCGTCTGTTGCTGGTGCCGCTGCTCCACCTGCTGAGTTCGTTCGGGGGCAGCATGCTGTTTCGCCAATTGCTGATGCTCATTTTCCTGCTTCTGCTGGAGTTTCTGCCGATCCTGGGTCTGCTTTGCCACTAGCTTATCCTGTTGCTGCTGGTATTTCTGGTCCACCTTGGCGTTCCCCGTCTTAGTAGCAGCGGGGCGTTCGACGGGTGGCAGTTCCTTCGGATGGGTGGCAAGGTTGGGGCGAGGAGTCGCAGCAACCGCCGGCATGCCGTGGTTCGCAGAATACTTTTGCTGGGGGTTACTGCGGGCAGCGTACGCATGTTGAGTCTGTGCGGCTGCCGGCCCCCTATGTGCCCCATGAGCAGCCGCCTCTTCCTGAGCGGTGGCGTGCGCGTTGATTCCGCCGTTACCGCCGTTAAAACTGACGTGGTTCCTCGCGCCCTCGTTCACGCGGGTGTTGTAAACGTTGTGGAAGTTACGCTCGTCCACGCGATTATACGCCGTGTTGTAGAAAAAATGCCCGTGGTCCCAGCGTCCGCCTTCATAACCATTCCCGAAGTAACCGAACCCATAGTTGATCCCACCATAGAAACCTACGGACAGGCCCCAGTAGCCTTCATTGAAAAAATATCCGCCGTCGCCCCAACCCCAATAGCCCGGAGTCCAGAGGTACCCGGCTTCCGGAGGCTCCATCCAGGTGCCCGGCACCCAATAGTACTCGCTACCGTCCCAATCCCAGTATCCCGGCGTCCAGATATAGCCGTCGCCAGGGCAGATTGGTTGCTCATAATCGGGCAGTGGCGGCGGAGCTATGCCGACCCTCACTCCCACGGAGACTTGCGCGGAAGAAGGTACCGGTATCGCCAGGAACACTGCGAGTACGAAAAATAGCGGCAGAATCACACGAATCATCTTTGTCGTTCGCATTTTGGTTCACCTCCTGAGGTTTTTATTCCCGCGCCATTCATGCGCGCGGATGCAGGGACTGCACGCCGGACATACAAATCCCGGGTGTTCAGATCGTCGAGCATCCGGTCAGCCAGGAACTCCATTTTAATTCCAAGGCAACTGAAGATCACGGAGAATCAGGATGCACGATTAGAGTAATTGGAATGAGATGAAGGTGTCTGTACAAGAGGGAACAGGGGTCTGTATAAAAGAGAACAGGTCGACGCGAGAATTTCCGGTTCCGCCATTTCATCATGTCAATCCTGCCTATCCATGTGAATAACGCAGGGGGGACGAAAAACGCCCTTCCACTTCTGAATCCCCCACAGGCCGGTGCCCCGGCGGGTCGGGGCGATTTGGGTCAAGGCGCCGAGATTTCGGTGGGCGCAAGCTCGCTAAGACGCGGGCTCCGGCCGGGAGAGGGGATATCTCCAATATTGATGTAGACTTTATGTCCCTGCGCGTCGGAGATCAGGGCAATTTTGTCCGACCCCCCAAGTGATTCCTTTACCGCAAGCATAGTCCCGGGTTGGTTCTGCGGCCCCCCAGCGATGCCCTCTTTCTGAATTGGGGGGAACGGCTCCGTACCGGCAATAAACACCTCGCTATGGGTCAAGGCCGGATTGGCGAGCGCTACAAGATTTGTTAGGTTGTCAATCTCGGCGGTTTCTATCCCTTGCGGTTTATTAAAGGGCACTGAGGCCTTGTAAAGGGCTAAGCCGGAGCTCCGCTTCATGAATTCGGTCCAGACGGGCAGAGCCGACTCGGCGCCGGTGATATTCAGGTCGCGGTCGTCGTCGTAACCGACCCAAACCACGGCGAGGAGGTTCGATGTGAATCCCGCAAACCAGCCGTCGTGGGAAGTGCCGGTCTTCCCGGCGGCCGGGAGCGTAAAGCCGCGGGCCCTCACTCCCGCCCCCGTGCCGTTGTTGATCACGCTTTCGAGCAGGCTCACCATCAAATAACTGACGCGCGAATCGAGCACTCGGTGGGTGCGGACCGGATTATCCCAAACGGTGCGGCCCTGGGCATCGGCGACGGCCACAATGCACCGGGGTGCGACGTACTCGCCGCGGTCAGCGAAGATCGTATAGGCCCCCGCGACTTCGAGGGGCGTCGCGACATAAGCGCCCAAGGCGATGGCGGGCGTCGGCTCCAATTGATTGTTAAAGCCCGCCGTCACGGCAAGGTCGCGCACCTTGTTGTAACCAACCATCTCAGCCAGGTGCACGGCGGGCACGTTGAGAGAGTGGGTCAACGCCTGACGGACGGTTACGGTGCCGTGGTATTCCCCTTCGTAGTCTCGGGGAGTGTAAGTCTGATTGGAATATTCAAACGTGGTGGGTTCATCCGGCAGAACCGTCGCGGGAGTAATCAGAGGCAGTGAGCCGTCCACGCCTGAGTTCAGCGCGGTCGCGTACACGAAGGGCTTGAACGACGAACCGGGCTGGCGGCGAGCCATAACATGATTCAACTGGCTCTCATTGTAGGCGCGACCGCCTACGAGGGCCTTGACGTCGCCGGTGGCGGGGTCCAGAGCCACCATGGCGACCTGCGGCTTGCCCGCGGCGGCTTTCTTCCCGCGATCCCGCTGCTTCTTTACTTGCCGGTCCAGCTCGCGCAGGCCGGCGCCGGCGCCCTCCGAGGCGGCTTGCTGGAGATCAAGATCAAGAGTGGTGTAAACGCGATAGCCTTTGGAAAGCAGATCGGTCTCGGAAAATTGTGCGAGCAGTTGCCCCTTCACCATGTCCACAAAATAGGCCTGCTGGCGGGCTTCAGTGGGCTGCTCCGTCAACCGGAGGGGATCCACCGAGGCCTGCGCGGCCTGGCCGGCGCTGATAAAGCCGGACTCCTGCATGCGCCCTAACACAAAATTTCGCCGTTCGGCTGCCCGCTGCGGATGTTCGTAAGGCAAGTAAAGATTCGGACCGCGAATCAGTCCGGTCAGGAAAGCGGCCTCGGGGAGCGTAAGGGTGCTGAGGTCCTTGTTAAAATAGACCGAAGCCGCCTCGCCGAATCCATAGATGGAAAAACTATCATGTTGACCGAGATAGACCTGGTTGGCGTAAAGGACGAGAATCTGCTCCTTGGTCAACCGGTGCTCTAGTATCATCGCGAAAAAGATTTCTGCCAGTTTCCGCCGGATCGTGCGCCGCGGTGTCAAAAAGAGGTTTCGTGCGAGCTGCATGGTCAGGGTGCTGCCACCCTGAAGCCGCTTGTCGGAGCGGAGATCGGCGATGGCAGCGGCGATAATCCGGAGAGAATCCACGCCGTGGTGCGAGTAAAACCGATGGTCTTCGGTGGCAAGAATGGCATCCACCAGCGCCTTGGGGAGGTCTTGGTAACGAACCAGATGACGCTTGACGCGGCTGGCGCCAAAGAGGGTGGTGATGGGTTCGGGCTCGAGCCAGTAGGTCTTCAAGGCGGTCATATTGTCCAGAGCCGTAATCGAGGCGAGGCGATCGCTTTTGAATTCCAGTCTCGCCGGACCCTCGACCATTTGACCGTTTCGGAAGAAAGACTCGGGGCCGGGCCGGATTTCCAACCCCTTGGGCGTCACGGTAAAGCTGCCGAAACCTCGGACATTCTGGCCCTCGGTGTAACCGGCCCTCCCGAGGTGTAGCGCCATATCGCGGGCATTAGCGGTTTGCCCACTTTGCACCTCGCTGGGAGCCGCCAGGATTACCGCCGGATTGCCGAAAACGTTCCCCTCCAAGCGGGCATCAATGATTCGCGAGAACCGTAGGTAATAGTGAACAAAAACACCCGCCCCCGTCGCGATAATCAGCAACATCAGTAGTCCTGCTCCGAGCAGAATTTTCTTCCCAGGCGGTGGCCGGGGACAGGCGGAGATCGTGTGAGGTCCCTCGCCCCTTGAGGGACTGGACGTGTCCTTAAGTCGATTCATGATCATTTATCTCCTTGCCCGTAAAGCCGGAAGGGCGTCACCCGCTCCCTCACCGTATCCCGGCTGGCAGCTCGACGCACATTGGTTATACCCTGGAGCAATTCGCGCGTCAGGCCACTACCGCTCACCGGTTTGGTCGAAATTGCTCATCGAAGTTGGGTTGTGCTACAGCTTAAAATTAGGTAGTAGGGCAGACTGGCGAATCTCCATTATGGGCCTTTTTTCAGGCAGATTCCGGCGGAGTACCCACTGATCCTTATTTCCGAGTGCCTTATCCGGTGAGAGTCAGCAGGCCAACGTGGGCGCCACATCTACAATTTAGCGACAAACCGTCAAGTGGCAGCGCCCTGTGCTTGTATCCGGGAAAATCGGTCGTTTACTATGAGTTCCGTCGAGGGTTAAGGTTTAAGCTGATGCCCCTCGAAGCAAACGTCGAGCCAGAGCTCGAGGGTAAGGTCATGTCGGCCTTCATTGGCGAGGTACGGACGCAGTTCCTTTTGGTAGCATTCGCGCAGCACCTCAGGACTGAGATGGAGGCTTTCTGCCAGAAAAGCCACGTCATCACGATCCTTTTGGCTATTTCTCTCTAGCTTGGACAAAATCAAGTCGTATGGGCCGGGGGCGTAAAGATGCAGGTTTTTGAACCGACCGGGGTACATCTCCGAGAGCCGCGTTTCGTAGTCCTCCGGTAGGGAAATGGCCGGAAAATGATGGAAATGAAGCTTGTACTTCTTCGCAAGCGTCGAGTCCGGCCCCGCCCATGCCTGAAGGTCGTCCACTGAGGCATAGGGTATTACTGCAAAATAGTCAACATCCCCCGTTGGTAGCGGTCGTCCGTAAAAGAGGCTGACCACGAATCCACCGATGCAATGAACGTGAACTTGTTCACGGAGAAGCCCGTCAAGTTCTGCCAGGAACCGGTCCCAAGGTGAAGGGAGTATTGACTTGTTGCTAGGCGACATATTGCAAGTGCTCGGGCCGCAGGTCTGACAACAAATTCCAGTGTCGCGCCGCCTCCGGCCGATTCTCGAACAGCCACTGCCGCTCCCGGTCGTTGCGGGGAGCCCGGTAGAAATAGTCTTCACGCGCCAACCGGCTTGACTCCAGCAAGGATTCCAAACTCGCGAGAGCCTGGGTGCGCTCCGTTTCCACGCCTCGTTGGGAAAGCTGGCGGGCAAGGTTGACCACAAATCCCAAACGATTTTGAAGGTCGAACTTCTTCGCCTCCCCCACCAGCCAGGTCAGATCCATGTGCCAATATCGCAGGAGCAGCCACGGCAGCGCTTCGGCCGCCCTCCCCTCCAGATTCTCTTGCGCCAGAGCGGTCAGCAGAACCTCTCCGGGGTTCTTGCTTCTCACCCGCGTGCGAACATAAGCGAATCCCGGGTAGTCGAGTTTCGCGAGATCATCAACCAACCGTTGCCCGTCAACCTTTTCCGTGAATGCCGCGGGCACTGGCAGTTCCGTAGGCGGAAGTTCATAGGCCGCAACCACCTTGCGCGCCAAGGCGGGCGTGAGGCGGCGCTTTCCATTCTCCAGCATGGCCAGATAAGGTTGGGACACACCCAGCCGCTCGGCCGCTTCCACCTGGCCCCAGCCGTGCCTTTGCCGCTCCGCTTTCAAATCCCGCGCTCTCATAGCGAGTTCATTATATAACAAGTTTGTAATAAGTCAAGACCCGTTTTGGGTAGCGGTACAGTTTGAAATTAGGGAGTAGGGCAGATTGGCGAATCTCCATCATGGGCCTTTTTTCAGGCAGAATCCGGCGGAGTACCCACTGATCCTGGTTTCCGAGTGCCTTATCCGGTGAGAATCAGCAGGCCAACGATGGCACCACATCTACAGTTTGGCGACAATACATCCGTGTGGCGGCGAGTTGGGGACGAGGTCAGAACAATTCGATTGACGTAGCTACATAATGTATCTACACTGCTTCTATGCGATATGAATGGGATGAAGCCAAACGGCAATCCAACATTCAGAAGCATGGGATTGACTTCGTGGGGATCGAAAAGGCGTTCGCCGGCACCACGCTCACGATCTTGGATGGCCGGTTTGATTATGGCGAATCCCGGTTCATTACTTTGGGCCTGCTCAGCGGTCGCGTAGTGGTTATCGCGCATACCGAGACCCCGGAGGTTATCCGCATCATTTCAGTTCGAAAGGCGACTAAAAATGAAGAAGCCAGTTACTTCAAGGAAATTACGGACTGACTGGAAGCGAGTCGACGCGCTGCGAGACGACAAAATCGATTTCTCGGATGCTCCGGAATTGACGCCGGAAATGTTTGCGCGCGCCATCGTGCGGCGAGGTCTGAAGCCGGTGGCGCGGAAAAGGCTGCTCACGCTACGAATCGATAGCGATGTAGTGGAATGGTATCGAAGCCAGGGACCAGGCTATCAAACCCGCATCAATGCTCTGCTCCGCGCCTATATGCAGGAACGAAAGAACACGTAACGTGACGCCCTCGGCCTACACCTTCGGCATTTTTATTCGGCTTGCCGCCACGCAACCCTCAAACCTGCGAACGCAGACCACATCCGCTGGCTGGCGCATAGTAAAACCCTGCGATATCGTGAGCGACACGGATGAATCGCAGAGCTGCGCTCTGCGCCAGCCGGGTGTGCCGAGCATGCTCGACAGCTTGGAGGTGAAAGTCCTCTACCCAACCTGATGGAGGTGAAGGGTTAGCGAAGCGCAAGGGGGAGCAGCCGACAAGGCTGTGAGTCTAGCGAGGTGAAAGTCCTCGCGCCGTCAATTGCCTGTTTCGGACGGCTAGCATATCCGATGTCTGCGAAGGTAACGACGCAGGTTCTGCTCGGAGGTAAAAGTCACAGACTGCCCCGCTGGAAACAGTGGAGGTGGAGAGCGACCAAGGTGGCTTGCAAACGGAGAGGCTTGAACATAACGAAATGGCTGCAGCCGCGAAAATTCGCTCCGCTGCGAAGTCGCTTTAGCGGGTACTCACGGTAAGCCGACCCAAAACCCTTGCGGGGGAAGGCCGATGTTGCAGGGGAAGTAACAGGCAAGAGCAACCTGCAAACCGTCGTGGTAGGGGCCCAAGCATCTCCGGAAAGACTCACAGAGATAACGTCGGGAAGATCCCGGTGGCAGCAGGGGCTGGTAGCAACCTGCGAAGACTCCTTGAACGAGGCCAAGGCCGAAGCAGGGGAGAGCCACGCGGGATTGGCGCATGAGTCCGTAGGAGCGAAGAGCGAGGGGTAATGTCCTCGGAGGAGACGAGGCACGTCTCCCCCATGAAGATCACTATCGACATGGGGCAAAGGGACTCTGGACACTTGGTGGTTTCATCGTCAACGCGGTGGCCGGACTCAGAGCCGGCCCTAAACCGGCGCATGAGGTGGAACGAGGCTATGGGCAAACCACGGAAGCTGGGGCGTATGCGTGCCAGCGCTTAAACTCTGCTGAAGCTGGGAAGGCCCATGGAGGACAGGCCAAGGTTTCAAACCGGACCTGGGAAATCCGGCCGTCCGGGATTATAGGGGGGCCTCGGGAAACGTGGCCATGGTGGAATTGTGAACCCACCTCGCAACCGAAAGGGCGGGGCTGGTAACCCTCCACCTGAAAGTCGGCGCGCCCGAGTTCTATCCCGACCGTCGTCGTGAGGTGGGGTCTGAAGGAAGCGCGTAGCAAACGTGCGAGCCGATGGACAAAAACCGGATATAAGGCGTGAGCGTTGGGCGAGCGGGCCCGGTTTCGCGAAGCCCATTTCCATCAAGGACGCAGAACGTAGATTCGGCGGCGTTGCACGGAAGGCGGTCGAACTTACCTCGGGAGATCTGCCGTAGGTCACGAATCCGTGACTGAGGGTGATGTAAATCATCCTGACCCTGCGGCAGAAGTCAGCAGAGGGCATATTAGTCCCGATTCATCGGGACGAAGGCCCGAACCGTGATCGTGAGTAGTAGTGCGTGTTTCTCAAGGCCGGCCATGCGCCAGCCCATCCGCTTCGGCGGAGCTACCCAGGGACGGATTGGGTGAAGCCCGAAAGGAAACTGGGAGCGGCGAAACCTCCTCGGCGAAACGCGTATCGAACCTCCGGCCCCTGCGGGCTCAAGTCACGGAACCGCCGTATACGTGCTCCGTACGTACGGTGGTGTGGGAGGGGTGAGCGGGCGACCGCTCCCCCTATCCCGATCCCTCGGTCGCCCTTCTTCAGTCTGGGAATTCCATTCCTGGTGTTTGAAGCGAAACGATGAAGACTTGATTTCGCGGATGTGACGATGGTTCACCTCTGCTCATCCAGGATTTTCATCAGCAAGGGATAGGGATTAATCGCCGTTCCTACCCACCACTGCTTCTCAGGACCAAGGCGAAAGATAGCCAAATGCAGGTGAGGCGCATCAGGCGAGGCGTCGCCGGTCGAGCCAACATAGCCGAGGACGTCGCCTTTATGAACGGACATTCCTTCACGGCTTGCTGATGCGTAGCGATCCAGGTGGGCGTAGTAGTAGCAGTAGGTTTGCAGCGGATCGAACTCGTAGACCGTGTTGCCGCCAAAACGGCTGTAGAACAGTTTGCTGACGGTGCCGTCGCCGATTGCCAGGACCGGCGTCCCGCGCGGCGCCATGATGTCGGTCGCCTCATGCGGCTTACCATTGGCACGGACCTCGTCGAAAGTGTCATGTCCTAAATCGGCGCGCTTAAGGTTCGGAAGCGGCAGGCCCAAGTTTCGGGACGCGAGAACTGCGAAATCGTCTGAAACCTGAGAATCAACCGCCGTCGCAAGGACGAGGCCCACAAAGGCAAATCCTGCGGCCATTCCTATCATGAATGGCCGAAGGGAGGCACGTCTCATTCGGATGCTCCTACTGCGGGGCGCCGGACCGTTTCGCCGCGCTTCGGGCCGCTCGTAAGTCCGCCGTAGACTCTGGACTACCTGTTTTCCCGAGATTTTTCGCCTCACGCGCCCCTGGACTTCCCGGGGCTTCCTTCATAATCACGGGCGTGCCCACCTCAACCAGTTTAGCCAATTCGAGCGCGTCCCAGTTCGTCATGCGAACGCAGCCGTCGGAATATGTTCGACCGATCAACCCGGGATCCGAGGCGCCATGCATCCCGTAATGCGGCTTGCTGATCCCGATCCACACCAGTCCCACCGGACCGTTGGGCCCGGGCGGAATCTTCGCCTTCGTATTCGGATTTTCGGGGTCCCAAAAGAGATCAGAGTTGTAATTGTACCAGGGGTTGTGCACGATATCCGTGACCTTCCACTTACCCACGGGCAGTGGATCATGGGCGCCGCCAACATTGGCAGTGGCGTAGAACAGAACCTTGCCGGCGGAATCCAGCGCTTCAACCGATGCGGCGCGAATGCGCTCTTTGGTGTTGAGGCCCGTGATGACCACGGATGCCGCCCTCCCCGCAGACCGGGTTATTACATTCGGAACGAGGATCTCCTCGCCGACGCGGTCAAACGACTGCCCGGGATTGAGACGTTTCAGAAGCGCTTCAGTTGCGTGGTACTTCCCCGTGAACTCCTGTAACGGCGACGCGTAGTACATGCCCTTCAGCTTGGACCTGGCCACCCAGTCAGTGGGAATATTTTTATCGAATGGGCCGGCGATATCCGCGGCGGAAATCGTATGCTCAATCACCGCATCGGCCGAGTCCTGATTGAGGAGTTGCCATACGGACGGGCCCACGACGCCGTCCACGCGCAACTGGTTTGCCAACTGATAAGCCTCGATGGCATTCTTGAGATTTTGGTCATAGCGGCCGTCAATCTCGCCGCACGAGAAGTGGGCGCGGTCAAGCAGGATTTCCAGCCTGAGCACCGCGGGGCCGCTCGATCCCGGTCCGACGCGAGTGGTCGTGGCGCGATTGATGGGCGCGGCAGAAGATGCACTCGCGACGGCGGTCGTAGGCGAACGGCCCGCACGAGCCTGACTTGTGCCGGAAAACAGCGACAAAAGCAGAAATACGGCGATGAAGCGTTCCATTCTAGTCCCCCTTAAGACTGACCCGGCGGGAAAAACCGCTCTTGGACCCACTGCAAAACCTGGCCCTTCGGGATCGAGCCCTAAATCGGGATTTCAATTTTGGGTCTCCGAGTGCCTGACGGTCACCTGGAGTTGCGATCGTTGAAGTCCCAGGAAACACTTAAACATACTCGCCGGTGGCGTGTCTGTTCAGAATCGCTCACCCGGGTCTTCGAATGTAGTTTCCTCTTCATTTGATTGGCCTGAGCAGTTTTGACCAAACGCGTGAGCAGATTCGGACTGCCAAGCGAATTACAGCCAGGGTATAAGAAGTTTGCCTCGATTTCCCAGATAGTAACTCTTGGGAGGCGTTTGTCAGGGTAAGTGTCCCGCGCTGTACGTTGTGAGGCCAGGATTTGAGGCAGGTGGGGCCCTCGTATTCAAAGCAAGGGCGGTTCAAGCGAAAACCAAACTTCACGGGCCGTGCCAAAACCAGGGCGGCGCGTCGATTTCACACGGAACATGCCGGGTGAACTTATGGAAACGGTGTCTAAGATTGACAGGAGAAAATTCCATGTCCAATTGGTCTAGGAGCGCTGCGAAACTTTTCATCGATCGTAGAGATACCAAGCAAACTCATGACGAAAAGGTTATGCATGATCAAAAATTAGTGGAGTTGAGGGCCCCGGAGATTTGGGAAGAACTTTCTAAAACGTTTGACGAAAAATGTACGGAGTTTAACTCGGAGCCTGGAGTGGGAAACATCTTGTCATTTGAACGGACAGGGCTAGACGAATTCAGGATAACTCGCTCCGATACCCATGCCACGATGAATGTTACTTTCTTGCGCCCTTTCTATTCCGTCGGATGGGACGTCATGCCGGAGCCTGGATCTTTCAGATTTGAGGTCATCAAGGGAACATCGGATGTGGGATTGTTCTACGTCAAGAAAGGCACAAACATTGCAACCCAATTGTCAATTGAACACATCGCGACTATAGGACTTGATTTTTTTATGAAAAGTTGGGTGCCAAAGACTTAACGAGTGATTTCAAACCAGGACACTACCGAAGCCTCGTTCCGTTTGCGGGTACACAAGGCTAGTCGCTCAGGACCACGCTCAAGAGGCCGCTGTTCACTGTCAACGCGCCGCTGCCCGCATAATCGATAAAGCCCAACGTCCGGAACTTGTTCATGAAATGACTGACCCGTGACCGGGTGGTGCCCACCATTTGCGCCAGGTGTTCCTGATTGATTCCGGGATGGACCGTTTCGGTTCTGCTTTCCTTGCCAAAATTCGCCAGCAATAAGAGAATCCGTGCCAGGCGCTTTTCGCTGGAATTGAAAAGCTGGTCGACCAGATCCTCTTCGAATCGCGTGTTGCGGGTAAGCAGGTGCGCGATGAACGATTCCGCGATTCCGTGCTGCTCGTGGAGCAGACGCACCATCAGCGCCTTCTCGATCCGGTAAAGAGTGCAATCCGTCACCGCCATAGCCGTGGAGACGCGCAAGGACTGGCCAGCCAAGCATCCCTCGCCAAAGAACTCGTTGCCGCCCAGAACACTGACGATCGCTTCTTTGCCTTGCTGGGAGGTCACCGCGAGTTTCACCTTGCCTTTGTGGAGATACCACACGGAATCCGCAGGGTCGCCCTGCACGAAGATCGTGCGGTTCGCGCCGTATTCCAAAACGGTTTTCCCGCGCGACATTCCTGCGAGGAATGCTGCCCAATCGACGGGCGGGCTTTTCTGATTTGGCGTAATAGGCTCAGGCTGGCTTTTGTTACGCGCCATAACCGCACCCCCCTTCTTGCGGAAGGCGGCGCCATGGATAGGAATTTTCTTGCTCGTCATAACACTCTCCGTCTGCTGGGTGAAGATCTTGTGATTTGCGGCGTATGCCGGAACAGTATTCCCGCCGGCGACTCCCGTGAGGGTGGCTTCCCAATCGGCAAACGGGTGTTTCTTCTCCGCTACGATAACCATCTTCCGCTGATGGACTGGCAGGCTCCTGCTAGGAGCGATAGCAACATTGTTTCCCATAATCCCCTCTTGTTGAAGCCATCGAAATGGTTTTTCTCACCAAGGAGCTTTCAGAGTAACTCCCGACGCCGATAGCGTCCATCCGCCCCAGTCTGATTCTTTCGTAGGACGTTGGGGGATAGGGAGGGTCGGTGTTTGTCCTACAGGAAGGCGGAAGGCGGGAAAAGAGCTTGCAGGCTGGACGGTGGGCCCGGCATTTGGCGCTTTCTCAAATCACCAGACCGTTGCGGACCGCGTACTGGACGATGGCCGCGCTATTTTTAACGCCGAGCTTTTCCAGGATCCGGGTGCGATGGGTGCTGATGGTTTTTACGCTGAGCGTCAGTTCTCCGGCGATCTCCGTAACGGTCATTCCCGAGGCGATCAGGCACATGATTTCATACTCGCGGTCGGAGAGCGTCTCATGCGGCAGGCGCGTGAAATCTTTACGTACGTTCGAGGCCAGCTTTTCGGC
>Ga0326728_10008210_pt1 | contig 26100 bp, 28 predicted proteins | sample MB3enrmetagenome_FD_207602 | JGI IMG/M metagenome (GOLD analysis project Ga0326728, IMG submission 207602) | Lab enriched peat soil microbial communities from McLean, Ithaca, NY, United States - MB31MN | ecosystem: Environmental > Terrestrial > Soil > Wetlands > Peat | place: USA: New York... | reverse complement strand
ACTTCGGCCTGACCATGCCTGGCCGCCAGCCGCCGCTGTTTTAGCCGAATGGCCGGGTGAGCCGCTGACTCGCCGGCTCGCTGATTTGCCGACTTGCTGACTTGCTAACCTGCTGACTCGCGAATTTGCAAACTCGCCGACTCGCCAACTCCCTAAACCGCTAACCCATCGCAGGAGAAAATGCCATGTCGCTTACCGAATCCACGATGCTCTCGCTCGGCACCGCCGCTCCGGACTTTGCCCTCGCCGATGTGGCGACCGGCAAGGCCGTCCGCCGCGACGATTTCAGCGGCCAAAAGGCCCTGCTGGTCATGTTCATCTGCGCTCACTGCCCTTTTGTGAAGCACGTCGAAGAGGGCTTGGCCGCGCTGGGCCGGGACTACGCCTCCCAGCCCATCGGCATCGTCGCCATCAGCAGCAACGATGTGACCACCCACCCCGCCGACAGCCCCGCCGGACTGAAACAGCAGGCTATGAGTTGCGGCTTCGTCTTTCCTTACTTGTATGACGAAACGCAGGCCGTGGCTCATGCCTTCAAAGCCGCCTGCACCCCGGACTTCTTCCTCTTCGACGGCGATTTCCGCCTCGTCTATCGCGGCCAGTTCGATTCCAGCCGCCCCGGCAACGGAGTTCCCGTGACCGGCCACGACCTGCGCGCCGCCATCGACCTGGTCCTTGCGGGCAAATCCGTCCCCACGGCCCAGCGCCCCTCCATCGGGTGCAATATCAAATGGAAGGAATGACCCTAAAATACGAACTGGCGGGGCAGCCGTCCCGGCCAGGCTGAAATGCCCGCCAGTTGGCGATGCGGCGTGAATCTCGCCGGGCGCTGGTCCTCAACGCTCCGGCGGAACAACCAGCGCTCAAGCACCGCTGTGGGGTTCTTGCGCTTGACGAACCATTCTTTCTTATCGGGGTGTGCCCGAATCCGGGATTCATCCGTTCCAATGGGAGTTGGGCCGCGCGCCGGCGCATGAGCATTCTTGCGGTCGCCTGCGTCTGGTGGTCTGTGAGCGCCAGCCAGGCAGTATTCTCAGGTTGGATGGAGATTCCAGAGAGCGCTGTGCAGGACGAAGCTGGGCGGATGGCGGCAGAGGAGACGCTCGCGGCGCTGGTCGGCCAGTACGCCGCGACGCTCTATCGCGTGGCCTTCTCGGTGCTGCGCAATCCCGCCGATGCCGAAGACGCCGTGCAGGAGGCGTTTCTGCGCGTGCTGCGCCATAGAAAGACGCTCGATGAAGTGCGCGACCGGCGGGTGTGGCTGATCCGCATTGTTTGGAACATCGTGCTGGACCGCAAGCGCCGCGCGAAGACCAGGCCGGAGACGGACGACGTGGCGGAGTTGGCGCGGGTGTTGCCGTCAGATGGGTTGAGCGCCGAAGAGATGGCCTCGGCGGCCCAGCACCACGCGCATGTGCTCGCGTGCGTGGAGCGGCTGCCCGCCAAGGAGCGCGAGGTGCTGATGCTCTCAGCCTTCGAGGAGCTGAACAGCGTGGAGATCGCCTCGGTGCTGGAGATCAGCGAGTCCAGCGTCCGCTCGCGGCTGTTCAGGGCGCGGAACCTGATGGCCGAGCTGCTCCGGCACACCAGGAGTTTGCGCACAAGGAGTTTGCCATGAACGATCCAACTCAGAGCAGTTTCTCGAACCATCCGGTTGCCGGCAGCGAACTCAGCCCGGCGGAAGCCACGCTGCGGCTGATCGCCGGCCTTCCCGCGCCGGAGGGACTGGAAGAGCGCGTGCGCGCCCGGCTGGCTGCCGCGCCGCGCGGGAGCCGCATTCTGAGTTGGCCGGGGGCGCTCGGCCTGGATAGCGGCTGGATGCGTTCGGCGGCGGCCGCGGCGATTGTGTGCGTGGTTGCAGGCGGCGGATGGGCAGTTTATTCGCGGGTCGAACATCCGCAGCCGGCAAGGGTCATCGTTCTGGCGCCGCGCGGACCGGCGCAAGGCGGCTTTTCGAGCGCCGGGGCCGTGCGCACCCCGCAGACCCTCAACGGACCGGTAGTGGCGCATCCGGCGCCGGCGCGGCCGGTGGAGAGCAAGGTTCCCGCGAAGACCGCGCAGAAGCCGCTTCATCGCGCGCCGCCGGCCGCCGCCGGCAAGGCCAGCGGTCAGGCCGCAACTCCGCCGGCGAAGTAGAGCGAGCCTCGCCTTGATGGCGAAGCTTACTTCTCCCTCCCGAACGCGCGGAACGCAAGCGACAGCAGTGTGAGCACCACCGCGCCCCAGAACGCCGGAGCATACCCCTGCACCTCGAAACCGCTGACGATTTTCGAGGTCAGCAGGATCATCATGGCGTTGATGACCAGCAGAAAAACTCCGAAGGTGAGGATGGCGAGGGGAAAGGTAATGATCTTCAAGAACATGCCCAGCGTAGCATTGAGAAAGCCGATCACCGCCGATGCGATCATCGCGGGCATCAAACCCCATACATAGAATCCGGGCACGATCCTGGAGACAAGCAGCAGAGCGATGGCGGACAAGAGCCATTGCATCATCAGTCCGAACATGGGGGCCTACTCCTTCTGGCGCGATGCAGCCCCATCGCCTGTGGAAAGGCACTGGACCTTTGGATGCCATCCTACAACCTTGGTTGTAAGATCGTCGAGGAAAATAGGGACTGGGGAGGATACATTTCAAGGTCCGCGACTTTTTCCGGTTCTCCAGGTCCAACAAGAGTGTCCCCGCCGGGCCCGGCGGGCCGTGGCTCAATTCGCCTTACATTCCGCGCTCCCGAGGACTTACTGCCATGCACGGTCTGCTCAGATTCGGTTTCGCCGGTCTCATTTCGACATTCCTCTTGACGCCTCTTGCCCTGGCCCAGCAGGCAGCCGATGCGCCCTTGCCGGAGATTCGTCAGCTCATGAGCGAGGTTGACGAGCACCAGAAGCAGCTTGAAATGGTGCGCGAGAACTACACCTTCAGCACCTCGCAGGAGGTCGAGGACCTGGACGCCGACGGCCACGTGACGAAGACCGAGAGCCGCGAGTGGGAGGCGTTTTTCGTCAACGGTCATGTGATAACGCGCCTGGTGAAGAAGGACGGCAAGCCGCTGGACGGCGACGACCTGCAGAAGGAGACCGAGCGCGTGACCAAGGCCGTGGAGAAGGCGGAGAAACCGGAGCCGGACCAGCCGAAGGAGAACCAGGAGATCAGCCTGCGCCGCATCCTGGAGATCGCCGATGTGCGCAATCCGCGGCGGGAGATCTATCGCGGCCGGTCCACCATCGTCTTCGACTTCGCGGGCCGCAAAGACCTCAAGGCGCACGGTCTGAGCGAGGATCTTTCCAAGAAACTTCAGGGCACGGTGTGGATCGATGAGGCCGACCGTGAGGTGGCTCATATGGAGGCGACGTTCTACGACAACTTCCACGTTGCCGGAGGCCTTCTGGCCAGCGTGCAAAAGGGCTCCAGCTTCCACTTCGACCAGGCCCCGGTCAACGGCGAGGTATGGCTCCCCTCCGGCGCCGAAGTCACTGTGCAGATGCGCCTCCTGCTCAAGGGCACCCACGAGCACATCACCCAGCGCGACTACGACTACAAGCGCTTCCGCGTGGAGACCCAGCAGGGGAAGGATGCAAAGGTCGTGCCGGAACAGAAGCCGTGAGGGGAAACTGGCGCGGAGTGGGCGGATCGTGAGCAGGCGAGGCGCGAGGTGGGCGCGGCTTCAAATCCATTACAGTGAATGCATGTTTGCGCGCCGGCTCTCCATCCAGCGAATCGACTCCAGCGGCGCGGCGCACCCCTGCCCGATCGGCTGGATCGACAACTTCGCCATGCGCAACTTCACCAACGATGCGGTCTTCGACGACACGCTGCCCGCGGCCGATGGAGTGCTCGAAGCCGGAAATCGCGTTCCTGTAGAGCGGCTGCGGCCGGCCATGGAAGATTGGTTTCGCCGCAAGGGCTACCTGAAGAGGGACGAGCGGCTGGAGGTGGTGGAGATAGCGCCGGAAAGTTGCTGAGGCTTGCCCGTCACCCGGCCGCTTGCCGCTGTTCGCCGCCACTGCCCCAAAGCTGAAACTCAGCCTCGCGGCGAGCCCTCAGGCCCGCGTTCTCCTGCAATCCCACGTGGTCCCAGCGCAGCAACTGCTCGCGAGCCGCGTCATACTGGCCGGCGTTCAGCTCTTTGAGCAGCGTGGACGAGGCCAGCTTGCCCGCGCCCAGGTTGAAACAGAGATCGACCAGCGCGTCGAACTGACCCTGGGTAAGGGCGACGCGGACCAGGCGCTGAACGGCCTGCCCAGCGGCGCTCAGATCGCTGGATAGAATCTCCTCGGCCCGCGCCTGCGCGATGCCGTCGGGAAAGGACTCCCTAGGCAGCAACTGGTGGCCATAGCCGATGGTCGCAATTCCGGCCGCATCGAGATACACATGACTGCGATAGCCCTCCGACCGCCTCAATAGGCTGAGCCCGGCCGCGCTCATTTCCATCGCTTTTCTCTCTCCCGCGAAGCTGCTCACGCTCGCCAATTCCACGCTAGCAGGAAGCGGGAATTAATCCGCAAATCGGGTTTACCGATCCGGCCGAGCCTTCCCCCTTCATCTACCATCAAGGCAGCCTCATGGCCGCCAAACCCAAGCTCGGGCAGAACTTCCTCAACGATTCGCAGGCCGCGGAGCGCATCGCCGCTGCCTTGGGCGACATCTCCGGCCGCATTGTGGTGGAGATCGGCCCTGGCGCCGGCGCCATCACCGGAGCCCTCGCCGCCCGCGCCGGCCACGTCCTGGCCGTGGAGCTGGACCGCGGCCTCGCCGCCTACCTCCGCACCCAATTCCCTCCCGATCGCGTCACCGTAATCGACCAGGACGCGCTCGTCTTCAACTTCGCAGCCGCCGTCGAGGACTATGCGGCAGCCTCGGCCGCCCCAGGCCAGCGGCTGCTCGTCTTCGGCAACCTGCCCTACGGCATCGCGTCGCAGATTCTGCTCAAGCTCGCCGCCAGCCATGCCTCGCTGGACCGCGCCGTTCTCATGGTGCAACGCGAAGTGGCCGATCGCATAACCGCCCAGCCCGGCTCCCGCGACTACGGGCTGCTTTCGGTCACCGTGCAAATGTACGGTCCCGCGGAATGCCTATTCACGCTTCCGCCGGAATCGTTCGCGCCGCCGCCCGACGTGTACTCCACCGTCTTCCGCTGGCGCTTCGCTCCGCGCTTCACGGAACTGGGCGTCGATGAAGCGGGCTTCCTGCCCTTCGTCCGCCAGGCCTTCGCCCAGAAGCGCAAGACCCTGCTGAACAATCTTCGCGCCGCCGGCATTCCCGGCTCCGCTGCCGCCTTGGCCCTGGCGCGCGCCGGCATCGACCCCCGCGTCCGCGCCGAAGCCCTGCCCATCGAGGCATTGGCGGCTCTCTATCGAGGCCTGCAAGCAGATCGGCTAGAGGCAGAAAGGGCCGCTCCGCCCGGCGAAGCAGCCCCCTCATCCTGAATCGTCTTCCGGTTAGCGATGCGATCCACCGCCGGAGCTGGCCCCACCGCCGCCGGTGCTGCCCCCGCCACCGCCGCCATGGGAGGCGCCACCGCCGCCGCCGGAGTATCCGCCTCCGCCCGAGGAATGGCCCGCGGAGGACCCGCCGCCGGAGGATCCATGGCTGGCGGTTGATGCCGAGTGGCTGCTCCCGCCCGAAGGCCTGGCAGCGAAGGAGCCGGATGAATTACCCGAAGCGCCCTGGCGGCTGCTCCCGTAACTGGGCCCGGCGGGGCGCGCTTGCCCGCCTGCCATTCTCGCGTCCGAACTCGCGCCCGAATAGACCGTCCGATTGACAAATGCCGAGGCCGAGTGGTCGTAGGCCGGCCGCGGGTTGAGCGGGCGGATGGCCTGCACCGCGCGCCCCACAATCACCACCGAGCCAGTCCGGTCGCGCAGCGGCAAAACGCTGCCGCCGGCCGCGGGATGCCGATTAACGGCAACCAGCGGGTAAGCCTCAGTCCGGGTTCCACGGGCGACGGGCGCATGAGGGTGCTGGCGCGGAGGGATCGGGGGACGATATCCGCCATAGGCAATGCCGATATTGGGACCGGGATAGCCAGTGCCCCACCAGGGCATGCAGCCGCCCATCCCCGGCGCCCATCCCCACCCAAAGTTGTCGTAGAAGTTCCAGAAGCCGCATTGGAAGGGCATATAGCCCCACGCGTAGCCCGAAACCCACATATAGCCAAACCCCGGAGTCCACATCCAGTAACCGTTGCCGTAGGGGTCCCATCCCGCGGCGGACGCCGCATACGGCGACCAGATATTTCCCTGCCCCGGCACGTTGTACCAGGTCCCGTTCGCATCCAGGTCGTTCCATGCCGGGTTGGCGCTGTCGGCAAAGCCGCTCGCCGCTCCGGTCTTCGAAGAGGCCTCGCCCGCCAGCACCTGGTCGCGGTCGGAGTTCCATGAATCCCACGAATCCGGTTCGATGGATTCGGTCAGGTCATAGCGGGTGGGATCGACACCGCTCAGGGCCACGCTCTCGCCCCCATGCAGATCCACCGCCAGGGCAGCGCCCCGCTCCAGGTGCGCATTGCCCGAGAAGACGGCCAGCTCGCCCGGAAGGTTGTCCAGGTTGATTCGCAGCACCGTAAAGCCGCTCGCCGTCACCACGCTGCCGGCAAAGCGAATGCGAACAGTCCCGGCCTGCCCTCCGCCCTGGATCTCGAAGTAGCCCAAGCCGCTGTCCAGCGTGATCTCCGCTTCGCCGGTTGCGCCCTGGCCGCGCAGGACCGAAAGGGTCAGCGCGCTGTTGGGCGAAAGCCGCGCCACGCTCCCGTCTTCCAGTTGAATTTCGGCGCGCCCATCTTCCTGGGTCGCCACGCCGGCGCCTTCAAAGAGCGGGGTATTGGCGACGGCCTCATCGGCAAGCGGCTGCGCGCCCTGCGACAGCCGCACCTGCCCGTCCACGCTGCTCAGCCTTGCCGCGCGCACTGACTGCGCCGCGTCTTCGGCCCACGCGCCGGGCGACAGCAACCCCGCGCCCAGGGCAAGCGCCGCCAGCCCCAGTACTCCAGAACTCAACCCGCCCGCAACCAGCCCCATGCGATTCTCAATGCGATTCATGGCTTCACTCCTTTCCACGGTCCCCACCGTGGGATGCAACCCGCCCAACCCGGCGGACGATCACTCATAGGACGGCCCTTCATTTGAAAAGTCTTGCCAAAATCCCGCTGCGGGAGATCCATCGCTCCGCTCCCTGTTCCCTACTCCCTACTCCCTGATCCCTGCCTTCGCCAGCAGAGCTCTGGCGCGCTTCCTGACTTGCTCCATCACTCCCGGATCGTCCGCCAGCCGCTCCAGAATTCCCCGGATGGCTTCCACCTGTTGCACGCGCCCATCGGCCTCAGCCTCGACCAGGAAATCCATTTCACCAGCCAGACCCAGCCGGTCGTGGCGCAGCAGCAGTTCCAGCCGCGCTCCCTCGACGATGGTTCCCGCCACGGCCACCAGCGATTCGCCCAGCGCTTGAATCTCCTTGTCTTGCGAGTAGTTGAAGGTGCAACTCCATTCGCCGCCGGGCCCGGTCAATCTTAGCTTCTTCCATCCCTGGAAGGCCACCTTCAAGCGGCTCTCACACGGCGAGCGGGACAACCTCTTCCGCTGCGCCGTCTGAAAGACGCGCGCCGCAAACTCCGCGCTCACTTGAATATCCCGGTCCACATCGGGGGTCTCGATGCCCTGCGAACCCGCGCCCGTCCCGCTGCCCCGCTCGGAGCGGAAGTGCCCACTTCCATCCGGGCGAAGCGTCAGCGTCCAGTGGGCCGGAGAAAGGTTTGGATTGGAGAAGTCTACCTGAAACAAGGGATCGGCTTGGCTGCCAACCTGGCCCCGGGCGGGCAGCGCCAGTGCAATGAAAGCCAAAGCCAGCCAGAGCCCCCTCATCGCCCCACCCCCTGCAGGCTGAGCGTCTCCGCGGTATGAATGTGGCAGATCGCAATCGCCAGCGCATCCGCCGCGTCGGCCGGCTGCGGCAGCTCGGCCAGCTCCAGCAGCCGCGCCACCATGAACTGCACCTGCTCCTTCTGCGCCAAGCCGTAGCCCACCACGCTCGACTTGATCTTGAGCGGCGCATACTCGGCCACCGGCAGCCCGCGCATCGCCGCGGCCAGCAGCGCCACGCCCCGCACCTGGCCCAGCTTCAGCGCCGACTTGGCGTTCACCGAGTAGAAGACCTCCTCGACGGCCACCGCGTCCGGCTTCCAGCGCTCCAATTCGGCGGTCAGCTCGCGAAAGACCTGCTCCAGCCGCGCCGCCGTGGTCAGCGTCTTCTTCAGCCGGATTGCCCCCATCGCCTTGCACACCAGCCGGGGCTGCCGCCCGGCGTCGCAGGACTCGACAACGCCGAAGCCCGTTACCTCAGTCCCGCAATCGATCCCAAAGACTCGCATTGGCTGCAAGTTTACCGCAGACTGCGTTTGAAACCCACCATTCCGTCAGAATTGGGGATTCTGGCCTTCCTTCAGACCCCATCCCCAGGGCAAACGCATCTTGATCTCCCCGTATAAAAGCGAATTCAGATGCGTCGGCCATGACCCCATCCCGGCAATCAACCCGCAAGTCCCGCCGGCTGAGGTAGACTGGGGCCGATGAGAAGGACGCTCAAAGGAATGCTCTGTTCCCTGCTGGCCGCCGGGGCCATCTCGACGGCGGGGGCCGGCCCGAAGAATCAGGAGCTTCCGTGGGTGCGAATGGAGAACGGGCGCCTGGTCTATGGCGCGGACTCCGCGCTGAATCGAATTCCCGACTTTTCGACCGCCGGCTACGAGGAGGGCGAGGCTGCGATTCCCGATGTGCCGGTGAAGATGCGCGTCGATGCCCCGGCTGACCAGGATGCGACCGGGCTGATCCAAAACGCAATCGAAGCGATGAGCAAGCTGCCCGTGGATGCGCGCGGCATTCGCGGAGCGGTGCTGCTGGGGCCGGGCACGTTTCGTGTTGCGGGAACCATCCGCCTGGACGTAAGCGGAGTGGTCTTGCGCGGCAGCGGAACGGATGAGAATGGAACGCTTCTCGAGGCGGAGGGTCTTCCGCGCACGGTACTGTTCATCGGCGGCACGGGCGAATGGAAGGAGGTTCGCAGCCGCAGGCCGATCGTGGACGAGTTCGTGCCGCTGGGAGCGCAGACCGTCACGGTGGACGCGCCCGACGGCTTCTTCAGCGTTGGCGATCGCGTGATCGTGCAGTGGAACATGACGGAAGCCTTCATCCACAATCTGGGCATGGACCGGATCCCCGCGCGCCGCGATGAGCGGGAGGTACGGCAGTGGAGCACAAGCATGGCGCTGCGCTTCGACCGGAGCATAGTCTCCATGAAAAAGACGGACAAGGGCTTCCTGCTGAGACTGAACGCGCCGCTTACCCAGCCGATGGCCAAGGATGAGAACCCGGTGGTATGGAAGTACGAGTTTCCGGGGCGCATCTCCCAGGTTGGAGTGGAGAATCTGCGCAGCGACGCATCGGTCTTCAGAAAGGCGCCCAATTATAACAATCCATCCATTCCGCACGTTGCGGACGGCAGCTTCTTCGACTCCATCTTTTCCGAGTTTGAAGCGGTGGAGAATGCGTGGATGCGGAATGTGCGCCTGACGAGTTACAACAACCTGGTCTTCGTGAATCAGCATGGAAGAGCGATCACCGTGGAGGATGTGGAAGGTGAGCACATCGATACGCCTCTCAAGGAAGGAAACGCGGCGCCGTTCGCCTTCGATGTCGATGGACAGCAGGTGCTGATGGAGCGCTGCAATATGACCGGACGCCTGAATCACGTGTGGACGACGCAGGCACGGGTCGCGGGTCCCAACGTCTTTCGCGACTCCTGGGCCAAGGGAAGCGATCTCGACGCCGGGCCGCACCACCGCTGGGCGACGGGAACCCTGTATGAGCAATTGACGCTCAAGGGCCGATTCGACAACTACAACCAGTGGAATCTCGGCACCGGGCACGGCTGGGCCGGCGCGTACGACCTTTTGTGGAACTCGACCGTGGACGAGTCACAGGTGGAAAGCCCGCCGGGAGCTTATAACTGGGTGATAGCCGGCAAGGGAAAGGAGATAACTCCGCAGCCGGGCGCGAACGGCGCATATTATGAGTCCGCCGGCCAGTTCGACCTTCCGCCCAGCTTATATGAGGAGCAGCTCAAGGAGCGCCTGGCCTGGGAAAAACAAAACGAATCGAGATAGCGAACGCGGGCGCGGCAAGTCACATCCTATTCCCTATTCCCTATTCCCTACTCCCTGTTCCCTATTCCCTGTGCCCTGTTCCCTGTGCCCTGTTTCTCCATCTTGGCCAGCAGGTTCTTGGGGGCCGGCCTGCACGCGCAGTTCTTTGCGTGCTCAAGATGCCACTCGATCTGTTCTTTCTCGGTCGCTCGCTCCGGCATCTTGTGCTGCTTGTGCCACTCACGGTTCATCGCTCCTCCCCCGTCCTCGCGCTGAACGCCGGATCTTATCCGGGTCCTGGAGATGGCGCCTACTTCACCCGCACCTTCGGCTCAACCGACAACCCCGGCCTCAGCTCGTGGTTCGGGTCTTCGTTCTTGAGATCGGTGAAGTCGATGCGCACCGGGACGCGCTGGACTACCTTGACGTAGTTGCCGGTGGCGTTCTCCGGCGGGAAGAGCGAAAGCACGGAGCCGGTTGCCCCGCCGATCTGGGTCACCTTGCCGTGGTAGGTCTTGCCGGTCGAGTCCACACTGATCTCGACCGGCTGCCCGGCAAGCATGTGGCGCAACTGGGTCTCCTTGAAGTTGGCGGTCACCCAGAGATCCTCCAGCGAGACCAGCGTGAGCAGGTTCTGGCCGGCGGCGACGTTCTGGTCGATCTCGACGCTCTTGCGGGTGACAATGCCCGCCGCCGGAGCCACAATCTTCGTATAGCTCAGGTTGAGTTCGGCCATATCCAGTTGCGCCTGGGCCTGCAGAACCTGGGCCTGGGCCTGGCGGGCGCGGGCGCTCTGTGCGGCCACCTGCTGGGGGCCGGTCTCGGCGGACTTAAACTGCGCCTGGGCCTGCGCCAGGCGCTCGCTGGCAACCTTCACAGCATCTGCGGCGGCCCGTTCCATGGCGCGGGCGTCGGAGAGCCCGGCCTTGGCGGCATCGGCGGCGGCCACGGCGGCGTCGAACTGCTGCTTGCTGATCACGTCCTTCTCGACCAGCGGCTTGTAGCGCTCCAGATCGGCCTGGGCCTTGGTATTGTTGGCCTTGGCCTGGGCGACAAGATCTTGCGCGGCCTGCAACTGGTTCTGGGCCAGTTCGATGCCGGCCTGGGTTCCGCTTACATCGGCGCCGGCCGAGCGCAGGTTGCTGCCGGTGTTGACGGTGGCGATGGGCACGGCCACGTCGGCCGCGGCGGCATTGGCCTGCGCGCTGGCCAGCATGGCCTCGGCGTTCTCCACCGCAACCTGGTAGTCCGCCGGGTCGAGCTCGGCGATCACGTCGCCCGCCTTCACCATCTGGTTCTCATTCACTTCGACGTTCAGAACCTGGCCGTTGATGCGCGAGCTGACCTGGATCAGGTGGCCGTTGACCTGCGCGTCGTCGGTGTTCTCGGTGAAGGTTCCGTGCCACCAGATTGCCGCCACGACCGCCGCGAGAACCACAACCACGGCCACAATAATGGCCCTGCGGCGGGACGGCGGCTGACCGATCTCGTTGTCTTCACCCGGCTCCGATGGGGCAGGTACTGGAGTGTAATCCGCCACGTCTACTTTCCTCCCAGATAGTCCTTGTAGTTCCCGGCCGCGCCCAGGGCGCGGGCCAGGCTGAGCTTGGCCACATTGTGCCGGTAGAGGCTGGCCACGTACTGATTGTCGGCCTGGGCCACGGATTGCTCCGCCTGGCTGACGGCCAGATTGTCGCTGACGCCGTTGGCATAGCGCTGCTGGGCCTCGCTGAGAGCCTCATTGGCCAGCGCGACACTCGACTTGGCAACCTCAACCAGTTTTTGCGCCGAGGCAATGTCCAGCAAGGCGTCCCGAATATCCGCGTCCACCTGCGCATTCCTGTCGCTCAGCCGGGCCTGCGCGGCATCCAGTTGCGCCTGGGCGATCTCGGCCTCGCCGCGCAACGCGAATTCCTTGAAGAGCGGCGCGCTCAGCGTGCCCGCGGCGTCGCCGGTGCCGTGCGAATGAGACAGGGTGGTGCCTATATCGCCGTAGTCGCCGTTGAATACGAGCGTGGGCAGCCGGTCGGCGGTAGCCGCTTTGCGCCGCTCCTCGGCCGCCTTGGCCTGCTCCACCATGGCCGCCAGATCCTTGCGGTTCGCGTGACCCTGGCGAATGGCCGCGTCCACGTCGAGTTGATCGAAGGCCGCATAGGGCGCCTTGTCGGCGAGCGTGAAGCTCTGCGCCAGGGGCAGGCCGATGGCGCGCGCCAGGGCCAGCTTGTCCTTTTCGAGAGCGTTGCGGGCCACGATCAACTGCTGATCGAGCGACTGGGAATCCACGCGGGCGCGCAGCTCATCGAGAAGCGGCGCCGTGCCCGCCTGGTGATTGGCGACCGCCTGGTCGAGCGAAATCTTGGCCGTGGCTGCCTGCGCTTCCACGCTCGAGACCTGTGTTTCATCGGCCAAAGCCAGCAGATAGGCATTGCCCACGGTAAGCACCACCAGGTCGCGAGCGTCCTCGGCGGAGAGCTGGGCAGCGGCAAAGTTGTGCCGCGCGGCCAGGTAGTTGCGCAGCGAGGCCACGTCCACCAGCGACCAACTGAGCGAGGCGCGCAGATCGGTAAAGCCGAAGGGGCCGATGATGGCGGGAAAGCCGGGAATGCGCAACCCCTCGGCGGGCAGGTCGATCTGCATCACGGTCTCCCTGGCGCTCGCATCCACCGCGGGCAGCAGCGATTGCAACTGGCTGAGACGCTCTCCGCGCGCACCCGCCGCCTGCGCCCCGCTCAGGATAATTCCCAGATTTGCCTTGAGACCCCGCTGGATGGCCTCGTCGAGAGAGAGATCGATCGGCTGCGGTGAGGCTTCCCCCGTGGCCACACTGCCCCTAAAGCCGGACGCGCCCGGCGCGGACGATTGGCCGGCGGGCAGGCCGGGCGCCGTCTGCGCGGGCATCCCGGCGGGAGCCGAAACCGCAAGGCCCAGAAAAAAGGCGCAGACGCAGATACGGATCGTGTTCTTTCCGGAGTACTCGAACGGAATCAAAGTTCTTTCACTCACAGCGAAACGGTCAAGCCCGACGCCGATCACTCCTGATGGATGCGCGGCAAGGGCGGCGGGGTTCTGAATACAAGTGTATCGGACCAAGGGGCGAGCCGGCTTTGCGCCGCTGGAAGCAATATCCCGCAACCAGGACCAAGCTCAGCGCGCCGTCGAGGCTTGAATCAGTTGCGAGGCCAGCGAGCAGAGCGCCTGGCGGCAGAATTCGCGCACCGCATCCTCGGTCCATCCGGCACCTTGCGGGCCGCCGTGGGCCGCCAGCAGACTGGCGGTTTCCGCCGGAGTGAACCCGGCCACGGCGCGCAGGACGAAGATGGTGCGCGGTGCGGTGGGCAGGCTGGCCAGCCAGCTCCGCACGCGGTCCCGGTCAGGGCCGGCGAGCATCTTCAGGAGTTCCTCGCCGGATTCGCGCGCGGCGTCGAGATCGTCGTCCTCGATGCAGGTGGATGCCCGCTCCAGGCCCTCGGGCGCGGCCAGGCTGCCGGGGTCGCGCCGCGCGATGGTCTGAAGAGCCGCGGCGCACAGCGCCCTGCGGCTGCTCTGGCGCGCCTCGACGGGATTATGGCAGGCCGAAACCTCCGCGTTGGCAATCGCCGCCTCCACCGCCCGAATGCTCTCCTCGCCCTCGCCAAGCAGCATGGAAGCGATGCTATAAAAACCGGCGGCGATCTGGTCGACAATATCGTCCATCCCGTCCAGGGCCTTGGCGACTGTCGCATCGTCCTTCGGCTGGCCGTCCAGCAGGCCGTGTACTCGATTTGAAAAGTCGTCGGCTCCGTCCGGGAGCGGCCGGGGAGGAATCAAGCTGCCGTCCGGCCTGTTGCTCGAAGCGATCGATTCATGAGGCATGCGGCAGACTCCTTTCCGGGGGTGAAGCAGGTTGGCCCAGTCTTTATCCTCAACCCCGCCGGGCCGGGGCGTCAATGCAAGCCCACAGCGCCAAAGACTTACCGTCCGGAATCTGCCTCGGAACTTGTTCACTCTTCGGTCTGGCGCGGATAGACGAAGTGGCGGGCGGGCAGAATGGGGGCGCGCCGGAAGGATTTCGGCCTGCCAGCGGTGAGGAAAGCTGAGGTTCAAAGTGGACGCGGAATGGGGGCCGGGGCCGTCACGGTCTGGCCTTGTAGCGCAGAATCCAGTCCTCCTGCTCCTGCGTATCGGGGACCATGCAGCCTCGGGCCGCTTGAATGGCGGCCAGGGCCGCACGGGGCGTCCAGCCCAAGTGGATAAGCGCGCAGGCCGCGGTAACGGTGGCCCGGCCGATGCTTCCCCGGCAATGAACGCCAATCCGCTCCCCGGCGCGGAGGCGATCGGCCAGTCCGGCGGCGAAGGTCTGGAAGGCGGCGAGGTTGGATGGAATCTCGGTGTCTGGAATCGGGTAAGAGAGGAATTTCAGCCCTATGTGGTCCGCAATGGGGTGCTCATCGGCAAGGCCAAGCAATATGGCCTCATCTCTTTCCAGAAGCGAAACGAGGGTTTGGATGCCGCCCTGTTTCATTCTGAGCAGTTCGTCCTCCAGCCATTCGTCGCCGCGCGGGCGGAGCACGATGGCCAGCGTCGCGGGCGGATGGCCTTTGATCCAGAAGATGTCATTCACAGCAGGTCAGACTCCCAGGAACCGGTTGAAGGGGTTGCGGACGGTGGGGACGGCAAAGCCAGGCACAGCGCCGTCCTCGATGATAAGCGGCAGCTTGTCGAACTCGGGGCCGGATTGCGAGCCAGTGAAAGGGCAACGCGGGCGCGGGGTTCGGCGGTCATTACATCCCTGATGATAGATGCCGCGGGGGTGCGATGGGGACGGGGAGGGCAAACGCGCCGGCGGGTGCGGGCGAGATTTCAGGTCCCCCATCCTTCCGCGATTTGCTGCTGAAGAACCGCGAAGGGATGGGGAATCCTGACTGAAAAGCAGCGGCATTCACCGAAGACCGGGTCACCTGGCCGGCTCTCAGAACTTCGTTCCCCCGTTGTAGTCGGCGGTGATGGCCGCTTCGACGCCCGCCACGCACGCCGGGTCGGAGAAGATGAGGCCGAGTTCGCGGTTTTTGTCGAGCGAATCGGTGGAGAAGTTCTCGCTGCCGACGAAGAGCCTGGCCTGCGCCGTGCCGTAGTCGGCAAGGACGGTTTTGGCGTGAATGTAATAGCCGGTCCGGGAGCTGTAGGTGGAGATACTTGCGCCGGCGCTCTTGAGCGCGTTAAGGACGGGGGAGTACTTGCCGCCCGCGTTCTCCTGCACCAGGGTGACGGCCACGCCGCGCCTCAAGGCCGCTTCGACGAGGGTCTGGATGGCGGTGTCGGCAAACTCCTCCTGCGAGATGAGGAGGGATTTGGCGGCGCCCTCGATCAGGCCGGTGAGAGCGGTGCGTGAGTTGGTCGGGCTCCAAACGAGGTTGTCGCCGGTGGGAGGGGTGATGGCGGCGTCGGCGAAATCGGCGTTGAATGTGGCTTCGATGGCGGCGACGTCGGCGGGGTCGTTGGTGATGACGGCGAAGTCGCGGGTGGTGGCGTAGTCCTCCTGGGTGAGGTTGAGGGTCATGATGGCCGAAGTGGCCGCGTCGATGGTGATGGTCTTCTGGTGGGTGCAGGCGTACGCCGGGTTGGCCCAGTGGACGCCGACCTTGCCGGCCGTGAGGGTGTTGTACGCGGCGGTGTTGCTGGCCTTCTCGTTGTTCTGGTCGAGAATGACCCGGACGATGACACCGTTGGCCGCGGCCGTGGTGAGGATGGTGGTGACCCGCGGGTCGCTGAGCTCGTACATGGTCATGTCGATGGATTGTTTGGCCGAGGAGAGCAGGTTGTAGATGGCGGTGAGGCCCTGGTCCGGCTCGGTGAGGAGGGTGTAGGTAGTGGGGCCGGGCGCCGGCGGCTGAGGCGGCGCAGGCGGCTGGGGTGGCGTGGGAGGCGTGGGCGGCTGAGGCGGGGGAGTCGGCGGGGTGGGTTTCTTGTGGTGGCCGGCGTCCGGGTGCTGCGTGCTTTCAGGTTCCATGATTCTCTCCTTTGAACAAGCCGATGGGGGATTCAGGTTCTGCCGGATTTGAGGGGAGGTCCGGCGGGGAGGAAGCGATAAAGACAGCTTACAGGGTTTAACGGCGATTGGAGCAGGATTCCTGCCCGAGGGATCGCGCCCAGCCGAATCCCGGAGCGGAAGCGGCGATTATAGCCTCATCGAGGCTGCTTCTCGAAGGGAAACCGCGGGAGGTCTGCAAAACCCGCATGCGCCGTCTCGATTCCCGTCCGGCGCTCCGCTTCTCAAGCGGCAAAACAAAAGGGCCGCGCCTCCCAGGATTAGGCGTGGCCCCTTGTCTTGCCGCCAATTTGTCGCGTTGCCGATTGACCGGCGGGATGCGGGTTGGCGTCAGATCTCAATCAGCGGCCGCGGCAGCCGCGTCTTCGAGCGGTCCAGAAACAGCCTCATGCGCAGAGCCTCGGAACGCTGCATGGCCACCAGCCGCATTTGCCTGCGAATATGGTCGCCGTCCTCGAGGTGCGCCACCTGCGCCTCGTCATGCTCGGCATCCCGCTCCAGCCGGGCGATCCGCTCCTCCACGGTGCGTTGAAACCGGGGACTGATTTCAAAGCCTTCATTGGCGGCGCAGTTGGTGATCATGGCAGGCTCCTCGGGCCGGGATTCTTGAGGCTAAGAATTCTTTCACGAGCGGCCTCAAGTTTTTTTCACTTGTGCCGATATTAGAGGAGACGCATTAGGGGCGCCAGATTACGGTCGAGCGAATCGAACGTAACCTGCTGTCCGAAAACAGGACACTTGCGCGCCTTGTCAGCCCCTTTTGCACAACTTATCCCGTTCACTGGTTTGTGTTTTTCGCTAGTCCTGCGGCGGCGTTGCGTAGTAGCCCTTGCGCACCTGCACCTTCATCCCATCCCCGCGGCATTCCACCCCGAGCTTCCGGAAGCCTCCGTCCAGCTTGGTGTTGCTGGGCGTATAGCTGGCCACATACTGGGTGCGCAGCTCATCCTCGATCTGCTGGAAGGCCGCCTCCAGCTTCTTGCCGTTGTTGCCCACGTCGATTAGCCGGCCGCCGGTCTCCTCGGTCATCCTTTTCATGGCCGAGTACCCGCTGTAGCCGAAGCCCCCGTAGAAGCCCCGGTCGGCGATGAGGATCACGTAGACCAGCACATTCGACTTTTGCGCCGCGGCGATCGCCTCGCCGATCTTGTGGTTGCTGCCTTCGTCCTCGCCGTCGGTCAGCAGGATCATCGCCTTGCGTCCCGACTCCTGGTTCAGCTTGACGTTGGCGGCCAGGTCGACGGCATCGTAGAGGACGGTTCCCTTGGGATTCCCGATGGTGGGAACGGTTCCCCCGCCGGCTCCCGGAATCCCCGCCGCTCCGTTGCCGCCGGCGGTGTTGATCTCCGCCTTGTTCATGGCTCGCGTCAGCAGCCGGGCGCTGTTGGTGAAGTCCTGCATCAGGTCCACGTCCACGTCGAAGGAGAGAAGAAACGCCTCGTCCTTCTGCCGCAGCACGCGTTCCAGAAACTGGCTTCCCACCTCCTGCTCCAGCGGCAGCACACGGTACTGGCTGCCCGAAGTGTCGAGCAGAATCCCCAGCGTCAGCGGCTGTTGCGTTTCAGCCACAAAGCTCTTCAGCTTCTGCGGCTCCTTATCTTCCGTAACGGTGCAGTCGTCCTTGGTCAGGTGAGGCACCAGGTTCCCGGCCTTGTCCTTGACGGTGAAGAACACGTCCACTAGATTGACGCTGAGCTTGAAGGTGGCCACCGACTGTTCCTCGGGCGGGGCCGGCGCGGTGCTCACCGGAGCCTCATCTGGCGAAGGTGCAAGCTGCGCCCACCCCGCCGCGCACAACGCCGGCAGGCCAAGCAACAAAGCGGCAATTCCCGTTCGAACGCCCATTCTGGTCACTTAGACGGAATCCGAGGCCCGAAGAAAGCATACCTGAACTCTTTCCGGGCTGTCGCGCAACCTGCGCGGCTCTGCCGCGTCTGATACTCTGACGGATGAAGCCCTTCTTGGCGACGATTCTCGTCACTGGAGAATACCTGTGAAGCATGGTTTGACGGCAATGGCGCTGGCGGCGCTTCTGAACTTGAGCCCGATTCTCAGCCCGGCGGCTCTGGCCCAACAGCAGCAACCCGCGGTGCCGGACGCCCCCACGCCCCAGGCGCGGCCTCCGCTGGCGGGCGCGGGCGGCGGTACGATCACGCCCGGCATCGGCGCGGGAACGGAGCAGGAAGAGGGGCCTTCGTCGTCCTCCGCCGCTCCAGCGCCCGCGCCCAGCAGCCAGGCGCCCTCCGCCCAGACCAAGGACGAGTTTCAGACCGCTCCTCCCGAGTTGCCCGCGCCCGGAGAAGGCATGGCCGCTCTCACGCGACTCACTCTGAACGTGAACTTCGTCGAAGTCCCGGTCACCATCAAGGATGCAAAGGGCAGGCTGGTGGCCGGCCTCACCTTTCGCGACTTCAAGGTCTTTGAGAACAACACGCGTGAGCAGTTGCGGCTGTTCACCGTCGATGCCGCCCCGCTTTCCATCGCCTTCGTCATCGACCAGAGCCTGACCTCCGACGTGATGGCCAAGGTGAACAACTCCCTGGGCGCCATCCAGGGAGCTCTCACCCGCTATGACGAAGCGGCGGTGTTTTCCTACGGCAATGGATCCCATGAATTGACCGGTTTCACCGGCGCTCAGAGCAATCGCTTGCCGGCGGTGCTGGCCCTCGCCAAGGCGACCGGCAGCGAGGAGCTGGTCCCGGTCGACAGCGGTCCGCTCTCCGGCTGCCCGATCCGCGAAAACGGCAACTGCGTCGATCCCAACATCCAGCCTGGCCGCTCGACCGGCAGCGCCGCCAACGTCATCACCATCCCCAAGGAGATTCACACCCTCAACGACGCCATTCTGGCCGCGGCCAAAGAGCTGTCCACCCGCCCCAAGGGCCGCCGCCGCATCATCTACGTCATCTCCGACGGCAAGGAGTACGGCAGCAAGGCCACCGAAAAGGAGGTGCTGCGCTACCTGTATACCAACAAGATCGCCGTCTACGGCACGGCCGTGGGTACTTCCGCCCTGTGGGGCGAGGGCTTCGTGAGCCGCTTCCACCTGCCGTTTACCATGTACGACAACATTCTGTACAAGTACACGCTGGCCACCGGCGGAACGCTGGATTCCGAGCGCGGTACGGACGGCATTGAGAAGAGCTACGCCAAGATCGCCGAAGAGGCGCGCACCCAGTACACGCTGGGCTATTACAGCAAGGAGCCGTTCATCGACGGCAAGTACCGCAACATCGAGGTGCGCGTCGAGCGGCCCGGCGTGGAGGTGATCGCCAAGAAAGGCTACTACCCCTCCGGGCAGGATAGTTACTGACCCGTGACCTCCTCGGGATCGGCCGCGGGCCTGGGGTTGCTCTCGGCAGCCAGTTGGGGCGGCTCGGACTTTGTGGGTGGCGTGGGCGCGCGCCGCGCTCCCGCGCTGCTGGTGGTCGTTTCAGGCCACATCTTCTCTTTTCTCCTACTGTTGGCCGTTTGCCTGGGGCTCCGGCTGGCCGTGCCCGGCCCACACTTCCTCGTCTACGCCGCTTTGGGCGGTTTTGAGGGTTCGCTGGCGCTGGCCGTCTTCTATCGCGCCCTGGCAATGGGCGCCATGGGACTGACCGCGGCCCTCACCGGCCTGCTCACCGCGCTCGTTCCCGTCACCTTTTCTTTCTTTCACGACGGCCTGCCCCGCCCGCTGACCGCGGTTGGACTGGCGATTGGCCTGGCCGCCATCTGGATGATTACCCACGCGCCCGCCGTGAAGGGCCCCGGAGTGAAGGCCATGCCCGCGCCGCCGGCCGCGCTGCTGCTGGGAATGCTGGCGGGGATCGGTTTTGGCGCGCAGTTGATTCTCTTCAAGATGGCCAGCGGAGGCGGGATGTTGTGGGTCATGACCTCGGCTCGCGCCGCCGGCTCCCTGGCCATGCTGCTGGTGCTTTGCGCCGTGCCGCCCAAAGCGCCCTGGCGGGGCTTCTGGTTCACCGGCATCGCAGCCGGAGCGCTGGACACTGTCGGCAATCTCTTCTATCTCCAGGCCACCCGCTTTGGACGCCTGGATGTCTCCGCTCTGGTCTGCTCGCTCTACCCCGCGGGCACCATCCTGCTGGCCGCGCTGATCCTGCGCGAGCGCCCCACCGGCCGCCAGATGACCGGCATAGCCCTGGCCCTGGCCGCTGTCGCGCTGCTCAGTCTGTAAGGAGTCACGTTCAGCCAAGCGTCTGCCGGCAGATATTGAACGCACAAAAGGCCTGTGCGTTCGCACAGGCCTTCGGACTCTCACCGATCGGCTCGCGCGGCTGCGCCAGGGGCAGCCGGCCGGGCTCGATTCCCCGCCCTCGAGCCTTGGGGCCGCGCCCTACTTGGGCTCGATCGGGGCCGAGCTGTTCGGCGCTGAAGCCGTATTCTGCTGCGCGGTCGGCGCGGGCGGCTCGCTCACCCCTTTTATGCCTTCCTTGAAACCCTTCAACGCCTCACCCAATCCCCTGCCCATCTCCGGCAACCGCTTGGTGCCGAACAGCAGCAGTGCGACAATAGCCACCACCACTATGTGCCACGGCTGAAACTCGCCCATCGCTCACCCTCCCCGCGCCGCATTGAGCTGAGGCGCTCGATTCACTGTTATTGTCGCACAAATGCGAGTGTCCCATCCTTTCGCCTTCCTTCGAGCGAAAGGGCGGAAGTCCAAATCCCGGTCCGGCCCAGGTGGTGAGCTTCAATTGACGTGCGCCGGTTTGCCCAGCCGCTCCGTCACCATGGAGTAGAAGGCGTGCAGATCCTCCTCTTCGCCCACCGTCAGCCGGCGGTAAACCTTGAGCAGTGGAAACAGCTTTGAGGCCCGCACCTCGACCGCCGGAACCGCAACCGCTGCGCCGGGATACTGCGTCATCTCCCAACTGCCCGCATAGCGCCGCCGCAGCACCTCGCCCAGGTAGCTGCCCCAGAGCCGCACTTCGAAGTCCAGGTCAAGCTCCGGGCTCTCGCCCACCAGCACCAGAATCTCGTCCAGGCTGTCGATCGATTCCGAGGTAAAGTCCAGCTTCTGGTGGAACTCCCGCCAGGCCAGCTCCGCCGCCGCCCGCGCGTAGCCCTCCATCATCGCTCCCAGGTCGGGATAGACAGCCGATTCCAGCCGTTTGCGCAGGTCGCTCGCCACACTCCAGAGTACATGCCTAGGCGCCCGCCCTGAAGTGGGAAGATGGAACCGCGCAGCATCTTTGTGGCAGACTGGGAGCAGCAGTGGAGGCTCCATGTTGAAGACCGTCAAGCTCCTCGCCCTGGCCGTTATGCTGGCCCTTGCCGCCGGCCCCGCCAGCTCCGCCACGCACGAAATATACCCCGACCCGGCGCAGGCCAAGGCCGACATCGCCGCCGCCCTTACAACCGCCGCCCAGACCCACAAACGCATCCTGCTCGACTTCGGCGGCAGCTGGTGCGGCGACTGCCAGGTTCTGGACCTCTACTTCCACGACCCGGCGAACCGGCCCATCCTCGAGGCCAACTTCGTTTTGGTCCACGTGAACATCGGGCACATGGACGCCAATCTCGACCTCGCCGAAAAGTACGGCATTCCTCTCCGCAAGGGCGTGCCCGCGCTGGCCGTCCTGGACGAAAAGGGTGCGCTGCTCTACAGCCAGAAGGGCGGCGAGTTCGAGGCCATGCGCCGCATGGAGTCCTCGGCCGTCACCCAGTTTCTGGTGCAATGGAAGCCCGTCCGGCCCGGCTGCTCGGCGGTCGCGGTGAGCTGCTGAACCGCTTGCGGGAATCCTGTGCCGCGAAACCGGCCCCTTCGCGCTGAGTTGAGCATCGGCAAACGGCAGCCTTGAGCCAGTATGGCTGCTGCCGGCCTGTCTGCGCGTCCGGGGCGGACTGGCTTAAACTGGTAACAGGTGGAACGGAAGGTGACCTTATGAAACTGATGCAAATGGCGGATCCAATCCGCTATCCGCAGATGTCAACGGCGGAGCTGCGCTCGACGTTTCTTGTTGACGATCTCTTCGCGCCGGGCCAGATTCAGCTCGTCTATGTCGATCTGGACCGCGCCGTCATCGGCTCGGCCGTGCCGCTGGATGAGGCCTTGGCGCTGCCCTGTCCGGCGGAGCTGCGCGCCAACTGGTTTACCGAGCGGCGTGAGCTTGGAGTCTTCAATATCGGCGGCGATGGGACCGTCCAGGTGGAGGGAGAGAGCCACGCGCTGGGCAATCGCGACGCGCTGTACATCGGCAAGGGCGGGTACAGCATCTCTTTTGCAAGCGCCAACCCGAGCCGGCCCGCCGAGTTTTATCTCTTGAGTTACCCGGCCCACGCCGTTTTTCCCGCGGCGATCGTGCGCGCCCCGGACCGGATGCCGGCGACGCTCGGCTCGCCCGCAACGGCCAATCGCCGCACCATCAACAAGCTCATTCACCTGGAAGGAGCGAGGAGCTGCCAGTTGGTGATGGGCTTCACTGAACTGGATGAAGGCAGCGTGTGGAACACCATGCCGCCGCACACGCACATGCGCCGCTCCGAGATCTATCTCTACTTCGATATTCCCGCCGAACATCGAGTCGTCCACCTGATGGGACCGGCCACGGAGACTCGCCATCTGCTGGTGGCCAGCAAGCAGGTGGCCATCTCTCCCGGATGGTCGATCCACGCCGGAGTGGGCACCGCCAGCTACTCCTTCTGCTGGGGCATGGGCGGAGAGAATCAGGTGTACAGCGACATGGACGCGCTGCGCATTCCGGAGCTTCTGTGACCGGCGCAATCCCGGTGGCGCCCAGAGGCTGACGCGAGAAGGGGCCGGAACGGCGATTCTTCGCGCCACTCCGGCCAATGCTTCTACTGGGCCTTGTTGCTGACCGTGTGCACGATGGCGATCTGCGTCTTGCCGTTGTACTCCGCCTTGTTGGCGGTAACGGTAACGATGATGGATTCCTGCTTGCCCTTCTGGACGCTGATCACGGCGCTGTCGGCGCTTTCGTACACCGAGACTTCGCTGCCCAGCCTGGACTTATAGAAGCTGACCACCTGGTCCTTCGAGTCCGGTGTGACATAGATCGCGGTAACCCAGGAACCCGTGGGCAAGGTCATCCTTGCCCCGCCTTTGCCGGCCACGGCGCCGGGATAGATGTCCGTGCCCAGATCGGAGGCGCTGAAGGTCTCGGCCGTACCTGTGCTGATCGTGCCGCCGGGGAGATTCATCGTCATCTTCGCGTTCTCGCCCGAGCCGGAGGTTGTGACGTGCATCTTATGCACCGCCCGGTAGATCACATAGCTGAAGGTTCCCACTCCCAGAATGCCCAGCCCCACGACGACGGCCACGACGATCAGGACGATCTTGAGCGCGCTGGGGCCGGTTTTGGCCGGAGCGGCCAAGGGTTGCATGGGCACAGGTTGAACAGGCGCATAAGCCGCGCCGCCGGCCACGGGCGCCCCGCATGAGCCGCAGGATTGCTGGTTGGGGGGTACTTCAGCTCCACACTTGCCACAGTAAGTAGCCACGACGATCTCCTTCTGGTTGAATTCTCCTCCGGACTTCGAATCCCGCTCTCCGGACTAGGAGCCAATATACCTCAAGACACTCTGGCCACGCCCGTGTTTTTCATCCGCCGCCAATTCAATCCATCGAATCTCCCTCGGCCGGAGCGGACGGCGGAGCGGGAGGCTTGAGCGGCGAGTGGCGATGCACCCGCAGATTGTCCAGCGCATAGTCGATGAACCGCGGCTCGAAATGGGGCGGCTGCCCCATGAACCGGCAGGTTGCCACCACCTGATCGACGATGAATCGCGGCTGATATGCGGCCAGTTCGAGCCCTTTGCCCTTGGTGATCTTGTCCACGATAAAGTCGAACAACTCGTTGGGAGGCGCTAATCCCCGGCGCGCGCACTCCTGCTCGAAGATGCGCTTGTACAGCTCTACGCTGGGCGCCGCCACCTCGATCTTGTAGGGAATGCGGCGCAGGAAGGCGGGGTCCATCAGTTCTTCGGGCTCCAGGTTGGTGGAAAAGATCACCAACTCCTCGAAGGGTATAGTGAAACTCTTGCCCGAATGCAGCTTCAGGTAGTCGAATCGGGCCTCCAGCGGTACGATCCAGCGGTTCAGCAGGTTCTTCGGGCTGACCAGCTGGCGGCCGAAGTCGTCGATGACAAAACAGCCGCCCAGGGCCTTCACATGCAGCGGAGCCTCGTAGAAGTTTGACGAAGGATCGAAGCGGAGATCGAGCATCTCCAGCGTCAGTTCGCCGCCGGTGACAACAAAGGGCCGCCGGCAGGGAACCCAGCGCGCGTCGTAATCGTCGCAGCGGATAAAGGAGAGGTGGCTGTCCTCGATCGAAGGGTCGGGGCTCAGCAGGGAGTGAAGGCTGGGGTCGTAGACGCGGATGATCTGGCCCTCGACAATAACCGCGTAAGGCACGTAGATCACGTCGGTGAATACGCCGGCGAAGCAGAGCGCAACCGAAGTCTTGCCATTGCCAGGCGGGCCATAGAGAAGTATGGCGCGGCCCGAGTTCAACGCCGGACCGACACTCTCCACGATGCTGTCCTCGAAGACCAGGTCGCCCAGGGACTTCCGCAAATGATCGAAGGTGACGCGCTCGTTGGTAATCTTCTGCAGGCTGACCTGGTTGGCGAATTCGTCGAGAGTGACCGGCGCCGGCCCGGTATAGCGCAACTGTTCCAGAGCGTCGACCGTCCAGCGCCGGCCCTCGTCGGTAAACGCGTACTTCAAGTCCAGCGGGTTGCCGGAGTCCCGCGTTCCCAGGTTGCGCAGCAGTTGGCGATCGATGGCCATGCGCACCAGCTCGAGCACCAGGTTATAGGGCAGCTTGATGGCATCCACAAACTGGCGGGCCGATTCCAGGTGCTCCACATAGATCATCTTCATCAGCAGGCTGAGAAACTCGGTGGCGTCGATTCCGGTAGCCGCCATGTCCAGCGGCTCTATCGGCATGCGATTGAGAAAGGAGTCCAGCGCCTCCGGGGCTAGGGCTCCGGCAGCCACCAGACGGTCGCCCAGGCACCCGCCAATCTCAGCCTGCAGCGCCAGCGCCTTGGCCACATCCTTGGCGGAGACAAGCTTGGCCTGGATGAGCAGATCTCCCAATCGCATTCGTCTCTTGATGGCGTCCTCCTCCTGGGACTCTGTTGCGGCTTCGCGCAACCGGCGTCCGGCTCGCGGCCGCCTGGCTCAAATCCCTGAGATCGACTCATCGCACCAAGCCGTTCTTTCGTCGTAGCCGAACCTCGGAGAGCGCCTCGGAGCCCCTGCCCAAAACGGGGATGCAGTGAGCCTAAACAAACGGTTTGGCATTTGCAACTATCGGTTTCATCGGCCGCGGCGAGCCGGGCTCTGCCGGCGCGGGTTCCTTCTCGCAGTTCAAGCCGCTCAGTCAGCGGCGCTGGCCCGTCTCGTTTCGGTCCTTGTTAGCGGCTTGGCGGCACTGGGCCTGGGAATCGCGCTCAAATCCACTTTGCCCTCCGCCAGCTGGATAAGAAACTCCTGGCTGGAAAATGGCTTCGCATCCTTGAGCGGCTTGACGGCGCGGACGTAACTGCCGTCGGGCTGTTGCAGGCGCGCCTTGACCGTGTCGGCCAGGTACGCGGGCAGGATCTCATCGTGAATGCGGGCCAGAGCGGCCGCATCGCGCACCGGGAAGACCACCTCGCAGCGCTCGAAGAGGTTGCGCGGCATCCAGTCCGCCGAGCCCAAATAGATCTCGTCGTTGCCGCCGTTGGCGAAGTGGAAGATGCGCGAGTGCTCGAGGAACCTGCCCACGATCGAGCGCACGCGAATCCGCTCCGACAGCCCCTTGACGCCGGGCCGCGCAATCGAGAGGCCGCGGACAATCAGGTCCACTTCGACCCCGGCCTGCGAGGCCTTGTAGAGCGCCTCGATGACGCTGGGTTCGAGCAGGGAGTTCATCTTGGCCACGATGTGCGCCGGCCGCCCGGCCTGGGCGTGCTCCTGCTCGCGGCGGAT
>Ga0326728_10008208_pt1 | contig 26102 bp, 26 predicted proteins | sample MB3enrmetagenome_FD_207602 | JGI IMG/M metagenome (GOLD analysis project Ga0326728, IMG submission 207602) | Lab enriched peat soil microbial communities from McLean, Ithaca, NY, United States - MB31MN | ecosystem: Environmental > Terrestrial > Soil > Wetlands > Peat | place: USA: New York... | reverse complement strand
AGCGAGTATACGAAGGGGGCGAATGTGTGCAAGAACGCCCTGCAGGAGGGGGAGCGCGCCGACCCGCGCCGGGCGCTCAGTCAGCGCAAGCGCCGGTTGATCGAGCGCGTGTTCGGGTGGGCGAAACTGGATCGTCCGCTCCAACAGGTTAAGCTGCGGGGATTGCGGCGGGTGGACTGGTTCTTTCGGTTGATGGTGACGGCGTACAACTTGATGCGGATGGGCAAGCTGATTCCCCTGCCGACGCAGGTCGGCTAGGGCCGAAGGGTGTCCGGGGGCCGGAAAGGGGCCTCCCGAGACCCCCGCAAGCCTCGAAAACCCCTGCGCACCGGCTAAAAACCGCCGTCCGACAGCCCGCCCGAGAGCGGGAGAAGGAAAAAACGACAGTTTTTCCGCAGCCTGTGAAGCCCGGCCCTTCCATGATCTCCACAACCTTGCCAATCGCGATGGCCGAATCCGGGCAGTGCCGCCCTAAAGGGCGGCGCTACGCCCCCAATGTACGGTCCGCGTGGAGCCACGAATCCGCAACACGGTCCTCCAGCCTTACCTATTCAACCTCCGAGTAGTACGCCTGGCATCGTGGAAGGTCAAGCGGAATGATGGCGGAAGGCTCGATTTGCGTTAGAAAAAACCGGAAATATGGTTTCCGAGAAGGGCGGCCCCCGTCTATCTCTTAACCTTTGAACTTGCAGAATTGCCGGACGCTGTGTCGGCTGGGGAACGGGCTGGCAAAAGCATGTCAAAAGAGCAGGCTTGGCTTGTAACTTATTGAAAACAAGCTAGAAGGGAATATATTGCGCCCCGGCTAGCGCCTAAACTAATGAAAATAAATAAGATACAATACGCTGTCAACCATAATGGTTCGGTTATGAGCTGGGATTGGTGGGGAGTATCGGAATATCCACAATCAAGTCCCCAGTTCTGCGTGAGCACACTCGGAAATTTTGTCAACTTGCTACTCAGTTGGATTGGTAACGAAGAACGCCCTTCCATGACCGCGGGGGGAGACAAGATCGCCGGGGTGACTTGGACATTCAAGTCACAATGTCGGTAGCTGGGTGGCCGTGTACGAGACGTTTCGTTTGCGGCGCTGCCGCACGGTGCCCTTGTGGAGGGCGCCCACGAGGGGCGCCCCTACGAGACCCGGCGGGAGGGCTACGGTTGCGTACCCCATCCCAGGCGGTCGGCTGCTTTGAGGACCTGCTCGCCGGTAGCGCGCACGCGGACGTCGTCAGTCAGATTCACCCAGCGCACCCTGCCGGCGCGGTCAATCAGGAACTCGGCAGGCCGCGCAATGTCAGACCCTTTGTGGCCGCGTATATGCAGGAGATCGTAAGGGCCGATGGCCTTCATCTCAGGATCGGCGAGGAGTGGGAAGGTCAGGCCCGCTTTCTCAGCGAGGGCACGGCTGACCTCGACGGGATCAACGCTGACCGCCACCACTTGAATGCCGCGCTTGCTGAACTCACTCAACGTGCTTTGGAAGCTCCGTAACTCGGAGACGCAGTAGGGTCACCAATAGCCACGGTAGAAAATCAAAATCAGCCCGCCGGACTTTGCCTTCGCCCCAGCGGCAGGTTTCAGCAGGGCAGCGAGTGAAACGGGCTTGCCGTTCTGGTCAGGCAGGGTAAAGCCGGGCGCTTTCTGCCCCACGTAGGGAGCTCCCGTGGAGAGCGGCAACTGCGCATAACCTGAAATCAGGAAGCCGAAGAAAATGAAAATCAGCAGGGCCAGGATTGAGCCTGCCTTACCATGGCAAACTCTTGCAGGTCTGAAAGGAGACGGCATTTATACCCCCAATAGGAAATATGAAATCGCAAGCACCGAAAGGGTGGACCCGCGGAGGCCGCGTGTCAAGTGGGATTGCGACAGCGGGACGGCAAAATTTGGACTGCAAAATCATGGCGGCAAAATTATCGGCGCCGGCTCACGGTGGGGCCTTCAGTTCGTCTAAACCTTCAGACCGTCATTTGCGTATAACGGATTAGAAACAAGTTTGAAAGGAGAGAGTCCGTATGAAGTCCTACCGTTTGTTCAACTTGGGAGTTTTGATGCTGGCTGCCGCGGCTTTGTGCGTCAGCGGACCCGCCCGCGCCGCAGACGGGCATTTCGAGCGCACCTTGCAGGTCTCCGGCCCCGTAGAACTCGAAGTCCAGACGGGCTCGGGAACCATCAACGTGCGGACGGGCGACAGCTCCACCGTCCACGTGAGCGGCACCATCCGCGCCTCGAACTCGTGGCTCGGCGACGACAACGCGGAAAAGAAAATCCAGTACCTGGAGGCCAACCCTCCCATCGAGCAGCACGGCGGTGTGATCAAAATCGGCCATATCGAAGACGAAACCCTGCAACGCAACATTTCCATCAGTTATGAGGTGGTGGTTCCCGCGGCTACCCGCCTGCGCTCAAGCTCCGGTTCGGGCGACCAGGAGGTGAGTGGCCTGAACGGCACGGTGGAGGCTTCATCCGGCTCGGGCAGCCTCAAGCTGGCCAACATCGGAGACACGGTCAGGGCTTCGACCGGGTCCGGCCCCATTGCCGTGGAGGGGGTTAAAGGATCGGTGCGTGCTTCCACCGGCAGCGGGGAGATTCTCGCTACGGGCGTGGCGGGTGGGTTGCATGCTTCGACGGGCAGCGGCAGCATTACCCTCCGCCAAACCGCGCCGGGCGACGTGCAAGTCAGCACCGGTTCGGGCACGGTGGAACTCGAGGGCGTCCACGGCACCGTGCGCGCCTCAACCGCCAGCGGCAACATCCGAGTGGAGGGTGAGGGCGACGGCTCCTGGCGACTCTCCACCGCTTCCGGCAACGTTTCCGTGCGCTTGCCCAGCCAGCAGGGATTCACGCTGCATGCGCAGACCGTCTCCGGCAGCATCCACACCGCGCGCGAGATGACCGTGCAGGGCACCTTCGGCAGACATGAGCTGGAGGGGAAGGTGGGCGGGGGCGGTTTCCTGCTGGACGTAAGCACCGTCTCGGGGAATATAAGCGTCGATTAGTGGCGAGGTCGAACGGCGGGCATCAGCGACATTTTGTCCATGTCTGGATGTCCACATGGGCAGAGGTTCTACGCTCTGGGACCACCACGGACGGCTTGAGCAATTGCTTTGCCTCGTTCTACGCCCTTACTTTGCCATTATGGGTTTTACGAGTTTCCCGGCCTGCCAGACGGCCGCGATCTTCTCCGAGTTGCGGATATCGTCGAGCGGATTGGCGTTGAGCACCAAGATATCCGCGCGCGACCCGGAGCGCAAAGTACCGAAATCGGGGCCGAGGAAACCTGCCGCATTGCGTGTGGCGCATCCGATGGCCTGCCGGGGGGTGAGCCCCGCCTCCACCATCAACTGCAACTCGCGGTGTTCGAAATAGCCGAGGAAGCGGCCCGGCATGCCCGCGTCGGTGCCGAAGCCCACGCGCACGCCCGCCAGGTAGAGCGCCTTGAGGTTCTTTTCCGCCATGGCGAGGCTGGCGCGATTCCTGGCCAAATCACGGTCGGCAGCGGCGTGCTGCCGGAACGCCGGGCTCTCAAGTTTTTCCAGCACGCCGGGCAAAAGTCCTGCCTGAAAGAAAGCATCGCCGAGCCACGCGGGCGGGCCGGCATAGGCGAACGTGGATTCATCGCGCACCAGCGTGGCGAGATAGATCACATTGCGAGCCTTCAAGGCGCGGATCAGTTCATCGTCCACCGGCTCGTCGCGCACGCTGTGGGCAAGGCCGTCCACGCCCGCGGCGAGCAGGCTCTTGGCGTCGGCCAGGTAGTAAACATGCGCCAGCACCCGCAGTTGATTGCGGTGCGCTTCGTCAATGATGGCGCGGTAAACCTCCGGGGGCATCTTGGGAGCGCGGCCGTAGCTATCGTCCACCCAGATCTTGACGTAGGAAGGATGGTGCGTGGCGAGTTCCCGCACCTCGGCGCGAGCTTCCTCAGGAGTCGCGGGCCGGTAAACGTCCCATGCCGCGCCGGCACCACCGGGAGCGCCGCCCTTTGCGCCGAAGCCACGACCCGCCGTGAAGAATCGCGCGCCGGGGAAAATCCCCGCCTGCTGTTCCTCTCGCAGCGTGTAGATCAGGTCGCGGTCAGTGCCCATGATGCCCACCGTGCCGATTCCATAAGCCAGAAGCCGGGCAAGCTGTGCGCGGATGTTACTTTCGCTGTAGGCATCAGGGGCGGGATCGAGGCCGTTAATCGTCTGCCCCAGGTGGGTGTGTAAATCTACCAGCGTGGGCATCAGAGTTTTGCCGCTCACATCCACTTTGCGCGCATCCGGGGGAATCTTGACCGCATCTTTTATCCCCACAGCCTGTATTTTGGCCCCGACGATGAGCACCACGCCATTTTCGATGGGCGGACGGCCTGTGCCGTCGATGACGCGCCCGCCGACCAGCGCCACTTTCTCCCGACTTGTTTGCGCCGCTCCCAAAACCGGCAGAAACATCAGCCCCAAGAGGATCTTCACCAGTCGATGCATGTTCAGCCTCATAAGATTAGGGGGTAGATTCTCTCATGAAATGCAAGAGAGAACCTGCCCGCCGGACCGCGCCCCTTTTTCAAGAAGGTTTCAGTATTTCTCCCAATGCAGAACCTCCGACAAGGGCCGCTTGCTCTTTTCCGGATTCTCCGCGGGAAAGCCCATGGGAATGAGGCTGACCAACTTGCTGCCTGGGGGTGCTCCCACTAAGCGGCAGATTTCCGCGGCATAGGGTTTTTTATCTCCGGCAACCCAGCACGAGCCCAAACCGTGGGCCCGGGCGGCCAACAGGATATTCTCCGTGGCCGCGCTGCCGTCTTCGAGGTAATACTTCGTGTCTCTGCAAAGAACGACCACGCACACCTGGGCCTGGGCGATAAAGCTTCCATAGTCGGTGGCCGCGGCAATCTTGCGCAGATTGCCGGGGTCTGTAACCACGACGAACTCCCAGGGTTGTGCGTTGTTGGCAGAAGCCGCCAAGCGCCCGCAATCAACTATATTCTCGACGATCTCTCTCGGCACGGTTTCGCTTTGGTAGACGCGAACCGAACGCCGTGTCCTCAACACTTCCATCGCATCCATGGGTATATATCCTCCGAAATCCTGTGGCGGTTCCAATCCGCCGGGAAGAGGATACTCCAAATCGCGCGTTGGCGCAGAGGGTGACAGGCCGACATCATCGCCTCCCCCGGTGCGCTCACGGGGCCGGCGCGAGAGGTGGGGGAGGATATTCCGGAAGCGTCGATTTATTCCGATCGGCGCGTTTCACTTCCAACTCATCAAACAGTATGGACGGATTCACAATGCTATGGGGAATGTTCTGCGCATGGTTCCCGACGTACATGTCGTCGCCTGTTGCCACCAGATCACTGCGCAGCGACCGGACGTCGAGGTCCGCGAAAACCGCGCCCCGGATGAGTTCCTCATGTCCATCTTTGGCCCAAACTTTGTAAAGCAAGTGTGGATCGCGCAGGCCCGTCAGGGACTGCACGTAATATCCATACGGCTGCTCGCGCTGCTGGCATAGCTCGATGAGTTTCTTCTTCAAATCCGCCTGCGGCACCGTTTCGGTCGCGGTGACGATCAGGTTACCCAGGCTCGGCTCCGGCGGACTGGCGGGTAAGCGGGATCGGCCATGGCCGTTGGAATCGGGAAAGTCGCGAATCGGCTGCCGGCCCAACAAGTAGCTCACCAGCCTTCCCTTATCAATTGCCAGCACGCGCGCTGCTTTTACACCCTCATCATCCACTTCGAAGTGGCCGAGCAGGGGCTTCCCGTCGTAAGACGCCAGGGTGGGATCGTCCGCAACGGAGAGAAAGTCGGGAAGCACGCGGCTCTTGTAACTGCTGGCGAACGAACCCTTGGTGCGCACCGGCTGCCCCAAGTTCGGCCGGAGACCGCGAATGTTCTCGCCGACGAGGTCTGCAAACACAATGGAAGCCGCGTGGCTAGAGAAGAGCACGGGGCCCCGGTACTCTTCATCGGCCACCGGCGCCGCGCGCAAGTCTTTCAGATTGCTGATCAATTTTGTGGCCTGTGCCAGGAACTTTTCGGCCGTGGGAAGGTCCTGCAAATCTTTCTCGGCGTACGCCGCGGCCTGATCGAGCCGCATTCCATCGGAGGCCTGGGTACTCGCGCCCAGGCGCACCGCATAGCTCGTCATGCCGGTACGGACGATGCTGCCTTCGGAGTTGACGAGGTAACTGTTCACAGCGTGGAAATCGATGGAGGAAGTCATGGACTGGACTTCCGGATCGGTTTTATAAAGCGCGGTCGCTTGCTGGAGGGACGGGAGCCACGCAGGAGCACTCGCGTCGAGCCGGGCCAGCGGCTCCAGGTATTGCACGGGATCCGCGTGCGCGAAATCGTCCACGGGCTGGTCAACTTTCAACTGCTTGAGTTGCGCCTGCTTGGCAGCCAGAGCCTCGGTGGCGGCCTTGTAAGCCTGATCGGTGGCCAGCCAGAGGTAATTCCGCAGGGCGAACTCGTCGTCATCCACGGGGGCCAAATCCAACTTCCCCTCCCCCTGCCCGAAATAGCTGTCCTGTTTGTAGTCGCCCACTCGGACCACCACCCGCAGAAACCGCAGCCGCACGCGCAGATTCGATCGCAGGGCGCCATAAGCCGCTTCCGCCACGAGCCCGTCCAGGTCCACGAGCCGATATTCGATATAGTAAGGCGCCGCCATCTGCTCCAGCTTGAGTTTTGACTTGGAGCGTTCGAGTTCCGCCTGCATGGCCCGCAGCACGGGATCCTCAGGCGTGGAAGCGGGGCTTCCCCCGAGTTGATCCACCGCGGCGGAAACCAGGATCCCAAACGCCAGCAACAACGCGCATGTCAGTTTCGTCAGCTTCGTGTTCATCGCGTGCCTCCCTTCTTCTCCGGGGATGCCGCTTCATCGCGGTCGAACCCCGGGGGTGGCAGGATGGGTGGCCGGCTCCGGGAGTGCCGGCGTTTCTGCACTTCAATTTCCGAGAAGAGCATGGCCGGAGCGGCGGCGGAAACGGGGACGCTTCCGGATTCCGCGCCACAGATGCCGTTGAAAATGTCCGTCGTGTCGCCCGTCAACAGAATGCGGTTCAGGGCCGCCAGGGGTGTGCCCACGATATCGACCCCGCGCACTAGTTCATCCGGGCGGCCGTCCGGATAGACCCGCCACACCAGCACGGGCAGCACCTGGAAGACTTGCGGCAAGGCTCGCTGCGTCAGGGTAAACCCGCCCTGAATATCCTCGAAGTAGAGGCCGTAGGGTTTGCCTTGTTTCTTGACCTCGTCGATGAGCTTTTGGCGCAGTTCGGCGTCCTTCACCGTCCGCGTCGAGGTGACGATCAGGTTCCCTTGCCGGCCACTGGGCATATACCCGGCTTGGGCGCGCCCATGCCCATTCGACACGCTAAACCCCTTGATGGGCAGGCGCGACATCAGGAAGTTTTTCAGAACACCGTTGGTGATGACGTTTACCGCCGTGGCCGGCATGCCCTCATCGTCATAGGTATACCAGCCTCCCAGTTCCAGGTTATTCATGGTGCGCCGGGTGGGGTCGTCGACCACGCTTAAGAATTCCGGCAGCACCTGCGTATTCACCTTTTTGGTGAAAGTCTGTCCTTCTTCCTCCCCACGCTGGCGATGGCCTTCCAGGCGGTGCCCCAGAACCTCGTGAAAGAACACAGCGGCGGCCCGGCCGGAGAGCAGCGCGGGTCCATCATAAGGCTCAGCCAGCGGCGCCACGCGCAAGGCCTTGAGGTCCGCGGCGATCTTGTCCACCCGGGCGGCTATCTCCGCCTCCCCCGGCAGGTGCCCCAAGGTCTCGGCTTGAAAGGTTTCGACCCGCATTAACTCCATTCCATCATCCGCCTGGGTTTCCCCCTCGATCACCAGTCGCGCCAGCATTGACGGGACCACTTCGCGGCTGCCTTCGCTGGAAACAAAGGTCCGCCGCGCATCCTCCACCATCACCATAACGGAGGAGCGATAAATGTACGGATACTTGCGGAAGGGCTCCGAGTACTTGCGCACCATTTGTTCCAACCGCGTAGGGTCTGGAAAGGGCGGCAACTCCGTGTAATCCGCATGCACCTGCGGCGACTCGGTGGAAAAGTCGGGTGACGTGTCTTCTTCCTTGGCGTTGACCTCGGTGGAAGTCTTCACATTGAGGAACGCTTTCGACGCTTTGCGGTATTCGCCGTAGGTCAACTGCCACAACTCGTGGGCCACGGCATCGGCGTCGTCATCAAGCGGAAGCTCCCCGGAGCTGATGGCCGAAGAACGATTCTGCTGATGACTGTTATCCAGGGCAGGGCTTCCCACACGGATAATCACGTCGGCCGTCCGCGTGTGCACATGCGTGGAATTCACCAGACTGCCCTGGCTGGCCACGGCCACCGCCGTCCTTTGGTCATGGACCGCATAGCTCAGAAAGTACGCGGGGGGGTCCAGTTTCCCCAGTTGGTTGCGCGCCCGCTGGAGTTCGCCTTGCATGGTGGAGAGCAGGACGTCGTCCGTTTTCTTCGTACGCTTGGTCCCCGTGCTGCCGGCGTTAGACGCCAGACACAGAGCCATCAAAAACCCCAAGGTTGCAGCCTGCCACAGGCTTTTCATCCCGGACCCTCCATTCTTCTCAACCCAACAAACGGGACTGCAAACTCTATCAGGTTGTGTGGAGGTTCGCCACTGCCCGGGCGAGTAAGCCGTTAACCTCGGTAGGATGTGCTGCGTCATTCCTTCTTAAGATCTCGGCAAATACGCTAATATACTCGCGCCCCCTACACAAGAAGCTCACAAGAATCTGAGATATTCCTCACCGCAGAGGCACCGAGGTATGAAAACAATCCCGGCCAACTCCCTTACACGTGGTTTCTCAGCATGAGTTCTTTGGAATGAGGTTCCAGGTAAACCTGCCCGAGCAGATACGCGACACGGTACTTGCGGACGTAGTGGCGGACCAGCGTGAGCGGAACAACGAGGGGAACAAGGCCTGCACGATAGTCCTGGAGCAGTGAGTCCAACTCCTGGCGCGAGTCGGAATCGAGCTGTTTGCTGAAATAGCCAGCCATATGTTGCAGCACATTGACGTGCCTCTTGGTTGTGGCCATTTCCCGCAGCGCGCCCATAAGTTCGGCTTCGTAGCGGTCGCGAAGTTCCACGCGTGGCATTGACTTGGCTTCTGCCACCAGACGACCGAGACTCTGGTATGCCTTCTGAGAGTGGGCCATAAGAAGCAATTTGTGCGCTGTATGGAATGCCACGAGGCCCCCAACCTTCCAGTGACCTGAAAAAAGCGACCGCAAGCGGGCATAGGTAAACACGCGCTCGATAAAATTCTCCCTCAGGCGCGGGTCCGTAAGTCGCCCCTCTTCTTCGACGGGAAGATGGGGAAAGTACTGAAGAAGTGCTTCCGCGAAAAGACCTCGACCCGACTTGGCCGGCACACCGCGGGCATCAAAGACCCGCACACGTTCCATACCGCAGCTCGGGGAGTCTTTCTTCAGGACATAGCCGCTCAAATTTTCCTTAGCTAGCTCGGCAAGGCGGCGGACCGCATAGGCGCGCATAGCCTCAGTATGGTCGGTGCCGGTCTTGGGCATGAAAAGGCGAACGTCGTTGCGGATGCGGACGAGCCGCAGGGTTTCACGGGGCGTGCCCAAGCCCAACTCCACTTCCGGGCAGACCGGCACCCATTCGACGTAACGGCTGAACGATTCCACCAGGTACGGGTTCCGCTTGTGCCCGCCGTCGTACCGAACCTTTTCACCCAGCAGGCACGCTGAGACGCCAATGCGAATTGGGGTAGGAGTCGTTTCGCTCATGCATTCATCCTCCAGATCGCAGCGTTTAGAGCCCCGGCATAGGTGACCCAGGTGAGGTAAGGAACCATCAGCCAACTGGCCGTCCTCGAGACAGGCCAAAATGCGATCGCCGTCCACAAGATGAATAGCCACAAAAAGACTACCTCAAGGAAGGCGCCGCCGGGGAACCGCAAGCCGAAAAAGATGCCGGACCACGCCACATTGAACGCGAGCTGTACGGCGAAAAGGGTCAACGGGACCTTGCCATGGGAGAATCCCACCTGGTGCCACACCCACCATGCAGCGACTGCCATGCTGAGATAAAGAACCGTCCACACGGGCCCGAAGACCCAGTTGGGCGGCGTCCAGGGTGGCTTGCGTAGTGTGGCGTACCACGTGGCAATCGAAGGACGTGTGAGGACGGAACCGATCCCCGCAGCGCCGAGGCAAATCCCCACCGAAACCGCCAAGCTGATCCATTGTCGAGCTGGAGTCATTGCGCGCCTCCCTTCCTCGCCAACATTTTCGCGCGTTCGATGTAGCCCCTGCTATCAAATTTCCGCGAGGTGCTGGCGTGGGACATATAACGGATTTTTCCGTATACAGGACGCTCCGGGCCCCACGCACGGTCGTGCTTGCCGCCCATCGCCCAGGCAATACCCGCATAACCGTTGGGGTCGCGGCCGTCTAATTCATAGCGATCATTCAGCCGAATGGCAATATCGAAAGCCTCTTCGGCCGAGCGGGTCCATTCCAGAATCTTTTTCGCCCAGTACATCCGCAGATAGCCATGCATCCATCCGGAAAGCACCATTTGCTGCTGCGCGGCGTTCCAAAGGGGATCGTGCGTTTCGGCATCCTCCAGTTGCTTCTCGGTGTAAAGATGCTCGCGTTCATCCCTCCGGTGTTCCTTAAGCGTCCGAAGCGCCCAAGGTTCAACCCCCTGAAGCCGATCGTATTGCGGGTTGAATTTCACGAAGTTGATGGCAAGCTCTCGTCGTACGATCAGTTGCTCAAGGAATGCTTCCCGGTCTTGGCGAGGCACGCTGGCATTCTTTACCGCCAGCGCAATCGTGTGGGGACCGATGTGGCCGAAGTGAAGATGGGGCGAAAGCAGGCTGGTGCCGTCCAGCTCAGGGTGGTTACGCTCGGCCGCATAACCCTCTAATCGTTTGCGCACAAAGCGGGCGAGAGAACTTAGGGCTGCACGGGTCCCCCCCTGGAAGGTCGAAACCGGCTGGACCGAGGTATCGATGGGGAACCCCGCCAGCAGGTCTTCGTCGGTCGAATGGGATTCCAGTCTTCCAGGCGGCTGCCACGGTATTCGCACCTGGGGATTGCCGGGCGGAGTGAGAAACTCATCGAGCAAGGCATGAATCCGCGGGCGGATGGTGCGTGCGGCGTACTGCTCTTTTTTGAGCAGCGTGGAGGGCACGACCACATCTGCATCCACCGTCCAGAGCGGAAGGCGGAGACGATCCGCAGCCACCTTGCGCCACTGCTCAGGTTCTCGCAGTGGATTCTCGTCACCCACCACCAAGCAAGGTTGAACCTGTTCGCAAAACCGCTCCAGGTGGTGGTCAGGCCACCGGCGCAACACGAATCCGACATTGTTTTGTCGCAGCCCCTCGCTAATATCGTGGAGCCCTTGAACAAGAAAGGTGTAACTGCGCAGGTTGGCGTTCGGATAGAAAGGAACCAGGCCGACAAATACCACAACCGGCTTGCGCAGAATATTCGCCGCCGCAATGGCCACATTCAGCGCGGGATTATCCAGTGCCCGTTGCGCACGCTGCATCCAGTAAACAACGCACCGGCCTTCAGTGTTGGGAGGACCTGCTCTCCGCACGGTTACACGCGCGTCTTTAGTCAAATCCTCCAGACTTCTCATTGGGCTCCATGCGTATTGCTTTTCAGCTTCGAAGAGGAGAGACCTCCCAAATCTAAGGAACAGACTGCACGTTGAAGATCTCAGACATTTGCCTGACGCGGTAATCGAAAATCCTCCTCACATCGCGCCCCACCATCCACCCGGCAAAGAAATCTCCCAGCGCCCCAAACGGAACTGCATATTGGACCGCGTCCTTGATCAGAGTGCCGCCATCGCATGCCTCGAAACTGTGGGTGTGATGCCAGAGGCCGTAAGGGCCCTTCAGTTGGATGTCGACGAACCGCGTGGGCGGGCGCCATTCCTCGATGCGGGTGGTCCAGCGCATCGGAATGCCATGCCAGGCGAGCTCATAATGGATCAAAGTTCCGGCTTTGAGTTCGCGGTCAGTCTGGCTCAGGACCTTGAAGTGAAGCCACGGCGGGGTGAGCCGGTCCAGGTTGCGCGCTTCACTGAAGAAGGCGAAGACCTCCGGCAACGATGCCGGAACCTTCTGTTCTCGATGGAGAGTTCTAACCTTCCCCGACTCCATGCTGTGGATCATCGATTGCCTCGCGTAAGCACCCCATGCAGGCTGGCGGCCTGGGCTTCGTCAAAGTCACCTTCGGCGCGCCACAGCACCCGTCCCGACCGATCGACCAGGATCGCGTAGATATGGTTTTCGTCCGCCAAATTCAACGCCTTCCGGAAAGAGGGTTTGTCGAGATAGAGAGTGATGGTCCGGGCGCGAGCGTTGTGGTCAGGAATACCACGGCGCATCCCGCTATTAATAAACCAGCGAAAAAAAGGGTTCAGCCTGTCGATGGTGGGCAATTCATAGTAGTGGAAGCCAGGGCAGGACTCGAAGCGCTTCATCTGGTGCAACCACGTGTCCACATTTTCCTGCTGCTCACGCTGGAAGGCAATAAGCAGGAGGTTGCGGTCTCCGGCAAAGTCCTCGGGAAGTGAGAAGGTTTGATTCTCCAGGTTTGAGGCGGTCAGCTTTGGGAAGACCCCTTCCGGTGCTGCCGTTGATTTCTCCGATGGCATGTCCACACCGCCTGCCCAAGCGAGTGTTACGGTCGCCAGGATGGTGACGGCGAGACAGTATACAACTTTCATCCCTCCTCCTTGTTCAGCGCTTCTGCATCGATGGCGCGCCCAGAGAATCCACGCATCTCATGACCTCCCATTTGCCGAAAGGACCTGATGGAATTCCTCCGTGAGGGAGGATTTTTCTTGAAAGACCCCCCGCAGCGCCACCGTGGTCATGGCCGCCTCATGGCATTTGACCCCGCGCACGGCCACGCAGTCGTGCCGGCCCGTCGCCCTCAGCACGCAGCCCAGAGGTTTTACATGCGCCATGAACGTGTCGGCAATTTCCGAAACCAGATCCTCCTGAACGATCAATCGGGCGGCCATCCCTTGGATGAGGCGGGGAATCTTGGAGAGTCCCACGATTCTCCCGTCCGGCACATAACCAAAGTGCATCTTCCCACGGTAGATCAAGAGATGGTGCGGGCAAAGCGAATAGAAATTGATGTCTGAAACCACGATCAGTTCGTGGTGGTTCGAGGCAAAGGTGGTCAGAATCTCCTCGGGCTGGATTCTGTACCCCTGAGTTAGTTCGCGGTACAGCCGCGCCACGCGGGCCGGCGTGCGACGAAAATGCTGGTCATGGATGTCCGCTCCCAGTTCGACGAGTAATTCCCTGACGATCTCTTCCAGCCGATGGTCCTTCGCCGCATGAGCAGTGCCCCATGTCTCAACTGAGTTGTCGGGGGCATTTCCAATCATCAGCGGTTCCGGAAAAGAAGCCGTGACGCGGCGAATTTCACTTTGCACGCTGGGTGTTAATTCAACATCTGTATGCACAAGACCCTCCTTATGAATGTCATGGCTTTTCAAATCACGAGCCGTTGATCCGCCAGCGGGCGACACTGTTTTAGGATGAACGCAGGGTGTCGCGCGCGGATCTCAGCAACACCCTGCGAAATCCTCTTCCCAACTGACGATCGGCCTCTTAACTTGCACGTTCACTTCGGAAGTAACACGCTGTCGATGACGTGGATCACGCCATTGCTGCAGAGAATATCGGTCTTGATCACTTTGGCGTTGTCCACCATCACCGTCCCACCCTCGGTGGTGATGGTGACGGACTGCCCCTTTATCGTCTTGGCGGACTGCAGATTGACCACCTGTGAAGCCAGCACTTTTCCCGGCACAACGTGGTACGTGAGTATCGCTGTGAGCTTGGCTTTGTTCTCAGGTTTCAGCAGTTCGTCAAGGGTACCCGCCGGCAACTTTGCAAACGCTTCATCCGTGGGGGCAAAGACCGTGAAGGGCCCTTTACCCTTGAGTGTTTCCACCAGACCGGCAGCGTCAAGCGCCTTGGCCAGCGTCTGGAAGGAGCCGGCCGCCACGGCGGTGTCAACAATGTCTTTCCTCTCCTGCGCGGCGGCCATCGTGGCGCTGCCTAACGCGAGAGCGAGCACGGCTGCCCCGATGGTCAAGTATCGAGCCCGCGTACAAGTGAAACGGTTCTTCATGTGTTTTCTCCTTTTCCACCAAATTTCCTTCCATTTCCTTTAACTATAGATAAAAGATGTTTGACTATAGAGAAAAGATGCGGCACGATGAAACTCGTGTGAACCTGGGTTAAATCTCGCCGGGAAGTTTGACTGTCAGTAAAAAGGAGTGAAAGAACTTGCTTTCGCCCACCTTACAGGAAGGATTGCAGCGCTACTCAATTGGAGAAAAGCTGCGTGCTCTGCGCTTGAGAAAAAAAGTCGGTCTGGTGGAACTCGGCCGGCACACGGGTCTATCGCCCGCCCTGTTATCGAAGATCGAGCGAGGGAAGCTTTTTCCGACCTTGCCGACGTTGCTTCGCATCGCGATGGTTTTCAGCGTGGGGCTGGAATTCTTTTTCACCGACGATCGCAAGCGTCGGATTGTGGCAATCGTGCGTCGCCAGGAACGGCAGCGCTTTCCAGAAAAACCCGCCACGGGCGAAGTGGCCTTCCATTTCGAATGCCTGGATTTTCCTGTCGTCGAGCGGAAACTCAACGCCTATTACGCGGAGTTTCAGCCTCTGGCGCCTGCCCAAGTGCGCCTGCATCAGCACGCCGGCATCGAGTTTATTTACCTGATTTGTGGCAAGCTGGGACTGCGGATCGGCGAGGAGGAAAACTTTTTGGAGAAAGGCGATGCCATCTACTTCGATTCGAACCTGCCTCATGGGTATCGCCGGTTCGGCAATTCACTCTGCGCTGCTCTGGTTGTGACTACTCCCTAGGGGACGGGGACAAACGGGATGTTAAGGTAAGAGCCGTATGCGTTAGTAGCGCCCGTACGAATCCGCGCGGGGGGCGGTCAGCAATGTCCGTCCCGACCGCGTCCGAACCTCCCGCCCCCCGGATTATTCCTCGACTTTTATCTTTCCCAATTCGTACCAGCCATCAGGCTCGATGCCGGCGATTGCCAGCTTGACCTTCGGCTGATGTGAAACCGGATCGAGGAGGGCGATGCTCAAATCGTATTCGCCCGGCGGCATCTCGGGAGGAAGAAAAACCGCGCTATCGTACACGTTGTCCCCGGGGAGCCAGGACCGAATATCCGCGTCGGTAACCAGCACCTCGGTTGTCTTATCGTGGGTCAGGCGAATCGCCAAAGGAAATTGCTTGTAGCAGGGCGCCACGCCCTGGTTCTCCCACCAAGTTGTGAAAGCCAGTTTCCCCGGAGGCCTTACGGTTGCGGGATAGGCGAATCTGCGCAAGGCGAAACGATACCCCATCTTCTTCAGCCACCGGTTAACTTGAGGCCAACACTCGTCCGGAACGGCCGATGACTTGCCATTAAACGAGGAGATATGCCACTTGAGTGATTGGTCGATGATGTAGTCGATGTCCCAGCCCTGATCTTTCCAGTGCTGCATCACCCAGCAAGCCTCCAAGGTCACGGGGGCTTTCCGCCAGGCATCCTCAACCCCGAAATTAATAATGCTTTCGGGGTAGTAGTCAAACATGTGGCACCTCGACCTGCCGTCAACACAGCGCATATCCCCAAGGCAATCAGCCCTCCAACCCACATTCTTCCTGGATAGGGCGTACCGATTCGTTCGTCGATCGGTGGGCTGCATCACCAGGGGGGTTATCTGGAAGGAGTCCAAATAACCATCTACCAACGCCCTCATCGTAGCCTCACGGAGCCCCGCGGTGCCCTCGCCTTCACCCCACGGTCCCACGATGGAGAGGTCCACCGATTCCAGATCCGGGTGCCCGTCATAGCGTTTTCCAAGTTCCCGGACGAGGCGCGTGAAACGTTCAGCGTAAAGAGGATTCTCGGGATCAGTCCGCAATTTTACGATCAGAGATTTCTTGGATTCATCTCCCACTATGGCCCGGTACCAGTCCGGGACGTCGGTTTCCGGCTCCGTCCCGTAAGGGGCAATGCGCAGCATCAAGGTCTGGCCACGACGGTGCGCGGTCTTCAGGGCGGTGTCGATCAAGTCCCATCGGTACTGCCCGTCTGCCGGTTCGATGAATTTCCAATAGATACGAAAATAAGCAATCGAGGTCAGGGGATAATGCGGGTTTTCCAGGTGGCCGTGGAAGGGTTGATACTCGATGGGGAAGCCTTCGGTCCATCCCGTGCCGGGGTTGAGTTGGTCCCCATTGAATCGTTGAAAAGTCATGAAGCCAATGCCGGGATTGACGAGCACGTCGTCAATTCCCTTCGGCCTGACGATGATCGTTTGCTGCCCTTCGGCGGCAACTCCGCAGGCAATGGTGAGAAGAACTAGAGTGAGAAAAAAGGTACGCATCCTACGCTCTCTCTGCCTTAGAAGAATCTAGCCCGGACTGCGATTTCCGAAATGGCCGCCAATATACACCCCGACCAACTCCGCACGCAATGTTCAAGCGGGGTAGCGGGGGTAGCGCAGATGGTGATGCGGGCGATTGATGTGGAGCGACTGATTGAGGAAGTTCACCCCGCGCGCGCGATTTGGGAGTTGGTGGGGCGATTGGATCTGAGCGGGTATTACGCCGGCATCGCGTCGGTGGAGGGGCGGGCGGGGAGAGAGCATACCGATCCCCAGGTTTTGATCAGTCTCTGGCTGTATGCCTACAGCCGCGGGATCAGTTCGGCGCGCGAGATCGCGCGGCGGTGCGAATATGAGCCGGCCTTTCAGTGGTTGTGCGGGCTGGAGCCGATCAGTCACCGCACGCTGTCAGGTTTCCGTTCCGGTCAAAAGGCGGCGTTGGACGATCTGTTCGCGCAGGTGCTGGGGATGCTGAGCGCCGAAGGTCTGATCACCCTGGAGCGGGTGACGCTGGACGGCACGAAGATCAAGGCGAATGCGGGGGGGGCAACACGTTCCGCCGCCAGGAGACGTTGGAAGCACATCTGCAATTGGCGCGCGAGCAAGTTCGGCTGATGGAGGAGCAAGCGGCCGAAGAGGAGCAGATGGCCAAGCGGCAGGTGGCGGCGCGGCGGCGTGCCGCACGGCAACGCCGGAGCCGTTTGGAGGCTGCCGTACGCGAGGTCGAGCGCTTACAGCGCGAGAAAAAGGACGATCGCGACCGTTTTGTGGCGCGCGCCTCCGGCACCGACCCGGAAGCCCACATGATGAGAAATGGTGAGGGCGGCACGGTTCCCAGCTACAACGTGCAACTGGTGACCGACGCCGCGCACCGGTCCCCCTCTCGTGGGTGCTCTACCCATCGGGCTCGGTGTGCTGCGCAGCATGTGGAAGCGGGACATGGCTCCTCCGGTGTAAAAAATCTCGTGGCGCGGGCGTCCCGCTCCCGCCTTTCGTGGCATGGCCATCTTGGCCATGACGGGGCACGGGCCGGACGCCCGTGCCACAACGGGCGACACGCCCGCGCTACCTCCCCGTCCGCGCTATTTACTCTTCAACTGGTCGATCCGGGCACGGAGTTCGGCGTTGGAAGGGTCTCGACTGAGGGCATCCTGGTAGGCTTCCAGGGGCTCCTCATTTTTTCCTTCGCGGCGATAGAAATCTCCCAACTTAAGCGCCGTCCTGATTTTCTGTGGGTCGACCGCGGTTGGGGGTTTGAAGTAAAGGTGTTCGTCACAAGGTGCCTCCGCGGCTTTTAGGCCTTGCACGCGCTTGCAAGGGCGCGTAGATTATCGCCATGCCGCGTCTGCGCCGGCCGTTTCTGTGCGACCGATTTATCTTTGTGACGGTGAGATGGTCGAATACATCCACTTAAACCCGGTGCTTCGGGGATTAGTGAATAAACGGTTTAGCTCAGGAGGAGAATTTGATGACAAGAGATGATGTGTCAGGAATCAGCCGGCGGAAATTTCTCACCGCCGTTTCCGCAGCCGCATCAACTCCCCTCTTCCCGGCAGGGGCGACTGCCAAACTTGCCATCAACGGCGGACACCCCGTACGCTCAACGCCTCTGAAAACGAATTCCGAGGGGGCTAACTTTATTGGCGCGGAGGAAAAGAAGGAAGTGGACGAAGCGGTTGCGACCCGCAGTTTGTTTCGCTTTTACGGATTCACCCCGCCGCAAAAGGTTCGGACCTTCGAAGAGGAATTCCAAAAGCTCATGGGGGTGAAGTACGCGTTGGGGGTAACTTCCGGAACCGCGGCGCTGCACGTCGCCATCAACGCTCTGGGCGTGGGGCCGGGTGACGAGGTCATCCTTCCCGCCGAAACCTGGCACGCCGATTACAACGCGATCATCATGACCGGGGCGTTGCCCGTGTTCTGCGAAATCAACGAGTCCTTCGCCATGGATCCCGATGACCTGAGAAGAAAGATCACGCCTCAGACCAAAGTCGTTATCCCGTCGCACCTTTCCGGCACCGTGGCGGATATGGACAGAATCATGGCCATCGCGCGCGAACATAACCTGAAGGTGCTGGAAGATTCGGCAGAGGCCATTGGCGCCATCTACAAGGGCAAGCGGACTGGCACCATTGGGGACATCGGGATCTTCAGTTTCCAAACCGCCAAAATGATGACCTCCGGAGAAGGGGGCGGCGTCATCACCAACGATCCGGCGCTCTACGAACGCGCCATCCGGTTCCACGATCTGGGCGGGGTCAGGCCCACGTTCCGGACCGCGCTCGCCATAACGGATTACCCACGCGGCGGGAGCGGGACAGATGGCGACCGCGGCGGGGAAACGATGCTCGGTCTGAACTACCGCATGAATGAAGAGACCGGGGCGGTTCTGTGCGCCCAACTCCGCAAGGTGGAAACCGCCCTCGCCAATCATCGGCGCATGCATCGCTATGTGACGGAAAAGATCAAGGATCTGCCCGGCATCAAGCTGCGGCCCAGCAACGATGCCGAGGGAGAAATCGGTATCAGCCTTGATCTGCTGCTGCCCACCCGGGATTTGCGCGACCAATTCATCAAAGCCATGACCGCGGAAAACGTGCCGATGGGTGTCGGGATCCTGGGCACAAGGAATCTACCGACGATGGGTTACATCGAAGACAAGGTAGCGCCCCATCCGCAATGGCCGTCGTTCAATACCCCCAGAGGAAAGGCCATGCGGTACGGCGCCGCGTGCTGCCCGCGATCGATTGACCTGAAGAACCGTTACGCCAGCCTGTACATCGGTCCGAAATGGACCGACGCCGACTTGGACGACGTCGTCGCGGCCGTTACCAAGGTACACGGGGCACTTATAAAGTAAGCCTCGCAGGGCCGGGCGCGCAACGCCGTGGCTATGATTCTAATCGCCCGAGCAGGTATCGAGGAGGTCGCCGCAGTTTACCTTCCTCCACGGCTCTTCCCATGAATGGCCGGTGCGCGCTGGGGATTCGGCCCTGGAACATTGACAATCATGGCGTTTGGCTGGGTTCCGGCGTGGGATGAGCGGTTATCGGGCCGAACCGGTGGGAGTGCCCTCTCATCCTGGTTTCCGAGCGCGTTATAAATCTTCCAGACACCGAGTAGCGTGATAGACTCCGCTGCGAAAAATTGCCGCGGCCAGCCGCCGCGGGTGTGAGGAGGAATCCATGAATCGCCGAAACTTTATAAAAACTGTCGCCGGAGCGGCGCCTTATGTCATCACCACGGCCGCTCTCGGGAACGCCCATTGGGCCGCCGCCAGCGACCGCATCACCGTGGGCTTTATTGGGACGGGCATTCGCGGGGGCAATGGACTGATCAAGAACTTCCTGGCGCAGGACGATTGCCAATGCGTGGCGGTTTGCGACACTTTCCGCGACCGCCGCGAAAAGCACGCCAAACAGATCGACGACTTCTATGCGGGGAAATCCGGCGCGGCGGCGTACAGGAGTGCGGCCATGATTCCCGATTTCCGCGACCTGCTGCGCCGCGCGGACATCGATGCCGTGGTCATTGCCACGCCCGATCACTGGCACGTGCCCATCCTGGTGGCCGCGGCGCGCGCCGTCAAAGACGTCTACGTGGAGAAGCCGCTGAGCCCTACGATCCATCAGGACTTCCTGGCCCGATCGGTTATCCAGCAGACGAAGCGCGTGTTCCAGTACGGGACGCAGCAAAGGGATGGGGCGCACGTGCGCTTCGGTTGCGAACTGGTGCGCAGCGGACGCATCGGCAACATCCGGGAGGTGGAGGTGATATCTCCCACGGGAGCGCCGGGAGGTTCCACCGCCTCCATGCCGGTGCCCGAGGGATTCGACTACGAGATGTGGCAGGGACCTGCCCCGGAACGGCCTTACAATGACGACCGCTGCCTGCGCCCGGGCCACTACCATATTTATGATTACAGCATCGGCTTCCTGGGCGGGTGGGGCGCGCATCCCCTCGACGTGCTGGACTGGGGACTCCCCACACCCATGGTTCCCGTGGAATATGAAGGAACCGGACTGATCCCGACGGAAGGTTTGTATAACACCGTCATGAATTGGGAGGTTCGCGGAAAGTATCAGAACGGCATGACCCTGACCTTCAAGACCGGATCGGACTCGACGAAGTTCGTGGGGGCCGACGGGTGGATCATGATCAGCCGCAAGGAAATCAAGGCCGAACCCGCCTCCCTGATCGCCGGCTTCGGACCACCGAGCAGATTTTCATCCATGGAAACCGGTCACGCCCGGAATTTCCTGGGCGCCGTCAAGAAACAAGCCGAGCCCTCCAGCCCGATCGACTCCGCCGTGAGGTCTGACTTGATCAGCCACCTTTCCAACATCGCCGTCCGCACGGGAAGGAAAATCAAATGGGACCCGGAGAACGAAAAGATCGTGGGGGATAAACAGGCTTCCAAGATGATGCATCGGGCTGCGCGCAAGCCGTGGAACATTGCCTGAGGCCGGAATGGTGGGAAGAGGTATTTACGATGCCGCCACGATGTAACACATGCCGTAAATCCACCGCTCTCCGATAAAAAATGTTACGCGGCTTCGGACTTCGGCCTTTTGCTCAAAATTCTGCCCACCGGCGGTGTAAGGACAGCAAACCGTGACCACGTCTCCGACCTCGAGTTTCAATCCCAAGCTGACCGCCAAACCCCCTTTGGAGAGGTTCTCCGTTTTTGAAACCTCTTGCCCCCCCTCTGAATCGCGAACCAGAATGGGCAATTTCAAAGCAAGGCGCTTGTAAGCGCGTTTATGCGCATAGGTCCCTGGCGGCGGTTGCGCAACCGGCGGTGGCGCCGGGGGTGGTTCGGGCGGGCGCACGTCTCCCACGCGGCTATTGGCGTCGGCGTGGCGCCACGTGGTCGGCCCGCCGCAGCTCTGGCAAAACCGTTGCAGAGAACCCGATTCGAGAATTGCGATTTCCCAGTCGCGCAGCGCACAGAAAATCTCCGCGCCACAATCCCCGCATTTCAGCAAGGCTCCTGCCGGGTTGTTGGGGGTTTCGAGAGGCGGAGAAAATTCAATGTCCCAAAGGTTACGGTCCGCCTCCAGACATTCCACGCCCCAATCGGCCAGCCCTCCGGCCTCCAGACGGCTTGGCCCGATGATGCGGAAATCGGCTTCGCGCAAGTTCTCCAGATTGACAATACGGATTGTGTCGTTCGCCGCCACCGGATGCTTAAGCGCGATGCGGGCGCCGGCCCGGTTGATTTCCACGGTATAGGTCTCTTCCGAAAAATCCCCCGCGCTCCCGCCAAACGCCGAAACGCGGATGGGAAGCTTGAGGAGAATTCGTTCTGTGATCCTTCGCTCGTCCATAATCCCTGTATCTTAGACCACAAAAGGAAGGGAATGGTAGGCCTGGAGGGATTCGATAGCGTTCCAGCCAACATCGCGGCGAGGCTGAAGTCCGAACCGCCGCTGAATCCTGTGCACCCGAAGCGGAGAGAACCTTCGGGACATGGCCGAGTCTTCAAACCTCAGGCATTACCGCTGAATCCTTCCGGAGCCGCTGCCTTTCACCAGCGCCATGACTTCTTCCCGGCTAACATGATTGAAGTCGCCGTGGATGGAGTGCTTCAGGCATGAGGCCGCGGCTGCGAACTCCACGGTATCCTGACAGCTCATGCCGGAGAGCAGGCCGTAAATCAACCCACCCGAGAAAGCGTCGCCCCCGCCGACGCGGTCCACAACCCAGATGCGATATTCGCGGCTCACGCAGCACTTTTGCCCATCGGACAGAAGGCAGCGCCACCCGTTCTCCGAGGCGGAAATGCTGGAACGCAGCGTCGTGGCGACATACTTGAAGGCAAAGCGCCGTTGCAGTTCCGCCGCCACGTCTTTGTACCGTTCGGCATCAAGGCGGCCCTTCGCCACATCCACTCCCTGGGCCGCTACGCCCAGGACGATGGGGGAATCCTCTTCGTTGCCAATCAGCACATCCACGTATTGCATCAGGCCGGTCATGACCTGGCGCGCTTTTTCGGGGGTCCACAGCTTGCGGCGGTAGTTCAGGTCGCAGCTCACCGTCAGCCCGCAACGCTTGGCCGCGGCGCAGGCTTCCTGGGCGGTTGCGGCCATGCCGTCGCTCAATGCCGGCGCCGTGCCGGACCAGTGAAACCAATGCTTACCGCTAAAGACCTTTTCCCAATCGATCGTGCCGGGCTTCAGCTCGGTGATCGAACTGTGGGCACGGTCGTAGATGACCTTGGAGGGCCGCTGCGACGCGCCGGTTTCCAGATAGAAGGTCCCGAGCCGCTCGCCGCCCCGCAAGACAAAGTCCGTATTCACTCCAAACTGGCGAAGGTAGTTTACGCACGCCTGACCGATCTCCGTGTCGGGCACGAGGGAGACCACGTAGGCGTCCATTCCGAAATTGGCCAGCGATACCGCGGCGTTGGCTTCCGCTCCCGTATAGCCCACCATGAACTCACGGGCCTGCACCAGGCGCTCAAATCGTGGGGTGGCCAATCGCATCAACAGCTCGCCAAAAAATACTGCCTTTTTGCCTTCCGTCATGGTCCCCCCTATTTTCCCCGTGCGCCCTTCACGAGCCCCACAAAATCCCGGGCGTTTTGCGTGATCGTGGGGAAATCCCGCGCCGCAATCAACTCCTTACCTGCCAACTCGCCGCCCACGCCGATGGCGCACGCCCCGGCCTTAATGAATTTGGGAGCGGTCTCGCGATTGACAGCGCCGGTGGGCATGATCTCGATGTACGGGAACGGGCCCTTCAAATCCTTGAAGAACTGTGGCCCGCCCACGCCAGCCGGGAAGATCTTCACCACGTCCGCCCCGGCTTCCCAGGCGTTCAGCACTTCGGCCGGCGTCATGGCGCCCGGCATCACCGCAACGCCGTAACGCTTGCACACGGCGAGGACCTCCGGGCGAAACACGGGCGCGACGATGTAGCCGGCTCCCGCCAGAATCGCCAGGCGCGTCGTCTCGCCGTCCAGCACCGTGCCCGCTCCGATGCACACCCCCAGGTCCTTGAGCGCGCTCACGGCCTCCTCGATTACCCCCAGCGCGCCGGGGACCGTCATGGTGATCTCGATATGGATCACCCCGCCGGCGTGTAGCGCGCGGCCCACCTCAATGAGGTCGGCGGGGTTGTCGGCGCGAATCACGGCAACCACTCCGATATCTTTCAGGCTCTTCATCACCTCTTGCTTGCTTGGCATGGTTCGGTCTCCTTCCGGTCTCCACCCACGAAGCGGGCGGCGTACGGTTCCCCTCATGAGAATGGCTGTGCGAAGCACCTTGGAGTGCGGCGGCTCGACGCCGCCTTGGTCCTTTTCCTCGGCGTTATACCAAAGCGGTGTCGAACCGCCGCACTCCAAGGCGCTTCGCACAGCAGCATCGGCGATGGGGGGTGGGCAATCTTCGAGAGGGACATCAGCGCGGCACATCGAGGGGCCAAGTCTGTCCGGCGGTGAGTCCCCCATCCACATAAAGTAACTGGCCGGTGACAAAATCGCTGGCCGCACTGGCCAGGAAAATGGCTGCGCCAATCAAATCATCTCGCTGACCCAATCGCCGGGCAGGAGTTCTTTCTTTGGCCCAATTCAGCATCGTGGGGTTTTCCCACAACTTGGCATTCAAGTCGGTGAGAATGAAACCAGGGGCGATGGCGTTCACTTGGATGTTGTACTGGGCCCATTCGACAGCCAGGGCGCGAGTCATCGACCCGATGGAGCCTTTGCTGGCCGCATACGCGGCCATGCCGTTGATGCTCAGGTGAGTGTGCAGGCTGGCGATGTTGATGATCTTGCCGGAGCCCTGCCGAATCATCGCCTTTCCGCAATCACGAGCCATCAGGAAATTCCCGCGCACATTGATGGCAAGAATCGCATCGAGTTTATCCTCCGGATACGTTTCCGCGACGTGCCGAAAATTGACCCCCGCCACGTTGAACAGCACGTCCAGGCGGCCGAACTTTTCCACAACATCGTCCACGCAGCGCTTGATCTGCCCCGCGTCGGAGACATCGCAGACGCGGTAATCAAGCCCGGTCGCCTTAAGGGTTTGCTCCTGGCGGCTGGCAACGATCACCTTGGCGCCCGCTTTATGGAAGGCTTCGGCAATACTCAAGCCGATCCCGCGTGAACCTCCGCTGACCAATACAACTTTTCCTTCCACGGAAAAAAGTCCATTCATTATTCGTCACCTCGTGATGAACCCAGGGTTGGGGGGTAGCCACGGTCAGTGCATTTCTGACCGTGGGTTCTCCTGCGGTACAGAAAAGCCCACGGTCAGAAATGCACTGACCGTGGCTACGTGCTTTACGGCGAGATCATGATCTTAATGGCCTGCTCTTTGCCGTCGATGACGCGGGAAAACAGCGGCGGAGCCTCGGCAAGCGTAATGCGATGCGTAATCATGTCCTTGACGCAAATCTTGCCCTCCGCCATAAGCCTGATCGCCACATTAAAGTCAGCATCGTATAGGCGGCTGGTGGACAAAGAAATGTCTTTGGAAAAGGCCACCTTCAATGCGAAAACAATATCCCCTTTCGGAACGCCATAAACCACAATGCGGCCGCCGCGGGCACAGGCCAGGAGGGCATCCTGCACGCTTCCTTCGCTTCCCACGCCGTCGATGACGATGTCGAACTTCTTTTCATGCTCCTCTTTGGGGAAACCGTTGCGAACATCGATAACTTGATCTACCCCCAACTTCGCGGCGAGGGCCAGCCGTTCGGGAAGAAGGTCGGTCACCACTACGCGCCCTGCTCCCAGTGCGCGCGCTACCTGAATAACCAGCAGTCCAATATTGCCGGCTCCAAATACCAGCACCCGATCCCCCGCTTGGATCCCTCCCCTCTGGAGTGCGCGCACCGCGACCGCCACAGGTTCCACCATCGCCGCCGATTCGTAGTCCATGCCTTCCGGAATCTCGCGCAGCATGTAGTCTTCCACCACCGTCTCCTCGGCGTAAGCCCCGTTGCGCGAGACAACGCCAAGAACTTCGGTAGAGTCGGAGTGATGGACTTCCCCTTTGGCGAAAACAGGCTCACTGCGGTTGGCCAGAATGGGGTGAATCAGCACGCGATCGCCGGGCTTCCATCCCGTTTGCTTACCTGCTTCCAGGACTTCTCCGCTGGCCTCGTGTCCGGGAACAATAGGGAAACGCGTGAAAGGCAGTTTGCCCGCGATGCTGGCATAATCGGACCCGCAAACCCCCACTTTGTGAACCCGGACTCTGACTTGGCGATCGAGCAGGTCGGGACGCGCCAGTTCCGATAATTCAAGCTGCCGCGGCGCCTTGAGCAACAAAGCCTTCATGTTCCTTACTCCATTTGAAGCGGCCACACTACACCGTCAATACAAAATAATCAAGCGATCGCCCTCGCTCTGTCGCTCTCGCTCCCATTGTGGAACAATCCTCCGCTTTACTGAATTCATGACGCGGAACGCTTTGGCAGGCCAAGGATGAAAGCAAGTGTTTGCCGTCGTGACATTCGATTTGCCGACCCACGGCTCGGAAACCCTTGCCATTGTGTCTTGGGATCGCGCGTCCGTCGCGAAAGCTGGTAGGCCTGGAGGGATTCGAACCCCCGACCCACGGTTTAGGAAACCGTTGCTCTATCCGTCTGAGCTACAGGCCCATGGCTCCCACCAGATGGGTGCTTATAGAGTAGCACACGCG